>X411_Leopard__coassemble_1780_pt1 | contig 3031 bp, 2 predicted proteins | sample X411_Leopard__metabat2_low_PE_007 | metagenome-assembled genome bin X411_Leopard | reverse complement strand
TTTTAAAATAGAATATATAATTTATTAATTTGCTGTTTTTTTAAATTTAGCTATAATGAGCTTTTCTAGAAGGTATAGTAGACAAACTATAAGTATACCAATTAAAAGCCCCGTAAATCGTCCTACAATAGCTCTATCTGTGTTAAAAATAATCAAAGAGGCATTGATAGCCGACACTGTATTTATAAATTGTTTATACTTGTATTCATCAAGGAAAGATCCTATAAAGTTAAATAAAAATACTACAACTATACCAGATTCAATAGGAAGTATATATCTAAACGCTATAACAAAAAATATAGAACCTAATATTGTTCCCATTACTCTGTATTTAATTCTAGAAATCATCTCTTGTGAAGTAAATTGTGTAAGAGAGACTACTACAATTGTAATCCAAAGTGGTTTTTGGCTTTTTAGTATAGTAGAAAGTATCAATGCAAATGAAACCCCAAGGGTCATTCTAAGTGCAGTATTAACGTGTTTAAGACCTTTGCGAAGTTGCTCTACAAGTGTCCTTGAACCATCTGCTCCATATCCCTTTTTAGTCCATTGTATATAAGTACATACCATAATAATAAATGTACCTATTAATGTAGCTGCCATTCTTATTTTAAACCCGTCAAAATCAACTGGGACTGATTCATTAAATATGAATGGAAGAAGCATTATAACATTCATCTTTAAGTAAGTAGGTTCGCTAGTAGCTGCCATAACTAAAAATACAAACACCAAATTAAAAGGTAGTGCAATCCAAGGTGAAATAGTATTTAGTTGAGCTATCAAAGTAGAACCAATATAACAGAATGCTATTACTGCCAACATAGCCTTTTTAGTCATGCCAGTATCACAGGCTGGGAACATAACTAAGCCTACGTAAATGCATACAACGATTAAAGTATTATCTGGTCCAAAAAACTTTATAAAGGTTAGTATGAAAATCATCATAAAAATAAACATTTTAACATTTTTCAAAAAAGTAATTAAAAAAGATTTTAAATTAGTATCTTTCTTCATATATTATCAACTCCTTTTTTACTAGCAAATACTATACCATTTTTTTATTTTTTTTTCAATAGCTTATTTTTAAAATATTTCAATTTTTTTATTGTAAACATTTTTATAAGCAAATAAAAAGCGAAAAACCATATAGCGATAACACAAATCAATCTAGTAATAAAAAATACATGCTCAAGACTAAAGTTCCCAGAAGAGAATATGTAGCTTGAAATTAGAAATCTAGAATCACTATAAAAATCTTTTGAAAGTATGACAAGAATAATCATTAAAAAAAATTGTTGCAATACTGCTCCAAGGCTATAAAACCTGGATTTGACAAGTCTTCTTTCATAAATATTAAAGTCGTCATCATTCAAGTAAGAATCAAGTGCCAAATTGTTACCAATAGATATGAATGTGCAAGAAAATAAAACACCAAGTAGGTAGCAATTTGGAATTAAAACTATAGTTAAGCTTAACATTGTAGCTATGATACATAGTATTTCTATATTTCTGTTAGGAAGTTTTTTTATTAAAAAAGTTTTTAATAAATTTGAAATAATAAGAGATAAAGCTATCATAAAATATGATAAGCTTACATATTTATACTTTCCAATTGCAGAAAAATAAATTAAGCTATAAATTGTAAAAAAATTTCTACTAGCGCCATACCAAATTGATTGTATGGATTGTATCTTATATTTTTTCTTTTTATAAAAAAGATCTGTTAGTATAAGAAGGCAAAAGGCAATAAGCATATAAGCAATATATGATAGATTAGAAGTTTGCTTTAAGGCAACAGTAAAAAATGTCAGTATAAATATAAAAATACTAGGTAAAAAATATCTAAAAGCAAGTCCGTGAGGAATAAACATTTTATTACTTTTAAAACTATTAGAGATGTCCAAGTTAAAGATGAAACATGCACTAAAGGATATTGAAATAGCAAAAATAAGAAAAACGAAATTGATATTTATTTTTTTAAATATTATAGAAAATATCATAAATAAAGCTAAAAAAATATATCCTTTTAGTGATGATTTTTTATATTTCCATTTATTCTCTCTTTTTAAAGAATCTTTTACCGTTTTATAAAAAGGAATATATACAGAGAGCCCAACCCCAATTAAAGAAGCAGAAATACTATAAAAAATAGGGTCTATAGAGCTAAAGAAACTCAAAAAAGAACCTAAAACAGCAATAGAGATGGCTATTTTAAGAATTTTATAGGGGTTGCAGATTTTACCAAATCCCTGTATAGCAAAAGTACCAGCTTTTTCAAAAGCATAAAGTAAAACAAAAGGTAAAATATACTCATACTCTCCAAAGTGATTAAAAAAAAGACTTGCAAAAACAATATTGGGCATAATAACAGCACCTTCTGAAAAGGCCTCAGCCATAAAAATAAAAAAGTTCATAGAAATCTCCTCTATAAGAAATTTTAGTTATACATATATTATAGAACATATTTAGATAAAAAACACTTAATTAACAATCATATTATAAAAAGTTTATAAATATATATAAGCATAAATATTTTATATTATATATAAATACGAATGAAGTTTTTAAAAACAATTAAAATCTTTGATATAATATATAAAGTATAGAAGTTTTAATTTTAAATTTAAAATTCGGTATTAAATACTATGAAAAATAGGAGTGATAATTTGAAAAAAATAGAAGTAGTGGCGGCAGTCATTGAAAAAGATGGTTTAATACTTGCAACTCAAAGGGGATATGGAGAGTTTAAAGGGAAGTGGGAATTTCCAGGTGGAAAAATAAAAAATGGGGAAACTCATGAGGAAGCATTAAAAAGAGAAATTAAAGAAGAACTAGACATAGAAGTTAAAGTAAAGGACTTTATATTAACTGTAGATTACGACTATCTAGATTTTCATCTAACAATGAGTACATATTATGCAAATATAGTAGAAGGAGAAATCTCTCTTTTGGAACATATGGATATGAAATGGTTAAAAAAAGAAGAGCTAGAAAAAGTAGACTGGATAGACGCAGATATAGAAATAATAAA
>X411_Leopard__coassemble_1147_pt1 | contig 3994 bp, 2 predicted proteins | sample X411_Leopard__metabat2_low_PE_007 | metagenome-assembled genome bin X411_Leopard | reverse complement strand
TGTAAAACAGCTTATTGAATTAACCTGCTGTTCAATTTTCAAAGTTCATCTGCCGCCTCAAGTGACGACTTATTAATAGTAACACACTGCTTTAAAAATGTCAACAACTTTTTTAAAAAAGTTGTTTCTTTCCTAAACTGTGTTTTACTTTTCTTAAAGACAAGTAATAATATATCATATTTTCTTTAGTAAATCAAGTATTTTTTTATTATTAAAATTTTCTGTTTTTATTTACATAGCTTTCATTAAATCTTCTTATCTTTTTTACTGTTTATATTATATAGTTTTTCAATTCTTTTTAATAACTATACATACTTTCTTTTAAATTTACTTATTTTTTTATACTTATTTTAAAATGCTGACATATCTATATATCCTTCACTATATTTAGATACTTAGGATGTCAGCATTTTTCAATTATTATATATTATGTATTATTTACTATTTATTTTTGACACTAGTAACATCCTTCTAACTTTCATTAAATTTTAGGATTTCTAGCTTTTACTTCTGTACTTGTTCAAATTTATATTCTGTTACTATCGCTTCTCTACCTTCTTTTATATCATTGAAATATTCATAAAAGCATATACCTAGAAAAGATCCTGATATATTAACTATATTCTTCCATCCTCTAAGATTAAGTTCTTTTACCATGTAGTAACTTCTCTGAGCAGATAAACAGTGTATGTATACTGGTCTATCTTTTGGTATTTCATCTAATCTTTCTCTAAATTCGCTTAGTGGAATATTTACAGCTCCCTTAATATGTCCTGCATCGTATTCCATCTTTTCTCTAGCATCTATTATATATTCTCCATTTTCTACTAAAGATCTTACTTCAGATACTCTAACTTGCTCAAAATCTCCATTTAAAAGATTCATTGCTACAAGAGCAGCTACATTTGTAGCATCTTTAGCTGTTGAGAAGTGAGGTGAATAACAAAGTTCCAATTCCTTTAAATCTTCTATATTTCCGTGATTCATTATCATCGTTGCTATTATATCGATATATCTATTTACTCCACCTTTTCCTATTGCCTGAGCTCCTAGAATCTGTCCTGTTGGAACTTGGAATATTAACTTGAAGTGTACGAACTCTGCATCTGGCATTAAAGCTACTCTGTCCTTAGGAATAACATAGGCAACTTCATAGTCTAAATCTAAATCCTTACAGTTCTTTTCTGTTAAACCTGTACTTGCTGCATTGTAATCAAATACTTTAACTACTGATGAGCCAATTACACCTGTATTTCTATATGTCTTTCCATAGATATGATCTGCTACTGCTCTTGCCTGTCTCTGTGCAGGTCCAGCTAGTGTTAATCTAGTCTTTTTATTTGTTATGAAATGAGTTACTTCTATTGCATCTCCTACTGCGTATATGTCAGGATCTGATGTCTGATAGTGATGATTTACGAGTATTCCACCTGTCTTACCAAGTTCCAAACCTGCATCTACTGCTAAAGATGTTTCTGGTCTTACTCCTATAGCAAGTACAACTGCATCAGCCTTAATTTTCTTACCTGAAGCTAGTAAAACATGTCCTTCATTTACTTCAGATAAAACTTCATTTACTAGAAGATTTACGCCCTTATCATGTATTTCCTTATTTAATATCTGTACCATATCGTAATCAACAGGCTGTAAAATCTGATTTGAACCTTCTACCAAAGTTACATTTTTTCCTGCTTCTACAAGACTTTCCATCGCTTCAAGTCCTATAAATCCACCACCGATAACAGCTATATCATTTATTTTTTTAATATCTATATATGTTTTTAATCTATTTATGTCTACTACATTTCTTATAGTAAATACGTTTTCTGAATCAACCCCCTTTATTGATTTTGGACGAATAGGGCTTGCACCTGGAGATAATATTAACTTATCGTAATTTTCTTCGTAAACATCACCAGTATCAACTTTCTTAATAGTTACTGTCTTTTTCTCCCTATCAATTGATACAACTTCACTTAAAGCTCTAACATCTAGATTGTTTCTCTTCTTTAACTTTTCTGGTGTCATCATTACAAGCTTTTCCACAGGGTCTATCATTCCTGATAAATGGAAAGGAAGGCAACAATTTGAGAAAGAAACATCTGGTCCCTTTTCAAATACTACGATATCCGCATATGGATCAAGTCTTCTTAAACGTGCTGCTGCAGACATACCACCTGCAACTCCCCCAACTACTAAATACTTCTTCTTCATAAAAATACCTCTTTCAATTTTTTAGTTTTGTTTTCTAAATTTTAATTTCAGATTAATCAATTCGCGATAGATTTTTTGTACACAAAACCCATCAATTTTACGTTTTAATTGAACTTATATTTCTTAATTGTTAAAATGTGGACTTATTTAATCATTTTTTCTGTCAAAATTTTAATAAGTATTTTTAATAATTCAAATAAAGCGATATTCTATCTTCAGTTAATCTGAATATTGATATATATACCCTAAACAATATTAATTGTATCTCATTTATTTACATTTTGCAAAGGAAATAAAAAAACGGAGTCATTTCTACAAATAAACAACTCCAGTATTTCTTATAAATAAACTTATTTTTTAGATAAAAACAAATTTTATAAGATATAATATTAACTAAAATAAAGCATAGCGCTATTTTTATTTTTTAAATTTTTTTTTATAATTTCAGAAAATAGTTCTTTTTTATAGCATTATTTTTTATAAATCTGCTTATTTCAAACCTATAAACTATCTATATAAAATTATAATCAAAATTCCATATTTTTTTAATAATATTATTCAATTATTCACAATTTAAATATCACTTTCAATTAAATATAATTAAAAATCAATATTACTTAGATAAATTAAAAACTAATAACAAGTTTCACTAGATAATAAAAAAACTTAAATTAAAAATTTACAAATAGACTAGTTAGTAATTGTTTAACTCTATTAACTGGACAAATGTCTTTTATTGTAAATCTTATTAAAAATATTATAAACTGCTATTCCTAACACAACTCCCAGTAAGGCACCAACAAATACATCACTTGGGAAATGTACAAATAGATATAGTCTTGAGAAGGATATTAAAAAGGCTAAAATAAGAGCTCCTATACCCCATTTTTTATTATACTTTGCTATTACAGTTGCACATATAAACGAAGAAAAAGCATGTGCTGAAGGAAATGAATAATCTCTTGGTCTTGCTACAAGTAATTTAAATGAATGATCTATCCAACAAGGTCTAGGTCTTTGAAAAATATTTTTTAAAATAACATTCCCTACTAATAACTCAAGCATTAAAGCTATTAAAAGCATTACACCTAACTTTCTATAATTTTTCTTTATAATAAAAAATATAGCCAATATAATCCATACTATTCCCATATCTCCTAATGATGTAAAGAACAACATAATCTTATTATTTATAGGAGTAACTAAATTATTTTGAATAAAAAATAATATAGACCAATCAAGTCTTTCTAACATTGCCAACATAATTTTCACCTACATTTCTTTTTATTTTTATAAAGGTAATATCTCTAAAGTTGAAATTATACTTATATAAGTAACCTTAAATTATTTTTACATTTTCAAATCCATAAAATAATAATTATTACTTATAGTAGAAGTACTGTACAGTATTTTTTTAAAATCTCTATCTGCTTCTTTTTATGCAAAAACTCAAAAGAAATTTTTTTCAACCTCAATATATAATATATCAAATATATACATATAATGTCTACTTTATATTGCAACTTCTTCTCTTGTATCCTATTTTATAGAAAGAAATAGGATCTAAAGCTTTAAACGCTAAAAAAAAGACTTCAGATAATCTGAAGTCTAATATCACTTGGCTGCGTCCTACTCTCCCAGACAGTTTCCCATCAAGTACCATCAGCGCTGAGAAGCTTAACTTCTGTGTTCGGAATGGGAACAGGTGTATCCTTCTCGCTATAACAACCAAATTATTTAATTGAAGTTTGTACCTTCAAAACTGACTACATTAGCTTAC
>X411_Leopard__coassemble_544_pt1 | contig 6125 bp, 4 predicted proteins | sample X411_Leopard__metabat2_low_PE_007 | metagenome-assembled genome bin X411_Leopard | reverse complement strand
AGAAACGTAGCACTTTTACCATACACAGTAGAATAATTTCTGTATTGTAAACATATTGAAGGTCGTTGCATCGCAACGGCCTTTTTTTACATATTTATAAATTATAAAAGCAAGATATTCTATAGTCATTAAAATTAAAAATGACTAAAAAAGGAGAGGATATTTTTAAAAGTATAATATATATTAATTAGAATCGTATGCTTGAACTACTATTGTTTACAGATTGTATTTAAAAATGGTATAATAAGGGATAGCATTATTATGCTTTATAAAAATAATTGTTAAAAAACAAAATCGAAAACAATTATTTTTAAATAATTTAAAAGGAAGAAATCTATTTTATTTATATGAATATTATTAAGGATAGATTATTCCATTTTTAAAAGTTGGAGGTGGTAGTCGCTTGAAAGAAAATAGAAACAGAATAGAGTTTATAGACCTAATAATGTTGGCGGTATTGGTAATTTTTACTGTGCTTGGAAATTCAAATCCAATGTTTTCCATTGCACTGGTGGCAACGGTAATACCGATGATAATTATAGGGGTTAATTCAGACTGGGCTTTCAAGTTTTTTGCTCTTATTCTTACAACTGTAATTACCTTTGTTATTTATGGAAAGGCAATTAGCATAGAAACATTCTTTATATATTTATTACCAGCATTTTTATCGGCAATAGTATTTTATAATGAAGCTTTTAGAGATTCCAAAAATAGAAAAATACGATTAGCTTTTGAAAAGGATAGTGGGGTATACAGTTACGCATCTTTAAGGGTGTTTATGATATCTATAATTTTGTTCATGCTGGGAACAATAGCTTATTATGCTTCTATGAAATATTTTATGAACGTTGATGTTGTAGGAATTTTGCAGGACAGGATAAAGGATATAATAGAAAATTACAGAACAATTGTCAAGTCTACAGAATTAAAGAATATATATAGCTCAGAAATATTTGATGAGCTTTTAGGTAGTACGGGAACAATAATAATGCTCTCAGTATTTACAAGATCTTTGATTTTAGCGCTTATCTCATATTTCTTTGCAATACCTGTATTGAATAGATTTTGTAAGAAAAAGTTATTCAACATTAAATTTGATTGCATAATTTTACCTGGTAATCCAGTTCTTATGTTGGTAGTTACAATTATAGTATTGTATCTTGCAAAACTTTCATTACCTGATATGGATATAGGTATAGTAATTAATAACTTTATGTTTGTAATGAATATACTGTTCTTTATAGAAGGACTTTCACTTATAGTTTTTGGAATAAAAAGATGGGGAAATATTAAAAAGAATATAAATTGGATATTGATGGCATTTTTAATATTATTTGTTGGAATAATTCCAGGAATAGCAGTATTGGGAATATTGGATAATATATGGAATTACAGGATGAAGTGGGATCCGGGATTGAAGAATTTTGGAGGCAAAAATGAGTGATAAAAATCGTAAATATTGTGCATCCAGTTATCTGAATGAAATAAGTTTTGTAATAATACTTATTTTGAGTTTATATGCAATTTTTAAAAGTCGTTTTGTCGGCACAATTGGAATACTTGCCTGTATAATTTTAGTTTTATTTAACTATAGGGTAAAAGAGGCAAGTGAAGAAAAGTTCAGAAAGAAAATCAAGGATATAAGCTTTGATTTAGATAAGATTACTAAAACAACAATGCTTATGAATCCAATACCTTTAAGTGTAGTGGAGCTTGATGGAAAGATTTTCTGGTCAAATATAGAATTCGACAAAATGGTAGGAATGGATGCAGAAGAAAGTTCGATTGGAAACAAAATAGAAGATTTAGTAGGAGATATAACTTTAAGAAAAGTTCTTGATGAAAAGAAAGTAATGGAAGATGAGTATGAATTCAATAATAGAAAGTATATCTTAAAGTATTGTTTTGCAAAGTCAGATTATGAGACAGATGGCAGTGCAGAATATAAGGCTATAGTTTATTGGATTGATAAAACTGATTACGAAAATCTTGAACTTAAGTATGAAAATAGTAGAGAAGTTGTGATGAACATAGAGATAGACGGCTACGAGGATGTTTTAAAAAGTACACCTGAAGAGAACCGTCCAATCATTACAATGGATATTGAAAAGTTGCTTTCTAATCTTGAAACAGATACTCAAGGATTGATGCGCAAGACAGGAACAGATAAATATGTTCTTTTTATGAGAAAAAAGGCGCTTAAAGAGCTTGAAAAAACAAAGTTTAGTATACTAGACAAGGCAAGAGAAATAGATTATGGAAACTCTCTACCTGTGAGCCTCAGCATAGGGGTTGGATATGATGGAGATACTGTAGAGCAAACTGGTGAATTTGCATCTGGTGCAATAGACATGGCGCTAGGTAGAGGCGGAGATCAGGTTGCAATAAAAAATAAAGATGGATTTAACTTCTACGGTGGAAAGTCAAAGGGATTTGAGAGAAAAACAAAGGTTAAGTCAAGACTAATAGGACTTGCTCTTAGAGAACTTATAAATCAGAGTGATAAGATAATCATAATGGGACATAAATATCCTGATATGGATGCCATGGGTGCTGCTGTTGGTGTATTTGATATATGTAAATCATATGGCAAAATAGCCAATATCGTACTTGAAGGTGTAAATGAAGCAGTAGAAATGTTTGTAAATAGAATACATGAGGAAAAATACTATAATGGTATGTTTATATCTCACGAAAAGGCAATAGATATGTGTGATAAAGATACTCTAATAGTGGTAGTAGATACACATAGACCAAGTTATACAGAATGTCCTGAACTATTGGATATATCAAAGCGTCTAGTAGTTATAGACCATCACAGAAGAGGTGTAGAATACATCAGTGATACAGTATTACTGTTCCATGAAATCTATGTATCATCAACTTGTGAAATGGTAACAGAACTTATACAATATACAGATTATGATATTAAAATCAATAAATTGACTGCAGAAGGTCTTTTAGGTGGTATTTACCTAGATACTAAGAATTTTGAGTTTAAAACAGGTGTAAGAACCTTTGAAGCTGCATCTTATCTTAGAAATGTAGGTGCAGATACACTTGCAGTGAAGAAATTCTTTAACTCATATGCAGAAGATTTTGTAGTGAAGGCAGAAGTTATTCAGAGAACTGAAATAATCGACGATAGAATATGTCTTTCATATGCAAGACAAGAGCTTGAGAATATCAATATAGTAATAGCAAAAGCGGCAGATGAGCTGCTTAATATAAAGAATATAGAGGCATCTTTTGTATTAGGTATGAAGGGTGATACAGTATTTGTAAGTGCAAGATCTTTAGGAAATGTAAATGTACATGTTCTAATGGAGAAAATAGGTGGCGGTGGCCATATAGATATAGCAGGTGCTCAGATAAGAGATGTAAGCCTGTCTCAAGCATATGACATGGTAAAAGATGTTATAGAAGAATACTTGGAAGAAGAGGAGGAGAAAAAATAACATGAAGGTTATATTATTGAAAGATGTTAAGGGAACTGGTAAAAAAGGTGATATAAAGGAAGTTAGTGATGGATACGCAAGAAACTTCTTAATTAAGAAGAAATTTGCAGTAGAAGCTAACAACACAAATGTAAAAGAACTTGATGAAAAGAATAAGTCAAAAGAAAGAAAAGAAATAATAGCTTATGAAGAAGCTGTTCTTCTTGGCAAGCAGATGGAAGAAGTAAATATAGAAATAGAAGCTAAAGCTGGTGAAGGTGGGAGATTATTTGGATCAATAACTTCAAAGGAAATTGCAGAGCAGCTTAAGAAGCAGAAGAATATAGATGTAGATAAAAGAAAGATAAGCCTTGATGAGCCAATAAGATCTTTGGGATCAAGATTTGTTGAAATAAAGATACATCCAAAGGTAACTACTAAAATAAGAGTAGATGTAAAAGAAAAATAAATAATTGAAAATGTAATATAAAAAGTGCTCAGTCAAGTAAGGCTGGGTACTTTTTATTTAAAAATTTAAAGATAAAACAGCTATTATAAAAATCAAAATACATTTTCTGTGGTAAAATATAAGTAAAAGATAGCTTAATATCAGAAATATAAGTAAAATCAAAAAAAGTCTAGAAATATTTCAAAATATATGTTAAATATAAATATATGTAATTACAGAAAAAGAGGTGGTAAAATGAGGGATTATTCAAAACATTTTTTATTAGATACAGAAAGTGCTTCTCAATATGCTAAGGATGTTTTAGAAATATTTAAGGAAGATGAGAAAATACACGTTGAAGAAATAGGAGATGGAAATATAAACTATGTTTTCAAAGTAGTATCAGATGAAACTAACAAATCGATTGTTATAAAACAGGCAGATAAACTATTAAGATCTTCAGGTAGACCCCTAGATCTACATAGAAATAAAATAGAAGCAGAAATTTTAAAAATACAGGGAAAGTTAGCAGAAGGCATGGTTCCTAAGGTATATTATTATGATGAAAATATGTGTGCATTATGTATGGAAGACATTTCAGAATGTAAAAATCTTAGAAAAGAATTGCTAAAAGGTAAAAAATTTAGCAACTTATCAGAAGGATTATCTAATTTTTTAGTCGATACTCTTTTACCAACAACAGATCTTGTAATGGATAGGGCTGAAAAGAAAGAACAGGTAAAGCTATTTACAAATCCGGAATTATGCGATATATCTGAAGATCTAGTATTTACGGAGCCATATTGGGATTACAAGGGAAGAAATATTATTACAGAAGGAAATGAAGATTTTGTAAGAGAGCATCTATATGAAGACAAAGAACTTCACGGAGAAGTAGCTAAGTTGAGAAATAATTTTATGAATAATGCACAAGCATTAATACATGGTGATCTTCATTCCGGTTCTATATTTGTAAACGACGAAAAGGTAGTCATCATAGATCCAGAATTTGCATTTTATGGACCAATGGGGTATGATGTTGGAAATATAGTTGGAAATTTGGTATTTTCTTGGGCAAGAGCAGCCTATACTAGAGAAAATGACATAGAATTTCAAGAATATATTAAAAAAACAATAGAAGAAATTATAGATAAATTTGCCCATAAATTTACTAATAAATATGATGAAATAGTTAAATTACCTTTATACAGGGCAGAAAATTTTAGAGAGTATTATTTAAAAGAGATATTGGCAGATTCAATAGGTTATGCAGCTACAGAAATAATCAGAAGAACAGTTGGAGATTCAAAAGTGGCTGAACTAGATAATATAGACGATGTATCGGTAAAGATAAACATGGAGAGAAAACTTATAGAAATAGCTATAGAGCTAATCAAGAGAAGATATGAATTAAAAGATGGAAAATCGATAGCAGAACTTCTTAGAAAATAATCTAATAAAAAATATAATGATTTTTTAAATAAAGAAAGAATACTTTAGATATAGTAAGAAAGAGCTTCTTTTATTGTTAAAATAATAAGAGAAGGAGGATGAGGAGAAAGATATGGAAAGACAAGATCAAGGAATGGCATTTATGTTGCAGTATGAGAATGTCGCATGGTATGAAAATGGAAAGGTTCGTATTTTGGATAGAAGAATATATCCAACAGAAATAAAATTTGTAGAGTGCAATAGTTATAAAGAAGTAGCACAGGCAATTACAGATATGGTAACTCAAAGCGCAGGACCATATACGGCTGCAGGTATGGGGATGGCTTTGGCAGCATATGAATGTAGAGGACAAGAAGAAAGCAAGCAGAGAGAATTTCTTAAAAAAGCGGCTCACACAATATCAAATGCACGTCCAACAACAGCAAATAGACTAAAGGCAGTAACAGATGGATGTTTAAAGGCAGCCGACGAAGCTTTTGCCTTTGGAAAAAATCCGGTTGAAGCAATTTTCCTAAGAACAATAGATTCTCTAAATAGAAGATATAAAACTATGGGAGTTGTTGGAGAATATCTTGCAGATTTATTTCCTAAAAATGGAACAATTTTAACTCAGTGTTTCGGTGAAACAATAATAGGAACGATGTTAAGAGCGGCGCAAAAGAATAACAATAATGTGAAAATAATATGTGCAGAAACAAGACCTTATCTTCAAGGAGCAAGGCTTACTTCAAGCTGTTGTTATGAAATGGGATTTGATACTACAGTAATTACAGATAATATGGTTGCCT
>X411_Leopard__coassemble_453_pt1 | contig 6784 bp, 5 predicted proteins | sample X411_Leopard__metabat2_low_PE_007 | metagenome-assembled genome bin X411_Leopard | reverse complement strand
AACTAACAATTTATTTTATAATAAAATGTATTGACAAATAAAATCTCTAGTGATAAAATTTATAAAGAAATTCTGATTTATATATTTAAGTAAATGTAGAAAAAAGTATTAAAAAAGCTAAATTTCAAAAAAGTGGGAGGTGCGTTATTGCGTTTAATTAAAAAGATTATTGTGACTTTATCAGTGGTTATGATAGTTTTAGGGATGTTTGGTTCAATTTCTAGTACGGTAAATGCTTATTCAGAAATAACAACTGAGATTGCATCTTCTGTAAGTGAACAATCGGACACAGTAAACCAAACTATAGGCCCAGCTGAGAGTCAAGCTGAGGAAAAAGTTAGTATTATGGAAAAGTCTTCGGAAATGGAATCGACAGAAGAAAGTGTAACAGAGAATAAGTTAGAGACAGTAAATGTTACTGATTCATTAGATGAACAGAGTTTGCCAAGTGAACAGAATTTAGATGTTTTGCAAGGTTTGCCATCTGAAGATAATTTGGAAGCAAATGCAGATATCACAAACGATGATGAAAATATTAGTATAAAGCAAGATTTAGAAAGTAGCTTGGGAGTTTTGGGAAATGTATACTCTGTATTGGCTACAGTAACAGATAGTACATACACAAGCGTAGATAGCTTTTTGAAAAGTATAAGTACAAGTAAAGGACAAATAGGTATTTACGATGAGTTTGATTTAAATCTTGAATTTTTTATAGATGATGCGGAGAAATTGAATGATAGATATGAGTTTGAATTAACTGATAGTGAAATAATAGAGATATTTGGAAGTGGTGGTTCTAGTGTATATGCTACCATGGAAAAAAACGGTGTAGAATATGGAAAAGCAACATTAACAAATAATAAAATAATCTTAGAGTTTGATAAAGAGCGTTGTAAAAATCTAGTAGACTTATCAGTAAAGGTAAAGTTTTCCTCATTGAGAGTCAAAATAAAGGATGGAGTTACAAATATTCCAAGTGAAGCAATTGTAGTAAATATCGGTACGGACAATAACAATGTAGAATTGAAAATAGATAATAACTATGAGTCTGGCACAGATAAAAGCGAAGTACCATTTTTTAAATCTGGTTCTATGAATAGCGATGGGAATATACAATGGGGATTAGTTTTTAACCAAAATATTGACAATATTAATAACCCAGTTAAAATTACAAAAGCTATAGAAGTTTATGATAACACAGGTGATCAAATGGATATTATCTGGGATGAAAGTTGTTTTAGTCTAGACATACATAATGAAGATAGGATGATACCAGATTATGAAATGATGCAAGCAAATGGTCAGCTTGAACAATATAATCGTTATTATGAATGGCTTTTATATCAAGGTAAAAATGCCACAGAGATTCTTTCAGAGATGAAAACATATATGAATGTTCCTATGAAAATTGATGAATCTAAGTATCCTACAGAAATAAACTTTGAAAAAGTTGTGGAAGGAGAAGATACGTATTTTAGTATAAAAGCTCACTATACAGAAAAATTTTCTCCACCTCATACATATACTACAATTAAGGATGTTGAAGTTGGTAGAATTTACTTAAAAGTTCCAAGTAATCCAATAGTTTCAAATGATTTATTAAAGTATCAAGCGATACAGTATAATTTAAATGGAGAACAATTTATGGATAATATATCGATGTATGTTGTTCTTTATCCAGGTTTCGTGGAAGGAAAGTATATGACACTTTCTTATATGACTAGTATTAAAGAGGGACATGAGAAAGATGAATCTTTTGTAAATAAGGTTAGTGTTAACTACGAAGACAGAGGAATTAGTCTTAATAATGTGGACAAGGAAGGCAACTTTCAATCCAGTGCAAAAAACATAAGCTGTACGGTAGAAATTGATTTTGGTGTAAAAAAAGATCATCTTAAAATCTATGAGTATGGAAGCAATATTAATGAAGGTTTAGGTGGTTTTACTTTTGCAGTATACGATAATGAAGAAGATGCTAAAAATGATAATGGAGAAAAAGCACTGTTTGTAGTTGAAACTTCAGAGGGTGGTTTCTCTAAGGAGGTTCCTTTGGAAGAAGGAAAAGAATATTTTATAAAACAGATAAAAGTTCCAAGTGAATATGAAATAGATAGCACCGTTAGTAGTTTTAAAATGGAAAATAAAAATGATGAAGGCTATATATATTACTTTACTAATAAAAAAGTAGAGAAAAGTCTTCCACACACACTTCCTGAAACGGGAGGTGGAGGCATAGAAAACTATGTTATGTCAGGAATTTTTATACAGATTGTATTTTTAACAATAAGAAAAATATTAAGAATATACTTGTAAAAAACAAGTGAATTGGAGGAGAAATGAAGGTTTATAGAAAAATAATTGTTTTTTTAATGGTTTTGGCAATGTTAGTAAATGTAATAGCAATTGATAGTGAAGTGAAGGCTCAGGCAGCTGAAACTTATGACGTTGTTGTTTCAAAAGTTAAGATGAATAGTTTAGAAGGATGGCCTAAAAGTAGTGCAGATGGATATACGGGAAATAAAATAGCAGATTTGGGAAGCTATTTTGGTAGTGGTTCAACTCAAGTAGCTGGTGCGTATTTCGAAGTACACAAAGGCTCAATTGATGGTGAAGTAGTAAAAAGTGGTCTAACTGGTGATGATGGTACTATAAGATTTTCAGATTTAGCTGAAGGAAAATATGTTATTACTGAAAACAAAGCATTATCAAAATATAAGGATGATCAGAATAATGAACTAGCTGATTCTGCAGCGGTTCCAATGGAAATAAGTCTTCCAGTTTATAAAACTGATGGAAGTAAATATACTGTTGGAGAAGATGCTTTACACGTTTATCCTAAAAGTACAGTTTCAAAGCCAAGTATAAATAAGTTTCTAAGTGAAAGTCTATTAGCAGATACATCTATGATAGGTGAAAAGAAAAACTTTACAATTTTATCTACAATGCCAAACGGTATATCAGATTATAAAGTATTAAAATTTACAGATCAAATGGACAGTGGTCTTGATTATGAAGGAAACCTAAATGTATATCTTGATGATGTATTGTTATCATTGAGTAGTGACTATACAGTATCTCAAGAAACAGCTGAAAATGGTATTAAAAAGCTTGAAATATCAATAAATGCTGACAAGATAAAAACTTTAAAAGCAAATCAGAAGATAAAAATAACATATGACGCAAGCATCAATGCTAGTGCAGTTATGGGAAAAGCAAATGAAAATAATGTTTTAGTTCAGTATACAACAAATGCGAATAATGAGGCGATTAAGGTAAATAAGACAGTAGAAAATCCAGAACTTCATACAGGTGGAATCAGATTCAAAAAGGTAGATGGAATAGATGGTAAGGGATTACCAGGAGCTAAGTTTGTAATACTAAGTGAAGATAAGAGCAAATATCTATTAAAAGGTGAAGATGGAAAACTTTCTTGGACTACTGAAGATCAGGCAACAGAGTTTGAGAGTGGAACAGATGGTATTTTTGAAATAAAGGGACTTCCATATGGAACTTCTGGAACTAAGAGTAGTGAAGGAGAAAGCGTATACTATATAAGGGAAACAAAAGCTCCTACAGGATATGCAAAATTAACTGAAGAATATAAATTCGTTATTAATGCAAATTCATACTACAATGAGTTAAGTAGTCAAACATTGAAGGATCCAGAAAATATAAAGAATAATAAAATAACTATACCTCAAACAGGTGGTAAGGGTGCAATAGGAATCGTAGTTGCAGGTTTTGTAGTAGTAGTTGCGGGGCTTACACTAAAAAAGAAATTTTTAAATAACTAGTAAAAATGAAAAGTGTAAACTTAAAGTATTTTATACGAAAAGCACTAGATAAAACGGGGGAAAAAATGCTTAGAAAGATGTTAATTTTGTTTCTCGGAATAATATCTATAGTAACAGTATACGAAACAAATAACCAAGTATATGCACAAGAAAAGGCAAAAATCACTATATGTAGTTTTAAAAATTACTTTAAGGGCGACAATATAAATCTTGGAGAAGGTGAGTATATTAAAACAGTAACAGATTCTAAATTTGTAGTATTCTATGTTGAAAATAAAGATTATAACAAAGCTTCTTTAGAAGCCATGAATTTGAACAATTTAGAAAAAAACTATGGAAAAGGATTATTTACAGAGGAAACAGGAGAAGATGGAATAGTTGAAATTTCAAATGTTGATGATGGTGCGTATTATATAGTGGAGTTAGAAAAAAAAGAAGGCGGATACATAAAGAAAAAAAACTCTGCTGGTATATTGATGATTGTAGATAAAAACAAGGACAATATTGCATACATAAAAAGCGATTTATTTAAAAAAGAAGACTCAATTTCGGGAGGTAATGACATAAAATCTGGTGGCGAAAAAGAGCCTATTAAAAAGCCCAATGAGATAGAAGGGCAAGGTAGTACATTATCTAATCATGGTAGTAGCAAAGGTGAATTGGACAAGAATTTAGAAAAGTCATCTAGTAAAGATGAAGAAAGTGAAGCAACTTTGGCAGCAAGCTTTGAGAATAAGATTGTAAGTAATTCAGAGAAAATGAACTCAATAGGTCAAAAAAGCAATGATAAAATAATAAAGACTGGTGACGTTAAGATATTTTACATTGTAGGATTCGGTGTAATCTTAATGGGATTAGGAAGTAAAATATACAAATCGTCTAGTCAGGAATAGTAGAAAATGAAAAAACGAAATAAAAAAACTGTTGCCTTATTAAATAGGTTAATCACAGTAGTAATAATAATAGGGACATTAATAATGGCATATCCTTTCCTTAGCCAATTTTATTACATGGCAAAGGAGAATGGCGAGGCAATATTATTTGAAAAGCAAGTAGAAAAAATGCCGGATAGAGAAATAGAAAATAAGATGAAAACTTATAAACTATATAATGAATCGCTAATAGCAAGTATTTCAGAAAAGAAAGATAAAGATATTACAGATGCTGTAAATCAATATAAAAAAATGGCATCTCAACATGAAAAAATAGGATATTTATCAGTACCTAAGATAAATCAAAATTTACCAATATTTACAGGTGTATCTGATGAAATGCTTGAAAGTGGTGTAGGACAGATGCAGGGAACATCACTTCCAATAGGAGGTAAAGCTAGTCATAGTGTATTAGCAGCACACTCAGGTTTACCTAATGTAAGACTTTTCACAGATCTAAATAAGCTTAGAGTAGGTGATGAGTTTTATATTTCAAATATTAAAGGAACAATAGCCTATAAAGTAGATAATATAAAAGTTGTTCTTCCAACAAACTTTAGTGATTTATCTATAGATAAAAATAAGGACTATGTAACTTTAATGACATGTACACCATACAGAATTAATACGCACAGACTTTTAGTTAGAGGTCATAGAATACCATATAATAAAAATGTAAAAGAAGAAAAAAGAAAAGTATTGTATAAAATAGTTTTAACTATACTAATAGTTCTAATACTTATGATAATTGGTATTTTGTATTTTAGAAAGCGAAGAAAAAAGAAAAAACAATAGTAGAGCTAGATCTAAAAAATATATAGCTTATGCAGTGGCTGAGGCTACTATAAATTGGGATAGAAAGTATATGTATCTTTATGATATGTGCACTTTCTATTCTTCTATATTTAAGTAATGGAGAAAGACAGTGAAGAAAAGAAAGATTTTAGGTTTAATAACTTTGTTGATAGGAATAATATTTTTTTTCTATCCATTTTTTTCAATAAGTATAGATGACTATATTGAAAGTAAGAAGTTAAAAACATTTATAGAAAATGAAATAAAAGAAAGTGAAAATCAAATAGAAAATAAAAAATTAGAAGAAAAAGATAAAGGCAAAGAGAATGTCAAAGATGAGAAACTAGTAGAAAAAAATACATCGAAAAATGAATCCGATGAAAAAATAGGCACCGTGTTTATTCCAAAGTTAAAGCAAAGTTTTGATTTATATAATAATGCCGACATGGAAAAAATATCAAAAGGAGTTGCAATTACAAAAGAATCGGATAAGCCTTTAAGTGGAGAAGGAAGTAGAACAGTTCTTGCAGGACATAGAGGTTATTATAATAAAAGGATGTTTAAGGATATTGATAATCTTAATAAGGGTGATGATATTTTTTTAAAGTACAATGGAAGTGTAGTTAGATATATAGTTTCAGACATGGAAACTATAAAAGATAATGAAAAAGAAAAGTTAAATCCAATTGAAAATAGAGAAGTGCTTACCTTGTTAACTTGCGGAAGTGCTACAGATAGTAGCCATAGATTTTTAGTAAATTGTGATAAAAATGATTATGATATATATGTAGATAAGGAAAATTCATCTTCAGACAATGAAGATAGTTCAAAAAATATTAATGAAGATAATAAAATAGATAGAAATCGGATAAATAAAAATAGAGAGAAAAATATTCAAAATATAAAAAATATAAAAGAACCGGAGAATATAAAAATTAAAAAGATGTTTTTTAAATTAATGTCTATTTTAGGTATAGTTTTGATAGCAATGGTAATTTTTAAAATAGTAAAAATATCGAGAACTTAGTTTTATATAATAAAATCATAAAAAATATATATGAATAATTGATTGATAAAGACAGTTAAATTTGAAAGTGTTCTAGTATGATTTTTTATTGAAAAAGGGCTATCTATAAAGAAAAGAGTAGTTTATAGAAGTTATAATTTGAAAAGAGGAATACTATTAAAAAGGTTCTTTGTCAAATAGTTTGATGAAAAAATATCATATAATTTAATCTAATTAATGGGTAGCATAGATAACTT
>X411_Leopard__coassemble_370_pt1 | contig 7527 bp, 6 predicted proteins | sample X411_Leopard__metabat2_low_PE_007 | metagenome-assembled genome bin X411_Leopard | reverse complement strand
GGATTTATATTTGGTATGGTACAGAGAATAGAACCATATGCTCTTAAGAATATGAAAAATGATTTATTAAGAAAAGCAATTATAAGTGTTGTATGTCTTGCAGCTTGTTATCTTGTTTCAACTCTAGGCTTAATGTGGGTTGTAAAGGTTGCTTACAAGTATTTAGGAATATTTAACTGGCTATTTATTATACTTCCACTATGGTTTATTGGATATAAGAACATAGCTAGAAGAGATAAAGAAAAACTCTCTGCAGATCAATCTGCTAAATAGCTGATAAAAAATCGTATAATTAAAGAACTAATAAAAAGCAGCGAGTTTGCTATAAACTAACAAACTAGCTGCTTATTTTTATTTAACTAGATTAAATAAATAAAATCTAGTTTTTTATAGAATTTAGCTCTTTATGTAACTCAATTACTTCCTGAGCTAATATTTTAGAAAGTTCTGTGCTAGACATTTGATCCTCAGAGTGCATTAGCAAAATTGAAAACTCAGTTTTTTCTCCACAAGCTTCTTTTTGTATCAACTCACTATGAATCTTATGAGCCTTTAAAAAATATTCTTCTGCTTCTTCCATTAATCTATTTGCCTCATCATATTCTTTCGCTTTGGCTTTTTGAATTGCCTCTATATAATTAGACTTGGCAGATCCACTATTGGATATTATTTGAAAACATATCATCTCTAGTTCTTCACTCATTTTAAACACCCATAGCCTTTAAAGCTTCTTTTAAAACCTTTTTACCATTCATCATTCCATAATCTTGCATATTAATAGCTTCTACAGGAATATCTTGAGCAACTTTTTTAAGGTTGTTAAGTTCATATCTTATCTGTGGTCCTACTAGGATCATATCTGCAGAATCTATACTTTTTTTAGCCTCTGTTAAAGATTTCGCTTCAATATTAACATCTATATTTTCACTCTTTGCAGCATCCTGCATTTTTTTTACTAACATACTTGTAGACATTCCAGCATTGCAAACTAATAAAATATTTTTCATTTTAATCACCTCTAAATTATTCTTCTGAATTTACCATTTCAGCTTGTTTTTCTAGTACCTTATCGTTTATTTTAACAAAAGGCATATAGATTATTACTCCTAAAACAATTACAATTGCCTGTAGTACAACAGCTCTCCAATCACCTGCAGTAGCAAGAAAAGCACTGATTAGCGGTGGTGTAGTCCAAGGTACTAATGAAACTGCTGGAGAAATCATACCCAGTGAAGTTGCTATATAACTTAATAATATACCAAGAGAAGGCACTAATATAAATGGTATAGCCATAGCTATATTATATACTATTGGATAACCAAATATAACTGGTTCATTGATATTAAATAAGCCTGGTGCAATAGAAAGTTTTGCAACATTTCTAGTAGCCTTATTACGACCTATTAAGAAAGTTGCTATTATTAGGCATATAGTTGAACCTGAACCACCAATTAATCCAAATGTAGTTACCTGAGAAACATTGATAATGTTTGGTATAGCTTCTCCTGCATTATAAGCAGCTATATTCTGAGTAATATTTATTATTAAAAGTGGCTCAAGAATTGAACTGTAAATTACAGATTGATGTATACCAAATAGCCACAATAAGTTTCCTAAAGAATAAAGAATCAAGCAGCCCCACAATCCTGTACTGACATGACGTAATGGTTCCTGTATAAAAGTAGTAATTAAATCTATTAAGTTCATTCCAGCTATATTAAATAAAAGTGCTGATACAATACCAAATACTGATAAAACTATTATTACTGGTAATAATACATTAAATGATTTTCCAACTGAAGGTGGAACACTATCGCCAAGATTGACTTTAAGCTTTTCTATATTTGAAACTTTGATAAAAAATTCTGTTGATATAAGACCTATAATTACTCCGGCAAACATTGCACCAGTTCCAAGATTTGAATAAGATAAAACTCCAGATATTGTAACAGGATCTGTTGCTCCTTCAGGAATTATAGATACTGATGTAGGCATCATTACAAGTAAAGATGCAATCGATATCATTGCAGCTGCAATAGGGTTATTAAATTCTCTATTAACAGCAAGGAAGTAACCTGCAATAGCTGCTATAAGTATACCAGAAACATTAAGCGTAGCATTTGCTATTGTAGTTCCCCAATATTGAACACTTGCTAGAGTGTCACCTGTAAATATCCAAGTAAATACTGTGTTATTTAATAATACTGCTAAACCTGCAAGTATATATAGTGGCATTGCTGTAGCAAAAGCATCCCTAAGAGAACGAAGATGAATCTGATTTCCTAGTTTTGCAGCCACCATCGTAAATTTCTCGACAAATTTTGAGTTTTCCATTGACATAAATTTCCCTCCTAATTATATAAGTTTTTCCGAGTCATAATAGAAACCATTGTTAGTACTGACCTCTTTATACCAGTATCCTGATTTTTTAATAGTTCTTTTCTGAGTTTCCAAGTCTATTGCAATAAATCCATATCTATTTTTGTAGGCATTATTCCAAGACCAGCAATCAAATGCAGTCCATGTATGGTATCCAAAACAATTACATCCTTCGTTTATTGCCTTTGATAACCAAGCAAGATGTTCTTCATAAAACTCTATTCTATAATCATCTTGAATCTCTCCATTTTTATCGATGTAGTTTTCCTCACCTTCTACACCCATTCCATTTTCACTTATAAACCAAGGTATATTGCCGTAGTTTTCTTTTATATTAATAGCTATATCATATATTGCTCTTGGATATATTTCCCAACCTCTATATGGATTCATTCTTCTTCCTGGCATTTCATAGTTTTCAAAATACTTGTCAGGCATCCAATTATCAGAATAATCCTTAGCTGATTCATTAGATTTTACACGTTTTGGATGATAGTAATTCACCCCTATAAAATCGACTGTATTATCAGCTATAATTTTTATCTCATCTTCACTACTATTCCAAATAACCTTATCTTCAGTAAGAACTTTTACCAAATTTTCAGGGAAAGTTCCCTTAGTAGCTGGATCTAAAAAAGAACGATTGAATAAATCATCTGCAAATTTACTTGCCAACAAATCTTCCTTAGAATCACTTCTAGGATATGATGGTGTAAGATTCATTATAATCCCTATTTTTCCTTTTAATTTCATCTTTCTATATTCTTCTATTACTTTTGCACTTGCGAGATTAATATTGTATATCACCTGCATAGCTTCCAAACCTTTTCCCGAATACTTCGGATAGTGTTGCCCATATAGATAACCTGCTTCTGGTATAACCATTGGCTCATTGAAAGTTGTCCAATACTCTACCTTATCCCCAAAATGTTCAAAGGCTACCCTAGCAAATTTTACAAAAAGCTCTACAACATATTTGCTTTCCCAACCTCCATATTTTTTAAGTAGCTCTATTGGCATATCAAAATGATGAAGATTAAGTACAAGCTTCACATTATTTTTTTTAGCAGAATCTATAACTTTATTATAGAATTCTACTGCTTTCAAATCAACTTCCCCTGTTTCAAAGTCTTTAATCAGTCTAGACCATTGTATCGAAGTTCTAAAAGAATTAAAAGCAATTTCACCCATAAGTTTAAAATCGTTTTCATAATGGTGATAAAAATCACTTGCTATGTTTGGACCAACACCATTAAAGAAATCCTCTGGCTCTGTCCTAAACCAGTAGTCCATTATATTCTCATGTGGCTTTTCAAATGTTCCCTCACTTTGTGGACCACTCGTGGCAGCTCCCCACCAGAAATCATCTGGAAAATTAATAAATTTTTTCATTTTCTTCCCCTTTCATCTTTTTATAATTTAATTGTATATCTTTTTGTTATAAATGTCTAGTCTTTTATCAATAAAAGACTAGATTAAATTCAAAGACTTGTGATATCATGTTAATAGAGTGATTGCATATTTTTTGTTTATTTGATAAAGTACTATTATACTATGTAAAATATGTTAATATAAAATGTACTTAGGTTGGTGATAAAATGGAAAGTAAATACATGATAATATATAATGAAATTAAAAAAAGAATAGTAGATGGCATATATAAAGAGAATCAACAAATCCCAGATGAAAAATCACTATGTAGGGAATTTGATTGTAGCAGAATGACGGTAAAAAAAGCTTTGGATATACTTGTTCGTGAGGGTATGCTACATAGAAAAAGAGGTCTTGGCAGCTTTGTAATGTCCAAAAGCAGTATGCACAAAAGAACATTGCTACAAGAAGATGAGCTTCTAGGTCTTACTCGCTCTTTAAAAGAAAAAGTTAAATCTAATGTTTTGGAATTTGATTTGATGTTTGCCGATGAGAAAATAGCTCAAAATTTGAATATTAATGTCAATGATTCTGTTTATAATATTTTGAGATTAAGATACATAGGTGATAAACCATGTATTCTTGAAAGAACGTATATGAGTACGAACTTAATAACAGGTATAAACAAGGATGTTTTGGAGGGATCAATTTATAACTATATAGAGCAAGAACTTGGCTATAAAATAGCCAGTGCTAAAAAGATGACTAGAGCTGATGTAAGTACAGCATTTGATCAAGAAATGCTTGAATTAAAAGAAATTGAACCGGTACTTGAAATAGAACAGATTGCTTATTTAGACAATGGTACTCCATTTGAGTACTCTATATCTAGACATAGATATGACTATTTTGATTTGACAACGTACTCTGTTAGAAGATAATTTACTTTTAAAATATATCAATTGATATATTTTTATATTTTACTTCAAACATTTGTGTCAAAAATAATAGTTCTACTATTTAATTTAAACTTAAATATATTAATGTAAAAAAATAGTTGGAGAATTTTCTCCAACTATTTTAAAATTTATTCAAAATATCCAATTGCCTTCATATATAAAATCAATAAACTAGACATATTCAAAATTAATCTTATTATCTTTTTTAAAAATTATTAATTCATTTAAAATAAGAATTATAAAATATCTATTATTAATTTATAATTTTTTTATTTACTTTAATATAAAATAAATTTCTCATTTTATAGATAAGACTTTAACTTGTCTACTAAATCTAGCTGTTCCCAAGGAAGTTCTATATCAGTTCTACCAAAGTGACCATAGGCAGCTGTCTGCTTGTATATAGGTCTTCTTAAGTCAAGATTTTTAATAATAGCTCCTGGTCTTAAATCAAAGTTATCTCTTACTATTTCAACTAACTTTTCATTTGAAAGCTTTCCTGTTCCGAAAGTATCTACAAATATTGATAGAGGTCTAGCTACACCTATTGCGTAAGAAAGTTCTATTTCACACTTATCTGCCAATCCTGCAGCTACTATGTTCTTAGCAACATATCTTGCTGCATAACAAGCTGATCTATCTACCTTTGTTGGATCCTTTCCTGAGAAAGCTCCTCCACCATGTCTTGAGTATCCACCATAAGTGTCTATTATTATCTTTCTACCTGTAAGACCAGTATCACCATGAGGTCCACCAACTACGAATCTACCAGTTGGATTTACATAGTATAGAGTTTCGTCATCTAACAATTCTGCTGGAATTGTAGCCTTTATTACCTTTTCTATTATTTCTTCTCTTATTTGTTCAGAGCTTACTTCAGGATCATGCTGTGATGATATTAAAACTGTATGAACTCTGATTGGAGTATCTTCTTCATATTCAACTGTTACCTGTGTCTTACCATCTGGTCTTAAATATGCAAGTTCACCAGACTTTCTAACTTCTGTAAGCTTTCTTGATAACTTATGAGCAAGTGATATTGGTAATGGCATCAATTCAGGAGTTTCGTTACAAGCAAAACCAAACATGATACCCTGATCTCCTGCCCCTACCTTTTCTATTTCGTCTTCTACCTTTTCTCCTGATTTTGATTCAAGACCTTCGTCAACACCCATAGCTATGTCATTTGACTGCTCGTCTATAGCTGTTATTACTCCACAGTTTTCTGCATCAAAACCATACTTTCCTCTTACATATCCTATTTCTTCTACTGTTTCTCTTACTATCTTCGGAATATCAACATATGCATTTGTTGATATTTCTCCTGCTACTAGTATTAATCCTGTTGTAGCAGTTGTTTCACAAGCAACTCTTGAGTTTGGATCCTTCTCAAGAAGTGCATCTAATATAGCATCTGACACCTGATCGCAAAGTTTGTCAGGATGTCCTTCTGTTACTGACTCTGATGTAAATAAATGTCTAGCCATTTCATTCTCCTTTTCATAAAATACTGTCTAAAAAAATAAGCCTCTTCAAATGAAGAGGCCATTAATTTGCATTAAAAAAATGTTACCAACCTCATCTTTCAAGAAAATATCTTGTAGGAATTAGCACCGTCTTTACGCGGTTGCCGGGCTTCACAGGGCCTGTCCCTCTGCCACTCTTGATAAGGTAATCAAGATTTACGTTTATATTTAACTTTCACTAACAAAAATATATTATCACTATAATTTCTAATTGTCAACAAATTTATCATTTAAATATAATTTTTTCTTATTCAATTCTCAGATAAAAATATTTTTATAAAAGACTATAAATTTTACAACTAATATAACTTAAATATTTTTGTTCTTATACTATAATAAAATTAGTTTCTTTTCTTATTATACTGTTCCTGCTATCTGTAAAATTTCTACAGATCCTAAAGCAATTCCCGTACCAATTGCAACACAGCTTATTGGATCTTCAGCAAGTCTTACCTGCAATCCAGTCATCTCAGAAATCTTCTTATCCATTCCATAAAGAAGAGCACCACCACCCGTAAGAACTATCCCACTTACAGCAAGGTCTGATGATATTTCAGGTGGAGTTTCTTGAAGAACTCTGATTACCAACTCACCTATCTGTCTTACGCTTTCACTCATTGCATCCATTATTTCAAATGAACTTACTGTAATTGATTTTGGTAAACCATTTGTAAGGTCTCTACCTGTTATCTTTATAAACCTTTCTTCAGGTCTTCTAAATGCACTTCCTATATCCTTTTTAATCTTTTCAGAAGTTCTTTCGCCTATAATTACATTATAATTTCTTTTTATATATCTTATTATGTCTTTATTTAACTTATTTCCACCAATTTTTATAGAATCACTTACTACTGTTCCACCAAGAGATATTACGGCCACATCTGTAGTTCCATCACCTATATCTACTACCATGTGTCCACCTGGCTTAGAAATGTCTATTCCCGCTCCAATTGCAGCTGCAATTGGCTCTTCTATAAGAAGTACTTCTCTAGCTCCAGCGTTCTTTGTAGCGTCTTCTACGGCCTTCTTTTCTATATCTGTAATATTCGAAGGTACAGAAACCATTATTCTAGGCATTACTATTTTTCCCATGCCCTTTTTTTCTCCAAGCATTTCTATAAAACCTTTTAGCATTCTTTCTGCATTATCGTAATCCGATATTACACCATTCATCATTGGCTTTATTGTTTCAATCTCTTTGGGAGTTCTTCCTATCATATTATAGGCTTCATGACCGACTGCAATAACTTCATCTATTCTTTTATCTACAGCTACTACTGAAGGCTCACTAA
>X411_Leopard__coassemble_348_pt1 | contig 7805 bp, 4 predicted proteins | sample X411_Leopard__metabat2_low_PE_007 | metagenome-assembled genome bin X411_Leopard | reverse complement strand
TAAAAAGACATATAGGCTTAATCGGAAGAGGAGCTAAATTATGGTAAATGGAAAAGAAAAATTAATCGTAGCAATCGATACAGACAATTATGAAAAAGCAGTTAATTTAATAGATTCACTAGAAGACAGTGTAGAAATATATAAGGTGGGATTGGAAAACTATATCGCATCAAGAGGAAAGACTGTCGACTATCTAAAGTCAAAAGGAAAGAAAATTTTCCTAGATCTTAAATTTCACGATATTCCAAACACTATGAAGTCAGCAGTAAAGGCGGCTATAAAAGATGGTGTATGGATGATGACAATTCACGTATCTGACATGGAAGGTATGAGACAATGTGCTCAAATTGCCAAGGAAGAAGCAGAAAGATTAAATATAAAAAAACCACTAATTATAGGAGTAACAGTTCTTACTTCTCTAAGCAATGAAGATTTATCTGATATAGGATGTAACATAGGAACAGAAGAAGTAGCAATTAAGAGAGCAAAATTAGCTAAAGAGGCTGGTCTTGATGGAGTTGTATGCTCAGCAAGGGAAGTAGATAAAATAGTTGAAGCTTGTGGGGAGGATTTCATGACAGTGTGTCCAGGAATTAGACCTAAGAATTCAGAAAGTGGAGATCAAAAGAGAGTTGTCACTCCAAGTGAAGCAATAAGAAAAGGAGCAAAGACAATAGTAGTAGGTAGACCTATTACAAAGGCAGAAAATGCTTCAAAAGCAGCAGATGAAATAGTAAAAGAAATTGAATCAGTAATGTAAATATATGAGCTTAAGACAGTAGTGTAGGAGGATGTATATGAAAGGCAGATTAATACTGGAAGACGGAACGATATTTGAGGGAAAGGTATTTGGATATACAAAGGAAGATAGTGTAGGAGAAGTAGTATTTAATACTTCCATGACAGGCTATCAGGAGATGCTTACAGACCCATCATATTATGGGCAGATAGTAACAGCAACGTACCCATTAATAGGAAACTATGGTATAAATCTTGAAGATAGAGAATCAGATAAGATTCAGGTAAGAGGTTTTATAGTAAGAGAAAAAAGTGATATGCCATCTAACTTTAGGTGTGAAATGGACCTAGATACTTACTTGAAACAGAGTAAGGTAATAGGACTTGAAGGCATAGATACAAGAGCTCTTACAAAAATTCTTAGAAATAAGGGAACAATGAGAGGCATAATAACTACTGAACATACTAAGCTTTCAAGTATTCAATCAAAGCTAGATGCTTTTGATAATACTCAAGCAGTAAGAATAGTAGGAAGAAAAGAAGTTGAACATATAGAAGGTAAGGGGAAAAAAGTAGCCATAATGGATTACGGAGTAAAAGATAATATAATAAGAAACTTTTTAAAGAGAGATTGTGATGTTACAATTTTCCCAGCTGAAACAAAGCCTGAAGATGTTCTAAAAATAAACCCAGATCTTGTATTTTTATCAAATGGACCTGGGGATCCTGCAGACCTTCAGGATATAGTAGAGAATGTTAAGTATATGATAGGCAAAAAACCTATTGTAGGAATATGTCTTGGACACCAAATTTTAGCAATAGCATTAGGTGGAACAACAGAAAAATTGAAGTTTGGTCATAGAGGTGGAAATCATCCTGTAAAAGACTTAGAAGCAGGGAAAATATTTATTACAGCTCAGAATCATGGATACTATGTAAATAATGTACCTGAAGACGTAGATGTAACTCAGATAAACTTGAATGATAATACAGTAGAAGGAATGAGACATAAAAATCTTCCAATATACAGTGTTCAGTATCATCCAGAAGCTTGTCCAGGACCACTAGATAGTGAGTACATATTTGATAAGTTTATGGAATTAGCAGAGTAGATAAAAATACAAAAACGGAATTGAATTTTATATAGATGATGAAGGAGAGATATTATGCCTAAGATAGAGAGTATAAAGAAAACATTGGTACTAGGTTCAGGACCTATAATAATTGGTCAGGCTGCAGAGTTTGATTATTCTGGAACACAGGCCTGCCAGGCACTAAAAGAAGAAGGAATTGAGGTTGTACTTGTAAACTCAAATCCAGCTACAATAATGACAGATCAGGAAATAGCAGACAAAATATATATAGAACCACTAACAGTAGAATTTATAGAAAAAATTATAGCAAAGGAAAGACCGGACAGTATACTTGCAGGTATGGGTGGACAGACTGGACTTAACCTTGCAGTAGAACTTCATGAAGCAGGGGTACTTGATAAGTATAATGTAAAAATGATAGGTACATCTGTGGAATCTATAAAAAAGGGTGAAGATAGAGACCTTTTTAGAGAAGTGATGAAGGAAATAGGAGAGCCTATAATAGAAAGTGATATAGTAACTACTTTAGAAGAAGGTTTGGAATATGCACAGAAGATAGGTTACCCTGTAGTTGTAAGACCAGCCTATACTCTTGGAGGAACAGGAGGAGGAATTGCTGAAACAGAAGAAGAATTAATAGAAACATTAACTCATGGACTTCAGCTAAGCCCAGTAACTCAGTGCCTTCTTGAAAAATGTATAAAGGGTTGGAAAGAAATTGAATATGAAGTAATGAGAGACTCAAATGGAAACTGCATTACAGTTTGTAATATGGAAAATATAGATCCAGTAGGAGTTCATACAGGTGACTCAATAGTCGTAGCACCTAGCCAGACTTTATCTAATGTAGAGTATCAGATGTTGAGAACAGCATCACTAAAAATAATAGATGCAATAGGAGTAGAGGGAGGATGTAATGTTCAGATAGCCTTGAATCCTAATAGCTATGAATATGCAATAATAGAAATAAATCCGAGAGTATCAAGATCTTCTGCACTTGCATCAAAGGCAACAGGGTATCCAATAGCTAAGGTTGCAGCAAAGATTGCACTTGGATATACATTAGATGAAATAGAAAATGCAGTAACTAAAAAGACAAATGCTTGCTTTGAACCTACTCTTGACTATGTTGTAGTGAAGATACCAAAGTGGCCATTTGATAAGTTTAAAAAGGCAAATAGAAAGCTTGGAACTAAGATGATGGCAACAGGAGAAATAATGAGTATAGGTTCAAACTTTGAAGCAGCCTTCTTAAAGGGAATAAGATCTCTTGAAACAGGAAAGTATTCACTTGTACATAAGGCATCTGAAAGAAAAACTTTATCTCAACTAAAAAAGAGTGTAGTAGTTCCAGATGATGAAAGAATATTCGACCTTGCAGAAATGTTAAGAAGAGGATATAAGATAGAAATGATAAATCAGATAACAGGAATGGACGAATGGTTTATCAATAAGTTTAAGTGGATAGTAGAGCAAGAAGAGAGACTTAGAGTAATGAGTATAGAAGATTTATCAAAAGAATATCTTCTTGAACTTAAAAAGAAGGGATTCTCAGATAAGGGAATAAGCGACCTTATGGGAATTTCATCAGAAAATATACTAGAATTAAGAACACTTTACAAGATACAGCCTTCTTACAAAATGGTTGATACTTGCGGAGGAGAATTTGAAGCATTATCACCATATTACTACTCAACATATGATGAATATGATGAAGTAGAGGTAAGTGATAGAAAGAAAATAATAGTTTTAGGTTCAGGTCCTATAAGAATAGGTCAGGGAATAGAATTTGACTACTGTTCAGTACACTGTGTAAAGTCTTTAAGAAAGCTTGGAATAGAGACAATTATAATAAACAATAACCCTGAAACAGTAAGTACAGACTTTGATACATCAGACAAACTATACTTTGAACCTCTTACAGAAGAAGAAGTTTACAATATAATACAAAAAGAAAAGCCAGATGGAGTAATACTTCAGTTCGGTGGACAGACTGCTATCAAGCTAGCAAAATTCTTATCTGAAAAGAAGGTTAAGATACTTGGAACAGATTTTAAGGATATAGATGCAGCAGAGGATAGAGAAAAGTTTGATGATCTTCTTGAAGAACTTTCAATAAATAGACCTAAAGGAAAGGGTGTTTGGACAGTTGAAGAAGGAATTGAAGTAGCAACAAATCTTGGCTACCCAGTTCTTGTAAGACCGTCATATGTTTTAGGTGGACAGGGAATGGAAATTACATATGATGAAAAAAGACTAGTACAATACCTAGAAGATGCATTTGAAAGAGATGCAGTAAATCCTGTACTAATAGATAAGTATCTTACAGGTACTGAAATAGAGGTAGATGCAATCTGTGATGGAAAAGATATACTGATACCTGGAATAATGGAACACCTTGAAAGAGCAGGAGTTCACTCAGGAGATAGTATAACAATGTATCCTAGTCAGGGAGTATCAGACAAAATAAAAGAAAAAATATATGAATACACAAAGAAAATGGCACTTAACCTAAATGTTCTAGGAATGGTAAATATACAGTTTATAGAATATAAGGGAGAGCTATATATTATAGAAGTAAACCCAAGAGCAAGTCGTACAGTTCCATATATATCAAAAGTAAGTGGAGTACCAATTGTAGACCTTGCAACAAAGTGTATGTTGGGAGAAAAATTGTCAGACCTTGGATATGGAACAGGAGTATACAAAACATCAAAATATGTTTGTGTAAAGGTTCCAGTATTCTCAATGTCAAAGCTTTCAAGAGTAGAAGTAAGTCTTGGACCTGAAATGAAGTCAACAGGAGAAGTTCTTGGAGTAGGAGAAACTCTTGAAGAGGCTCTATACAAAGGCTTCTTAGCAGCAGGACAGGGAATATCAGATAATAAGAAAAAGATATTAGCAACAGTAAATGACAACGATAAGGCAGAGTTTATTGAAATAGCTAAGGGAATGGGAGAACTAGGTTATGAATTTGTAGCTACAGAAGGAACAGCAAAGGCTTTGAAAGAGGCTGGAGTAAAGTGCGATGTGGTTAACAGAGTGGAAGAGCCTAGACCAAATATACTAGATGTAATAAGAAATAAAGAAGTAGACATAGTAGTAAATACACCTACAAAGGGAAATGATTCTACAAGAGATGGGTTTAAAATGAGAAGAACAGCAATAGAATTCCAGACTGAAATAATGACTTCTCTAGATACGCTAAAGGCAATGGTATCAGTAAATAGAAAGCATGTAAATTCAAACCTTATGAAGGTATATAGTCTAGATGAAATAAACGCATAGATAGCAAAAAATAAAGGATAGGGAGTTTTAATTAAAAGAAAGACTCTTTAAAATAAATTCCTGAATATAACTTTATAAACGAAATATAAAACTTCCTATTTAAAGGGCTGTGCAATTGCACAGCCCTTTATTTATAAAAAGTACACATAAATATTAAAAATAATAAGGCTGCGATATTCTTTTATGATATAATATATAATAGATTATATAAATACAGTGAATTGATATAATTTATTTAAAAATATAGTTAAATACTCATAAATATAAGTTAAAAAGATGCTTTAAATAGTAAAAATAATTATTGGAGGTACAGGCATGAGTTTAGTAGAGTATGTTGACAGAACAAAGAGTAATTGCGACAAATGGAATAATTTTAGAGGAGAATATGAGAAAAAAGGTCTAATAGGATTATGGGTTGCAGACATGGATTTCAAGTGCCCTAAAGAAGTTTTAGAGGCATTAAAAGAATATGTAGAATTTGGTGTAATAGGTTACTCAACACCGAAAGAATCATATTATGAAGAGTTTATAAAGTGGGAAAAAGAAGAACATAATGTAGAAGTTAAAAAAGATTGGATAAGGTTTTCTTCAGGTGTAGTAGCTGCTATTAACTGGTTTTTAAATATGTACACAGAGACAGGTGCATCTATTATGATCAATCCACCAGTATACTACCCATTCTCAGATGCAATTAAAAATAATAAAAGAAATATTATAGAATCAAAGCTTATAGAAGATAATATGTACTATTCTATGGATTTTGAAGATATGGAAAGAAAGATAAAGGAAAATAATGTATCAGCATATATTCTTTGTAATCCACACAATCCAGTAGGTAGGATGTGGAGAAAAGAAGAAATAGAAAAAATAGTAGAAATCTGTAAAAGAAATAATGTACTTATTATATCAGATGAAATACATCAAGATTTAAACTTTAAAGGTCTTGAAAATACCTCACTAATAAATTATTTTGAAGAGTATGATAATATAGTAGTTGCTACTGCTGCATCTAAGACTTTTAATATAGCAGCTTGTAAAAACTCATTTATAGTAATTAAAAATAAAGAACTTAGAGATAAATTTGATGAATATACACTTAGAAATAAAACTCTTTCAGGAAATTACTTTGGATATCTTGCAGTAGAAGCGGCATATAAGTATGGAAAAGCTTGGTTAAATGAAGTAAAGGATATAATCTATAAGAACTTTGAATATGTAAAGTCAGAATTAGACGGATACAAGGGAATTAGAGTAGCTTCTTTAGAAGGTACTTATCTTCTTTGGATAGATATGAGAAGTGCTCTCTCAGGAAGAGACATACATGAATTCATGGAGAAAAAGTGTAAATTAGCCTTTGATTATGGAGAATGGTTTGGAGGCAAGGAGTATGAAGGATATATAAGAATGAACTTGGCCACATCCATAGACATAATAAAAGAAGCGGTTAGATTAATTAAGAATACTTTGTAAATATTTTTTAGATAAATAAAAAATAAATATTAATAACGTACATAAAAAAGCTAGCAATCATTATTTAAAAGATGTTTGCTAGCTTTTTTATAATAAATTAAATTTCAAATAAAATATTGAGATTAATTTTAAGTAATAAACTTAAAATCAAAGTTAACATAAATAAGAAATAAATTATTTATAGAGATAATTTATAAATTAGATTTGAATTTAATTGAAATAAAAATAAATAATAAGTATGATAAAAAAGTATATATAGCTTTTAATATTAGTAAATAAGCATATAAATATTTATAAATAAAATTATTTGGATAAAGTAGAGTATGAAATAATAGTATATATTTAAACAAAAAAATAAGTTTTGTTTAGGATGAAATTTGTCGGGTATCTTAGTATATAACTCCAAAATAATTAATAAAAAACATTATGAAGAATAAAAGGAATATCAAGAAAAAATTATTATCTGTTTATTAATTTAATAAGCGACATATTTTAGAGAAAGGAGAGTTAGATTTTCAGTGATAAATTTATAATCAGATAAAAAATCAAAATTAAAAATTTAATAATGATGAAAAGGAGAATGGTAATGAAAAAAAGATTTAGGAATTATTTTATTATTTTTATGGCTTTAGTTGTATCATTTGCATTCACATTACAAAATAATTATGCAGAAGATAATGCAATAGCACAAATCAATGGTGGACAAGTAGAACAAACTGTAAATCAAGGTGGTGAAAGCTATGCAAAGCCTAATGTAGAACAAACACCAAAACCATTGGAAACACAGAAATCACTAGGAAATACAACAGAAATAGAAGAACAAAAGACAGCTGAAACAATGAATGAAGAAGGTATAAATAGTAAGCCAAATAATTTAGATGGTTCAGATTCTAACTCAGATTCTAACAATGAAATAAAGAATGAAGAAAGTAAAATAAATAGTACAGAAGAAGAAAAAAATAAAGATAAAGAAGTGAATGTCTTAACAGATCATAAAAAAGAAGAAGAGAATAAAAATACTGCAACTCCTATAAATGTGAAGTTAAGTAAAACAGAAGTGAATAAGATGGGAGAGCTTAGTGGTGCAAAATTAAAGCTTTTCAAAGTTGAAGATGGTAAAGAGACAGAGGTTAAGAATTGGGAATCAGGAAACTCTCCACTGGAATTAAGCTTAGAGCCTGGTACATATAAGATGGTAGAAGAAGAAGCCCCAAA
>X411_Leopard__coassemble_276_pt1 | contig 8970 bp, 8 predicted proteins | sample X411_Leopard__metabat2_low_PE_007 | metagenome-assembled genome bin X411_Leopard | reverse complement strand
TATTGGATAAGATAAACCGAAACGATTGTCGTTTTGAAATTTATTTTAGATTATATATTTCTAATTGATTAACCATAACAAAAGTTGTAAAAATAAGAAGAAAAAGAAAAAACTGAAAATTTCAAAAAAGTGTCTTGACAGAAGTGGAAAGTAGTAATAGAATTGAGTTAGATAGTAAATGTCATTATTTTAGATAATATAAGAAAGGAGCTATTATGAAGGTAAGAGAGATTAAAGTAAAAGTCTATCTATTAAAAGACATATCTTCCATTGATGTAACAAGTGAGATAAGCAAATTTATAGATAGTGCCTTGGGAAAGGATGAAAGGTGGAAGAAGTTCCACGAAGATATAGGTTATAAAATGTATAATTTCAATCAATTTTGGCCTATTGAAAAAGATAAGATCTATAAGAAAGGAGCCTTGTATGTTTTTAATATTAGAACTGTAAATGATGAACTTTCGGAAAATGTTTTCTCGAATCTTAATAATCATTCGACAGATTCTATAAAGGGGATTGTTACAGAATCTAGAATAATTCCTAAAAAATTAATTGAAAAAATATATAATATTACACCAGTTATTTTAAAAACAGAAAATGGATATTGGAAAGAGAATATTTCATTAGAGGAATTTGAAAGAAGGATATTTGAAAATCTAGTTAAAAAATATAATGATTACTCAAAAAATAAAATTGATGAAGATTTTCAACTTTACAATTCAATTACATTTTTAAATAAGAAACCTATAAAGAGTCATTATAAAGAAATTTCTTTATTGGGAGATAAGTTATCTCTAGAGATTTCTGAAGATGAAATGGCTCAGAAAATAGCATATTTTTCCTTAGGTGTTGGAATAGGAGAGATGAACAGTAGGGGCTATGGATATTGCAACTATAGATGGTATTAAAAAGGAGGTGAAGTCATGCTAAAAGATTGTCTGGAAATTTTTAAAGAATTTAAAGGTGATGATGATAGTGTTATTTTAGATAGTTATATACTGGCAGATGGAGATTATATCATAGTAAGGAAAGACGGTTCTTTAGATCATAGCTTTATAAAATTTGATAAAAAAAGCAAGACAGTAGAAAATAAACCGACTAACTATGATGAGTTATGTTTTTTAGACTATAATAGTAAACTCTTAGATATGAATAAGCCAGTGGATACTAAGAAGGTTATACATTCGAATAACTATTTAAGTTTTTTTATAAAGCAGGAGAACCTTCATAGTGGAAAGTTAACAGAGAAAATAATCAATAACTATTATGAAATACTGTCAAATCCTGAAATCAAGTATACAAAAGCTTCTGAAAAAATAATGTATGAAAAAGTAAGAGAAAAGTTAGGTGATGTAGATCAAAGTGAATTGGAAAAATCAAAATCATGGATATTGGAAAATATATTAAATATCAATGAAGAAAATATTATAGAAGATAGAGCAAATGATCAAAAGATTACTCTTAGTGGTGGCAAAGTATATCTTAAAATTTTCTTTGAAGCAGATCAAGAGAAATATATAAGAGAAAATCAGAGATATTTGCTAATGAAATTGTATAATAACAACAACTACAGTGTTGAAGTAGACGGCAATATTTTGGGATTACCGAATGACAACATGGGTTTAAATTCAAAAAAAATATTCTTAGAACATAAAAATCAAAAAAATACGGTACCGTATTTGATAGAGTCCGAAGAAGCTCTTTTACAAAAATCCTTCTTCGATTATTTAATGAACCAAGTAAGCGCAGGAAAGAATATTATCTACTTGGATAATAATGATAATGCCGTTGATGAAAAGTTAATAGTAGCTAGTAAAAGTGGCGAAGCTCCAGAAAATGGATTTTCGGGGTATATATTAAATGTAAAAAAAGGAACTGAAGCAAGAATTTTTTATCAGGACATTATTAATGAATACAATAACAAATTAAAAAAAGAATTCCATTATAAAAACCATACTGGGAATATAGGATTAGATGAAGTTTTTGGAAAAGTCAACGAAAAGAAAATCATTCAAAGTGAATTAAATGAAATTATGTTTTTTAAATTTCTTATAAATAATTACTTTGAAGATGAAGGTGATATTAAACTTGCAGGAGATTTTGATAAGAGTAATTTCAAAAATTATATTATACTATCAAGAAATTCAATTTTTCAATGGCTTTACAATGATGATGAAAGGGGGATGAAAAGAGTTGTAAATACTATTTTCCCAAAAATCGTAAAGTATTCGATAGACAATGGATATATCAAAAAGGCAATATATCAATTTAATATGTATCTGTCTTTTAAAGAGTATTTCAAAGGAGATGAAGATATGAGTACAGACTATATTTCAATAGAAAAAGAACTAGATCAAAAAATAAATAATAAAGCTGAAAAAATAATAAAAAGTGATGAAGAATATTATTTTGCAATAGGTCAGCTAGTTAACTTTTATATATCTTTAAATAAATCAAAGGATAAAAAACATTCTCTAGCAAATCCATTTTTAAATGCAAAAAATGATTCAATGATAAAGGATAGACTACTTAGATTCTTTAAAAAATATAATTATGATTTATCTACAAGTGGAACTAGATTTAATAATTTGTACGGAATGATTGCTGTATATGAAGCAAAAGGAAAAGTAAATCAGGATGCTATAATAGCAGGATATTTGAGAGATAATATTATATATAAGAAAAAAAGTATTGAAGATAATGCAGATTTAAATGAAGAAAAGGATTTAGAGGAGGTAAAGTAAAATGGAAAAAAGAGTATACGGAGTATTAGGAATATCATCAATGATGGCTAACTGGAATGCAGATTTCACAGGATATCCAAAGTCTATGTCAGACGGTACAGTTTATGGAAGTGATAAAGCTCTTAAGTACACTATGAAAAAAATGTGGGAAAATGAAGGCGAAAAGGTTTTATATATCAAGAGTCTTAGAATATCAGATAAAACTAATACGATAGTACCAAGATCTTTAAAAGAAAGATATGAACAAATATTTGAAGTAGAAGATTTAAAGAAAGAAAAAGATGCAGATAAGGTATTGAAAAATCTATTTTCTGCAGTAGATGTTAAAAATTTTGGAGCAACATTTGCAGAAGAAGGAAGCAATATTTCCATTACAGGTGCAGTTCAGTTTGGACAAGGTATCAATAAGTATGAAGAAACTGTTGCAGAGGAGCAGCAAATATTATCTCCATTTAGAGATTCAAAGGTAAAACCTTCAAAAAATAATGAATCTTCATCTGATGAAGCTAAAAATTCAACATTAGGTACGAAAATAACAAGTGATGAAGCTCATTATTTCTATCCGTTTGTAGTAAATTCTTTGGCATATAAAGGTTATGAAGAAATGAAAGATGCTAATGGAGATGCTATTACAGAAGGTTATACTGATGCAGATTATGAGAACTTCAAGAGAACAGCTCTTGTATCAGCAACAGCATTTGCAACAAATGCAAAAGAAGGATGCGAAAATGAATTTGCATTGTTCGTAGAAACAGATAAGGAATTATACTTACCAAATTTAAGTGAGTATATTTATTTTGAAAAAGGCGATGAAAAAAATATAATAGATATATCTGCTTGTTCAGCTATATTAGAAGATATAAAAGATAAAATAAAGAGTGTTGAAGTTTATTATAATCCTTATACAACAGAACTTAGAACAGGAGAATTTTCAGGTAAGATTCTAAATATAATAACTCAAAAAGAGGTGTAGATATGATAGAGGCTTTAAAGTTTACTCTTAGTGGAAAAAATGCCTTTTTCAAGAAACCAGATGTAAACACTTACTTATACTTTACTTATGGTCATATACATAAGGTGGCATTGTTGGGGATGTTAGGTGCTATTGTTGGATATGATGGATATGGTCAGAAAAAATGGACAAAGACTAAAAAAGATGAGTATATTGAAGAATACCCAGAGTTTTACGAAAAATTAAAGGACTTAAAAGTTTCAATTATGCCATCAAAAGGATGTGAATATATAGCTAAAAAAGTACATACCTTTAATAATTCAGTAGGATATGCTTCAAAGGAAACAGGTGGAAACTTAATAGTTAAAGAGCAGTGGCTAGAAGATCCATCTTGGGATATATATATTATCTTAGATACTGATGAGGCAAAAAATATAGCAGAATATATATTAAATAGGAAAACGATATATACACCATACCTTGGTAAAAATGATCATTTAGCTGATATATCATCTCCTGAAAAAATAGAGATAGAAAAGAAAAGTTTTATAGGTGATAGTATTTCTATAAAATCTTTATATCCTAAAGATATTGGAAAAATAGATTTAGAAGGAACTGAGGACTTGGAAGAAGAATATTCAATTAGTTTTTTCAAATATGAAGAAAGACTTCCCCTATCATTAGATGGAAAGTTAAATAAATATGAGACAGTATCACTTGTTTTTACAAATATGTTAATAGAAATAAAGAATGATGAAAGTTTATTTGATTCAAAAGATGGTGTCCTTGCTTTTTATTAAAATATAATTGGGCTGCCCTTTGAGGCAGCCTTATTTATAGGAGGAAAAATGAAAGTAGAAAAATATTTTGTAGATATTAAGAATATAATAGTTAATAGTGATGACTATTATGCACATAGAATAGATGGTAATAGTCAAGTAGAAAAAGAAAAATTAATAGAACATATAGAAAGATGCGAAAAATATTTTATTAGAATTTTTGAAGAAAAAGAAATATCAGATGTCGTAGAAAAATTTGAAAAAATATTCTTTAAAACTCCAGAAGAAAATAAATATTATGATAAAGAAGTTGAATTTTTTAGATTAGCTTTATTTAATATAATAACTTTTCATGACATTGGTAAAATAAATCCTTTATTTCAAAGTAAAAAAATGGAAAATCCAAAATTTGCCAAAGAAAAAAAGCCAGATGAAACATTAAAATCTTATCATTCAGAACTTTCCTCTATAATTTATATAGATTACTTTGAAAGTTTATTGGATTCATATGAATTAGAAAAAGAAATAAAAAAATTAATGAGGATATTTATTTTGATGTTTTCCTTTATAATATCAAGACATCATAGCTATTTATCAAACCTAGACAATTATATAAGAAAATTCTATGATAAAGATTCGAACATAGAGGCGGAAAAAAAATTACTTGAGGAATTACTTGAAAATAAAATATATGTGAAAAACATTGAAGGAAGTAAATTCAATGACAAAATAAAAGTAAGATATGTGAAGAGTTTTGTAAGGGGATATAAAAAGCAATTAAAAGAATTTAACGCATCTATTGAAATATATACTTTGTCAAGATTAATGTATTCTATGCTTGTAGCAAGTGATTATTATGCAACAACTGAGTACATGAATGAGCTAGAAATTCGGGACTTAGGAAATATAAAGTATTTTGATGAAATATATGGAAGTTATAAAAATGGTGATATCTACAAGGCTATAAATAACTACAGAAATAATAGAGTAGATGTAAAAGAAGTTGGAAAAGAAGGAATAAACATTCTCAGAAGTGAACTATTTATTGATGCAGAAGATGAACTAAATAAAAACAAAGAAAAAAATATATTTTATTTAGAAGCACCTACAGGAAGTGGTAAGAGTAATACAGCCATGAATCTTAGCTTCAAGCTAATAGAAAATGATAAAAAATTAAATAAGATATTTTATATTTATCCTTTTAACACTCTTGTAGAGCAAAATTTAGAGTCGATAAACAAAATATTTGAGGGAAAAGAAAATGTAATGTCTCAAGTAGCTGTGGTAAACTCCTTATTTAAGTTGAAAAATGATAAAAATTATGATGGAGATAACAATGAAAAGCTATATGAAAGCAAAAGAGATATTGTAACTCTTTTAGATAGGCAGTTTTTAAACTATCCAATTATTTTATCTACTCATGTTATGTTATTTAAAACATTATTTGGGAATAAAAAAGAAGATGCATTTGCCTTTCACCAACTATGCAACTCTGTAATAGTATTAGATGAAATACAAAGTTACAAAATAACGATATGGTCAGAGATTATAAGATTTTTAGAGGCTATGTCTCAGATGATGAATATAAAAATAATTATAATGTCTGCAACTTTGCCTAAACTAGATATGTTATTAGGGGAAAATACGAAGAACAATAGTGAAAATCTAATTAAAAATAGAGAAAAATATTTCGAACATACAGTATTTAAAGATAGGGTCATAGCAGATTACAGTTTATTATCAGAAAATGAAGATATTGAAGAAAAGTTAATTGAAAAAATATTAGAGTATAAAGATAAAAAGGTTCTGATAGAATTTATAACTAAAAAATCTGCGGAAGAATTTTATAATAAACTAAAAGATTTAGGTAAACTAGAGGATACGAAGCTTATTTTAATAACTGGAAATACCAGCTTATCTGATAGAAAGAAATTGATTAAATATATAAATGATGAAGAAAAAATAATAGTAGTGGCAACACAAGTAATTGAAGCTGGTGTAGATATTGATATGGATGTAGGATTTAAGAGCATATCTAAGCTGGATAGCGAAGAACAGCTAATGGGAAGAATTAATAGATCCTCTAAAAAAGAGAATTCAAAAGTATATTTCTTCGATTATGGAGATTCAAAAAATGTGTATAAGAATGATATAAGAGTTAATAAGGAATTTACTTTATATTTAGATAGTATGAAAGAAATTTTATCTAATAAGAAGTTTGGTAAATACTATGAAGATATTTCTAGATATTTGTATAAAGAAGGAAATAGAAGAAACGATGAAAATATAGATTTATTTTTTTATGATTTAGTTGGCAATCTAAATATGGAAAAAGTTTCGGACAGAATGGAACTTATAGATGATAATGTAGAAAAAGTAAGCTTATTTTTATCCAGAGAAATAGAATTATCAAATGGAGATAGTTTAGTAGGAAATCAAGTATGGCAAGAGTATAAAAAATTGCTAGAAGATAATGAAATGCCATATTCAACAAAAAAAGTAAAACTTCATAATATAAGGACTGAAATGAATGAATTTATTTATGAAATAACATTAAGAGAATTTAACGAATGTGGTGTAAGTTATAATGATAGGGTTGGAAATATACTATATATAGAAGACTGTGAAAGATTCTTTGAAAAAGGGATTTTTCAAAAAGATGCTTTGAAAGAAAATAACTTGTTTTTTTAATAGGAGTCAACTATGATTAATGGAACAATAATAAATTACTATTTTCATTGTAAAAGACAGTGCTATCTTTTTTATAACAGACTAAATCTTGAAGATAATAGTGAAATTGTAAAAATTGGTAAAGCGATACATGATGATTTAGAAGAAAAAAGTCCAAATGCAGAGATAAAGATAGAAAATATAGCGGTAGACAAAATCACAAAAGAGTATGTTACAGAAACTAAAAAATCAGATGCTGATGTAGAAGCATCTAAATGGCAACTGATATATTATCTTTATGTATTAAAAAATAAAGGGATCATTAGAAAAGGTAAGTTAGAGTTTATAGAAAAGCATAAGGTGAAAAATAGACTAATAGTAGAGTTAGATGAAGAAACAGAAAAAGAACTAATAAAAATTATAAATGACATAGAAAATTTATGTCATGGAGATGTGATACCTCAAACTATCAACAAAGCATCATGCAAAAAATGTGCATATTATGATTATTGCTATATTTAAATAGGAGGTCATTATGGGAACTACGAGATATATTAGTAGAATGGGTGAGCTTACTAGAAAAGACAACTCTTTGTGTTTTAGAGCAAACGAAAAAAATAATTATATACCAGTTGAAAATATAAGAGAATTATTTTGTCTTAATGAAGTAAGTATAAACACAAAGCTTTTAGATTTTTTGGCGCAGAAAAACATAGTAATTCATTTCTTTAATTACTATGGAAATTATAGTGGGACTTTTTATCCGAGAGCAAAGTATTTAAGTGGAAAATTGTTGGTAAAGCAGTGCGAAAAGTATAATAATGACAGACTGAAAATAGCAAAAGCAATAGTAAGTGGGATAGGAAAGAATATATATGAAGTTTTGTATCATTACTACAAGCATAATAAAAAAGAAGTTAAAGAACATATAGACTGGATAAAGAGTGATTTTCAACAAAATCTAGATAAAGCAGATAATATAAAGAATATATTATCTGTGGAAGGTGAACTATGGATGAGGTTTTATGATTGTTTTAAATACTTTTTACCAGAAGATTTTGTTTTGAATAAGAGAGTAAAGAGACCACCGGACAACCCTATAAACGCATTAATATCATTTGGAAACACTTTATTATATAGTAAGACTATAACAGCAATATACTATACACATTTGGATCAACGCATAAGCTATTTGCATGAACCTTCTGAAGGTAGATTTTCTCTTAGCCTAGATATTAGTGAGGTTTTTAAGCCGATAATAGTTTTTAAAACAATATTCGAGTTAGTAAACAATAGAAGATTACAAGTAGATAAGCACTTTGACAAAAGAGTAAATTATTGTATTTTAAATGAAGAAGGAAGAAATATATTTATACAGGCATTTGAAAAAAGGCTAGATTCTGTTTTTATGCATACAAAGTTAAAAAGAAAAGTATCATATATAACTGCAGTTAAACTGGATTGTTATAAATTGATTAAATGTATCATGGAAGATAAGGAATTTGTGCCATTTTCTATAAAAGAGGGGATGTAATGAAAAAGAATATAAATTATAATTATGGATTTTTGTTTTATGATATAAATGAAAAGAGAGTCCAAAAAGTTTTTAAAATCTGCAAGAAATACCTCACTCACTATCAAAAATCTGTTTTTAGAGGGGAGATGACTCCATCTAAATTTATGAAAATAAAAAGTGAATTGAGTAAGGTAGTAGAAGATGATGATTTCATATGTATTATAAAACTTATGAATGATAGTGTTTTTGGGGAGGAGATCATTGGTAAGGATAAGAGTGACGACAATTTGATACTATAATTACCAGGTG
>X411_Leopard__coassemble_270_pt1 | contig 9117 bp, 7 predicted proteins | sample X411_Leopard__metabat2_low_PE_007 | metagenome-assembled genome bin X411_Leopard | reverse complement strand
CAATTTTCAAAGTTCATCTGCCGCCTCTCGACGACTTATTAATAGTAACATATCTAAAGTTTTTTGTCAACACTTTTTTATTTTTTAGTTTTAACTTACTAAAAACTTCTTCTATTCTATGCTTTCCTCTTTTAAAGGACAAGTAATAATATACCATTTAAAATCTATTTTTGCAAGTATTTTTTATAAAGAATTACTATTAATAGTAATAGTAATTTTATTTTTATTCTATGTAAATCCTAATCTATGGATATCGAAACTTGTATATATCACCTATATCTACCTTATTCAATACTTTTTCATCATTCTAAAAATATTATCTTGTTAATTAAGAAGATCTGGATACAGACCTTCTTAATTATATTATATTATTTACTTTATTAATATATAATTATTATATATAGTTCACAAGTTAATACAAATAGGTCTATTCTCCTCTATAGTAATCATAGCAAAATGCATACGGTTTACATTTTTGCCATCTACCTTTTCCTCTTTCACCTACAAATTTGCCATTTTTAGCTATTCTTTCCCCTCTCAAAAATACCTGTTCAGGTTTTCCTTTTATCTTAAATCCTTCAAATGGGCTATAATCTATTCCATGAAGGCTTTCTTTATTACTTATCATACCTTCAAAATAAGGATCAAATATTATTATATCAGCATCAGAGCCTACAGCTATTTCACCTTTTTGAGGATAAAGACCTACTATTTTAGCCGGCTTAGTCGAAAATAACTCTATAAATTTTTGACGAGTTATCTTTCCTTTACAAACACCATTTGTCCATAATAAAGCAAGTCTATCTTGTACTCCAGGACATCCATTTGGAATTTTAGTGAAATCTCCTATTCCACGTTTTTTAGCTTCGAATCCACCTTCTACTGCACAGTGGTCAGAACCAACTGCCTGTATCCATCCTTTTTGAACTGCATCCCATAATGCATCAAGATGTCTTTGAGGTCTAAGTGGAGGTGCACATACATATTTAGCACCTTCAAAATTTGGTTTTGCCAGATAGTCTGTGTTTAAAGTTAGATAGTGAGTACATGTTTCACCGTATATAGGCCATCCTTCTTCATATGCTTCTCTAATTGCTTCCATAGCCTCAGCTACACTAACATGAACTACATAAAGTGGACAATCCACAGATTTTGCAAGAGCTATTGCTCTCTTTGTTGCTTCTTCCTCTGCTATAGGTGGTCTTGAGTAATAGTGGTATATTGGATCTGTACAACCTTCTTCAAGATATTTTTTCTGCAATACACTTATTATATCTGCATTTTCGGCGTGAACCATCATGGTAATACCATGTTTCTTTGCTATCATCATAGCTTTTAATATGGACTCATCATCAGAATAGAAATTTGTCCCCTTATAAGCCATAAATAGCTTTAAAGAAGCTACTCCTATTTCTGAAAGTTGTGGTATTTCTTCAAATACAGAATCTTTTGGATCCATTATAATCCCATGAAATGCATAATCTACACATGCTATGTTTTCAGCTTTTGCAGCTTGCCTTTTAATAGAATCTATTAATGACACATCCTTATCCTGGGGAGCAAAATCAACTATTGTTGTTGTACCTCCTACTGCTGCTGCATCTGTAGTTTCAAATAATCTCGCACCAAAAGATCCATAGTGAACATGTTCATCTACACCACCTGGAAATATAAGTTTTCCTTCAGCATCAATTATTTCATCTGCTTTTATATCTAAATCTTTACCTATTTCTTTTATTATTCCATCTTCAATATAAATATCAGCACTATATTCATTTGTTGATGTGACAATTGTCCCGTTTTTTATTAGCTTCTTCATGATTGCCTCCTTTGAAAAAAGGAGACATCTCCAATAATGTCTCCTTTTTATTATATAGTATGACCAAGCCATCTTTATTCGAGATATTACTTGTCTAATTTTCTCTCATGCTTTGTATAAACTGATGAATCTATACCTTCTAAGTATTCTACAACTTCTTCTACTGGCAAAACATCACAGAATTTAGCTTCCATATCGAATAAGTTCCATTCTATTACACCTGGCACTCTATCACCTACTGTTCCTTCTGGAACTATTGTCTTGAAACCATATCCTGTAGAGTCCATAACTGTATGACGAACACATGCACAAGATGTTGCCCCCATAACTATAACTGTATCCACACCTAAATAATTAAGTGTCTGAGCCAAATGTGTACCGAAGAAATTAGATGCATATTTCTTATGAATAACTGGTTCTTCTGGTTGTGGCTTTAATTTAGGATCTATTTGCATCCACTCTGAGTCTATGTCAAGAGCACTCATTGGTATCTTCTCATCCCATCTTGGTAAATCCCACTGTTTTTCTCCAATATATCCTGTAGTTGTGTGGAAAATTGGAACACCAGCTTTACGTGCAGCCTCTAAAACCTTAAGTGCATTTGCACAAACTTCATCTGAATGGTTGCAAGTAAATACATGTCCTTCACTCATCCAAGCTTTAGCCATATCTACTGTAGTTATCGCAGGAGCTTTTCCAAACCCCATCTTTCTCATAAATCCACGTTCTTTATATATCTTTCTAGCTTCAGCAAACGCCTTCTTTAAAAGTTCCTCATCAAATTCATAATCATCTACAAATTTATAATCTTTATTTTCAGACATAACACGATCCTCCTAAATTTTTTAAAAAGTTTTTTTACTTACTTAACGACGTCGTTTAAAGAAAAGAAATATAAATTAAATTTTTATTTTATTTTTTTATTTCTTTTTCTATCTTGTCTTTATAATAGTTTATATTTTGTAATTTTTCAATATATTTTGAATTTATGTCATTATTTGTACAATGACAATTTATTGACATTTATGTTAAAAGGAACTATTATAATAGATATATAATATTAAATATTCAGTTTTTTAATTATTAAGGGAGGTGTATGCTATGAAACTATTGTCTCCTTTGGGATTTCTTTTAGAATCCCTTAGTATTCCGACAGTTTCCTTGTCTAGAGAACTACATGTAGATGCAAGTTTAGTAAGCAAATGGAAAAGTGGAAAACGTCAACTTAAAAGTAATTCTATATATTTTGACTCTATAGTTGATTTTATTATTGATGAAAGTGAAAAAAGTAACCATCAAATTCTATCAAAATCACTTTCAGAAATGTTTCCTATGGACGAACTAGATGAAAGCGATGATTTAGAACCTTTTGTAAGAACCGTTCTTTCTAAAAATGAAATGCTTAACACTACTATTCCCAATCTAACTTCAGATAGTATGAAACATTGTATAAAAGTAAGTTCTTATGAGCAAAACGAGGGTCGAAGGCAAGCTATTTCAAAACTGCTTAGTTTTGCAGAAGCAATGCCATCTCCGGGGGAAATAATTTTTATAGATTCCGATGAGTACGAATGGCTCTTAGAGGAAGATGATTTTGCAATGAAATTCTGCAAAAGAATAAGAGATCTTTTGAACAAGGGTTTTAAAGCAAAGTTTGTTATACATTTTTACTCCTATAAGAAGCGGCTAGTAAAGTTTTTTGATAAATTTAATATACTTGTTTTTCATCCCAATATAAAGTGGTATTATCATGAATATTACGATGAAAATGCCCTTCATTTTTCTCAGTTTATAATAAACAAATCTATTTCACTTTTAGGTGTTTCCACTTCGCAAAATAGTTCTACAACAATGGTATTTACGGACAGTTCATCCATTATAAAGCACTGGTCTATGGCTGAATCTCTAATAAGTTACTCTAATGAACTATTTATTAATTTTGAAACAGATAGGTGTAGAGAAGTTGTGGACTATGTAAGTGTAATAAGAAAAAGAGGAACTGTTTATTCCTACCTTCCATCTCCTGCCTTTGTTTCTACCAGTTCAGAACTTATACATGAAATTCTTACTGATAACAATGTTAGCGATAAAAATATAGAAAGGTGCATTAAACTGAACAGCAGTATGAAAAACATGGTTAAGTCTCAATATCACGGACTATATGATGTTCCAGAAAGAATTGTATATTTATTTCACCTTGAAGAACTTGTAAAAAGGGCTCATTCTTCGCAATTTGTAAGTTGTAGTCTCTCTCTTATGTCTGAAAAAACTATCAAGGTGTCTAAGCTACAATATTCTCGAGCTCTTAGAGAACTTGTTATTTCGCTTAAAAAATACGACAATTTAGAAATTGTTCTAGTATCTGAAAATGACAACGTTCCACTACCAGCTTTACCTGAAATGAACTGTTGGTGTAAACAGAATACCTGGTTGATACAAATGTCAAAAGACGGCTTTAGAATTAGCGATGAAGTAAGTATAGTAAATGCTACGTCAATAGCACTTGAAAAATCGATAAGAATGGTTCCACGAAATAAAAGAAGTAAAGAATATGTTATTCCCCTTCTTATGAATCTTTCAGATGAATTGGAAAACGAGTTTAATGAGATTTTTTAACTATTTTTGTATTTTATATAAAAACTTTATGTACTCTAGACACTGTTTTATATTTAGTTCTTAAAAAATAGTGCTGATAGTTTTTAAGAACTTTATATTATTTTTAGATCAAAATACATCAGCACTATTTTTATAGAAATTTAAATTAAATAAATCTCAGCATATAAAAAAGCAACATCTAGATTAATTATCCTAGATGTTGCAATATAAAGCTATATTTTATTTATCAACGTCGATAGAAAAATAAAATATATCAAACTCTGTCGTATGTCAGTTGTGTTAAATTTAATTTTAAAATATCTTTAATAGCCAAGAACTTTCTTTTATCTCTAGCAAAACTTCGTCTATAACTATTTTTATAACTTTTTTTAAGAATTAAATAAAGTTATAAACTCTTCTTTTGTCTCGCTACTTAACAATGAATTTACAAAGTCCATTTCAGAAAGTTTTATAGCAATATCTTGAAGTATCTCTAGATGATCATCGTCTTTTCCTGCTATCCCTATCATTAAGAAAACTTTGTTTTCATCATAATCAATTCCCTCAGGAAAATGTAATAATACAATCCCTGATTTTTTAACATACTGCTTTGCATCATTTAACCCATGAGGTATCGCTATGCCGTTTCCTATATATGTTAAATCAGTTTTTTCCTTATCTAACATAGATTGAATATATGCTTCTTCTATAAAGCCATTTTCCAATAACTTTTCTCCAGCTAATTTAATAGCTTCCATTTTTTGCATACTGTCTAAATTAAAATATGTACATTCATTGCTAATATTCATAGTTTACTTCACTTCTCCTTCTAATAAATCTTTTATTATTCTATCATATTCAGGATCATTTAAAAAGGAATTTACAGTCCTTACAACTGCATTTGGCGCAACTGCACATGCACGTTCTTTAAGATTCTTATGCGTTATAATCACTTTTGTATCTTTTGGTACAGTGTCAACTGCCATATTTGTGACTTCTATTGGAAGATTGGCATCCTTGATTTTCTTCTTTAAAATTCCACTTCCCATTGCACTTGATCCAACTCCTGCATCGCATGCAAATATTATCTTTTTTATTTCCTCTGTTTTATATCCTTTTTCTTTTGACTTTGATTTACTTGAAACACCTAACATTTCGCCTATATCATCACTTAAGCTCATATCTGATTCTTCCTCGTTTTTATCTATCTTCAAGAAGAATGATGCAAGGAAGAAACTTCCTAATATACCAGCTAACAATCCTAATAATACTGATATTGCACCTGTTCTAGGAAGCATAATTAGGAATGATATAATACTTCCTGGATGAGGATATCCTGCTAATCCTGCATTTAATAAAGTCCATACTATTATTTGGCAAACTCCTCCAGCTATAACGGCTAAGAACATTACCGGCTTCATTAAAACATATGGGAAGTACACCTCATGTATCCCCCCTATAAATTGAATTATCAATGCTGAAGGGGCAGATTTTTTACTGTTTCCTTTTCCAAATACTGAATATGCAAGTAATATTCCTGCTCCAGGAGCTGGACTAGATACCAACATATAAAAGATTGTTTTTCCACCATTTTTTAATATTTCTGCAGATCCCAAAGGAACAAAAATTCCCTGATCTATTGCATTGTTTAAAAATAGTACTTTTGCTGGTTCTATAATAACTGCTAATAATGGCAATAAATTTAACTTTAATATATAGTGAACTCCATTTGTTACTGCATCTGTTGCTATTTCAATTGCCGGTCCTACCAAATAGAAAGAAATAACAGCCATTATCATACCTATAATCCCTATTGAAAAATTGTTTACTAACATTTCAAAGCCTGTTTTTACTTTTCCATCTATAAGCGAATCAAACTTTTTCATCACATATGCTCCAACTGGTCCTAGAACCATCGCTGCTAAAAACATTGGTATATTAGAACCAAATATTGCACCTGAAGCTGCTACAACACCTGCAACTGCTCCCCTTTGACCATATATTAATTTCCCACCTGTAAAGGCAATTAGTATTGGTAATAGATACTTCAATATCGGTTCTATTAAAGTTGCTAACTCTGGATTTGGTAACCAGCCTGTTTTTAGGAACAGAGCTGTAATAAGCCCCCAAGCTATGAATGCTCCAATATTTGGAATTACCATCCCAGCCAAGAAGCCTCCAAACTTCTGAATTTTCATTTTAAACATTTATAATACCTCCTAAATTATAAATTAATGTTTGTTTATAAAAATACATCGATTGTAATAGCAACTTAAACGCTTAATAACTCCATCAACCTAATTAAACTTACTTTCATATAATTTCTTAGTTTTCTCTTATATATTATTGATACCTTAGTAAATAGCATATCTGTTTAATAGAATTTACTAGAAAAAATATTTTTTACAAGTGTCTTGTAAAACGTTTTTATGAATATCCTACTTTTAAATCCCTAGATAAGATCTTATATAATTTTTCAATAATAAATATGCACTTATATTCAAACTCACTAGTTAATTTCTCTAAATCTAATTAATTATCATTTAATTATTTTTTCAAACGTCCTGATATACAAATTAATCATACATCTTTATGGAAAATATTTTATTATTCATTATCTTGATAAGTGTTTATTTTTATGATTTCTGTATTATATTAAATAGATTCATCATAGTTCTCCTCTAAATATTTAATACTTTAGTAAATTTAAAACAGAACTATTGATGAATCATTTTTTATAAAGCTGTTCAAGTCGATTTTACAATTAATTATTTATAAAAATCTATAATATTTTATATTTTGCTTAAGATATTTTTATTAAGTTTATTTCTTCTTAATTTTAAGATAACAATTAAAACATTATATCTCCGCCATTTAAATTGATTGTCTGTCCTGTTATATAACTTGATTTATCACTCAGTAAAAATTTTACACAATTTGCTATATCTTCTACAGTTCCCAAACGTCTTAGCGGTATTTTGCTTTTAAAGTAATCCATTACTCCGTCTGCCTCTAGATTTCTTTTTCTAGCGTAATCTAGCTTTTGTTTATCCCACATTGGAGTATATACAACTCCTGGAGCAATTGAATTTACTCTTATATTTTTAGGACCAAACTCAGCTGCCAATGACTGAGTCAAGCCTATCACACCAAATTTACTTGAACAGTATGCCTGATACCAGCTTGTTCCTACTTTACCAGATTGTGATGATATATTTACGATTGAACCTTTTCCATTTTTCAACATATGCTTAACTGCTATTTTATTACATAAAAACTGTCCCTTTAAATTTACATCCATTGTTTTGTCCCAAAGTTCTTCTGTATGTTCAAAATATGGAGTAATTCTTGAGATTCCTGCACTATTTACCCAGTAGTTAATTGTTCCAAACTCTTCTTCAAGATATTGTCCAAACTTTTCAACTTCATTTTTATTAGATACATCTAATTTATACGAAGAAGCCTCATATCCTGCATTTTTTATTTTTTGAGCAACGTTTTCCGCATTTTCAAGGTTTTGATCAGCAATAACAACTCTTGCTCCTTCTGATGCTAAAGCTTCTGATATTCCAGCGCCTATACCGTTACCTCCACCTGTGACTATAATGACATCATTTTTAAATTCCATTTAATTACCTCCCTTTTGACTGGTTATCACGTCATGATGTCATTATATCACTAAGCTCATTTAAATTCAATTATAAATTGCATTTAAATGAATTTTTTTTAATCTTGATAATTTAAAGTTACCTTGTAAACGCTTAAATCACCTATATCACGAGAAATAGAATAGTCTACTATTTTCCCATTATTATCATAGGATTCTGTCTTTACAAGCTGTATTGCCTGATTTTCATCCATTTCAAGAAGCTTGGCATCTTCAGCACTCACCAGTTGAGCTCTAAACTCCTTTTTACCATATGCTATTTTAACATTATACTTTGTTCTTAATATTTCAAACAAGGATACATTAGATAGATCATACTTATCTAAATCACTCGCAATATTTACCGGAACATAAGTTGTTACTAGTATCGCTGGTCTATTATTTAAAAATCTAAGTCTTTCTATTTTAAAAACCTCATCTATTTCTTTGAAAACACTAAACAACTCTGCTGGAGTATTCTGTTTTTCTATACTTAATAGCTTTGTAGAAACCTCATATCCTTTTTTTTCAAACTCTTCACTAAAGCTTCTTAATGTTTCTAGTTCCCAGTAGTGCTTCTTTTCCCTCTTAGCTACAAAAGTTCCAACTCCTCGTCTTCTTTCTAAATATCCAAGATTAACTAAATTATCTACTGCCTGTCTTATTGTAGTTCTACTTACACCAAACTGTTTTATTAACTCTTTTTCCGATGGCAAGGGATTGTTAATAGAGTAAGAACCATCTTCTATTAACTTTATAATCATTTCTTGAACCTGATAATATAGTGGTATTGGTTTGCTTTTATCTATCATATTCTTCACTCAAAAAATCTTTATTTAAATGAGTATCCTCCAATCTTTTTTTATTTTAATCTTTTAACAAGAAAGTATATTATCCTTCTTATTTTATATAGTATAACATATTTTCCTAAATATATGTTATACCAGATTACTTACTTAAAGTAATCGCTTAATTTATTATTTAAAGAAAATATACTTATAAAAATTAAAAAAGGACTTCATATTGAAGTCCTTAGTCACTTGGCTGCGTCCTACTC
>X411_Leopard__coassemble_268_pt1 | contig 9165 bp, 7 predicted proteins | sample X411_Leopard__metabat2_low_PE_007 | metagenome-assembled genome bin X411_Leopard | reverse complement strand
TGTTAAAAAGGAATGATAAGTGTTACTGCGGAAGTGGAAAAAAATATAAAAATTGCTGTATGAATAAGGACAGAGAAGAAAAAGTTGAAATGCTGAATAAGCAGGCTCTTGACAGCAAGAAAGAAAAAATTGATAAAAAGTACACAGGTGCAATTATAAAGCTAAGTGGTTACTTAGAAGAATTAATAGTAGGCGATGAAAAGTTTGCCAAATATGAAGAAGAAGCAAGAAAGGCTTTCTTTGATGAAAATATGGAAAAAAATATGGTAGCAAATAGATTCTTTGCATCATATTTTTCATATGATTATGCTATAGGAAGAGAGATGACTCCTGCTGTATATGTAGCAAATAATAAAAGATTTACTAATGATGAAAAACAGATAATTTATGGATGTGTAAATTCTTATCCAAGTATGTTTGAAATAGATAGCATAAATGGAAGAGAAGTAATAATCAAGGATGTATTCTCAAATAGAAAATTCAATACACTTGACTCTAAGATTTTAGGAGAATTCAATGTAGGTGATTATATACTTGCAAGACCAATACTTGTTGAAGATACTTTTGTACTAATAGATTTAACTATAAGAATACAAAAGGAAACAAAGGATCTAATATACAAGAGTATAATGGACGCCTTTGAAGCAAGTAAGGAAGCAAATCCTAATATCGGCATAGAATACTTCGTAATGATCAACACTTTATTCTTCTACAAGTACATGATACAGCTTCTACAGGCAAGCAGTTACTCAGAAGAGGAAGAAACTGTAGAGCTTGAAGATGCAGAAGAAGTTGAAAAAGAACTAGAAGAAGCTGAAGAAACAGTTGATGAAGCTGTAGAAGAAGCACTAGAAGTAGAAGAGGCAGTTGAAGGAATAGAAGAATTAGACGAAGTAGCAAAGCTTATATCTTCTAATATTTCTGAAAAGGAAGTACTAGATGAAGCTTTAAAGCTATGGGATATAGTAGCAAAGAATACTGAAATTACAGGTTCTGAAGGCGGATGGGCTGCAGGGCTTGAATACAATTACAGAAAATCATTAGGAGAAACTGTAACTCAGAACGAAGTTGCAAAGGCTTATGGTGTAAGTGCTAGTACGCTGGCAAAGAGAAACAAGGAAATTACAGCATTAGTATCAGATAAATAATGATATTGTCATAGGAGGCTAGTATGAACTTAAAAATAGGAAAAAGCATACCAGTAGCAACAAACTTTGTAAAGTCAAATCCTGCAATACCAGTATATAATGGCGAAGAAAAGATGGAAAATCTATATGCAGTTATATACCACATTGAAATAGGATACAACAAAGATGAAAAGCAGGAGATTCTTCAGTATGTAATAGTTGACTACAAAGATTACACACTAAAAGAAGAAGAAAAGAAAGCTATGCTAGATTTAGCTCACAAGTATTGTGAAGAAAAGGGAATAGCAGATGATGAAAACCTTGAAATAAAACTACTTGATGACGAAATAGCAGAAGATTTCCTAGAAAAAATATTTAATAACATGAAGGTTATTAGAGGTATGATATCAAATAGATAAGCTAAAAAAGGGGGACTATTCATAGTCTCCCTTACTTTTTGATAAAATTCAATTATAAAAACTCTAAAAACCTTCAAAAACTTTTTAAAAACTCCATAAATATCAAAAATATGAAAAACGTTATCTATAAGCATTTCAAACTATTTTGCTATAGAAAAAGCTAATATATTCTAGCCTAATTATTTAAAAAGCTTTAAAAAACTACTATATATACTAAATAATTTCATAAAAAAGTGTTATAATATAATAAAAGTGCCGAATATCTATAATAAACTTTTAGAAAATGACCGTATTTTAAAAAGGTTAAAACTTCTATATTGGGGAATATATGATATAGGGACATAATTGGCGAAATAAAGTTTTGGCACTGTGATTATGGTTAATAATATTTTTATAAGGAGTGTAATTGGAATTATGAGTAACTTAAGATTTGATTTCAGTAAGGCAGAAGCATTTGTTGAAAAAAGAGAAATAGAAGCTATGCAACCATTTGTAAGCGTTGCTCACAATCTTCTACGTGAAGGTAAGTCATTAGGTAGCGATTTTTTAGGATGGATAGATCTTCCAGTAAACTATGATAAGGAAGAATTTGCAAGAATAAAGAAGGCTGCAGAAAAGATAAAGTCAGATTCAGAAGTATTAGTAGTAATAGGTATAGGGGGATCTTATCTTGGAGCTAAGGCTGCAATAGAAATGTTTGGAAATACATTCAAGAACAGTCTAAAGAAGGAAGATAGAAATGCTCCTGAAGTATATTTTGCTGGTAACAGTATCAGCTCATCATATATATTAGATCTTATGGATGTAATAGGTGATAGAGACTATTCTGTAAACGTAATCTCTAAGTCAGGTACTACTACAGAACCAGCACTAGCATTTAGAATATTCAAGGAAGATCTTGAAAGAAAGTATGGAAAAGAAGAAGCTGCAAAGAGAATATATGCAACTACAGATGCATCAAAGGGTGCTCTTAGAACATTAGCTACAGCAGAAGGTTACGAAACATTTGTAATACCTGATAATGTAGGTGGTAGATTCTCAGTTCTTACAGCAGTAGGTCTACTTCCAATAGCAGCAGCAGGTTTTGATATAGATGCTATGATGAAGGGTGCAGCTGATGCAAGAGAAGACTACAGCATGGAAGACCTTTCAAAGAACGAAGCATATCAGTATGCAGTAGCTAGAACTGTACTTCAGAGAAAGGGAAAAGAAACTGAATTAATGGTAAACTATGAACCACAACTTCAGTACTTCTCAGAATGGTGGAAGCAGCTTTACGGAGAAAGTGAAGGTAAGGACAACAGAGGTATCTTCCCAGCATCTGTAAACTTCTCAACAGACCTTCACTCAATGGGACAGTATATACAGGAAGGTAGAAGATTTATATTTGAAACAGTAATCAACGTAGAAAATCCTAGAAGAGATTTAGAAATAAAATCAGATAAGGATGATTTAGATGGATTAAACTATCTAGCAGGTAAGACTGTAGACTATGTAAATCACAAGGCATTTGAAGGAACACTTCTTGCTCATACAGATGGTCAGGTACCAAACTTAGTTCTAAATGTTAAGAAGTTAGACGAATACACATTCGGACAGATGGTATACTTCTTTGAAATAGCTTGTGGTATTAGCGGAACTATATTAGGCGTTAATCCATTTAACCAGCCAGGAGTAGAAGCATACAAGAAGAATATGTTTGCTCTATTAGGAAAGCCTGGATACGAAGCTGAAAAAACAGCACTAGAAGCAAGATTATAAAGAGATCTAAGATCTACAATAGCATAAATTTAAAAAGGGAGGGCAGCTCAAATTGGGCTGCTCTTTCTTTTGTAAAAAGAATATCCTATTTAAAGTAGCAGTAATATAAAATTTATTATATACTATTAATATGATATTATATTAATTTAATTTACAATTCTTAAAAATATATATAAAAATTATAGGAGATAAAAGATGAACAAAAAATTAGTAGCATTTTTATTGGCATCAAGTATGGTATTTCAAGCTGGAATAGCATCATTTGCAGCAGAATTAAGCAGTGTAGATTCTGAAAAAACAGTTACAGTCAATTCCGAGTCTGGAGAAAGAACAGTCAATAAGGAAGATTTAACAGAAAAGCAGAAAGAGGAAAGCAAAAAAACAGAAGAAGACTCCAAGTTAGATTCATCAGAAAATGGAGACAGCAAGAGGGTAGAAGAAACAGTAGTTGACAAGAAAGAAATTCAAAATTCAGAAGCAGATAACTTTATTAAGAAAACACCTATTGTAAAAAGAATAGCTGGTGATGATAGAGTTCAAACATCAATAGAAATTAGTAAATTTGAAGCAACAAAGGCTGAAAAGGTAATACTAGCAGATGCTTCAAACTATCCAGATGCACTTTCAGCATCGACTCTTGCAGATGGCAAGTACCCAGTACTTCTAATACAGAATAAACTTACAGAAGGAATAAAGGAAGAAATCAAGCGTCTAGGAGCTAAGGAAGTAATAGTTCTAGGTGGAGAAAACTCAATATCAAATTCAATAGAAAAGGAATTAAAAACTATTGATAATATTTCAAAGGTAACTCGTATATCAGGAGCAGATCGTTTTGAAACTAGTAGCAAAATATATCTAGAAAGTGGAAAGAAAAAGGCAGTAGTAGCATCAGGAGAAAACTTCCCAGACGCTCTTGCTTCATCAAGTCTATTAAAAGATTCAGGACTTTTATTAACTAAGAAAAACAGTATTCCAAAAGCAGTAGAAGAAATAATCAATTCAGCAGAGGGAAGAATAGAAGTAATAGGTGGACAGGGAAGCATAGGAAACTCTTTCTATAAACAGTTATCACCTACAGTGAAGTATGAAACAATTTCAGGTAGTGATAGATACTCAACAAGTGTTGAAATAGCCAAGAGATTAAATTCAGAAGTCGCTATAATAGCATCAGGAGAAAACTTCCCAGATGCCCTTGCAGCATCTACACTTTCTCAGAAAATATCAGCTCCAATACTTTTGGTAGCCAAAGACAAAATCCCAAACTCAGTAGTAAAGTATATACAGGACAAGCAGATTAAAAAGGCAATTGTACTAGGTGGAGAAGGAAGTATTTCAAAAAATACTGCAGATAATGTAGAAAGAGCTATTATGGGCAAAGATATAATAGAAGAAAATACCAAGCCAGTTGAGGACAATACACAGATAGATACTTCTAATATAAAGAAAAGTGCAGTAACAAAATCTGATGTGGCTCTTTATACAGATGAGCAACTATCTCAAGAAGCAGGAAAACTTCCAAAGAATAAAATAGTAGATGTATTAGAAGATAAAGACACTTTAGCCAAGGTAAGATATGACAAAACAGAAGGCTGGATAAATAAGCAGAATCTAAAGCCGTATGAAGCAACTTCTTTTGGCAAAGTAGTAAATAATGTACCTTATATATCTCAGTTATATCCAGTGTATGCTCCAAATGGATGTGAGCCTACATCTATGCTTATGGGACTAAAGGGCAAGGGCTATACAGATATAGGTCTAAGAGAATACCTAGACAAAATGCCAAAGAGCAAGAGCAATCCAAAGTACGGATATGTAGGTGTTCCATACAATGTTGAAGCAGGACGTTTCCAGACAATAGACCCAGAGCCACTGGCAAGATACGGAAGACAATATGGAAATGTAGTCAACATACAAGGAGCTCCAATTGAAGATGTAATAAAAGAAATTCAAAATGGAAATACAGTAGTATTGTATGCTACTTTGTATTGGAATAAACCGTACTACAAAACACTAACAGTAGACGGAAAGCCGATGAGAAGAATCTGGAACAACCACGTAATACTTCTTACAGGATATGACCCAGTCAAAAAGAGCTTTTATATAGCAGATCCGTACAATCATGAAAAAGCTGGCGGAAATAGAAGAAAACCATTCTACTATTGGAAATCACAATCAGCAGTAGATACTGCATACAACTATGACAATAGAAGATTTGCAGTAGCAATAAGATAAAAGTTATTATAATAATATATCTAGTAGTAATAGAGCTAAAGAAAATTAAAAAAAATATTTAATAGAAAAAATAAATATTATAAATCTTAATAAGAAAAAAGACTGTACAAATATAAGATGTTCAGTCTTTTTATTTATTTAATAATATGATCAAATAAACTTAAATTAAGCTGAATATTCATTTAAGTTTGTTTTAAGTTAAAGTATATATAATAAAATCAATAAATTAAAAAGAAAAATCATAATAAATGAAAGGATGATTTCTATGAGGATAAAAACAATAGTGAGTCTAATTGTAGTAGCTTTGATATCGTCCATTGCGGGAAGCGTACTTACATTCAATATGATGAAGGAAAAACCGGTGGATGAAAGGTCTGAACAAAAAAATGTTAAAGTAATAAATACTGGTGAAACTAAGAAACAAAATGTTTATCAAGCAGTAGCTGAAAAGGCATCTCCATCAGTAGTAGGTATAGTTACAGAAACTACGAAAACAGATGACTTCTTTAATGTGAAAGAGGCAGTACAGGGCAGCGGTACAGGATTTGTAGTAGACAAGAGAGGATATATACTTACAAATGCCCATGTTGTAGGAGATGGTCATGTGAAAACAGTCAAAGTTATATATGATGAAGGCAAGACTACAACAGGTAAAGTTTTGTGGTATGATACTACACTTGACCTTGCAATAGTCAAAGTAGATGTCAAGGGGCTTGTACCAGCAGAGCTAGGCGACAGCGACAAGGTAACAGTAGGAGATATAGCCATAGCTATAGGTAACCCTCTAGGAACTGATTTGATGACATCAGTAACACAGGGTATAATCAGTGGATTAAATAGAGATGTATCTACAGAAAATACTAATATGTCAGGACTACTTCAGACAGATGCAAGTATCAACCCAGGAAACAGTGGTGGACCACTACTTAATCAAGAAGGACAGGTAATAGGTATCAACACAGTAAAGGCTAATGCAGACAATCTAGGATTTGCTATACCTATTAACACAGCAAAGATGATAGTTCAAAAGGTAATAGAAGATGGAACATATAAAAAGCCAGTACTTGGTATTAGAGGTATAGACGTTAAGACATTCGTATCATACACAGGACAAGAGGTCGGTGTAGAAAATGGTATAATAGTCAAGGACGTAGAAGCAAACACTCTAGCAAGCAAGGAAGGCATCAAGCCTGGAGATATAATCATAAAGGTAGATGGCAAGGACATCAAGAACATGGGTGATCTAAGCAAGATAATGTACAGTCATTCAAGTGGAGATAAACTAAAGATAGAAGTAATAAGAGATGGCAAAATGGTCAATCTATCCAAATAAATAGACAAGCTATAAAAGATTGAAACTTCTAAAGCATATAGAGATAAAATAGAAATATTGCAGACTTTAGACAAGTTTCAAGTAAAATAGATTTTACAAATGCACATATTACGGACAAATTAAGTAGTTTAATACAGCATTTAGTTTTAAAATAAAGCAATAAAGAGAAAAAGAGGTGGATAAAAATTCCATCTCTTTTTTTGTAATCAATCATAGTATGGTTAGAATTTTAAAGATTAGATTATATAATAAGCTTGTAAGAAAAACTTACAGTCGACTTAAAAAGCTGCAGAATAAAACTAAAGGAGGAAAAAATATGGCAAATCTAGAAGAAAAGAAGGTTAGTTTAAAAATTATATTAAACACAGGTAAGATAAAAAATGACAAGGCAGTATTAGAAACAATGACAATAAAGGATATTAATCCTACAGCAACAGACAAGGATCTCTATGAAATAGGGAATGAAATTGTAAAGTTGCAGGAATTTGAATTAGTAGAAATGCAAAAGCAAGAAAACAGTTCAATAGAATCTGAAGAATAATATTGTCAATAGAAATATATAAAAGGGGGATATATTATAGAAAGAAAAAAATAATAAACTTCTTAAAAACATCTTAAAAACATTGAAAAATACAAATGTTAAAGATCTTGAGAGAAGACAGAAAAATAAGAGCTTGAAAAAGCTGAAAAACAACTAAAAAGAAAAGCTTTATCTAGGGTAATAATCGTCTAAAAACTTCTCTAAAGAAAAAGTTTTCAGCAAGAAAAAATAGAAAAAGGTAGTTAAAAGAAAAGTATATAATTAAAATAAAAAAATAAATACAGAAAATATTTTAAAAAGTATTTATTTTTAACGGAAAAAGTAGGATAATATAAGAAGGAGGATTAAGTATGGAAAATACAAAAAAAATACTGTTAAAGTTTAAGAAGGAAAATAATAGGGTCTATGGCTTAACAATCAAAAATGCCAAAGAAGATGTCAAAGACGAAGAAATCAAAAAACTAATGAATAATATAGTTGAAAAGAAGATAATCAAGCAGGGCACAATTGGCATTGCAGAAGTCAAAGGAGCAAGTCTAGTAGAGACTCAAAAGAAGAATTTTGATCTTGCCTAATAGCTAGGATTGAAGGGCTGTGATTCTATGGAACTCAAATCTATAGTACCCGTAATACAAAATGTAGGATTTCCTATAACTATTTCCATATATTTACTAATAAGAATGGAAAAAAAGATAGATCAACTTACAGATAGTATCAGGGCACTTTCAAAGATATTAGAAGCCAAATAAAAAATAAAGGGGAGGGACAAATCCCTCCCTGAATAAAGGCAAAGGGGAGGAAAAAAAGATGACAAAAAATATTTTTGATGAAAATGATGCAAAGATAATACTAAGGGACATTATGGGGGATAAAGAACTCTTTATACTGAGCATAATGTACAGTGAATTTTGCGATAAAAAAGCAGGAAGTTACAAAAGTATATCATCGAAGGATCCAAAGGTTAACACTAGGGATTTATTAAATTCAGAATGTGCTCTTTCAATAGGAGTTATAGAAAATAAAAAACTTAGGGGGAAAACTAAGAAGTCTTTTGGTAAATTTGAAATCTTGCTTCTTTCTCTTTTGCGTTTAAATAGTGATGAGAAGTTAGAAGAAATAGAATGTACATTGAACGATATTCAAGAAGCATTAAGAGGCGAAAGAATATATATGGAAGGCAGACGCAATTTCTTATCTAGAGCATTGTCACATATATCAGCCTTTCTAAAAAGAAAATACTCAATGAGTAACAAGGAAGTATCAAACATCGTAGGAAAAAGTCAAGAACAGGTAAGAAAATACTCAAAAAAAGAATCAGAAGAAGAGGGCGACTATCTATATGGAGAAATTATCGAAGAAATATGTCAAAAAATGGATGAGCAGCATAAAGAACTCTTGGAAAAACAGGACAACAAACTCTTTATAAGAATGGGCAAAATCTCAAAGAAATATCTCATAATAGATCTAAATAAAAAGAAATACGAAAAAGGAAGGGAGACAATAGTAACAGAAGAAGAAGCCAATGAGATCATAAAAAAGATAAAAAGTAACAAAACGGAAACAAAAAAAGAAAATTGATTTCCAGCAGAAGAAAAAAGAAAAAAATAAATAGAGCAGAGAAAAAAATAATTCGAAACAATAAGAATTTGAATAATTAGAGTAAATAAAAATGCCAGTTCTAAAAAAATTTAAGAGCTTGGCATTTTTTTTTGTTTAAATGTTGAAAAATACAAGATACTGATGTATAATAAA
>X411_Leopard__coassemble_240_pt1 | contig 9714 bp, 6 predicted proteins | sample X411_Leopard__metabat2_low_PE_007 | metagenome-assembled genome bin X411_Leopard | reverse complement strand
GCGCTGATGGTACTTGATGGGAAACTGTCTGGGAGAGTAGGACGCAGCCAAGTGACTAAGGACTTCAATATGAAGTCCTTTTTTAATTTAAATAAAAAAGATATATCTGATGATTAACCACAAAGTATGAAATATTTATGTTATAATTTTAATTAAAATAGTTTAATTATTTTATGAAAAATTAGCGTAAGTTTTAAGGAGTTGATAGAGTGTCAGTTAGTTTTAGCAGTATCATGAGTATGCCTATAGTAATTACAAATAAGGAAAATAGAATATTGGATTATAATATTTTTTCAGATTTGTTTTTTGAAAATATTTCAGAGGTAGAGTATTTTACAGAAATAGATAGAGATGATTTTTTAACTATTTCTTTAAAGAAAGTAGATATACATGTATTATTCGATGAAAATATATCAGAATCTTTATTTAAAAAAATAATAGATTGTTCTGATGATGAAATATTTATATCGAATGCTGAAGGAATAGCCGTATATTGTAATGAAAAATTTGTGGAAAATTATGGTATACCAAAAGAAAAATTACTAGGGAAACATGTTAATTATATAGTAGAGAATAATTATGTAGATGTAATTTTATTTGATAAAGTAGTAGAGAGTAAAAAGACAATTACATATAAACAAAAAACTGTTGATGGAAGAATAATGTTAAATACATCATCTCCTATTTTGAATAAAAAAGGTGATATTATTTATGTAGTAGAAAAATGTAGAGATATAACAGAAAATGAGATAATGTATAAGGAACTTAATCACGCTAAAAGTAGATTAATGAAAGAAGAGAAAATAGTAGAAAAGAATAGTAGGGAAAAAAATAAATTTATAGGCTTTAAAAGTGAAAAAATAAGAGAGGTTAGTTCAAAAGCAAGAAGATTTTCTGACAAAGATATCAACATACTTATAACGGGAGATTCAGGAACAGGGAAAACATCTCTTGCAAGATATATTCATAAAATAAGTTGTAGGTCAAGAAAGCCGTTTGTAAATATTAATTGCGCTACAATACCGGAAAATTTAATAGAATCTGAACTTTTTGGGTACACAAAAGGTGCTTTTACCGGAGCTTCAAATACAGGGAAAAAAGGTTTAATAGAAGAAGCAGAAGGAGGAACATTATTTTTAGATGAGATTGGTGAAGTTCCTATAAATTTGCAGGCAAAACTTTTAGAGCTTGTTCAAGAAAAACAGTTTATAGCAGTTGGTGGTACAAAAAAACAAACAGCAAATGTAAGAATTATTGCAGCAACAAACTGTGATCTTGAAAGACTTGTTAGTGAAGGAAAGTTTAGAAAAGATTTATATTATAGATTAAACATGGTTCAGTTAAAGATGCCATCTCTTTCGGAAAGACCTGAGGATATAGAACTTTTTGTTAATCATTTTATGAGTTATTTTAATACGAAATATAATACTAATGTTTCTATTAGTGAAAAAGTAAAAGAACAGTTGATTAATTATTCTTGGCCAGGCAATATAAGAGAATTAGAATATCTTATAGAATATCTTTTAATTAATTCGAAAAATGATTCTATAAAGATTAATGATTTACCTAAAAATATATTAAATGAAAATAAAAAAGAAGAAAATTTAGATTTTAAAATAGAAATTGAAGAGGGAAGTGATTATAAGGAAATAATGAATAATGCTGAAGAATACTTAGTGAAAAAATTTTATAAAAAATATAATTCTTCATATAAATTAGCAAAGGCTTTAAAGGTTTCTCAAAGTACAGCCAATCGTTTGATAAAAAAGCATTGTCGATAGTTGGATTTAAAGTATAAGTAACAGCTTAATTAATGATTTTTAAAATAGCCATCTTTTAGAAGATGGCTATTTTTTACATAAGAATTTTTATTGTCTTAACTAATAAATATTTTCTACTCTTTATTTTTTATCTAGTTCTAAAACTGTATTTAATAATACGTTGGAACCTTTCCAACAGTTTTCTATAGATGTATGCTCTATTTCACAATGGCTATGACCACCATCACTAGGTACAAATATCATAGTAGTAGGCATTATATCTGCTACATATTGTGCATCATGTCCAGGCCCTGAGTACATTCTCATGTTGGAATATCCAAGAGCATCAACAGATTTTTGAACAGCATCTACTAGTTCTTTATTAAAGTTCACCGTATTTCTAGCCCATAGCTCTTTATAGGATACATTACATTTTGCAAGTTCCTTAGGAATATTTTCTACAACCTTTACTACCTGTTTGATGACTTCAGGATCTTGATGGCGTGCATCAAGAGTCAATTTTACATTATCTGGTACGATTGTGTGAACATTTGGATGACAAAGTATCCTACCTGTTGTGTATACAAGTTTACTATCTAGTTTGTCGAGTTCACTATGAAGATAGTCAAGTGCCTTAGCAGCTGCAAATAGAGCATCTTTTCTCCAAGGCATAGGGACAGTTCCAGCATGACCTGCTTGTCCTTTAAACTCAAACTCATAGTTTACCATACCAACTACACCTTCAAGAACTCCTATATCTACTCCATGCTGTTCAAGAACAGGTCCTTGTTCGATGTGTAGCTCTAGCATGCCAAGACATTTTTTAGGATCTAGTCTATTTTCTATATTTCCACAAAATTCACTTTCAGCAAGAGCTTCACCAAATGTAACACCTTCTATGTCTGAAGATGCTAGCATATCTTCTTTTTTAAATTTTCCACAAATAACACCAGAACTCATCATAGCAGGATCAAAACGAGCACCTTCTTCATTAGTCCAAATCATAATAGTAATAGGATGTTTATGGGGGATATTTTCTTTTACTATTGTTTCTGCGACTTCAAGGCCAGTAAGGACACCGAGTATTCCATCGTAGTTTCCTCCATTTACAACAGAATCAGCATGTGATCCCATCACGATGGCAGGAAGTGAGTTATCAGAACCTTCTAAAGTTGCATAGATATTGCCCATGTCATCTATTTTTATATCTGCACCTAATTCTTTTGTTCTTCTTATGAACTCTTTTCTTCCTTGTATATCAGCATCTGAAAGACATAGTCTTGTAATACCACCATTTCCAGTATCACCAAATTTTGAATAACATAAAATTTTTTCCTCAAGTCTTTCCATATTACATTTAAGCATAATAGTTTCCTCCTAAATAATTGATAAATTTATTTTTTATATAGACATATTTAAATCACATTCTCATATTCTACTTTTAAGCTATATATATACTTTAAATTGTAGTATAAGTTTATAGTATTTCTATATTTTTTCTTTTAATAAGTTTTCCACGAGCTTCTTTTCCTATATAATTTCCATCTTCGGCTATTAGTTCTCCCCTTGAAAAAGTTGCAACTGGATAACCCTTAACTTTAAAACCTTCAAAGGTCGAATAATCTACATTTTCATGAAGCATATCTACAGAGATTGTAATTTCTTTATCTTCATCAAATACAACTATATCGGCATCGGAATTAACTGCGATTGTACCTTTTTTAGGATACATTCCAAATATTTTCGCAGGATTTGTTGAAGTAAGCTCTACAAATTTATTTATAGATATATTACCTTCATTTACGCCATAATGGTGAATAAGCGCCATTCTAGCTTCTATTCCAGGAGCGCCATTTGGAATTTTGGTAAAATTATCTTTACCAAGTTCTTTTTGTTTCATAAAGAAAGGACAATGATCAGTAGCTATTGTTTGAATATCGCCACTTCTAATAGACTCCCAAAGTAGGGCATTATTCTTTTTATTTCTTAGTGGAGGGCTCATTACATACTTTGCACCTCCAAAACCTTCTTCCTTATAATATTCCTCATTAAGAAGCAGATATTGAGTGCAAGTTTCCCCCATTGTTGGGAATCCCTCTGCTCTTGATTTTCTTATTTCATCTGCAGCTTCTCTATTGCTGACATGAACTATGTATATAGGAGCATCACTCATTTCTGCAAGTTTTATTGCTCTATTAGTTGCTTCTGCTTCACATTTTTGTGGTCTAGAAATAGCATGGTATAGAGGCTCCGTTTTCCCATCTTTTAAAAGTTGATTAACCCTATAATTTATTGTGTCATAATTTTCTGCATGAACACATACAAGACCGTGGCTATCTTTTGCTATTTGAAGAATTTCAAGCAAAGCTCTGTCATCTAATCGCATACCATCGTATACCATAAATACTTTGAAAGAAGGAAAACCATCGTTTATAATTTGTGGGAGTTCTTTTCTAGTATTTTCGTTTAAATTAGTTACAGCAAGGTGGAAGCCATAGTCTATAACTGCTTTGCCATTTGCTTTCTCACTCCAAATATCAATAGTTTCATGTAAAGTTTTTCCTTGAGGTTGAACAGCATAATCTACTATTGAAGTCGTACCGCCGATAGCTGCAGCTTTTGTTCCAGTTTGAAAATCATCGCTTGAAAAAGTTCCTCCGAAAGGCATATCAAGGTGAGTATGAACATCAACTCCACCGGGGATTAAAATTTTTCCACTTGCGTCATATGCATTTGGGGCATCTAAAGAAGAAGATATTTCTACTATTTTGCCGTCTTTAATAGCAAGATCCGCTTTATATTTGTCGCTAGCTGTAATAATAGTACCATTCTTTATAACTAAATCATAATTTGACATAATATTTCCTCCTATTTTATTAAAATATAAAAGAGTAATAATTTGACTGTCCCAATGGCCCTATAAGATAGTAATTTCTGAAATATATAAGCATTATTACCTTAAAAATTATTTATGCAATATATTTTTACAAGAAAATTTCAAATAAAAATATATAGTTAAAACGTAAATAAATTTTAAGTAATAGTTATACACTTAAATAATACTTAATAATAAGAAAAATAATCATATTTTTTTGATTTGATTGATATGTTATTAATATATCACTAAATATAATAAATAGTCAATAATTTTATTAGAATTATTTAAAAATTATAAAAAGTGTAAAAATTAAAGTGGCTTTTTATTGAAGGATTATATGGTAATATAAATATAAAATTGAGAAAATCAATAATAAATAGTTAATTATAATATTTTTTATTGTAGATATAGAAAGATAAATGTTTTATAAAATAAAACAAAAGATAATAGTTACAACTATAAAAATTAGTAAGAATTGGTTTATAAATAAAAAGATATGAATATGTATTTAATATTATATAGTTTAATTATTGTTTAAAACAATATAGCATAAGTCAAAAATGAATCAAATGTCTAGAATTTTAGATAGAAGTGTAATCAGTGAAGAATAATTTTTTAAAATTTAATTAAGCATTAATTAAAGAAAAAACTGAAAAATGTTAAAAATAAAACAAAATATTAAGTTTTTTAAAAGAATTAAAATGTCAAACTGAATTAATAAGTCAAAAATAACTTAAAATAATTGAAAATGAGTTATTTTTGACTTATTTTTAAAGGATAACAACTTTTTCAAATAGTGCAAAATCAAAGAAATTTCTGAAAACGTTATTATAACTGCTCTTAGTAATTTGGCATGATTCTTGCAGTATTTAATAGCAGAAGGAGTTTTAATTTGTTTTTTAGACTATATGAAGAACTTGTATAATAAGAAATGTTTGATTGATATTTCAATATAGTGTGAATATGCAATACGTAACGTGAATAATAAATTATAGATAAAGTAAATTTGGCTGCCCAGTAATTTTTTTGATTGATTGAATAAATATTATTCAGTGGGGTGATTGAATGAATTTTTTACTTGCACTATCTTTATCTACTGGCTTTTGTTGTGGAGTATGGGCATTTATTTCTCAGATTCCAGCATTTAATTTAGTGACATGGATTGGATTTGCGGGGTGTACTGCGTATTTTGCATCTGGGAAACATGGATTAGAGGGAATGTCTAGTGCATTTTTTTCAACTATGTCAGGAGTAATTTCAGCAGTTATAGCTGTTTTTATATCAGGCTTGTTTTCCAATATTGCATCGATGGGGGTTATAATGACCGGAATAGTATCTGGAACAATGTGTTTAAAATCTTCAATTAAAAAGATGTGGTTTATACCAGGTGCTTTTATAGGGTGCTTTTCAAGTTTTGCATATATATCGTCTGGAGCTAATTTATTGAGCAAAGATATAATAAGCTTGATATTATCTTTGTCTCTAGGAACAGTTCTAGCCTTATGCTGTGATAAGGGTGGAGACTTCTTATTTAATAAATTTAATAAAAAAGAAAGTGAAATTGATTCTTAGATTGAAAGAAAAATTTAAAGAATTAAAAATTCTTAACAATGTCGACAGTTGTAAAAGAAATAACTAGGGTTGATTTGCAAAAAAACTATTTGGAGGATTATTATGAGTGAAGTGAAGAAGGTTAATTATACAAAACAGGCAGACGTTGATTTTGATTTAAGACTTGCCATGGAAGAAGCTACAAGATGTCTTCTATGTGAAGATGCTCCTTGTAGTCAGGGATGTCCAGCTGGAACTAATCCAGCTAAGTTTATAAGATCTATAAGATTTAGAAACTTTAAAGGGGCTGCTGAAACAATAAGAGAAAATAACATATTAGGTGGAAGTTGTGCATTAGTCTGTCCATATGGAAATCTTTGCGAAGAAGCATGTTCAAGATGTGGAATAGACAGACCTATACAAATAGGAAAACTTCAGAAATTTGCTATAAATCATGAAAAAGAAACAGAAATGACTATATTGAAAGCGGGAGAAAGAATAGATAAAAAAGTTGTTTGTGTGGGAGCAGGTCCAGCATCACTTGCCTGTGCAGCAAAGCTTGAAGAAAATGGTGTTGATGTAACAATTATAGAAAAATTTGAAAAAGCTGGTGGAGTTTTAACTTATGGAATAACACCATCAAGACTTCCACAAGAGGTAGTAGATCATGATATCAAACAAGTTGAAAAACTGGGCGTTGATTTTAAATTTAATACAGAAGTAAAGGGAAATGAAGGAATAAAGGAACTTTTAAAAGAATATGATGCTGTATTTGTAGGTGTAGGTCTTTGGACTGCTTCTGTTCCTGAAATTCCAGGAGTTGATTCTAAGAATGTATTTACTGCTCAAGAATTTTTGAAAAATGCTCGAGTAAATAATGGAAATATAGAGCTAGGAAATGACATATTAGTAATAGGAGGTGGAGATGTAGCAATGGATTGTGCTTCAACTGCAAAACAGTTAGGTGCAAAAAATGTAGCTATAGTATACAGACGTACTATAGAAGAGGCTCCTGTTTATCATGAAGAACTAAAGTACGTTCAAGCTATGGGTGTTCCTATAATAACTAGATTTGCTCCAGATAAAATAATAGCTGATGATAATGGATGTGTAGAAAAAATGAGCTTTAAGTCTTGGGATAATGTTGGAGAAATGACTATGAAGGCAGATACAGTGATATTTGCCATAGGACAGAAAGCAGAGGAATCCTTTAAAAATATTATAAAAGATGAAGCTGTTTTTGTTAACGGAGATATAGTAAACGGTGGAAAGACAGTAGTTCAGGCTGTAGCTGACGGTAAAGAATCTGCACTAGAAATATTAGACTATTTAAATAAGGAGGCAAAATAAGATGGCATTAAAAAAAGACCTTTCAATAGAATTTTTAGGAGTGAAGTGTGAAAATCCATTTTTCCTATCATCTTCTCCAGTATGTAGCAATTATGATATGATAAAAAAGGCATTTGAAGCTGGTTGGGCTGGAGTATACTATAAAACTTTGGGAATATTTATTCCAGATGAATGCTCACCAAGATTTGATATAGGTAGAAAAGAAAGTGCTGTTTGGACAGGATTTAAGAATATGGAACAAATATCGGACAAACCACTTGAAGTAAACCTTGAGTATATAAAAAGGTTAAAGAAAGAATTTCCGACAAAAGTTATGGCTGTAAGTATAATGGGCTCTGATGAAGAAGAGTGGAAAATTTTGGCAAAGAAAGTTACAGAAGCAGGAGCTGATATAATAGAATGCAACTTCTCATGTCCTCAGATGACAAGCAGTGCTATGGGATCAGATGTAGGTCAAAATCCAGAACTAGTAGAAAAATATACAAGGGCGGTAGTTGAGTCTACACATCTTCCGGTAGTTGCAAAGATGACTCCTAATATAGGTAATATGGAGATACCTGCACTTGCAGCAAAAAGAGGTGGGGCAAGTGGTATAGCAGCAATAAACACTATAAAGGCTATAACAAATATAGATCTTGAAAACTTAACAGCCATGCCAGTTGTAAATGCAAAGTCATCTATATCTGGATATTCAGGTGCTGCAGTTAAACCAATTGCCTTGAGATTTATTACGCAGTTAAAACAGAATGAAGAACTTAAGGATATGCCTATAACTGGTATGGGTGGGATAGAAACTTGGAGAGATGCACTTGAATTTTTACTTGTAGGCTCAGGAAATCTTCAGGTAACGACTTCAGTAATGCAATATGGATATAGAATAGTAGAAGATTTAATAAGTGGTCTTTCTCACTATATGGAAGATAATGGTTTTGAAAAAGTAGAAGATATGATAGGTCTAGCCCTTCCAAATATAATACCAGCAGAAGATATTGATAGATCCTTTAAAATAATACCAAAGATAAACGAAGAAAAATGTGTAGGATGCGGAAGATGTTATGTATCATGCTATGATGCAGCACATCAAGCAATTGATTGGGATAAAGAAAATAGAAAACCTGTGATAAATGACAATTGTGTAGGATGTCATTTATGTCTGAATGTATGTCCAGTTTTGGATTGTATACTTCCTGGAGAGGTAAAGTTTAAAGAAGGTAGAGAAATTCATGAAGTGATTTTAAAGCATAATTACGAATAAAAATATTAATAAAAACGGATACTAGGACAATTGCCCTAGTATCTGATTTTTAGTATAGGATAAATTGTAATTTTAATATATTTGATAAAAATTGTTTCGGGAGAAATGTATTTAAAAGAAATATTATTATGGAGGATTGTAGATATATAAATGGAAAAGAAAAGTACAGAAACAAATGGCATGGTAAAAAATGTTGGTGTTATTACAGCCATGTTTACAGTTGTTGGGACAATAATAGGAGCAGGTGTATTCTTCAAGCCACAAGCAATATATGCAGCAACAGGTGGTGCTCCAGGTCTTGGTATTATAGGATGGATTGTTGCTGGTATAATAACATTATGTGCGGGATTGACAGTGGCTGAACTTGCATCTACAATACCCAAAACAGGTGGAATGATAGTGTATATAAGAGAAATATATGGTGATAAACTAGGTTTTTTAGCGGGATGGGTTCAAGTTTTTTTATACTTTCCCGGTATAATCGCAGCTTTATCAGTTATATTTGCAGATCAGTTTGTAATACTTACTGGCATAGACTGGATGAGAATGCCATTGATATTAGGATTAATAGTATTCGTGGCAGTGTTTAATCTTTTAGGTTCAAAACAAGTTTCTTATTTGGGGAATTTAGCCACAGTCTGTAAAGTATCTGTTCTTATAATAATTATTATAGCTGGTTTTACTCTTGGAAAAGGGAATAATCCGATAGTTAAACCATTTGTAGCAAAGGGAGTAAATCCTTTTATAGCAGGTGGAGAAGTTCTTTTGGCAATATTCTATTCTTTTGATGGTTGGATAAATGTATGCGCACTTGCCGGTGAAATGAAAAATCCAGCTAAAGATCTCGCAAAAGCTATGATAGGTGGATTGATAATAGTAATGTCTATATTTATAGTTATAAATATAGCCTATCTTAAAGT
>X411_Leopard__coassemble_235_pt1 | contig 9850 bp, 7 predicted proteins | sample X411_Leopard__metabat2_low_PE_007 | metagenome-assembled genome bin X411_Leopard | reverse complement strand
ATTCTAATCCCTTTAAAGATTTGAGCATGAAGTCCACTTCATGATTATCATGAGGCTTTCATTGTTCTGGAGAAAGTATTCTCAGATTTTTAACCATTTCCTTTGTTACAGGAAGCTTTCTCAACTCTTCATCGCTACCTTCTCTATTATATCTACTATTTATCATAAATCTAAGGTTATCATCTTCTATTACATCTGGCCCATCCCAATTATTCTTATCTTTCATAAATTCTTCTGATTTCACAACCATTTGTGAATCAGGATAAATTGAAGTTCTAACCTCTTTATTACTTTCCACACTACTATCTGCAATAGAAACAACATTTCCTATCGCATTAGCAGCAATTGCAGTACTCATTAATACTGCCACTTGCTTTTTCATTTTAATCCCCCTATTCGTTTACATTCATAATATAATTAATCATTTTTTCTATATCCCCTCTTACTTAATATAGTTTTTCTATATACGTAAGCCTACTTTATATTATCACTTTTCATTATTTTTTAACATAAAAAACACTTTCATATAGATTTTTTTCATATACTAACGTTTGCTTATTTAATAAATCTATTTCTTAATTTTTAATGTTTATTTATAAAAAAAATAAAAAGAGCAGGCAAGCTTCCCACTCTTTTTAAATTTATATTATTTATTCTTTAAAATCCCTATTTATATTTTGTTAAATTAAAATAAAATAAAAGTTTTTTTAGGTATATTTAATATTTATTATATTAAAATCTTCTTACATAATAATAAATTAAAAACCCCAAGCTTTAAAACTTAGGGTTCTTATTAAAAAATTATTATACTATTACTTATAATCCTTGTTCTGCATATTTTTCAGCAATTCTAACCATTAATTTTGCTCCTGCTTCCATAGCTTCTATACTTACTAATTCATTTCTTCCATGGAAGTTAATTCCTCCTGCAAATAGGTTTGGACATGGAAGTCCCATAAATGATAATCTAGCTCCGTCTGTTCCACCTCTTATAGGTATTACATTAGGTTCAACACCAATATCCTTCATTGCCTCTACTGCAAGATCTGCAACAAACATATTATCTTCTATTATTTCTCTCATATTATAGTAGCTATCTGTTATTTCAACTGATATTCTTCCATCATGTTTCTTTGATAATTCATCTATCTGTTTCTGGAAGAATTCTTTTCTTTCTTCAAACTTAGCTCTATCGTGATCTCTTATTATATAAATCATAGTAGTAGTTTCTGCATTACCATGAATTTCATTTAAATGGTAAAATCCTTCATAACCTTCTGTGGTTTCTGGTCTTTCACTCTTAGGGAAGGCATCCATAACTTCTGCAGACATATATACTGAGTTTATCATCTTATCCTTAGCAGAACCTGGATGAACATTTCTACCTGCTATTGTAACTACTGCAGTAGCTGCATTAAAGTTTTCATACTCAAGTTCTCCTAGTTCTCCACCATCAAAAGTATAGGCATATTTTGCTCCGAACTTTTTAACATCAAAGTGATCTGCTCCACAACCAATTTCTTCATCAGGTGTAAATCCTATCATTATATCTCCATGCTTGATTTCAGGATGATTCTTAAGATATTCAACACCTGTGACTATCTCTGCTATACCAGCCTTATCATCTGCACCAAGTAGTGTATTTCCATCTGTAACTATTATTGTCTGTCCTTTAAAATTTGCGATTTCTGGATAGTCTTTTAAAGATGTAACTATTCCCTTTTCTTCATTCAAGACAATATCTTTTCCATCGTAATTTTCTATAATTCTAGGCTTTATATCCTTTCCTGATATATCAGGGCTAGTATCCATATGTGAAATAAATCCAATTGGGCTTATTCCTTCTGTATTAGCAGGAAGCTTTGCCATTATATAGCAATTATCATCTAATGTAACATCTTCCAATCCAATCTCTTCTAATTCCTTTACTAAAACCTTTGCCAAATCAAACTGCTTTTCAGTTGACGGCGTTGTAGTAGAATTAGGATCTGACTGTGTGTCAATTGAAACATAATTTAAAAATCTTGATAAAACCTTTTCTCTCATGTTGACCTCCAAAAAATCTATTTAAAATCAATATTGATTTTACAAACTACATTATACCACTTATAGCCTTTATTTTGTGTATTTTTTGAATATATTCTACAATTTTATTTGCTTTTTCTACTGTACAAACTTATCTTTTAGCCTAATTTATTTAATTTTTTATTATTAAATTTCAAAATATATTTCCTATATTTATATTACCTTCATAAGTTCTAACTTTTTTAAAGAAATTAGAGCTTATGAAATCATTTCTCACTATATATATTCAAATATATGTCATCTAGAAATTAACATCTATTCAAAGTAAATCTTTTTTTAACTTTATTTAAAAATTAAACTTAATCAGCTGCTCTCAATATTTTTTATTAATGAATCAATGATATTCTATTAATTTTTATATTGATCTTATCTTTACTAAAACCAGGTGAATTTTATTATCACTTACTTTAATATTCTTATATTATATACTTCTTTTGAAAAGAAAAAATTTTCAACTATATTTGGTGATTTTTAATGCTTATTTTGTGTTATAATATATTTGCCGTTTAAATTGCGCCTATAGCTCAACTGGATAGAGCTGCAGACTTCGGATCTGTGAGTTGTGGGTTCGACTCCTACTAGGCGCATTATTAAATACAATCTTATAGAAAGGATGTATCCAGCTCGTAACGTTGGATTTTTTATTTTATGTACGTATTATTTAGAGAAGATATAATAAATAGCAAAGATATTGCTAAAATAATCAATGAAGAAACACCATTTAGAGTTGAAACAGATTTAAGCAAGGCAAGCAAAAGAGATGATGTTATGAGTTTTAAACTTTCAATTCCTGTAAAAAGTCTTGATTCAGGAATCTCTTTCGATTGGGAGAATGATGAACTTACTGAAAAATGCTTTTCAATGGCAGAATCTCTTACTAAGGATTTACTAGAGTACTTTCCTAAGTACACTATACAATGCTCACAAGCATACAAATGGGATGAATTAGAAGATAGAATACACCTTGTAGTTGTTATTGCAAATATTGATATTAAACTCAAGAAACTAAAACTTGATATACTAAAGAGAATGATGAAGCAGGTAGATTAATTTCTACCTGTTTTTTATATCTTTTTTATCTCTACTAAAATAAATTTTATTCGCTTTATTATCTATAGTTTAAATAATGTCTATAAAGAAATTTTGAGATTTTACATATTAATTTTTTAGGCTTATTTTTTATTTTTACATAATTTTATAAATTTGCTAAAGACTAATTTGTACTCTATACTCTCCTCTCTAATCTAACCTTTAAAAATTAAGTGTGTTTTATATGTTTTTTAAGCTTTTTTATTTTGTTTTCTAAAGTGTATCTACAAAAGCCACAATTTATGCAATTTTTTGATACAATTGTTGCAAAAAGGTGCTTCCATTGCATGTGTTCTTTCATTTTTCTTACAAAATATAGATAAGTTCAAAAACTTTTTTTACTTTTTTTTACTAAAAAAACTCGATTTCACTTTATTTTTTTACAAAAAAACTAATCAAAAATAGCCTTTTTTTGAATTAACTTAACAATATTAATTTAACTAAAAATTTAAAATTTGCCTTGTTTTTTTTCTTCAAAAAAGGGGTTGACCTATTATATATAAGTGTTATAATTAAGATGAAAGATAAATAAATAACAATACTAAAGGTAATTAATAACAATGATTAAAAAGGAGGGTATAATTATGAAAAAGGAATTATTAAAAATGGACGAAAGAGTAAATAATACAGGTGAAGTACTTGGTATATCTAAGAGAGAAGAAAAATATCTTAAGAATAATCTTCTATATAGAATGATAATGTTATTTGACTAACAGAAAAAATAACATCGAAATCATACTATAAAGAGGAATTAGGTGAAATTTTTGGATAATTTTTTAACACAATAAAGTGGGTAGATTGTTAAATAATCTAACCCACTTTTTTTAAGTTTAGTTAGGTGTTTTACTTTTTTATTTAATTTTACTCAATTTAGAAATTGTTTTCTTTATATTTTTATAAGGTATATTCAACTTAGTTTTTTTGAAAATGATTATACATTTTTAAAAAACTATCTATTTTTTAGGTATTTTTCGTTATTTTTTTCTATTGTAAAGAATGCAAGTTTTTTATTAAGTATTTCATATGTATTTTATACGCTTATTTTTTATTGATTTATTTTTTCTTTTAGACCTATTTATATAGAAAATAATATTTTTTTATGTTAGTATATATAATATAAAATAAATGTACTTTTATTTTGAGATCACTTGTTTAAATTTATCTTAAAATACAAAGAGTAAATTATTTTTAAGTTCATACTTTGTCTCCGTAGCTCAGCTGGATAGAGCACTCGCCTCCTAAGCGAGGGGTCGGAAGTTCAAATCTTCTCGGGGACGCTCTGCTGTGATTTATAGATATCACAGCTTTTTTTATCAGAAAATAAAAGAAATAAAAAATATATACTATGGTAAAATTTTTTATCAAGTTTTGCCTACCTTAAAATAATCTAAATAATATTTTGAACTACACTTATACTAGGAGGTGTTAAAGAATGAAAGATAAATTTAAAAGATTTTCCGAAAACAATATAATTATATGCCCACACTGTTCTTCTATTCTTAAATTGAAGGATAGAAGCCTTATTTGCGAAAATAAACATTGCTTTGATGTCGCCAAACAAGGATATGTAAATCTTCTTTTAAATTCTAAGAAATTTGAAAACTACGATAAATTTTCTTTTGAAAATAGGCACACAGTTTTAGAGTCTGGTCTATATGACAATATACTAAACTTTATAATTGATTATATAAATCAATTTACCAATTCAAAAAATATACTAGATGTAGCTTGTGGTGAAGGATATTACTCTAAAAAAATATCCGATAGTTTAGATAGAAATATATATGCCTTTGATATTTCAAAGGACTCCATTATTATAGCTGCTCGATCAGATAAAAATAAACTTGTAAAATGGTTTGTATCAGACTTGGCTAATATAGCTGTAAAAGATTCTAGTTTTGATTTTACACTGGATATTTTTTCTCCTGCTAATTACGAAGAATTTAAAAGAATACTTAAATCAGATGGATCTTTAATAAAAGTAATACCTGGAGAAAATCATTTATTTGAAATTAGAGAAAAGGTTAAGGATAAACTTGAAAACAGCCATTACTCTAACAAAGCAGTGGTCGATTGCTTTTCTGATTCCTTTGATATTATTCATCGAGAATCAATATCCTACAAATTCGAAGTAACAAATGAATTACTAATGGCTATAATTAATATGACTCCTCTCCTATTTAACATTGATTCAAGTAAAATAGACTGGAGTGATATTTCAGAAATTACAATTCATGCAGAAGTTTTGATTGGTAAAAAATAGAATTATAATTATCTATTTATTTTAATAATATCTATCTAGCATTATATTTTTTAAATGTATAGGCAAAGTTAGATTTTTGATGTATATTTAGACACTTACTGAAGTTTGACTATACAAATTCCCTTTATTATTTGATATCTTATTATTAAGATATTTTATATGAAATCGTAATAACTTGGCTCGAAATATCATTGTAGGGGATTTAAATGTTATATCATCCAATTTTAAATTGTATTTTAGCGATTTCGTAATGGAGCTAAGTTTTGTTTTGTTTATTGGATAGTTTTTCATTTGTCACCTTCCTTTTTAATCATTTTTATCATTAAAGGGCCACATGCTTATGTGGCTTTTTGATTTTTATATATTTAAAGGTAATAATCTATATAATACTCCCCTACATAATATACAATCATCTTTTTCAGATAAAATATATAGTAAATTCTTATTAAAAACCAGTTTTTTCTATCTAACTTTAACTTACTATTTTTTCCCTGTATTGCTTAATATACAATTTATTTCGTTGTATAAATAACACTTTTGCTTTTTTTATCTATATTTTTTATTAAAGAAACTATTCTTTTATTCAATTTAAACTTTTTATTTTTTTTACTTATTTTCTTTTTATTTTACGTTAAAAGTATATTTACTTAAATTTCATATTAAAATATTATATTTTTTTAATATTCCTTTTAAGTAATTTGTAAAAATTACAATTATTCCTTTTTTGTTTCGATGATAAAATATTGACATATTTCAGAAAAAGATTTATTATCAATATAGAAAAGTTAAAGTGATTATTATATATTTTATATAAATCTTTTTTAGGATTATTAACTATTATTTTTAATTTTTTTACAATTTATTATTTTTATTTTTAATGTGGAATATATGGATTTTTCTTATATTTAGAATTTTAGCCAAAAATTAAATATATATTTACGTGTTTTTTTACTCTTTTTAGTATTTAATTAACAATTTTTAATTGTTTATTTTTATACTTTATTTTTTACAATTGTTTGTACGCTTTTCAAATTTATTTGTAAAAGTCCCTTTAATATAAGATGCTAAGATAAAAATCTTAGCATCTTATTTTTCTTTGTATGAAATTTTTATATAACTATAAATTTATTCTTATTTTGTTATGACACTTGCTATTATCTGTGCATATACTATTTAAATATGCCATTTCAGGTGTATTTTCACAATATCTACACCACTTTTTATATATTTCATTATCCGTATTATAATAATCTTTATACTTATCCATATTGCCAGAAAAATAGGCAATACTGCTATCTATAATAAATTTTTCCATATCCTTTTTTTCTTCAGGACTTGCAGTAATACTTTTTATAAGGTTTGAAAACATTGTTTCTCCAAAGAATTCAAATTTTTCCTTTGACTTTTCTTTAAAATTTAGAAGATCACTATTTTTCCAACCATATTTATAAGCCCATTTTGAGATATCTAGGCTTTCTGTTTTGTATTCTATATAATCCCTTCGATCTAACGTTATATTCGCATACAAGTTAGGATATAGAGCTATACAGCCTACAGAAGCATCTACTACTCCTTGATTTTCAGATATATGCTGAAGATGCATATGCCCACTTAAATTTAATCTAACATTGTATTCACTTAAAATATCTACTAACTTCATACTATTTTCTATTTTATAGCCTTCTATAAACATCTTATTATGAGCTAATATATTTTGATGGGTAACTGAAATAACAGATAAATTATTTTCTCTAGCTATATTAAGGACCTTTTGAATCCAGTTAAAAGTTTGATTGGATATATAGTTAATATTTTTACCATAGCTGCTTTCAATCATCAAAACACACTGCTTTGGACTTGTCATATACATATAACTTAAAGAATTTTTATCTCTAGATATTAACCTAGCTTCATCTTCTCTATATCCAAAGTCTCTATAAATTTCTGAAAATTCCTCACTAGAAATGCTTTCTACTTTTTCATACTTTTCACCGGAATAATCTCTAGCCTCTTTATTATCTATATCGTGATTTCCAGGTATAAGCAGAACTTCAATTCCCTTAGATTTTAATACAGATAACTTTTTGGAAAGTTTTTCGTGACTCGTCTTTTCCCCGTTATATGTCAAATCTCCACTTATAATTATTAAATCAGGATTTTTTTCTATCATTTCAAGAATAAAGGAATCTACTATTTGATCTATATATTGCATTAGTCTTCCGTCTTTTTCAGGATTTCTAGCAAAATATTTTCCAGAATCAGTAAGCTTAGGATCTATAAAATGTAAATCACTTACATGAACTATTTGAAGCTTCTCTTTTTTTATTCCAAACTCTATATCAGGTATTGTTTTTTTTATTGTTTTTATATATTTATTTTTTCTATACCACAATATAAAAAAACTTATTATTAAAACAGCTATCAAAACTGCAAAAATCAATTATGTCACCAACCTCTCCATTAGATTAACAAGTAAAATTAAACTTACGAATACTCTCTACTCTTATTATAAATCATATTACATTGAATTTTCTAGTTTTTGCTTTTTATTTGAACATTTCTTATCTATGATTATTTTCTTTAAAATTTATTTAGGATTATCTCTAAGACACTATAATTAAATAGAATTTGCATTTTATTATTTATTAAAAAAGTACATAAAAAAACTCCTGAATAAAAATATTCAGAAGCCAAGTGCGCCCGGCGGGACTCGAACCCACAACCCCTTGATTCGTAGTCAAGTACTCTATCCAGTTGAGCTACGAGCGCTTATATCACGAAATGATACCTATATATTATAACATATTTATTTTATATATACAAGTTTTAATTTTAATCTATGTTTTTAAAGCAAAAATATAGTATTTTTCAATAACTTTTGCAAAATATTCATATCCTTTTATAATAAACTATATAAAGTCTTCAAAACTTTTCCTATATTTATTTTAATCAAATAATTAAAATAAATATAAAGTAAATATAAAGTAAATAAATAGTCAAATAAAATTTAAAGGCATATACACATTTATGTGAATATGCCTATTTTTACAATTTATCTATAAAGCAAAAGCTTTATTAGTGCTTACAAGAACCATGATCATGTCCAGAACAGTTTGCTCCTACATTCTCAAGTGTTCCTTCAATACATCTTTCTACTGCCTCTACAGGGTCTCCTGAAACTCCTGAATAAGATTTTATTCCTTCAGCTGCAAGACCATCTACTGCTCCTTGTCCCATTCCTGAAGTTATAACTGCATCTATATTATTTTCTTTAATAAATCCAGGCATTGATGCACAATGATTCCCCTGAGTATCTAATTCTTCTCTTGATACAATCTTTCCATCTTCTACTGTGAACACTGAAAAATTCTTTGCATGTCCAAAGTGACCACATATTAAACCATTTTCTGTAGTTACTGCTATTCTCATAACTTATACCTCCTTATTAATCTATACTATATATTTTACACCAATTAAGATTTTTTTTCTAATAATTTAAACACTTTTTAAAAATTTATTTTTGAATTTTATACCTACATTAGCATTAATTAAAAAATTTAATCTATAAAAAAAGAAGGCCTAAGCCTTCATTACATAAATTCAAAAGAGGCGACACCCAGATTCGAACTGGAGATCAAGGAGTTGCAGTCCACTGCCTTACCACTTGGCTATGTCGCCAAAAATCTATAAAAAAAATGGATCATCGGGGGTTCGAACCCCGGACACCCTGATTAAGAGTCAGGTGCTCTGCCAGCTGAGCTAATGATCCATATTAATATATTAACTTTTTTATTTGAATGGTGGATCATCGGGGGTTCGAACCCCGGACACCCTGATTAAGAGTCAGGTGCTCTGCCAGCTGAGCTAATGATCCATATTAAAATGGTAGCGGTAACGGGACTCGAACCTGTGACCTTCCGGGTATGAACCGGACGCTCTAGCCAACTAAGCTATACCGCCACGCTATCTTTTTTGCATTAAATGGTGCCTGGAGGCGGAATCGAACCACCGACACGGGGATTTTCAATCCCCTGCTCTACCGACTGAGCTATCCAGGCAACTGGCGGAGAGGGTGGGATTCGAACCCACGGTGCCGTAAAGCATCACTGGTTTTCAAGACCAGCTCCTTAAACCACTCGGACACCTCTCCAAATTTATAATAATATTTTCAGTTATAATCGAATTAATGGCTGGGGATGCGGGACTCGAACCCACGGATGCATGAGTCAAAGTCATGTGCCTTACCGACTTGGCTAATCCCCAACATGAAAAGTGAGCGCACAGGGATTCGAACCCCGGACACACGCCTTAGAAGGGCGTTGCTCTATCCAGCTGAGCTATGCACCCATAACATTTAATTTTTAATAAACTGGTGCGGATGAAGGGAGTCGAACCCCCACGCCGTAGGCGCTA
>X411_Leopard__coassemble_187_pt1 | contig 11608 bp, 9 predicted proteins | sample X411_Leopard__metabat2_low_PE_007 | metagenome-assembled genome bin X411_Leopard | reverse complement strand
GAGTAGTGCTTTTAATTCTTACTACTTTAGGACTTAAGATTTGTAACTTTACACCCAATATGAGAAAGAATGTAAAGTTTTTCCAGTTGATAGCCGTTTCAACAGCAATATGGGGATTTTTATACGGCTCATACTTTGGAGCAAGTATTCCAGGTATGTGGAGGCTTTTCGATTTAAGCAAAGACTTTATGACGATTCTGATTATATCAATAATCATAGGAGGTATACATCTTGCATATGGTCTTTTGATCAAAGCTTATATGCAGGTTAGAGATGGACAATATATTGATATGTTCTTTGATGTAATAGCATGGTTTTTAACTTTGGGAGGAATAATATGCTTTTTACTATCACTAGCAGGTGTAATTTCATCAGACATAGGTAATATTGGGAAATATGTCATGATAACAGGTATAATCCTACTTGTAATAGGAGGAGCAAGAGCATCAGAGGGAAATATTGTAAAGAGACTTGTAGCAGGTATCTACAATGTATACGGAATATCAAATTATATCGGAGACTTTGTATCTTATTCACGTCTTATGGCATTGGGTATGTCAGGTGGATACATAGCATTTTCAGTAAATATGATTGCAGGAATGGTATGGGGGAAAACGTTTATAGGGTATGTAGCAGCGATACTTATTCTTGTATTATTCCATGCATTTAACTTATTCCTATCATGCTTGGGAGCCTATGTACATGCATTAAGACTTATATACGTAGAATTCTTTGGTAAGTTCTACGAAGGTGGCGGAAAAGCATTTAAGTTCTTTAGAAACAAAGCTAAATACATAAATCTTGATAGACAGTATGAAGATTAAAAAATAAATTAAATATCGGCAACAGGGTTGCGATTCAAGGGAGGTTTATTTATGAATTTCGGAAGTTGGATAGTAGAAAACGGTGGAGTAGTATTTGGAGGATTAGGTGTTGTATTTGCAATGCTATCGGCTTTAGGCTCAGCTAAAGGTTTATCAATAGTTGGTCAGGCGGCGTCAGGACTTGTTCCTGAAGAACCTCAAAAATTTGGTAAAACACTAATATTACAGTTGTTACCAGGTACTCAGGGGCTATATGGTTTCGTTATAGGACTACTTATATTATTAAAGTTAAATGGAGATATTGGTCTAGCTCAGGGTATGTATCTTGCAGCAGTAGGTATGCCTATAGGATTTGTAGGTTGGGGTTCAGCAGTATCTCAGGGAAAAGTGGCAGCAAGTGGTGTAGGAATACTTGCAAAGAATGAAGCTCAGACTACTAAGGGTATAATTTATTCAGTAATGGTTGAAACTTATGCGCTACTTGCATTCGTTATATCACTTCTATTATTCTTCAAGTTTGGTGCTTTCTTTGCTTAGAAAATACAAAAAATTTAGAAAAAAGGAAGTGATCTAATGGCAGAGCTTAATAAGCTAACAGATAGAATTCTAGAAGAAGCTATGTTGCAGGCTGATGAAATAAAAAAAGAAGCAAAAGAAAAAGTAGATAGGTTAAATTTGAATTCTAAAAAGCAAGCTGAACAAAAATATAGTGCCATTGTCGAAAAAGGAGCTTTGGAAGCGGAAAATCTTAAAGAAAGACTTAGATCGAATGCTAATCTTAGAGCGAGGGACAATGAGCTTAAGGTAAAACAAGAAACAATACAAAAAGTTTTTGAGTCTGCTCTTGAGGATATGAAAAATATAAAAGATGAAGAATTGATATCCTATATTGAAAAAAATGCAGGATTTTCAGAAGAATCTCTTATTATAGTTCCAAAGGGAAAAGTAGACATAGTTAGAAGAAGATTCCCGAATGCGAAAATTTCAGATGAAAGATTTGCTGATTCAGGTTTTATAGAGATAGCAGGTGGTATTGAAAAGAACTTTACTTTCGATACTCAAGTAGAATATATAAAAGATGATATACAGGGTGAAATAGCAAAGGTACTTTTTAAATAGGGGGTAGTTTATGGATAGATTAGATTACGCCCAGGGTGTAGTAATGGCGAGGGTTTATGAGAAAAAACTTCTCGACAAAGGAAAACTTGAGAAGATGATAGACGCAAAAGACGCAGATGAGGCTTTTAAAATACTTTTAGATTCAGAATATACTAAAAGCACAGATGGAGTTGAAGGTGTCAAGGACTATGAATTACTACTAAAAAATGAAACATCAAGAGTTTTTGGGTTGGGTTCTGAAATGCTCCACGATAAAAGAATTTTAGAAATTCTTTCTCTGAAGTATGACTATCATAATTTAAAAACTATGGTTAAGGCGAAGGTTTCCGGTAAAGAATTAGATGAACTTTTCATATATTCAAGTGAAAACAATCCGGAAAAAATAAGATTACAATATGAAAGTGGTCACTTTACAGACACAAAAAGTGAATTTATAAAGGCACTTAGATCGGCAGAAGAAAAATACAATGAAAGTGCAGATCCACAAATGATAGATATAGAAATAGACAGGGCTTATTTTAAGCATTTGAAAGACATTGCGGATTCACTTGGAATAGAACTTTTCAATGATTATGTAGGTGCAAGTATAGACTTTTTCAACGTATCATCGATGTTGAGAGCTATGAGAATGGGAAAAAGTCAGAACTTTTTGGAAAAAGTTCTAGTTGAAGGTGGAGGTATTTCTATAAATAAACTTATAGATTTGTCTAGAGAAGATTTTGATAGATTAGCAGCGGCATTAAAATCTGAAAAAATAGGTACAGCCTTGCTAGATAGTGTTGAACAATACAAAGAAAGTGGCAGTTTTTCAGTAGTAGATAATGAAAAGGACGTTTATCTAAGAAGACTTAATTCTGATTCAAGATTTATTTCTTTTGGTCCCGAGCCGATATTTGCTTATCTTGTGGCAAAGGAAAAGGAAATATCAGTAGTAAGACTGATACTAGTAGGAAAATTAAACAATATCCCAGCAACTAAACTTAGAGAGAGGTTGGGTGATATTTAATGTATAAGATCGGTGCAGTTGGAGATAAGGACTCTATTTTGGCTTTTAAATCTATAGGTATAGATGTATATCCAGTGGTAGATGGAAGAGAAGCAAGAGCTACAATAGATAGCCTTGCTGACAAACAGTATGGCTTGATATTTGTTACAGAACATATAGCTCAAGAAATAGAGGAGACTATACAGAGATATAAGAAAAAAATTGTTCCTGCAATAATATTGATTCCTTCTAATCAGGGAACATTGGGAATAGGAATGAGAGATATAAATAAAAATGTGGAAAAGGCAGTTGGTAGTAATATATTTGCCAATTCCGATAAATAAGGAGGAGAGGCTTAGTGAAGGCAGGTAAAATAGTAAAAGTATCTGGTCCGCTTGTCGTAGCCGAAGGTATGGAAGATGCCAATATATATGATGTTGTAAAGGTATCTGATTCCAGATTGATCGGTGAGATTATAGAAATGCGTGACGACAAAGCTTCAATACAGGTATATGAAGAAACATCAGGGATCGGTCCAGGAGAACCTGTTGAGACTACAGGGGAACCTCTAAGCGTAGAGCTTGGTCCTGGTTTAATAGAAAATATGTTTGATGGTATACAAAGACCTCTTGAAAAGTTCAGAGCAGTAGCAGGAGACTTTTTAACAAAGGGTATTGAAGTTCCATCATTAGATAGAGATAGAAAGTGGCAATTTCATGCTGAAGCTAAAGTAGGTGATAAAGTAGAAGAAGGCGATGTTTTAGGCTATGTTCAAGAAACAGAAGTTGTAAAACATTTGGTAATGGTTCCCTACAAGCTAAGCGGTGTAATTGAAAGTATCGAAGAAGGCGAATTCACTGTTGTTGATGATATAGCAGTTATAAAAACAGACGAAGGTGAAAGTAAAACTGTTCAGATGATGCAGAAGTGGCCTGTCAGAGTAAGTAGAAGAATAAAGGAAAAAATTGCTCCTAGAGTTCCATTAATTACAGGACAGAGAGTAATAGATACATTCTTCCCAGTTACAAAGGGTGGAACAGCTTGTGTTCCGGGACCATTTGGATCAGGTAAAACAGTAGTTCAGCATCAGCTTGCAAAATGGGCAGATGCACAGATAGTAGTATATGTTGGGTGTGGAGAACGTGGTAATGAAATGACCGATGTTCTTAATGAATTCCCAGAACTTATAGACCCTCATACAGGCGAAAGTTTGATGAAGAGAACAGTTCTTATAGCCAATACATCTAATATGCCAGTTGCAGCCCGTGAAGCAAGTATATATACGGGGATTACAATAGCTGAGTACTTTAGAGATATGGGGTATTCAGTAGCAGTAATGGCAGATTCTACATCAAGATGGGCTGAGGCATTAAGAGAAATGTCAGGACGTCTTGAAGAGATGCCAGGTGATGAAGGTTATCCAGCATATTTATCATCAAGAGCTGCGGAATTTTATGAAAGGGCTGGTAAGGTTGTTTGTAAAGGTAAGGATAATAGAGAGGGAGCACTTACAATTATAGGTGCAGTATCTCCTCCAGGTGGAGATATATCTGAACCAGTATCTCAGGCGACATTGAGAATAGTAAAAGTCTTCTGGGGATTAAATGCAAATCTTGCCTATAGAAGACATTTCCCTGCTATATCTTGGCTTGATTCATACTCTCTGTATCAAACAGATGTAGATGAGTGGATGGGTGATAATGTATCAGAACGGTTCCCAGAGAATAGAGCAGATGCAATGGCACTTCTTCAGGAAGAATCGGGACTTCAGGAAATAGTAAGACTGGTAGGTAGAGATACATTATCTGAAAAGGATCAGCTAAAATTAGAAGTGGCTAGATCTATAAGAGAAGACTATTTGCAACAGAATGCTTTCCAAGATGTAGACACATTTACATCTCTTGAAAAGCAAGACAAAATGCTAGACCTTGTTCTTAAATTCTACAGAGAATCTATAAGAGGACTTGAAAAACATGTATATTTAAATGAACTTTTACAGCTTCCGGTAAGAGAGTCAATAGCAAGAGCTAAGTATACAGAAGAGGCGAATATAGCAAAACTAGATGAAATATCAGAAGAAATAACTAGACAAGTAGATGAATTGATAAACAGAGGAGGTGGACTAGATGATTAAAGAATATAGAACTATAAGAGAAATAGTTGGTCCACTTTTAATGGTAGACGGTGTTGAAGGAATAAAATATGAAGAACTTGTAGAAATAGAAATGCAAGATGGTAATATACGTAGGGGTAGAGTTCTTGAAATCAATGGAGACAAAGCGATGGTTCAGCTATTTGAAGGTTCATCAGGTATCAATCTTAGAGATTCAAAGGTAAGATTTTTAGCAAAACCACTTACACTTGGTGTATCTGAGGATATGATAGGTAGAGTATTTGATGGAATGGGAAATCCCAAAGACGGTGGACCGGACTTGATTCCAGAAGCGAAACTAGATATAAATGGTATAGCAATTAATCCAGTGGCAAGAGATTATCCTTCTGAATTTATTCAGACAGGTGTTTCTGCAATAGATGGTCTAAATACTTTAGTTAGAGGGCAGAAGCTTCCTATTTTCTCAGGCTCAGGTCTTCCTCATGCCAATCTAGCAGCGCAGATTGCAAGACAGGCAAAGGTTTTAGGTACTGATGAAAAGTTCGCAGTTGTTTTTGCAGCGATAGGTATAACTTTTGAAGAAGCGCAGTTCTTTATTGATGATTTTAAGAAAACAGGTGCAATAGATAGAGCGGTTTTATTTATGAATCTTGCAAATGACCCTGCTATTGAACGTATATCTACTCCTAGAATGGCACTTACTTGTGCAGAATATCTTGCATTTGAAAAAGATATGCACGTTTTAGTAATACTTACAGACCTTACAAATTACTGTGAAGCCCTTCGTGAAATATCAGCAGCAAGACGTGAAGTTCCTGGAAGAAGAGGTTACCCAGGTTATTTATATACTGACCTTTCAACATTATATGAAAGAGCAGGAAGAATTAAAGGAAGAAAAGGTTCTATTACACAGGTTCCTATATTGACAATGCCTGAAGATGATAAGACGCATCCAATTCCTGATTTGACAGGTTATATAACGGAAGGTCAGATAATTCTTTCAAGAGAGTTATACAAGAAAAATATTATGCCTCCGATAGATGTTTTACCATCTCTATCAAGACTTAAAGATAAAGGAATAGGTGACGGAAAAACTAGAGAAGATCATGCAGATACTATGAACCAGTTATTTGCTGCATATGCAGCTGGTAAAGAAGCAAAAGAGCTTCAGGTAATCCTTGGTGAATCTGCATTGTCAGAGTCAGATAAGGCATTTGCAAAATTTGCTGATGAATTTGAAAACAGATACGTATCTCAAGGTTATGCGACAAATAGAACAATAGTAGAAACTCTTGATCTTGGTTGGGATTTATTAAAGATTCTTCCAAGAACGGAACTAAAGAGAATAAAGGACAAGTATATCGAGAAGTATTTACCTGAGGAAAGTCAGGTGGATTAATATGGCAAAGTTAAATGTAAATCCAACTAGAATGGAGCTTTCGAGGTTAAAGGCAAGACTTTCAACTTCTACAAGAGGTCATAAGCTTTTGAAAGATAAGCAAGATGAATTGATGAGACAATTTATTGCCATGATAAAAGAGAATAAGAAATTAAGAGAAGATGTTGAAGCAAAGATCACTGATTCTTTTGAAGATTTTCTTTTAGCTAGAAGTATGAACTCATCTCAGATGTTGGATGAAGCCTTGGCTATTTCAAAGGAAAGTATTAACCTAGAAATAGAAACTAAAAATCTGATGAGTGTAAATGTACCAGTAATGACTTTTAATAGAAGTAATGAAGAAGATACTTCTGCAATTTATCCATATGGATTTGCTGGAACATCTTCAGAATTAGATGAAGCTGTTAAAAAACTATATGATATATTGCCAGATTTACTGAAACTTGCTGAAATAGAGAAGGCTTGTCAGCTGATGGCAGATGAAATAGAAAGTACTAGAAGAAGAGTAAATGCTCTTGAGTATATGACAATACCTCAGCTGGAAGAAACTATAGTCTATATAAAGATGAAGTTAGAAGAGAACGATAGAAGTTCGATTACAAGACTAATGAAAGTTAAGGATATTATTAATAAATAATGAATTAACTTAATGTCCCTTTAAAGGAGTGGAATTTACCACTCCTTTTTTAATAGAAAAAATATATTAATTTAGAAAAAATAACATTAATATAGTATATAATTAGTATAAAAATAATCTAAAAAGAGTTTAAAAAAGTAAAATGTCATAAAAAAGTAGTCTAAAATTTATATTAGAAAAATAAAAGACTGGAAAATCAATTGAAATGTCTTAAAAAACATATAAATTTTAAAGAAGGAATATAATAATAAAAATCGTTTTATAATAAATAAAAAATATAAAATACAAATAAAGTATAATATAAAAGAAGATTAATAATTTAAAATAAAAAGTAAGGTAATATATTTTTGATTTTGGTGAAGAATATATTGGCAAAAGTATGTAAAAATGTAGTAAAATAATTCTATATAAATTTTTAAAAAGGAAGTTTAATTATGAATAATTTAGAAAATAGTATGCAGTATTTTTTCCGTATTGCAGAAGATCCAAATTACATACCAAATAGCTACTTATCAATGTTTTGTTTGTTAGCATGGGCAGTAGTATTTTTAATAGGCTACAAAACTAATTTAGATAAAATAAATAAAAGCTATATTAGGGGATTAGGATTTATTTTATTTTCTCTTCAAATTTCTGTAACAATTTGGTTTTTATTTTCAAGAAAGAATCCTCTTGAAGATTCTTTACCCCTATATTTTTGTAGAATGTCTAGTTTAATTTTGGGTGTGGCTCTTATAAGAAATAAAATAAACGGAAAGTTTACGAATTTCTTCGCTTTATTTTCAGTGTTTGGTGCATCAATAGCGCTTTTAATTCCAGATATGGAGCGATACAATTTTCCTCATTTTACAGCTATTTCATTTATAATAATTCATTCTATTCTTTTACTGACTTCGGTGTATATAGTTAAAAATTCAGAGAGTATATTAAGTAATAAGGATATGTTTAAGTTAGCGGCATTAATAATTGTTCCTATTCATATAATTAATCTTATCTTTGGAAGCAATTATTCTTATACGATGATACTACCAAGTATTTTAGCAGCTCTTCCAGAAGAATTATCGGTAGCTGTAGTTTTCTCTGTAAGTATTTTTGTAGTAATGAGCATTCAGAAGTTAAAATTAATCAAGTGGGGCAAAATAGAAGAAGATAAATTGATATTAAGTGTAGATGGCGTTTCTTTTAATGAAGATAGTTTTGAAGAATTAGATATGAATACTGCTAGATTTAATATAGAGAATTAGATGATAAAATTAAGAAAAACTAGTTATAAATTCATGAATTTATAACTGGTTTTTTTCAAAAATTGTAATTTTAATTATCTTTTTTAAAAATTAGTATTTATGTTAAATAATCGTATATTTCAATGCTAATTAAAATAAAAAAGTTAGATTTATAATTTTTATATTCTTCTTATACATTAAAAATCAGAGTTTAATGATAGATTAGCCTATTCGGAATGCTAAGAAAAATGAAATTTGAATTGTTTTTAATTCAAATAAGCATAAAATTTAATAAAAATATTAAGAGTTTTTATACCGTATAAAAGCAGAAAACAAAAATAAAAACACATAAATACAGAGTTAATATATTTATGTGTTTTTTTATTTATTTTGACATAAATAGTAAAAATTTTCTTATATAAGGAAGAAAAACTTAAAAATTATAGTTTAAAAAAGAAAAAATCCAATTATATATGCATATAAATATTATTTAGGAAATACTATCAATAAGTGCAAAAAAGAAAAATTTAAGGAGGAAAATCATAGAAATTGCTAATTTTCAATGGTTCAGATTTTTGAATTTTCACTAAATTTTAAAAATATAAAAATATTATTTTTTTATTTTTGTAAATATCTTGACTAATTCTTAATAAGAATATAAACTGTACATTGAGGGATAATTTTTTATCTCTGGATAACGTTATTATACAAAATAATAGCGTGAAATTTTATATTATAATTTAATCTTAAGGGAGGTTTAGGTTAATGGGAGAAACTAAAGCAAAATACCCGATAGGTTTCTACGTGTCAAGTTTAACTTACACATTTGAAAGATTTGCTTTCTATGGTAGTAAACCTATGCTTATCGTTTTCTTAATCACTGCAGTAGCACAAGGTGGTTTAGGAATCGATACTAAAGATGCAGCATTTATAGCTGTACAATTAACTGCTTGGACTTATATTGCACCAGTTATAGGTGGATATGTATGTGACCACTGGTTAGGTGCTAGATATGCGGTTACAATTGGTTGTGTTTTAATGGCTATTGGATACCTATTTGGATGGAAGGCTACAGGAGTAGGCTCAATCTATATGATGATAGCGGTAGTATCTATAGGTACTGGTTTATTTAAAGGTAATCTTGCGGCGATTATAGGACGATTGTTTGATGACGAAGAGCTTCTTGACTCTGCGTTCTCAATCCAGTATTCATTTGTTAATATTGGTGCTTTACTTGGTTCTTTAGTTACTGGAGTTCTTTACATCAGTACATTTAGACATGGTGAAGTTATGGGATTCAGACAGGTGTTCCTAGTATGTGCAATAGTAGTTTTACTTGGTGGAGTATTCTTTACACTATGTTATGGAACTCTACAGGGGCAAGGTAAGAAACCATTTAAGTACTTAACTGATAAAGATGGAAATATAATAGGTGAGTCTCATGAAAATGAATCAGAAGCAGAAGCTAAGGCAGATGCTAAGGCTCCTTTAACAAGTAATGAGAAGAAGAGAGTAGTTGCAATTGTATTTATATCATTTATATCTATTATATTCTGGTTATTCTATTATCAGCAGGATACTGTTTTATCGATATATATGGTTGAAAAGGTTGATATGAGTATGGGTGGTGTAACTCTAACTCCTCAGCATATAACAACATCATGGAATGGATTGTTATGTATATTCCTAAGTATAGGTGCAGCTAAGTTATGGTATAAGTTATCACAGAGACCTCAGGGTGACTTATCAATGTTCCAAAAAGTAACGTTAGCATTCTTATTCCTTGGAGTATCATATCTTGTTCTAGTTGGAATGGAAATATCAAGAGGTATAGGAGCTCCAAACTCTCAGAAGGTTAGTGTTGTTTGGCTATTAGTATTTGGAGTATTATTAACTCTAGGTGAAATATGCTTCTCTCCACTTGGAAACTCATTTGTAAGTAAGTTCGCACCAAAGAAGTATTTCTCTCTTTTAATAGGTGTTTGGACATTTGCTACATTTGCAGCATCAATATTAAATGGTTACACTCAGGGATTCGTTGAAAAATTAGGATTCTTCCCTGTAGTTGTTACATTTGCGGTTGTATCATTTATATCCGCATTCATAATGTTTGTTCTTACAAAACCACTTAATAAGATGGTAGAAGGTAAGGATGAAGCTTAATATTAATTAATAAAGAAAAATTAACGCTGTTGTAGACAATGTCTACAGCAGCTTTTTTAAATATTTATATTGATAACTTTATGTATATTTATCATAGTCAATCTTAGTTACTAACAATCGAGTTTCAAAATTTAAGCAATAAATAAGCCCTATGGATATCCATAGGGCTTATTGTTATTTCTAGAATAATGATTTATATTTATCTGTAGCCTTAACTAGTCTATCAACTATTTCAGGTTCTCCTGAAGAGTGACCAGATATTGTAATATTAAGATCACAGTTGTTAAGTTTCTTACTTAGAAGGTATGCTCCTACGAACCTACAGTCCATGTCATATCTACCGTGAACTATTGTAGTAGGGATATCCTTTATTATGTCTGCACTATCAAGGATATAGTTCATATTATCTCTAAACATATGGTTCATCCAGAAGTGACATTCTATAGTAGCCATTGATATAGCGTAGTCTTCATCACCGAAGTCATTAACAACGTCTTCATTAGGAAGAAGTGTAACGATGCTTCCTTCCCACATACTCCATGCTCTTGCAGCTTCAACTCTAACAGCTCTATCTTCGTGAGTTAATCTCTTGTAGTATGCAGTTATTAAATCATCTCTTTCTTCTTCAGGAATAACGCTGATATAGTTTTCCCAAGCATCAGGGAATATATTAGATGCTCCTCCTTCTTGATAGATCCAATCAATATCTTCCTGTCTACCTAAGAAAATTCCTCTTAAAACAAGTCCGATAACTCTTTCAGGATGTTCAATAGCATAGCTTAGTGCTAGAGTTGATCCCCAGCTACCACCGAAAACTAGCCATTTTTCGATACCAAGTTTTTCTCTGATCTTTTCCATGTCTGATATAATACTGTCTGTATCATTATTAGTAAGGTTAGCGTGAGGTGTACTCTTTCCGCTTCCTCTCTGATCAAACATTATAATTCTGTAGAATTCAGGATCGAAGAACTGTCTGCATGATGGACCTGTACCACATCCAGGACCTCCATGTAGGAAAACAACTGGCTTTCCATTTGGATTTCCTGATTCTTCATAATAGATGTTGTGTACATCGTCAACCTTTATGAAGTCAGTGAAATTTGCTTCAATTGGTGGATAAAGTGTTCTTAATTCGCTCATATTAC
>X411_Leopard__coassemble_154_pt1 | contig 13720 bp, 9 predicted proteins | sample X411_Leopard__metabat2_low_PE_007 | metagenome-assembled genome bin X411_Leopard | reverse complement strand
TTGTAATATAAAAAGGCAGTATTTAATCTATACTGCCTTTTTGCTGCTTATCATAGATATCTTCTACACTATAATTTAAATCTATTATTTTACGAAAAAGGCTAGTCCTACTGCATTAGGACCTGCATGAGTACCTATTGAGCTACCAATCTGATATACAGGTATAAAATCTAGCTTAGTTTCAAATATTTCTTCATACTTTTCCAAATATTTATCTAATAATTCTCGACTTTTTCCAGAATAGCATACTGCAAAAGGCTTATCTCCATCAAATTCACCCTTATCGATTGCTATTTCTCTTAAAAGATTATTTCCCTTTTTAAAACCTCTAGCTTTTCCAGCAAGGACAAGATTTTTGTTTTCTACAGTAAGTATTGGCTTTACAGAAAGTAGAGCACCAGCTATAGAAGTCATCTTTGAAATTCGACCACCTTTTTGTAAATATTCAAGAGTATCTAATAAAAATAGAACTACTATTTTTTCTTTAACTCGGTTTAGTTCAGAAACTATTTTTTCTGGATTTGTTTCAGTTTTCAAAAGTTCTAGAGCATACTCAATTAAAATTCTCTCCCCAACAGATCCAGAGAAGCTATCTACTACATATACCTTACCGTCATCAAATCTATCAGCTGCAATGGAAGCACTTGAATAAGTACCTGAGAAGCTAGACGCAATTGTTATAGCAATTGCAATATCTCCATTTTCTACAATTTTCTCAAAAGCTTGTTCATATTGAAATGGAGTTACCTGACTTGTTTTAGGTAAAATAGGTCCATTTTCCAACCTATCATAAAATTCATCATGTGATATATCTATAGTGTCTTTATATTCTTCATCTCCAAATGTAACTGTAAGTGGTAAAAATACCAATCCCATTTTTTCAGCTTCTTCATATGAAATATCTGAAGCCGAATCAACTACTATTTTTATTGCCATTAAAATCCTCCTTCTAGTACAATTTATTTCTTTGTACTTAGTATAACTATTATATCATAAAACGATATGCAAGATAGTATATTTAATAAATAACTTTGATAATAAAAATAAAATAGGGAATATATTAAAATCAACTGTTTATAAGATGATTTTTTTAAATATATAGGATTTTTTTTGATAAAAAAAATAGATTAAATACGTATTCTAACTTTCTAAAACAGATTTTTAAGGATATTTATTTATTTTTCCAGTAATCTAGACACTATATATCAAGTTTATTAAATAGTCACAGCTGTTCATCAATAAGTACAGTTCATAGTAAAAATATAATAAAAGAAGATTAATTTAGATTGCCAAAATAATAGTCTATGATTTGTATAAATAAAATAAGTGAACAAAATATATTTTAGTAGGTTAATACCCATAAATAAAAAATCAGTATATAACTGTAATAAATAGAATTTCATTTCAAAAAATATAAATATCTATATACTATAAAATACTATAAAAATTTCAAGCCATCTATATAATAAAGAAATTTTGATAGATAATAGATATATGAAGGCAGCCGCTATAAGATCATTAGGGAATAAGAAGAAGATTAAAAATATATACAAGAAGAAAGAAGTAAACACACATAAAAAAGCTATAAAATGACAAATTATAGGAATTAGTAAAAAATAGCAATTTTTAGCATAAAATCAGCTTTTTACATATTTCACATATCAACTATTCCCTAAATATACATTTAAAGAATAGTTATGTCTCAACTACTATTTCAACAACGTATGACTTTTATCATAAAAAATGGCTTTTTTTATGTATGTTTTTATAAAAATTATAATTTTTTCTTAAAATTCCTATAGAAAATATAATTTATATTTTCTTTCATTCTTATAAGTACACATAGAGTTACAAGCCCGTATATATATTATTATAATTTCATATAAGCTAATATAATTTCATATAGATTAATATTCTTTATGTTTATACATCAAGTTGTATTTCCATAGATGGCAAATGTTTAAATCTTTTCCCTTGTTTTTATTAATTATTATTTAATTGAGAATATATCATTCTAATTGAGAATACTATATCACATAGCTATATATAGTTTGCATCTAATGAAGAACACTTCTAACTTCTCTATTCTATTTATTATCAAAAACTCAATATTTGCTTAAAATACGTTGCAAAAAAATTAATTTACAAAAACCTATCAGCTATTATTTCCAGCTATGTAATAAAAATATGACTTCCATTTTTTGCTATTTTTATCAAAAATCGATATTTTACGACCTTCTAAAATCGATTTTAAGCTTTGCTATAGTAGTAATACACCTTCAATTTATTAAAATGGGTGTAAAGCATTCTAAAATAGATTTTATATTTATTTTTCAATTATTTTCTTCGATTCTATTATTAAAAATGCTCTCCACCGAATAACTGGCAAAGAGCATTTTATATGTTACTTTATGATTTTACTTATTATCTTTAACTAAACCGTGAACAGTCTTTACTGTTTCGTCGCTTATAGAATTTTCGCCACCAACAAAGATGTTTTTCTTTATTTTGTTGTTTTTCAAATAATCCTTTGCGCTTTCTGATATGTTCTTATCGTTTACAAGAATAATCGGAGCATTCTTGTAACCGCTTAATTGAGCTGAAATCAATGCGTCTTCTATCTTTGTTCCATTTGCATATATACATATATCAGAGTTACCTGAGAACGTTCTAGCAATTTCTACTGCAGTTTCATATCTATCTTTTCCTGAAATTCTTTCTACATTCTTTGATGGTTTAGAACGTACAAACTTTTCAAGATTATCAGATATTGACTGAGATCCACCTGCCAGTATTACATTTTTGCTACTAGAAATTATCTTGTCTGTTCCTTCTGAAAGGTTATTTCCATTTGTCAACAGTATTGGAGAAGTTTGTCTTATAGCTATTGGAGCTATTGATACAGCATCCACCTGACTATCTCCATTTGCTATTACAATGTTATCTGAAGTTCCTAATAACTTCATCATTCTATCTGCTATCATTGAAGAAGTTTCATATCTGTCTTTGCCGTTGATCCTGTCTATTTTAATTCCCATTGCTTTCAACTGTTTTTCCTGAGACTTAGTTATAGACTGTTCTCCACCAACGATTACTATTTTATTTGCTTTTAACCTTTTTATTTCATTTACTATACTGTCTGGTACATCAGATGTATTAGAGTAAAGTATTGGAGCCTTTAATAAATTAGCATATGGAGTAGCCGATATTGAGTCACTTGATTTATCTTTATTAGATATTACAACTATATCTGCCCCTTTTGGATAAATAGACTTACTTACTTTTACTGAAGTTTCAGTTCTGTCTTTTCCTGCTAATCGTACTAGATTTCTTGTACTGTCTATATCTGAAGAAATTATTATGTCATCTATCTTGTATTCATTTTCAGTTACAACGGTAGAATTTTCATATTTCTTCTTTCTTCTTGAAGAACTTGATGGTCTACTTATGCTCGCATCTTCTTTCTTAGTTACAGTTATAGTAACTTCCTTAGATATAGTTTTATCACCATTCTTTACTGTTACATTTAATTTAATCGTTGATTTATTCTTTCCTGGTTCAAATACTATATCCTTTGGCATACCTACTAATGAACCATTTTCATCTATCTTAAGTCCATTTACTTCGTCGCAAATTATCTTAGAACCCTCTAGGTTAGGTACTACTATATCTGCTACATTTACCTTTTCATCTTCTGTTGCTACTGCATTTTTTATTTCTGCATCTAAAATAGCTTCTTTAGAAACTTTTTCATATTCATAATATACAATCGGTTGCTCTTCATATGTTTTTTCCATGTCAGGTTTCTTAACAAGCTTGTACCCAGAAATATCTTTTGCTTCAGAAAGAAGTTCCAAAGTCTTAAAATATGAATAACACTTAATTTCTTCAGTTTTTGCTATTTCTTTTTTAGTATCTTTATCAATATATTTTACTTTGGCTAATTTAACATCATCTTTAGTATAATTATGATAATCATGTAGTTCTTTTACCATTTCAGTTTCTAATGTCATATATACATAAGGTGTATCAACAAAGTTTTTACCATCTATTGCTACTTGAATTTTATATCTTTTATTTGGACCGATTCTTCCAGGAGGTAATATTTCTATTGTTTGAGTATTTCCATCTCCCATTACACCATTATGGTTAGTATAAGCGATTGCACTGAATCGCACTGTTCCCTCTCACGTAGAAACATGGTTAACTGGGAATATAACACCATTTTCATCTATAGCTCTTACTTCTGTTATCTTAGAATTTAAGTTTGTTCCATATAGATGAAGCATTGCTTTCAATCCACCTTCACCAGGCTTTACAAATACTGTAATATCTGTATTATTTTCATTATTACCTTTATAATCATTTGCACTAGCTCTAATTGCACCTAAAGTTTGTTCGTCTTTATTTTTTCCTTTTGGAAGAACTGATGCTGCTGTCATCTCTCCATAACTTACCATATTGGTATAATCAGCTTGTCCTTTAACTGATGCACTGAACACATATGTTATTGTTTTATCTGTTTTATTCTCTGGTAAAGTAAATCTTACAATAGGTTCTACTCCATACTCAATTTTAACAGGAATATCAATAGATTTAGTTGTTCCACCTATATTTATAGAAACATTCAAATCTCCTTCTTTGAGAACTCCCATTCTGTTACCTTTTATACGTACAACAGCTTCTCCACCTTTATAATCATAAAGATTATTGTCATATTTTGTTTCATAAATTCTTGAACTTGTAGATATTGCCCATTGAAGATCTCTTACAATGCCTCCGTTATCAGTAATTAATGAACCTTCCTTAATTATAAGCTTGGCACTTGTTTTTATTTTTTTAGGTTTTTCAAAGTTTATTATCAACTTATTATCTTTAACTGATATTTTATCATTTTCTCCTAAAAAAATATTTCCTTGTTCATCACTTGCATTCCAAACAAACTCTTTTACATATATCAATTCTTTTATCTTTTTAGGATCTTTTTCTAGAAATTCTAAATTCTCCTTAAATGTAGCCTCTATTGTATTATCATCTGGCATTTCTACATATATTGGATTAAGTTCTGTCTTCCATATGTTCTTCTTCAATTCAACTGTAATTGGCTTACCATCGAATTCCTTTTTATTTAAAGTTTTTATCTCTGTACTGTCAACTGTAAATGGTATTGGATTATCTAACTTATATTTTTTAAAAGATTTTTCAAGTAATATAGCTGCATTTTTTAGTTCTTTTCTTTGAACTTTTATAGCCACAATACCGTTTTCATCAGCTTTATATGTATTTTTTAATGGTGAAAAAGAATCCATATCAGTAACAGAAAAAACACTATCATTTATAGGATATCCATTCTCATCAACTACTCTTAATAAGATTGTATCTTTTCTAGCTTCTGGTGCATCTACATCTTTTACCTTTATTACAATATCTTTTCCTTCATACTTAATACCATCGATTTTATCCCACTGAGTTCCCTCATTGCTTGTAAGTTCGTATTCACTTCCACTTCCATTCATAAACATAAAATCTCTATATGGTTTTTTAACAGATAGTGCGAATTCACCTGCTTGTGTCGGTTTTCCAACCTTGCAGTTACCTTCCGTATCTGTAACTAGAGTTTCAATAACTTTATCATTATTGTTTACATCTATATAATCAATTTTTGCGCCCATAATTGGAGCATTATTTTCATCAACAAACTTTACATTTATTTTTTCAAGCTTATTTTCTGGTGTATCTGGAACTTCTGGTATATTGGGATTTTCAGGAAGCCCTGGATCTACCGGTTCTGATGGAATTTCTGGAGTAATTACTGAATCATTTTCTATTAATTCAACTAGTAGTTCAGAACCATTAAACTCTTTGCCTTCAACCTTTATCCAGCTTTCGTTATCACATTGAAGTGAATAGTTAAATTTATTTGGTATTTTCGGATCATAGTTTCTACGGTTACTTAGGTCAAGTTTATAAGAACCTTCATATATAGGCTTTGTAACTGTCATATACCCATACTTATCGGTTTCATAACTTGCAACTGAATTTCCACCATTTTGTAAATCAAGTAGCTTAAATCCGATTCCTTCTATTGGTTTACCTTTCTGATCTATAACTTTAACTCTTACTTTGTCAAATTTTTCTTCTGATTTTATATCATCTTCTACTGATGTTGGCTTAGAAGTTTTTTCCTTAACTTCTACAACAAATTCTTTACCATTATAGTCTTTTCCATCTACTGTTTTCCATTCGTTTTGATTATATATACAGGTGAATGAATTCTTATTCGGTATGCTACTTTCATAATTATTCTCTGAATCTAGAGAAATAGCATATGTTCCTATAAACTTCGGATTTGGAATATTTACAATTCCAGCTTCATCACTAATATATGTCCCTACTACAGTAGAAACCACTTTATCAATAAGTTCTATTTTTGCACCTTTTACAGGCTTTTTATTCTTATCTAAAACCTTAATTTTTAAATTAGTTAAATCACCTTTTTCTTTGGGATTCGTTTCACCAGGGATTTCAGGCTTTATTTCTCCTTCATCAGAATTTGTTACTTCATCGGGAACAATATTTCCTTTTTCTTCAAGCTTTATATTTATAACTTTTCCATCATATTGCTTACTAGCAATTACAATTGGTGTAGAGTTATTAGAAACAACATATCTACCTTTTCCCTCTACAATATTATATTTCTTAGCTACTGAATCATCTATTTTTAATTCATATGGTTTCGCTTCTAAATCTGCAATTGGTATTATTATCAAGCCGTTTTTATCAGATGTAGGAATATTTAAAGGTTTATTTTCATCAAATGCCTTCATTAAATATTTAACACCTGATATTGTATTACCATTATTATCTGTTATTTTCAATCTAATATTTTCGTTATCTACTTCTTTAAAAGAATCTTCGCTTTCAACAACTGTATTTAAATGTATAGTCTTTACTTCACCATCAAAATCCTTTTCATCAAAAGTAATATTGTTTTCAAACTTTTTTATTTTATATTCTCTTTTGTTTGAGCCTACCGTTTTATCAACGAAATTAGAATATTGTGGATCTGATAATTCTATAATATAATCGCTATTTTTCAGTTCATCTACACTTAATATACAAATTCCTTCACTGTCTGTTTTATAGTCTTTAGTACTAGCTGTCATTTCATCCTTTAAAGTGAATATGGCATTCTTAACAGGACTCCCAACTTTATCTACTACTTTTATTCTAATATTATTTTTATCTTCTGAATTTTCAAAAGATTTTTCAGAAAGCAAACTGCACTGTCCGCTATTGCATTCTGTCTCTAAAGCATTTGAAAAATCAATAGCTAAATTACTAGTAAAGATAGTAAATGCTAAAGATATTGATAATAACTTTTTTACTCTTTTATGCATTATTTTCCCCCTTTAGATATTTTATTATAATAAATTGCGCAATCTCAATATTTATATTATATTATAATATTTATTTTTTCAAATTGATAAAATCAATATATATTCTACCCATATATTCTAAATATCTATATCGTTTCATTATATTAAAGTTGGAAATAATAAGCGAAATAACTTAAATAACATTAAAGACGCGTTATTTAAAGTAAAGAAAAGTATATTAAAGATATTTTTTGTTTTTTAAAATTTATCTTATAAATTGATTATTTACTTATTTATAGTAAAAAATAAACTTTTTATTTTATTTAAAAAAATAAATTCAATTAGGTTAAAATTTACTAAAAATATGAGTTTTTTATTATATTGTATTTTTCAATAGCTATAATAGACACTTTTAATTTATATGTTACAATATATAGAAAACTGCTATATTTATTAGCTATAAAATAAATATAAAGAGTGAGAATCCCACTCTTTATATTTTTAAATCATAGTATAAAAAATTCCATTATTTTCGATATCACAAGGGTAAAAATAGCAAATAGCAAGCCAACTGTTAGAAAAGATATTGAACTTATAAACAACTTCAGTAGAATCACCTGATATTTAAGACCTAATACGCAGAATATAAGATTTATTAAAAATATAAAGATAACAAATACTACTAATCCAAAAGTGCTATTTGACAAATCTTCCTTGCTAAGATCCATGTGAGTAGTAACTGAATACATAAGATAGATAAATATAATATAAGATAAAAAATTATGACTCCTAAAAGGATTTAAACTTTGTATTATGGCTAATACAATACTTATATATATATTTATAGTATCTTTTACATAGTTTATATTATTCATATAGCTCATATTAATATTGAAGGTTTTCTTTATGCTATTAAATTCATTTGGGAGAAGAATCCACATACATAGTATTATAAATATTGTTCCAAATATAATTGGTGCAACTCCTATAAAGAAATTCCCCGCTCTTTGATATTTGCTATTTATATTACAACTATGGTTTACATATCCCATGATTCCATCATATCTGCTTTTAAATGGACGAAATAGAGAAAACTCTGTTATTCTATGCCTAAAAATAAGACAAAACACCATATGACTAAATTCGTGCACTATTGTTCCTACTAATCCAGTTACAAGCAGTCCATTAAAACCAAAACTTGCATATATAGAAGATGAATTTTTTTTTTCTACAAAACTAAACATAGCTCCAAATGTCAATAATAGTATCATAAAAAAGGTAGTATAAATTATTGATGTTTTTATATATTCTACTATCACTTTTTAGTCCCCCAATTATTTTTCTCTAATATCAACTGCTTCCAATCTATATATAGGCATTCCCAAATTCATAAATTTTTCTTCATATTCTGTTGTCACATTACCTTTAAAATCACTTTCTACTAGGTCTAAAGTAACATTTTTCAGAACCCAATCATTTTCTGAAAATTCATTTAGACTAAATTCAAATAGACCTTTATTGTCCGTTTTAAAGTTAATGTCACCCTCATCTTTTAGTTTTTTTCTATAAAGTTCAAGAAAGTTTCTGTGTGTAAGCCTTCTTTTGGCGCATCTTTTTTTAGGCCACGGATCACAGAAGTTGATATATATTCTAGATAATTCACTGTCATTAAAGTAGATTTCAAGAAACTCGACATTTCCCCAAATAAAAGCTATATTATCTAATTTTTGCTTATCTGCTTTTTCAACAGCCCTTACTAAGACTTCTTCTTTAACTTCCAAAGCAATGTAATTGATATTTGGATTTTCAGCAGCAAGAGTAGTGATAAACTTTCCTCTGCCTGTTCCCAACTCTATATGTATTGGATTGTCGTTTTCAAAAAACTGACTCCACTTTCCTCTATAATTATCTATAATATTATTATAAACATCATTTTTAACGGGAATTCTATTATCAAATATTCCTTCCTCGCATTGTTCTACGTTTTCGGGAACCATCTGATCTATCATTCCATTTATTATATAATCTTCATACGAAAGAAGCTTTTCATCAGCTCCCCTTCTTTTTCTTCTTCTCATAAAAAACTCCTTTTTAAAAATTATTATCATTCAATAAAAGTATACCTTTTTAGAAAAAAACTGTCAACTTACTTAATATTATATTACAGCTAATCTTAGGACTACTATTTACGCCATTATGATTTTCTATAGAAAAGTATATAAATAATATAAAAAAACCGACTTTCATTAATTGAAAGTCGGTAGTATGACCGAAGTCTTTAAAAATCTAATAAGTTTAATTTAGTGACAGCCAGAGCATCCACTACATCCGCTCTCCATGTCTTTTAAGCTTTCTGGTATTACTCTAAATCCTCCACCTATGTCCTGTATAAGCATATCTCCGAACTGGTCATATTCCTGTTCATCCATAACGAATTCTAATTCTTCCACTAAGCAAGATACATCACTTGGCTTCTTTTCATCTAAAGCTAAACCAAAAGATGGTCCTGAACAAGCTGCACCTGCAAAGTACATTCTTATTGAAGTAGGAACTCCTTCTCCCTGTTCTGATATTATCTCTCTTAATACTTCTAATGCTGTGTTAGCTGCTTCTACTTTCATAATATTTATCCTTTCTGCATATAGTTTTATTTTAATCACATATTTGCCTAATGCAAAAATACGCACCAGCTACATTTATATGGTCGATATATCTGTCGACTAGTTAATTATACCATATAAGTAATAATATTAAAAGTTATAGCTAAAGTTTATAATCTAAAAACAAAGAGCAAAATAACTATTTTATATTTTGTTACTTATAGCTTCTATTGAGAATCTATAGCAATTAAAATTAGTATTTCCCTATTTTTATAGCATATTCTTCAAAATATTTTTTACTAATTAAAATTTTAGATTTTCTAAAGCATAATTCTTTTTCTATCTATCCAGTTTTGCATTTCTTCAGCTGTACTTTCTTCAAATATTTCGTTTATTTTATTTAACATTTTCTCTCTATCATTAGGCAAAATTCCCTTTATAAACATTGTATTTGAATTATGTGCCGATGAAAGAAGAGCTGTACTTTCTGGATTAAGATTTTCCACTAAAGCTTTAAGTTCAACAAGTCTATCGTATTCTGTGGCTTCCTTGTATTCACCTCTTTGAGTCATTTCCCAAAGTTCAGTTCCAGGAACTAGGGTTACGGACATAGGGAATATAGCTCTACAATTTACTTTACTTAACATTTCACCTGTCATTTTACCGTTTTCAATTGCCTTTTCAACGCCTTCTCCCATCAATCCTGTCAATACCATGGCATAATAATAATATCCATACTGATCTAATCTTTTCATCTCTCTTACAGCTTCATCGACAGTATTTCCCTTATTAATAAATTCAAGTGCCTTTTGATTTCCGCTTTCTACTCCTATGTAAAGATCACTTATACCTGCTTCTTTTATTGCTTTAAGTTCTTCATCGCTTTTGCTCTCTATATCTTTTATAGAAGCGTACATAGAGATCACTTCTACCGTTGGTATATACTTATGTATTAACTCAGCAATTTTTATCAATCTATCTGCTTTTAATACAAATGGATTTCCATTTAGAAGAAAGACTCTTTTAGAATTTCTATAAAAAGGATGTCTACTTGCCTCTATGATATCGGACTCTATTTGCTCTAGACTTTCCATACCAAATCTTACATTTCTATACATACCACAAAATCTGCATTTATTATGTGTGCAACCGTTTGTAACTTGAAGCAAAAGAGACCTCGCTTCCTTAGGTGGTCTGTATATCTGATCATCGTACTTCAAAAAATCACCTTCTTCCTATATCTATATCTTACTATCTTTTCATAAATTTTGAAAGTGATAAAAAGTAATAAGAATTAATTATTACATTCCTTCTGTTTTAAATACTTAAACAGTAATATTTCGAAAATTAAAAATTCAATAAAATAAAATTGTCAATAAGCCTTGTTTTACCAATATAAACAGCTAAAGCTATAATAACGTCATTTTCTATTAATTCAATTCGCTCAAAAGTATCAAAATCTAGAATTTCTATATAATCTATTTTGGCAAGGTCTTCTTTTTTGATAGTTTCTACGATTATATTAGCTATTTTTTTAGTATCTTTTTCTCCTGAAGAAATTATATCTCGTGCTTTATCGATGCTTTTTTTCAAGATAGTTGCAGCTTCTCTTTCCTCATAGTTAAGATATCTATTTCTAGAACTTTTTGCCAAGCCATCATTTTCTCTAACTATTGGACAGCCTTTAATATCTATATCGAAATTCATATCTTTTACCATTCTTTTCACTATTGCAAGCTGTTGTATATCTTTCTCGCCAAAATAAGCTCTATCAGGAGCTATTATATTGAAAAGTTTCGTAAGGACTGTACATACACCTCTAAAATGTGTTGGTCTAGATATGCCACACATAATATTTGTCATATTTTCTCCTGGAATCATGTATGTTGAAAAACCATTTGGATACATATCTTCTGGATTAGGATTAAATACATAATCCACGCCTTCTTCTTTGCATATTTTAGAATCTCTTTCTATATTTCTTGGGTAGTTCTCATAGTCTTCTCCTGGAGCAAATTGTGTGGGATTTACGAAAATACTAACAATTACTATTTCATTATCTTTTCTTGCTCTAGAAATAAGACTTTTATGCCCTTCATGAAGACATCCCATAGTTGGTACAAAACCTATAGTTTTTCTTCCTTTTAAATTTCTTGAAACTTCTCTCATAGTGTTTATGTCTTTTATTATTTCCATAAATTGCGACCTTTCTTATCTTAGTTTATATAAAAACTATCTTGTTATTTCTTCTATATAGCTATCTATTTCATTCATTACATCATCATCAATTTTGAAGGTATGCTTTTCTTCTGGGAATTGATTTCCTTCGACATCGATTATATATTCTTTTATTCCATTTCTCATCATTTCTCCAACATTAGAAAATTTTTTTACAAACTTCGGTGTAAAATCATCATACATTCCAAGCATGTCATTAACTACAAGAACTTGACCATCACACCCTACGCCTGCTCCTATACCTATTGTAGGAATTTCCAGAATTTCACTTATTCTTTTAGCTAGTCGTTGAGGGACACATTCCAAAACAACTGCAAAAGCTCCAGCTTCTTGAACAGCAATAGCATCTTCTACTAATTTTTTAGCTGTAACTAAATTTTTCCCCTGTACCTTGAAGCCACCAAAAGAATTAATTGCTTGTGGCGTAAGACCGATATGTGCACAAACTGGAATTTTTGCTTCTGTAATAGCTTTTATTATATGTGAATACTCCTTGCCACCTTCTAACTTTACACAGTTTGCTCTACCTTCACTCATAAATCTTCCAGCATTTAACAATGCATCTCTTACACCAGTGCTATATGACATAAACGGCATGTCTCCTATTATAAGAGCATTTTTTGCACCTCTTGCTACAGCGGCTGTATGATGAATCATATCATCCATTGTTACACTTAACGTATCTTCGTAGCCTAACATCACCATTCCTAGTGAATCACCTACTAGAATTGAATTTATTCCACACTCATCAACTATTTTAGCTGTAGAATAATCATATGCCGTAAGCATAGTTAGTTTTTCTCCATTTTCTTTCGCTTTTTTAAAAGTCATTACAGTATTCTTCATTTTTAATATTAGGCAAAAGCCTATCCTCCTATATAAACATTGATTATTTCCTGTTTTTTAGTATAGATTTTATGCTTGAATAATCTCTATCAGGATGTTTTTTTTCGGCAATCTCTGTGATACAAAGACTAAGAATTCTATAAGCATTATTTAAAGTATTTAATTTTTGATTATCCCATAATTCTTCCAATAACTTTAAATGTTTGCTAACTGTTTTACAATCATTTCTTTCGATTGGTCCAGTCAATGAGCTTTCAAGGTCTGATTCAAATAATTTTTCCATATTTTCTAAAGCAAGAAACTTCATTGCTTCAACTGATTCTTTTTCGCTAAAACCACACTGATCCATAAGATCAAACGCCATACTAGCAATTCCTATTACAAGATTACTCATAAAAACTGATGCCACATGATATTTTACTTTGTTTTGGGAATTAATTATTTTGTATTTATTTCCTTTCTCCCTAATTAATTCTATCATTACCTTTAAGGCATCTTCATCACCTTCTAAAGTAAAATATGAATCTTTCATTTTAACGTACGAAGTTTTTATATCACTTACTGCCATTAGTGGATGCATCGAACATGATTTTACTGCCTTCTCTGATGCGTTGAAGAAAATTTCCGACGAAAGTGAGCCACTACAGTGACACACTA
>X411_Leopard__coassemble_131_pt1 | contig 15364 bp, 13 predicted proteins | sample X411_Leopard__metabat2_low_PE_007 | metagenome-assembled genome bin X411_Leopard | reverse complement strand
TCTATTATAACACTTTTTACATATTTTTTATACAATTAAGAACTTTTTAACTTTTATTCTTTTATGAAAATTACCTATTTCTTATATCTTCTCCTTTTTTTATTAAAGTTTTTACTTTAGTATACATACTAAAATATATCTACTCTCTATTAGAGCAAATTAATTATTACTTTCTGAAAAAATACTTGTTTTATAATTTTTTTCTATAAAAGACATAAAATATATCTTTTTTTTATATGAAGCCCTTGATTTAGCTTATTTTATTTATAATAATATTTTAAACTTATAAGTTACAAATTTGACTATAAATTTATATTACTTATATTAAGTTTTTATAAAAAAAGTGTATGTTTCACCATACACTTTTAACTAATATATTTATTCTTTTGAATTCATTTCCTTTAGAGCTTTTTCTAGTTTTCTTTTAGCTCTCTGCATAGCATTGTCTACTGCCTTTTCATTTTTATCAAGCTTTTTTGCAATATCTGAATATTTTTTGCCAGCTATATACATTTTAAAAACATCTTCCTCTAAAGGTGTTAAAACTTCGCTTATTTTTTCTGCAAGAATTTTATAATTTTCTTTGCTTATTACAAGATTTTCAGGGTTCACCTCTTCACTCTGATTTATAACTTCAAAAAGAGTTCTATCTGAATTTTCTTCTCCATCAAAAGCAGGTTTATTTAAAGAGATATATGAATTCAAGGGCATGTGTTTTTTTCTTGTAGATGTTTTTACAGCAGTTATCATCTGTCTTGTAATACACATACTAGCAAAATAATAAAAATCACTTTTACTATCTTTTTTATAATCTTTAATTGCCTTATAAAGACCTATCATGCCTTCTTGTACAATATCTTCCTTGTCAGAACCCTTCATATAGTAAGTTTTTGACTTTAGATATACCATAGGTCTATATTTATCTATAATATGGTTAACAGCTGCTGTGTCTCCTTTTTGAGCTTTCATTACATACCTATAATCCTCTTCCGGATTATAAGTACTCTTCTCATTTTTATTTTTATTTTCCTCGATTTCATCTACATATAAATCAAGTAAATCTTTTTCTAAAATGTTTTTTTTATCAGCTTCATCCATGCAACTCTCCCAATTGTTAGCCTCTTTTTTATAACTAGGCTTTCCAAAAATTCCTTCAGTAACTTCTCTATCCACTGCTACCTCCAGTTTTATATTAACACACTATTATTTATCCGTTCTTCTTCTTATTTCTTCAAGTTTTCTTAAAACATCGCTATCAATTCTGTTTTCCAACCTATTCATAGTGTTATATTTCTGCTTACTTTTACTATTATTTCTAATATTTTTTTTCTGTTTATTAAGGTCTTCTATAAGTTCTCTAGCTGGTATCCTAGAGCAACCTTTACCTAGCACAATCTGTTGCTCTGCATAATCACTCGTAACTACAGCTACTTCATCATATCTTGAAAGAGATGATATAAACTTTTCTATATAACTATCTGCAGTTTGATTTTCTTTGGTAAATACAACCGTTACTCCATAATGGTTCTCTATATTTTCACTTTGCCCCTTTACCTTATATGCATCAAAAACTATGTAAGCTTCATATCCCTTCATTTTGGCATATTCTTGAATATAACTAACTAAAGTATCTCTTGCTGTTTCTAGGTCTTTAACAGTCAGCTGCTTCAAACCGTCCCATGCATTTATTACATTATAACCGTCTACTATCAAAAACTTTCTTGGACTATAAGCTACATTACTTCTTGCCATTTCTCTGTCTGTATACTTCGTATAATAGTATTCCACCTGCTACAGATGCATTTAGGGAAGTTACATTCCCCGACATCGGCATACTAACGGTGAAATCACAGTTTTGCTTTACCAACCTAGATATACCTGAACCTTCACTTCCTACTACAAGAGCTAATGCTCCTGAAAGGTCCTGTTGGTAGAATGCTCCACCATCCATATCTACGGCAGCTATCCAAAGCCCATTTTCCTTTAAAATTTTGATAGTATTTGCTATATTAGTTACCTTACATACTGGCACATATTCAACTGCACCTGCAGATGCCTTTGCTACTACTGGTGTAATCTGTGCACTTCTTCTTTTTGGTATTATTACTGCGTGTGCACCTACTGCATCTGCCGTTCTTATTATCGATCCAAGATTGTGTGGATCTGTTACTCCGTCTAAAATTATGAAAAATGGTTCTTCACCTTTTTTCTTAGGTATTTCAAGTACTTCATCAAGTTCATAGTACTTATACTCACCTATTATTGCTATTACGCCCTGATGTGAGTGACTTTCTGACATTTCATCTAGCTTGTGTCTATCCACTTGCTGCACTATTACATTGTTGTCTCTCGCCATTGCAATTATTTTCTTTATAGAACCCTCTCTAGCAGCTTTATTTACCATTATTTTGTCTATCTCTCTATCGTTCTTTAAAGCTTCTATAACAGGATTTCTTCCTTCTATTATCGCCAAAAAAGTTCACCACCTATTCACTTTCAATTATTTCTATACTTTTTTCTATTATATAATCTAAACGCTCATCTTCATCATTAAGATATAAGAAACCTATAAGAGCTTCAAAGCCTGTTGAATGTCTATAGTCCACTACACTTGCATTCTTGGCACTTGTATTTTTCTTATGATTTCTACCTCTTTTAAAGACATTTGTTTCTTCATCGGTCAAAATTCCTTCAATACCTTTGATTGCCTTAGATTGAGCCTTAGCGTTTACATACTTTATAGCCTGTTTATGAAGATCGTTTATTTTAAGAAAAATATTTTTTCTTATTAGGTACTCCCTTATAAAAGATTCATAAACTGCATCTCCTAAATATGCAAGGGTAAGAGGCGATATTCTCGCCAACTCTTCCCTTGTAATATTAGCATATTTTATTAAATTCTCTTCCATTTTACTCCCTGTCTTGTATCTTCTATTGCTATTCCCATAGCTGTAAGTTCATCTCTTATCTGATCTGCTAAAGCAAAGTCTTTATTTTTCTTTGCTTCTGCTCTCTTAGCTATCATTTCTTCAACCTTATTTGTAAGCTCATCGTCAACTTCATCATTTCCTTGAGCTATATTAAGTACTCCAGTTAACTCATTGAACATATCGATACACTTTCCTACAAATTCTTTAGATGAAGATTCCTTTATATTAGTATTCATAAACTTAGCAAGTTCAAATATTGCACTTATAGCATCTGCTGTATTTAAATCATCGTCCATAGCCTCTGTAAACTTATCTCTATAAGTATCGATTTGAGCCATTAATTCCTTTTCTTCATCCTTTACATTTTCTTCTGTAAGATTCGATAGTGTATACTCAGCTCTTTCTTTTGCAGTCATCAATCTATCAAGACCAGATTTTGCCTGCTCAAGTATTGTATCACTAAAGTTTACTGGATTTCTGTAGTGAGTTGAAAGAAGGAAAAATCTAACTAGACCAAGATCGTATTTCTCTGAAATCTCTCTAACTGTAAAGAAATTTCCTAAAGACTTACTCATCTTTTCTCCATCTACATTTATATATCCATTATGCATCCAATATCTTGCAAAAGTAGTATCATTACAGCATTCACTCTGAGCTATTTCATTTTCATGATGTGGGAACTGAAGATCCTGTCCACCTGCATGAATATCTATTGTGTTTCCAAGATATCTTCTTGACATTACAGAGCATTCTATATGCCAACCTGGTCTACCTTCACCCCACGGACTCTTCCAGCCTGGTTCACCTTCTTTTTTTGCCTTCCATAGTACGAAATCAAGAGGATCTTCCTTCTTCTCGTCTATGTCTATTCTAGCTCCAAGTTCTAATTCCTCTATATTCTGATGAGAAAGCTTTCCGTATTCATCAAATTTTCTTGTTCTAAATAAAACATCTCCATTTGATTCATAGGCATATCCTTTTTCAATTAAGTCAGATATAAACTCTATAATGTTTTCTATATTATCTGTAACCTGAGGATGAACTGTTGCTCTCTTTATTCCTAGTCCGTCACAATCTATAAAATATTCATTTATATATTTCTTAGCAACTTCTTCTGGTGTAATTCCTTCTTCATGACTTCTTTTGATTATTTTGTCGTCAACATCTGTAAAGTTCTGTATATAAGTTACCTCATAACCCTTGTATTCAAAATATCTTCTTAAAGCGTCAAATACAGTAAAAGGTCTTGCATTACCTAAGTGTATAAAATTATATACTGTAGGTCCACAAACATACATCTTTACCTTGCCTTCTTCTAGTGGTACAAACTCTTCTTTTTTTCTTGTCATTGTGTTGTATATTTTCATAGACAATTCCTCCAATTCGAACTCTTATTTATATAGATGTTTCTTTTTGCCATTTGCTATATACTCTATGATTTATTATTTTCAAATTCTTATTTTACTTTTTTCTAATGCTTATTAACTTATAATAACTTTTAAATTATATCTTTTAATATATTCCAAAACTCTGATATAATTGCCACACCCCTCAAAATGGGGGTATGGCAAATTTTATATTTTATTTAATTTCTTATTTCGATTATCTTTAATAACTCTTTTTTTGTGCTTCTTTCATTATAAGAAGTTCGGTTACAGACATACTATTCATTCCTCCACCTACTTGAGTTATATTCTTTATCTTCTTTTTCTTTAAAACCTCTTTTTGAAGTTCTGAAAGTCTTCCATGACTAAGTATAATAGGAGATTTAACATCTGAAGCATATGCTCCTACTGCAAGACCATCTATTAACATATCTTGATTCTTATTTCCATCTTTTACTACAAAGGCATAGTCAAGCTCATCATTTGGATAAAACTTTTCTATTATTTTAGCATTTGTGTCATTTCTATCATTTCCACTTAATCTAGTCACATTAGTAAAATCTTTTTCCACTGATTTAGGAACTGACTGCTCTCCACCTATTATATAGCTATCTTTAACGCTATATAAATCAGTTAAACCATCTGGAGAATCGACCTTACCCTTTTCATCACTCAACAATATTGGTATTGTCTTTTCACCTGCAACAGATGAAAAACTTATAGCATCTGCAAGACCTTTTTTTCCATTGGCAATTGCAACAGCTTCAATATCTTTCTTATTATACATTATATTTTCTGCAATCTTCTTGCTAGTGTCGTATCTACTTGTACCTGCAATTCTCTCTACATCTAACCCTTCTGCTTTTAGCTGTTTTACTACTTTTTCTGATACAGAATTGTCTCCACCTATTATAGTAACTTTCTTTGCCCCTAAAGATTTTATCTTATCCATTACTATCTTATCTGCACTATCTTTTTTTGTAAGTAATATAGGTGCTGACTTTAGCTTTGCAAGTGGTGTAGCTGTAAGAGCATCTGCTATTGCAGATCCATTTACAAGAAATACTTCATTAGAAGTTGTCCAACCTCTAGATGCTATCCTTACTGCGGTGTCAAATCTGTCTGAACCTGTAATCTCGTCTCCACCTTCTAGTGGCTTTGTAATACCCTTTATTACGACATTTCCAGGAGCAAATTGTTCCATACTATTTAAATCTTCAAACTTTCCATTTTTTAGCAAATAAGTTTCACCTTTTTGACCTTTGGAAACAAACATTTTAAAATCTGCAACATTCTTCTCTAAACCAATACTAGCCTTCTTTCCATTGCTTCTATCGTCTAACTTCACCATTAAAGCTCCATAACCTGTTGGAAGTGGAAAATCTGAAATATCTACTGTAAAATATCCTGAAAAAGGTACTTTCCCCGATTTCAAATACATTCTTCCAGCATAATTTAACGCTCCATTTTCCTCTGGTATAAAGTAAAGTTCATAATTGGCACCACCGCTATCTGTAGCAAACATTACACCTTGAAGAGACTCATTCTTTCCAAAGTTGAATCTATTTGCAGCAGATACTACATTATCCTTTAACATAGAAGACAGTGAATATTCATGCTGATACATCTTTTGTCCTTGCTCTTGCTGAACTCTTGCTATTGAATAATTATCTGTGAAAGATAATATTGTTTTATCTTCATATGATATCCATAGATATCCATTTTCTGAATTATATTTTCCCCAGCTATTCTTAACAAGCCATGCCCCGTTATTTTGAGGCTTTCCAGCTCTTCCATCGAAATTATCTTTTGAGTAATCATCATCCCATCCAACTATTGCAATTGCATGATTCTGTCCTAATGCTTCATTACAGAAGAAAGAGTCTTCATCACGACTAACATATCTAGGATTATTATAGTATCCTGATGTTACTGCTCCATATTTTGTAATTGCACTTTTAACAGACTCTCTGTCTCTGGCTACATTTACAACATCTAAAACCTGAATATCTGTCAAAGGAGCAGAATCATAGTTAGCAGGTTTCTTGGCACCCTCTAATCTAGTCTGATTACCATTATATGGAAGGTCTTTTTCGTATTTTGGACCGAGCCATGATGTAAAATAGCCCACTGAAGTTTCATTTGTTGAACCCTCTTCATCACCGATATTCCAATCATAAACTCCATCTTTACCCCACCATCTCATATGTTCCTCAGATAGATGATAATCTCCATATCCATTTCTCTTTAGAAAACTTTCCAAAGCTGCATTTCCTGTAAAAGTCCAACATATACCTAGTTTTCCTTGGTCTTTTACATCTGTCATATATCCAAGAATTCTTGGATCATATTTTCTAAGCTTTGCATCTTCTTCACTTTTTTTATTGTTTTCGCCAGCAACTTCAGTTCCTCTAAAATCAAAAGAAGCTATACCAGCGTCATTATCATGTTTTTTGTATATGTTTTCATCGGATACAGTTGTATTATCTTCTGAAGTTTCACTATTTTGCACTTCCTCTGAAGCTGTTTCCGGATGAACATTCTCATAACTGTAGACATCATTTACATTTCTATCTTCAGCGTGAGAATACATAGGGAAAATTCCTGTAGATAATAATACTGCAACTAATGCTGTACATATTATTTTATTTTTTACCTGTTTCTTTTTATATATCATTAATACACCTCTTAAGTAATACACCCGTTTCTTACTGAAACAATGTCTGTAGCAAGTCAGCTCTCTTCAGCTATATCAAGCTACAAAACAATCCTCTAGAGAAAAAACTTTCTACAAAAATTTACAAAATTCCACACATACATAATACCACTAAAAAGCGATATATTCAACTTTACATTGATCTGTGCTTACTTTGTAATTACATTTTAAATTAAATAAAAATCTTGGACATTGACCTTTTAATTAATCATGTCCAAGACTTTATTTTTACACGATTTAATCACTTTATTATAGTATATAATCCTTAAAATACTATTAAATCATAACTTATATCGTTTTTTTATATATTTAACCATAAACTTTAAAATATTTATTTTCTCAAATTTTTTTCTCTATTACACACTTTTACTGAATGTATACATATTCATCTGTTGGCTTTCTAGATTTTTCAAGGGTAACATCATATGCCATTGGAAGTTTTTCATAATTATATGTATACTTTTTATTTTCTCTTATCTTAGCTGTTACCCAATACCATTCACCGCTCTTTAAATCTTTATACCCTTTTCCATTATATATAAAACCACATGGTTGTAAGTCAGCCATACAACATACCATACCTAATCTAGCAAATACAATATATTGGTCTCCATTTTCAGGCTTGAAAACGGTCGCTAAAAATTTAAATTTTTCACCTTCAAAATCGTCCCACTTATAGGTCATATCATAATACCATTTCAAATACTTTTCATCATCTATCTCTACATAATCTTCACCTGACTTTTTCTTGTACCTTCCTTGTCCTTGATTTTCTTCAAAAGACTCTAAACTAGAAGAAGATATTGACTTCGAGTTTGAAGAAATCTCTTTCGAATCAGAAATCCCATTGACAAATCCCTCTACTCCTTTAGAATAATAATTCATATTGACTACTTCCGAATTTTTTGTTGAAACAAGCATGCACAGAAGAAGTGGTACCATCATTAGAAAATATTTTGAAAATATATTCATATGTCTTGCTTTAAATAAGTTAAAAAATGAAAAGGAAGCCATCATAATTAAAATAAATGCCGAAATCCATAAAAAACTATTAAATTTTGGATGAACAAGAATATTTATTTTTTTTGTAATTAATGCTGTTATAATTGCAAGAGCCATAAATAATTCTATAAGTATTTGTATTAAAACCTCAAAATTTATTTTACTAAACAATTCCAATGCCTCCCCCCATTATAGAAAATACGAAAAAGGCAATATAAACAAGACTTGCAATAAGAGCTACTATAAACTTCTTTTTAAATGTTCCAAGCATTACAGATACATTACTAATATCCAAAATAGGTCCCATAACTATAAATGCCAATATAGCATTTATCGGCATTATGTTATAAAAAGATCTTGCTATAAAAGCATTGGAAGTAGAGCATATAGAAATAAAAAATGCACATAACAACATCATTGCTACTGCTAAGAAATTTAACTGATTCATAGCTAAAAATGTTGACTTTGGAATTGTCACCTGTATAATAGACGATAACATGGCACCAAATATTATGTATGGTCCTATTTTAAATAATTCCTGCTTACAATGAATACTTATTGCTTCTATATATCTCATTTTCCCTTTACTTCTAAGACCTTCTATATTAATTTCCCCAAATCTATACTTATCTATGTCAGCTTTTATAACCTTGTTTCTTTCTAGTAGATTATGTTTTTTAAACTTAAAGCTTTCTAATCCATATAATATCAAGCCCATAATAAAGGCTATCAATACTCCATATGCTATTCTATATAAAACCATTTCTGGCATATTGGGAAAAGCATAATAGGTTGAAAGTATTACTATCGGATTCACTGCAGGTGATGCCAACAAAAATGTAATGGTCACTGGAATTGAATAACCCTTCTTTACTATCGAACTTGCAATTGGAACCATTGCGCAGTCACAAACTGGAAAAAACACCCCTAAAAACAAAGCAAGAAATAAAGACTTTAAATTTGTCTTCTCAAAAACTTTTAAAAAACTGTTCTTAGGAATAAACATTTGAATTATACCAGATATAATTGCTCCAAACAAAATAAAAGGTAAAATTTGAATCAATAAGCTCAAAAATATCCAAATTATCCTCTCTACTGTAGATCTATAAAAATCTGGAAAAATTACTTTTATAGATAAAATAACTGAATAAAAAAGGGCTATAAAAGCTCCTAATTTAACTATTTCAAAATCAGATTTTGTGATTTTAGAATCTATAAAATCAAAACTATCACCTTTAAACAATTCTTCTTCCATATATACTGAACATGCACTATTGATATGTGCTATTAAATCACATTTTAAATTTAACTCTTTTTCTAACTGTCTAAGTCTATTTAAATCATTACTATTTTTTTCTAATTCACTGTATCCACTCTTACTAAAGATTAATATATCACAATTTGAAATTTTATCTGACATTATAGACTCCATATTTTTAAAGTAGGAATCAAAACTTTTAAAATCTGCTATCATAAATAAATTTCTTAAATTATAACCCTTAGGATAGTTAATTGAAACTAATTGGGAAATCTCCCAAACTCCATTGTATTCTATTATGACATACTCTGCTTTTATACTATTAATTATTTTACTTATATTTTTACTATTAAAATCTTCTTTTTTATAAATTTTTTCTACTATTATCTCACAATCACCAAAATTACTATAATTTTCAATGCCCATTTCACAGCTTATAATTAAAATTTTATTAAAAAACTTTGAAATTTCATTTTCTATATAAGAATTTATAAAAGAAGTCTTTCCGCTCTGAAAAAATCCAGAAACAACATCTATATACTGTATCATTTTTTTCTCCATTCATAATTTATATTACTTAAGAAGTTATTACTTTTTCCTATAATTAAACTTAATTATTTTTTTATATTTATTTTATATATATTTTTTATAAGCCATTTTATGTTTTTTATATTATTTAATTTGGTTTTTTATTATAATATCTTATTGAATATAATTATTATTCTTTTTTGCTTTATTTTTGAATAAGTTTATTGATAACGCATATCGTTCTATTTAGAATCTCTAAAGCTTTTTATATTATACTTTCAGAAAAGGAGGGGGGATTTTTTTATTAAATCATTCAAAATAATTTACTTTCTATTAAAATCCCAAAATTTATTATGAAAAAAACAAATATATTAATAATATCTGGATTTTTAGGTTCAGGAAAAACTACTTTTATAAAAAAATACATTAAAGAAGCTGAAAGCCTTGAAAAAACAGTTATTATAGAAAATGAATTTGGAGAAGTAGGTATCGATGGAGAAATTCTAAAAAAAGAAGGAATAAACGTAAAAGAAATAAATTCTGGCTGTATTTGCTGTTCAGTATCCGGAAGTTTTAAAGATTCTATTAAAAATATAAAAAAGAGTTTTGATCCAGATACAATAATTATAGAACCATCTGGTGTTGCAAAGCTTTCAGAAATAGAAGATATATGTAGAAAATATCCAGAAGAATTTAAAATTTTACAGAAAATAACTATTGTAGACCCTTTTTTATATAAAATGTATACTTTAAACTTTGGTGAATTTTATATTGATCAAGTCAAAAATTCAAACATTATTCTTTTTAGTAGATACTCAAAATTTATAGAAGATGAGAATAGCTTGAAAGAAATAATCGATGATATTATGTCAAAAAATAAAAAAACTCATATAGTTGAAAATGAATGGACGTCCTTTAATAGTTTTAACCTTATTTATAAGGAAAACCTAAATAATTCTGAGGAGATAAATCAAGTAGATATCGCAGAACATTCTTGCTGTGGACATTCACACGATGGGCATTCACACGATGAACACTTACATAAACATTCTTGCTGTGGGCATTCACACGACGAGCACCTACATAATGATGATTTTGAAAGCATCGCCATTCATTCTAAAAAGATCTTTACTGAAAATGAAATAAGAAAAACTCTAAACAATTTTAACAATAATGATTTTGGAAGTATTGTAAGGTGCAAGGGTACTGTAAAATCTGAAAGTGGCTATTACAGAATCAATTTTGTACCAAAAGAAATTAATATAGAATCGGATTCTAAAGCAGAAAATACAATTATTATTGTAATTGGTAGAAATCTTAATAAAAATAAAATTTCAAAGCTTTTCTGTTAACTAAATAAAAATGTCCCAGATATATTCAATTATAACTGGGACTTTTTCAATATAATAAACAAATTATTAAAGTGTCATCTTTATTAAGAGTATAATTGCTTGTAAATCTGCTTACATTGTTAAATATGTCTTATTTTTTTATAATCATTGTAAGCACTAAAGTTATAACTCCCGCTAGTACTATTGTTCCTCCCGGCTTTAAACCTAAATAAAATGAAAGCACTAATCCAATTATTGTAAATACTATGGCAAATAAAACCGAAAGTATTATTGTCATTTTATAACTTTTAGCAAATCTCATTGCACAAGCTACTGGTATTACCATTATTGAAGAAACTATTAATGCACCTACTGTTCTTGATGCAATAGATACTGTAAGAGCTGTTAGTATGGTAAATATAAAGTTTACACTTTTTACTGGAATACCTACTAATCTAGCACCATCTTCGTCAAAAGCTATGTACATAAGTTCTTTATAAAGTAATAAAAATGCTATCATAACAACTACTGCAAGAGCTACTACAAGATATAATTCAAAATCAGTAATTGCTACTATACTACCAAATAAAAAACTTGTAAAACCTGCTGAATTATCTGCAAATCCAGATAAAACACCTGCCAAACCTACTCCTGCAGACATTATAATAGCAATAGATATCTCAGCATACTTGGGAAATTTCTTCCTTATAATATTTATTCCAAATCCAGAAAGAACTGTAATTATAACTGCTCCCAAAATAGGATTTATACCTAAAACAAGACCAGCTGCTACACCGGCTAAAGATGCATGAGAAAGAGCATCTCCCATCATAGAAAGTCTTTTAAGAACTATTGTTACACCTATGCATGGTATAATTGTGGCAAGAAGCAGACCTACTATAAATGCCCTTCTCATAAATTCATATTGTAGCATTTAGTCCACCCCCTCAAAATCTTCAATTCTAATTAATTTATTTGAATGAGCTTTTATCTTTTCAATATCATGAGAAATCATTACTATAGTAATTTTCTCTTCTTTATGAAGCTTGTCTAGAAGCTCATAAAGAACATTTTCTGAATGATGATCTATTCCAGTAGTAGGCTCATCTAAAATTAAAATCTCTGGAGAATTAACTATGGCTTTTGCTATTACAACCCTCTGCTGCTGTCCTCCCGAAAGATCAGAAAATTTTCTATGCAAAAAATTAGTCATATCTACTATTTCTAGAGCCTTTTTAACTTTTTCTTTATGCTCTTTTTTAGGAAATCCAAATCTACCAATTTCCTTATACATGTTCATCATGACAATTTCCTCAACAGTTGCAGGAAAATCTATACCTCTTGAAAGTCCAACTTGTGGAACATAGCCTATTTCCTGAAGATTTTTACCTGTCCAAGGTTCTACACCATCAATTAAAATTTTACCCTTATCCGCCTTCAGTTGTCCCAATATCAATTTAATTAAAGTTGATTTTCCAGCGCCATTACTTCCTATTATTCCTACAAAATCACCTTTATATATATCGAAATTAATATTTTCAAAGACATAATCTCTATCATATTTAAATGATACATTCTTTACTTCTATTATTTTTTTCATCAACATCATCCTGTCCTTTTAAATTCCATATAATAGGCGTTCTCAATTAATTTTTATAGAGAATCACTTATTACTTAATATATTATACAATAGTTTACACCAAATTCAACATTTCGAATAGACTTATATGCCTATCTTTTGCATTTATATCAAAGCTATCTATATTATTTCTACCCATTTAGTTATTTTTTCCCACTCTAAAGTACAAATAAAAAAATAAAAGAGGGTTTTTACCCTCTTTTATTTTTTTAGATAATTTTATTTATATATTTTATTGTCAATATATCTCTTTAAATATACTTTAAACAGCATATTCAAAACTCTTCAATATAATCTCCGCTGTAAGATTTTTCTTTTCTTCTCCTCTTACATCCATAATAATATTTCCCTTATGAAGCATTATTATTCTATCTCCGTAATTAATTGCGTGTTTCAAATTATGAGTTACCATTAATGTAGTAATTTTTCTATCTCTTACAATTTTGTCAGTAAGCTCAATTATTTCATCTGATGTCTTCGGATCTAAAGCTGCTGTATGCTCGTCTAAAAGCAATATATCTGGTTCTGATAAAGAAGACATTAAAAGCGATATAGACTGTCTCTGTCCACCTGAAAGGCTTCCTACCGGAGTATCTATATGATTTAGTAATCTTGGAGAAAATTCTTCAATTGCCTTTATATAAACATCTTCACTAAAGCTTAGACACTTCTTTAATCCAAATAAACTTTCTTTTTTCATTGCCATAGCTAGATTTTCTCTAACACTCATAGTAGGACAAGTTCCCATTGATGGGTTTTGAAATACTCTATTTATATTTCTTGTTCTTATATGCTCAGGAAGTTTATTAATTTCTTTTCCATTAAGCTCTATACTACCTTCTGTCTCCTTTGTATGACCTGATATAATATTTAAAAGAGTGGACTTTCCTGTTCCGTTACTTCCTATAATACAGACAAACTCTCCCTTTTCTACCTTAAGATTTACTTTATCTAAGACTTTATTTGAAAATCCACTGTCATTGCTAAATGTTTTTGATATATTTTTTAACTCTAACATAACTACCTCCATCTATATTTTTATTCATCTTCCATGGTATCTGCTTTAAGCACTTAAATTTTCGTCTTGATTAATTACTGATACAACACTTTCTCTCTTTGATAACTTCGGAAATGAAATCTTTGTTTTTTTACCTAGTCCATTTTTACTCAATGAAATAAATGCTATTATAATAAGTCCTGTTACCAACTTCAGATCACTTGACTGAAGTCCTGTATTTAATGCGAAAAATACCGCAAATTGATAGATTATTGTACCTATAATAATTTTTGTTGTATCCTTTATCTTTTTCAATCCCGAAAATACTGAAAGACCAATTATTATCGATGCTATACCTAAAACCAATGTTCCTATCCCCATATTTACATCGGCGAATCCTAAAAATTGAGACATCATAGAACCACTAAGCGCTATAAATGAATTTGAAATCATAAGAGCTATAACTTTTATTTTACTAACATCTATACCTAGAGTTTTAACCATCTGCTCATTATCTCCTGTGCCTCTTATAAGGTATCCAAGACCTGTCTTTAAAAATAAGTCTAGTATTAATTTTACTAATAAAACAATTATAAAAGCTATCAAAAGTATTGATATTCTGCTGTCTATTGAACTTAATATTTCTGAGTTTAGTAGATGCTTTGAATTAAATATTGGTGTATTTGCCTTTCCCTTCATAATTCTTAAATTAATTGAGTATAACATTCCCATAACAAGTATCCCTGATAAAAGATTTGTTATTTTTAGTTTTACATGAAGAAGTCCTGAAACCATTCCGGCTATAGCTCCTCCTATTATAGAAACCAAGACTGCTAGTATTGCAGGTGCTCCTGATGCAACCATTGATGCTGTAATTGCAGCCCCTAGAGTATAGCTGCCATCTGCTGTCATATCTGGAAAATCCAGTATTTTGTAAGTAATATAAACCCCTATTCCCATAATTGCCAAAAACATACTCTGCGTTAAAATCGTAATAATTGAATTCATAATTCTGCCTCCCTAATATTTTTTTAACTTCTGCTGTAAAAATAAATTCCTTTTATTTTTTATTATATAAATTAAATAGTGCATTTTTCTTTATATTTAAATGTGATTATATTTAATTTAGGTAATAAAAAAACCGCCTGTTTTAATGGCGGCATAATACACAAATAAAGGGTATAAAAAAAACCGCCTAACATGCGGCAGTATCTAAATTACTTTTACAACAATTCTCACTTTAGCCGACACGTTACAAACCTTTGCTTTTTTGAACTCTAAGCGGGGTCTGCAAACACTGTCGTTTAATACGATATCTCAGTTCACAACCCCTATACGTAATAGCCAAAGTAGTAATAATAATTGTTGTTTAGTAAATTCATAATCCTTCTTCCTTCCCTTAAAATGTTCTAAATATTATCAATTATTCTGTTAATTGATTTCTTATGATTTCTATCATAGCATTTGAAATATTATAAGTCAAGCTTTAATTAATTCAAAATAAAAAAACACCCTTATAAAAATACTTTCGTATTCCTAAAGAGTGCTTTCTTTATTAGATTTTATTATGGTTTTATT
>X411_Leopard__coassemble_115_pt1 | contig 17682 bp, 16 predicted proteins | sample X411_Leopard__metabat2_low_PE_007 | metagenome-assembled genome bin X411_Leopard | reverse complement strand
AGTCTGGGGATTATGTGGATTACTTACTTAAAGATAAGAAGAAAAATATGGTAAGTGTTGTGGATAAAAACACAAATGATGCCAAAGAAGCTAGGTTAAGTTATAGAAGAATATCTTCTGCACTATCAAGGGATAATCGAAGTGAGTATTCTCTTGTAGAAATTGATCTTCAAACAGGAAGACCTCATCAGATTAGAGTGCAATTTGCTTCAAGAAAGCACCCTCTATATGGAGATCAAAGATACTCTTCTGTAGCCAAGGTGGGACAGCAAATAGCTCTTTGGGCTACAAAGCTTGAAATAGTTCACCCTACAAAAAAAGAAAAGATGACATTTGTATCTAACCCACCAAATGAATATCCATGGAATATTTTTTAATTAAGATAAAAGCTTAGAGGTGAAGTATGGATAGTATAAGTTATGGAGGATTTTATATAGATAAGCCTTTGGGAAATAATATATTTTCCTACGAAGAAAGAAAGGAAAGAAAAATATATGTACCCCAGCTTATTGAAAGTGAAATATCTAGTGTTTCTATAGGTTCTGAAGCAGTTTTTATAGAAATAGATGAAGGAATAGAAAATAAATGTATTGGGCTTGCCAATATGTATAGATTAAAGCTTGAAGGTGACTATAAAAACAAGGAAGTTTATATTTTTGATAATCACAACCATTCATTTTTTTTCTGGTGCAAAGCATTAAAGGAGAAAAAATTCGAAAAGGGAATAAGACTTCTGCATGTTGATCAACATAAGGACACTAGAAAGCCTAACAGTTATGAAGTAGATATAGAAAATTTAGAAGATGTTATAAGGTATACAAATGAGGTATTAAATGTGGGTAGCTTTATACAGCCTGCATTATATCACAAGATATTTGATGATGTGGATATAGTTGACTCCACATACAGTTTGGAAAGAGAGCTAGTAGAAAAATATGTACTCGATATAGATCTCGACTTCTTTTCAAAGGATATGGACTATATTGATTTTGATTGGAAGCTTAATAGAGTAAGGGAATATATAGATAAGGCAGACTTAATTACTATAGCGACAAGTCCTTTCTTTATTGAGCAAAACAGAGCTATAGAGGTACTTAAAATGCTATTTCCTATAGAAAAAACGCATAAATTATGGTAACATAAGTATTGTGAAACTCATAAAGTTACGAATTGGAGGAACAAAATGTTATTTGAAAACTGGAAAAAATTAAGTGAAGAACACGTAAGTGAAGAAGCTGAAATAAAGTTCTGGGAAGAATTTTTAAAGGCTGAAACAAATATATATGATACTGTTTTAAAGGAAAAGACAGATCTTATAGCAGGAAAGGTGTCTGAACTAGCTAAGAAATATAAGACAACACCAGAATTTTTCATGGGATTCTTAGATGGTGTTAATGAAAGCATAGAGATAGAACAGGATCTAGAAAAGATAGAAGAAGATACTAATATTAGTATAAAAATAGACTGGGAAAAGCTATATTACAATATGGTACATGTAGAAGCTCACTGGCTATATAATTTAAGAGGTTGGGATGATATACTTCCTGAAGATTATAGATTAAAGACTCAGAAGGAATACAAGAAGTCTAAGATAGTAGTAAATAAGGAAGCCAAGGTTGGAAGAAACGACCCATGTCCATGCGGAAGCGGTAAGAAGTATAAGAAGTGCTGTGGAAAGTAATATAGAGTGAAAATAAAAGTTAGTAATTAGGGCGGCAGTAATGCCGTCTTTTTATATATACTGATAATTAAGTTGATAAATAGTTGAATAAAAAAATCTATAAAAAATAGAAAAAATGTTTTTAAATAATAGAGAAAAAGTAGTACATTATATCTTTGTATAGCATGTATGATTCGACCTATACAAATGGTTAAAGGGCAAAATATATCTAATATTCATATTTTAAGATAGTTGGATACATTATGTATTTTAGAGAAAAAATAATTTTCGGAATATGGGAAAAGTTATTGACAGAAACGGTTTCTTAATGTAAAATATTAAGTTTACTTGACTTTATTTCTGAAATGTGATATAATAAGAATACATTTTGAAGGATGGTGATATTTTTGGCAACAACAGCTACATTGGATAATATTAGACATACGTTGGAAAAGTATGTTGGCAAGAAAATATTGCTTAAGGCAAATAAAGGAAGAAAGCAGATCGTTACAAAGCAAGGTGTTTTGGAAACAGTATATCCAAGTGTTTTCGTTATTAGAGTAGGACACGGAGAGAATACAGAAGGCTACAGAAGAGTAGCATATAGTTATTCAGACTTACTTACAGAAACTGTAAAAATTAAGGTTTTTAAGAGTAATAATAAGAAAATTAGCTAGATAAACTGTAAGAGAAAAAGTTAATAAAGAGAGTAAGGTGTATTTTTACACCATATAGATAAAGGCTGTTATTGCTAGGTATGAAGCATATAACAGCTTTTTTCTTTGTTCTTATCAATAAGTAAATAGAAAAATAAAAAGCTATAATAATAAAAAAGACATGTATAGAAAGAGTTAAGTTAATTGTTATAAAATATTAGAATATATAAAGTATCTATTAAAAAATATTAATTAGAGAAAGGCTATTTTAGTAGCCAGTAAATAGAAAGTTAATATTTAAAAGTTAAGAAAAAATGTATAAAAAACACTTTAAATAAAAATCATAACCATTGGATACATAAGTGTTGTATAATTTTTATTTTATTAACACAGATTATTTGATTTGTAGTATAATAAAAATGTAGGATAATATTGTATTGTGAATACATTTGCAGGATAAGTTTTTAAATATGAATATTAGAACTATATTACATAATAATAGTATCAGTTTTTTGATATATTGCATAGTTAATTCTTTAATATACTGCATAATTAATATTAAACTTTGTTTTTCTTTGGAAAAATATATGCAAAAAATTGCTTTTGTCCATATTTTTCCAAAGGACTGATAAGAATTAGAGTCAATTTATTTGGAGGTATACATGGAAAACAGTGTAAAGCTGAGGGCAAGGGCAAAGATAAATTTGTCAATTGATATAAAAGGGATTTTTGATGATGGCTATCATGATGTAGAAATGGTTATGCAATCAGTCAATCTTTCTGATTATATTATCATAAGAAAGGCCGAAAAAGGTTTCAAAATTACTAGTTCTAATTCTGATGTTCCGCTAGATAAAAGAAATATAATATACAAAACTTGGGAGCTTTTAAGGGAGAAATATGCCATAGATTCAGGCGTAAGTATTTTTCTTGAAAAGAACATACCTATAGCAGCAGGAATGGCAGGCGGAAGTACTGATTCTGCAGCTATGTTTGTTGGACTAAACAAACTCTTTAGTTTAGGTATGAGCGAAGAAGAGATGTTAGAGGAGTCGAAAAAACTAGGATCTGACATTGCATTTTGTATAAAAGGCGGCACCTATCTTGCTACAGGAACAGGTACAGACTTAAAGAAACTTCCTTTTCTTGACAGAAACATCAGAGTGTTAATATGTAAGCCAGACATATTTGTGTCCACTAAGAGAGTTTATAAAAAATTTGATTTTATGTATGAAGAAAATTTTAATCCTTTAGAAAGACCTGATAACAAGCTTCTTATTGAGGGGCTTCAGGAGAAAAATAAGGAAAAAATAGTAGACGCAATGGGAAATGTTTTAGAACCAGTTACAAAATCATGGTGTAAAGAAATAGAAAAAATAGAAAAAACTATGAATAAGTTTGGCTCATATGCAACGATGATGAGTGGAAGCGGACCGACAGTTTTCGGTTTTTTCAATGATTATAGAAGTATAAAAAAATGTAGTAATGTGTTGAGGAAGAAGTATAGACAAACCTATATTACTTCCACTTCAGATAAGGGGGTTGAGATATATGGGAATAAATAATCTTACATTGGACAACTACAAACCGCTAAGGGATGTTGTATTTGAAAACATTAGAACGGCAATAATGGATGGAACTTTGAAGGCTGGAGAAAGACTTATGGAGATACAGCTAGCAGAACAATTAGGTGTTAGCAGAACTCCGGTAAGAGAGGCTATTAGAAAGCTTGAATTAGAAGGTTTGGTTATAATGCTTCCTAGAAAAGGCGCATATGTTGCAAGTATTAGCAAAAAAGATCTTTTCGATATACTTGAACTTAGAGTGGGACTTGAAGGGATGGCAGCATACTATGCGGCAGAAAGAATAACAAAAGATGAAATAAAAGAACTAGAGAGAATATCAGCAGTTTTAAAGGATTTGGCAGATAAAAAAGACTTAGAAAATATGCTGAAGGTAGACGAGGAGTTCCATAACTTTATATTTGAAATAACAGGTAATGCTAGATTAAAAAGTACTATGTTGGCTATATGGGAACCAGCTTATAGATTTAGATTGAAATATATGTCTGAATATAGCTCAGCTGTAAATATTGTCGAAGAACATAGTAAAATTATGGAAGCTCTAAAGAAAGGAGATGGAGATCTTGCAGAAAAACTCGCTAAAGAGCACATAGAAAGAACAGAACAATTTATGGTGGAAGAGTTGATGCAAGATGAGACAGTGTAACAGATGGATAAGAGACCAATTGGAGTATTTGATTCAGGATTAGGAGGACTTACCGTACTAAAAGAAATAAATAAGCGTCTTCCAAATGAAGATATTATATATTTTGGAGATACGGCTAGAGTTCCATATGGACATAGATCGAAGGAAACTATAATGAAATATACTTTTCAAGCTATAAATTTCCTTTTAACAAAAGATGTAAAGGCAATAGTAATTGCCTGTAATACAGCTACAGCAAGAGCTCTTGTAGAGTCTCAAGAAAAGTATGATATTCCTATTATGGGAGTAATAGACGCAGGGGCAAAATCTGCTGTAGAATATACAAAAAATAAGGTTGTAGGTGTAATAGGAACATCTGCAACTATAAACTCAAAAGCATACAATAAGGTAATACATAGTATAGATAATAGTGTGGAAGTAATAGGTAAAGCATGTCCTTTATTTGTTCCACTAGCAGAAGAAGGTTGGGCAAATGAGGAAATATCATCTATAGCAGCTCATATGTATCTTGATGAACTTGTTGATGCTGGAGTAGATTCCATAGTGCTTGGATGCACTCATTATCCAATACTCAAAAGAACAATAGGAGAAGCTGTTGGAATGGATATAAAGCTTATAAATCCAGCTAAAGAAACAGCTTTAAGTTTAAAGAAAGTCCTAAAGAAAAACTCTATGCTAAATGAAAGAGAAGAAGAAGGAGTATGTAAATATTTTGTTTCTGATATCAATGAGCAGTTTTCAAAGGTAGCAGGAGAGTTTTTAAAAAGGGAAATACCAGAAATAGAAAAAGTTGAAATACAAAAGTATTAGGAACTTTTATTTTGCTGGCGACAGAGAGGTGAGAGTATGGAATCAAGAGACGTAAAAATTAGAATGAAAATGTCTCAGTACCTAGATAATGGTGAGGAGCAGACTATAGAGAGTTTCTACAATGGAAAGAGAATTGAGAAAAATGGAAGCGTATATATTAATTTTTTAGAATATGATACGGTGAAAGACTCAAAAGGAACTATAAAAATATCTGATGACGAAGTAATAATACTGAAGTCAGGTGAAGTTATATCAAATATGAGATTTAGAGAAGATAAAAATCACAGATCTGAATATAAAACACCATACGGTACTTTTGATATGAGTTTATATACATATAAAATTGCCAAAAGGATAGAAGAAGAGGAAATAAAACTTAATTTGGATTATAAGGTATCTATAGATGGACTTATGGATGCTAATAACAGAGTGGAGATTAAAGTAATTTCCGAATAATAAAAAGGGGTAGTAATTAACTGAGGCTGTATATAAAATGGACTTAGACAGTTACTACCCTAAATTATATATAGATTGTTTGGAGGAAAGTATGGTATACGAAGAAGTTTTGAAAACAGTAAAAGAAAACAATCTTATAGAGGAAAATGAAGGTATTGTAGTGGCGCTGTCAGGTGGACCTGATTCTGTTTGTCTATTACATATTCTTCATAGAATGTCAAAAGAGATGAATTTAAAAATATTTGCAGCTCATTTAAATCATAAGATTAGAGGATTAGATGCATATATGGATTCTCTTTATGTAATGAAACTCTGTGAAGAACTTCAGATTCCATGTTTTATAAGAGCTATAGATGTACCAAAGTATTGCAATGATAACAAGCTTGGTTTGGAAGATGGTGCAAGAAAATTAAGATATGAAATATTTAATGAAATTAGAAAAAAACTATCTGCAGATAAAATAGCCATTGGGCATAACAAAAATGATCAAGCTGAAACGGTACTTATGAGAATTATGAGAGGAACAGGACTTCAAGGTCTTAGAGGAATTGAATACAAAAGAGAAGGTGGTATTATAAGACCAATTCTCGATATATCAAGAGAAGATATTGAAAATTACTGTAAAGAAAATAATCTTTCTCCAAGAATAGACGGTACTAATCTAGAAGCAATATATTCAAGAAACAAAATCAGATTAAAAATACTTCCATATATGAAAGAAGAGTTTAATGAAAATATTGTTGGAAGCATAGTTAGGATGTCGAAAAATATCAAGGTTGATAGCGATTACATAGACTCACAGGTTGATATTTCATACAATGAAGTCTGTAGAAAGTATGAAGATGGAGTATATATATTTGTAGACCTTTTAGAAAAAGAGCATGAAGCCATAAAAAATAGATTGATAATTAAAGCTATAAGAGAAGTTTTAGGAGATGCAAACTCAATAGATAAAAAACATATAGAAGAAGTACTAACTCTTATGGGCAAAAACAAAAATGGTAAAAAAATTAATCTGCCAAGAGGACTATATGCCTATAGATTTAACGACTATATTTTAATTAGTTTGAAAGAGATAAATTATGAAAAAATAGAATATAACTATGAAATAGAGCCAGGAAAAGAAGTTTATATAGCAGAATTGGGAAAAACATTTAAAAGCGAAATTGTTGATGCAGCAGATTTCAATGCAGAAACTTTAGGTGAAAATGTACAATATCTAGATTTTGGAAAGATAAAAGGAAATATAACATTGAGAAATAGGCATCAAGGTGATAAAATAATATTACGAGGTGGAACAAAAAAGATTAAAGAATTATTTATTGGTATGAAAATACCGAGAGAAGAAAGATCTTTTGTTCCTCTTATTGTAAATGATAGTAATATTGTATCTGTATGTGGATACAGAATAAGTGCAAATTACTTGGTTGATGAAAATACAGAGAAAATACTTGAATTTACATTAGAATAGATTCTTACAATTTAATAGGAATGGAGGAGGAAACTTATTGAATAGAACACTAAAGGGTGCTGGAATATACCTAGTAATGCTACTTCTCATAGTATTTATAGTGCAATATTCTGGTGGTCAAAATGAGAAGGTTAAGGATATGGACTTCTCAAAGGTTTATCAAGAGCTTCAAGAAGGAAACATATCGTCTTTACAGATTGTTGACCAAACAGGTATTGAAGGTACCTTAAAAGACGGAAAGACAAAGTTTAAGTCTTACATCCCTCAGGAAGTAATGGGAAATAAACTTTCTGACAGTATACTGAATAGTATAGAGAATAAGAAATTGAAAGTCGGTGCAGAGCCGAAACCTAAAACTCCATGGTTATTAGAAATGCTACCTACATTATTGTTGTTAGTATTTATGGTTGTCGCTTTCTTTGTTCTAATGAATCAGTCTCAAGGTGGAGGCGGAAAAGTTATGAACTTTGCAAAGTCAAAGGCTAAGGTTCACAAAGATAGTGATAAAGACAAGGTTACATTTAAGGAAGTAGCTGGCTTGAAGGAAGAAAAAGAAGAACTTCAAGAAGTAGTCGATTTTCTTAAACATCCTAAGAGATATACAGAACTTGGAGCTAGAATTCCAAAGGGTATATTATTAGTAGGACCTCCAGGTACAGGTAAAACATACCTTTCAAGAGCTGTAGCAGGAGAAGCTGGAGTACCATTTTTCAGTATAAGTGGTTCGGACTTCGTTGAAATGTTTGTCGGAGTCGGTGCTTCAAGAGTAAGAGATTTATTTGAGCAAGCTAAGAAGGAAGCTCCTGCAATTATATTCATAGATGAAATAGATGCAGTGGGAAGAAAAAGAGGAGCTGGTCTTGGTGGTGGACACGATGAAAGAGAACAGACATTGAATCAGCTTTTAGTTGAAATGGATGGTTTTGGAATCAATGAAGGAATCATAATAATGGCTGCAACTAATAGACCAGACATCTTAGACCCTGCTCTTTTAAGACCTGGTCGTTTTGACAGACAGGTGGTAGTAGGAAAGCCAGATGTAAATGGAAGAGAAGCTATATTTAAGGTTCATTCAAAGAAGAAACCACTAGCAGACGATGTAGATCTTTCAGTTCTTGCAAAGAGTACACCAGGATTTACACCTGCAGATATAGAAAATATAATGAATGAAGCAGCTATACTTACTGCTAGAAAAAAAGAAGAAAAGATTTCTATGGCATCTATTGAAGAATCTATAACTAAGGTTGTAGTAGGAGTTGCAAAGAAATCAAGAGTAATAAGTGAAAAGGAAAGAATACTTACAGCTTATCACGAAGGTGGACATGCAGTATGTGCCCATGTGCTTGATCTTATGGATCCTGTTCATCAGGTAACAATTATACCAAGAGGTATGGCTGGAGGCTTTACAATGCAGCTTCCAACAGAAGACAAGTACTATACAACTAAGGGTGAAATGATGCAGGAATTAATAGTTCTTTTGGCTGGTAGAGTATCTGAAGAGATAAATCTAGATGATATATCTACAGGGGCATCAAATGACCTTGAAAGAGCTTCTGCAATGGCAAGAGCTATGGTATCAAGATATGGTATGAGTGATAGACTAGGTCCTGTAACATATGATACAAATGATGAAGTATTTATAGGAAATAGCATAGGTCATACTAAGGAGTATTCAGAAGAAGTAGCAGCTGAAATAGATGATGAAGTAAGAAAGATAATAAATGGAGCCTATGCAAAGACAAGAGCTCTATTGAAGGAAAATCAGGATAGACTTGATTACATAGCAAGAGCACTTCTTGAATATGAAACACTTGATGACAAGCAGTTCATAGAAGCATATAATATGACTTTAGCTTTACATGATGAAGAAGAAAATAGTAAAGCAATAGAAGAAACTATTGAGTCAATTGAAAAGGGAAATAAAGAAATATAATAAAATTTACTGTAGCCTTAGGGCTACAGTTTTTTTGTGAAAAATTAATGCACTTTTTAATGGGATGCCAAATTGCACTTACTATGTAGTATAATATAGAAAATAGCAAGTAAATGGGAGGAAAAAATGTCAAACATAGATATTAAGTCCAAATCGACAAAGGAAAGAGTAATGGATATTTTATCAAATAGCCAAGAAGAATATATTTCTGGAGAGGATATTTCTGAAAAACTTGGAATATCAAGAGCTTCAGTATGGAAACATATAAATAATTTAAAAAAAGAAGGTTTTGATATAGAGTCAAGAAGTGGTATGGGATATGCCTTAAAAGGTAAAATTAGCAACAACTTAACTCCATATGAGATAAAGAAAAATTTAAATACAGAATTTATTGGACAGAATATAGAATACTTTGAAACAATAGATTCAACAAATATATATGCAGGCAAAATAGCTAATAAATCTCCTGAAGGAACTGTTGTAATAGCTAATGAACAAACAAAAGGGAAGGGTAGAACTGGAAGACGTTGGATATCTAAGGAAGAAGAGGGTCTTTATTTTAGTTTAATTTTAAAACCTGAGATAGCTATTGTAAAGGCGAGTTTTTTGACTCAATTGGCAGGAGCAGCTCTTGTATCAGCTTTTGAAAATATGGGAATAGATGCAAAAATAAAGTGGCCTAATGATATAATTTTAAATGGTAAGAAAATAGCAGGTGTACTTACAGAAATGAGTGCAGAGATAGATAGAATATTTTATATAGTAATTGGAATAGGTATAAATCTATATAATGAAAATTTTGATGATGAGATCAAAGAGAAGGCAAGCTCCCTTTTAAAAGAAGGGTATAAGGTTAGTAGAAAAGATTTTTTACAGGAATTTTTTAAAGAATTTGAAGCGATGTATAGGGAATTTTTATGTGATAATAGAAATGAAGTTTTAGATATTTTAAGAAAAAAATCGGCTGTAATAGGTAAAGAAATTTATGTTATAGATGGGAAAAAAAGGAAAAAGGCTAAGGCTTTAAATATTGATTCCTATGGAAATTTGGAAGTTAGATTTGAAGATGGAGAAGAAAAAACTGTGTTTACTGGAGAGATTTCAATAAGAGGTCTTGAATCCTATATATAATATTTTTTATAAGAATATTTTGTTAAGATAAATATTGTCTGTATACAATATTTCTTGATTATATATAATTGTGGTGTTAAAATAAAAATGTTATTCAAAAAAGAAGTAAATTATGTTTAAAAATAAGAACAAGATGGGTATAGAAAGGACTAAAATTATGCTATTAGTTTTTGATGTTGGAAATACAAATATGGTGCTTGGAATATATGATGGAAAGCAGCTTGTTATGGACTGGAGAATTAATACAGACCTTAATAAGACATCTGATGAGTACGGTGTTTTAATAAAAAATTTATTTGAAGCTAGTGAAATACCACTATCGTCAATAGAAAATATAATAATATCTTCAGTAGTACCTGCAGTAATGCATTCTCTTGAAAATTTCTGCAAAAAATACTGTAAAATAAATCCACTGATTGTAGGACCAGGTATAAAAACTGGATTAAATATAAAATACTACGATCCTAAAATGGTAGGTGCAGATAGAATAGTAAATGCAGTAGCGGCAATTGCAAAATATAAAACGCCTTTAATAATAATAGATTTTGGAACTGCGACTACTTATTGTGCAATTTCAAAAGAAGGTGATTATTTAGGTGGATCAATTTCACCAGGAGTTAAGATATCTAGTGAGGCATTGTTCCAAAAAGCATCAAAGCTTCCTAGAGTAGAACTTGTAAAACCTGATGTAACAATTTGCAAGGATACTGTATCTGCTATGCAGGCAGGGATAATATATGGATATGCAGGTCAGGTAGAAAAGATAGTAACTCTTATGAAAAAAGAACTAAATGATTCAGAGACGACAGTAATTGCCACTGGAGGACTTGCAAAGCTTATATGTAGTGAAACAGATGTCATAGATGAAGTAGATTCAGATTTATCTTTAGAAGGTTTAAGAATAATATTTGAAAAAAATAATTAATAAATCTTTAAAAAAGATAAAAATAAGTGAGCTTTGAAAATACAGCAAAACAGGAAACTAAAAAGAGTATAGTTTTTAAAGAGTATAAATTTAATTTGAATTTGTAATCTGTAAAAAATATAGGCTTATGATTTATAAAAATATATACTGAAATGAGAGGTGAACATGAGATTTAGAGATTTTGAACTAGATAATGAGGTTTTTCTAGCTCCAATGGCTGGAGTTACAGATTTACCTTTTAGGCTGATATGTAAGGAACATGGATGTGGTCTTTTATATACAGAGATGATAAATGCAAAAGCGCTTTGCTTTGATGATGAAAAAACAAAGAAAATGTTAAATATAAATGATGAAGAATTTCCAGTTGCCGTTCAAATTTTTGGAAGTGAATGCGAATATATGGCAAGAGCTGCCGAGATACTAAACGATTATCCTAATGAAATTTTGGATATTAATATGGGCTGTCCCGCACCAAAGGTAGTAAAAAATGGTGATGGTTCTGCTCTTATGAAAAATCCAGAACTTGCTAGAAAAGTATTAGAAGCAGTAGTAGGAAAATCCAAGAAGCCAGTAAGTTTAAAAATAAGAAAAGGCTGGGATGAAGATAATATAAATGCACTTGAAATAGCAAAAATAGCAGAAGACTGCGGAATCTCTGCAATTACAATACATGGAAGAACTAGGGAGCAATACTATTCAGGAAAGGCAGATTGGGATATTATCAAAGCTGTAAAAGAAGAGCTAAAGATTCCTGTTATAGGAAACGGTGATGTTGCAAGTGTAGAGGATGCTATAAAAATTAGACAGCATACAAAGTGTGATGCAATAATGATAGGAAGAGGGGCACAAGGAAATCCTTGGATTTTTGAAAGAATTAATCACTATATTAAGACAGGAGAAATACTTCCTGAGCCAACAAAAGAAGAAAAAATAGATGTAGCTATTAAACATATAGAATTGGCCGTAAAAGAAGATGGTGAATATGTTGCAGTAAGAGAAATGAGAAAACATATAGGCTGGTATCTAAAGGGAATGAAACATTCTGCAAAGTTTAGAGATGAAATAAATAGAATGGAAAGTGTAGAAGAAGTAATAAAGACACTTTTACAGTATAAAAAAATATAAAATTTTTAATAAAAAAGTTTATATTATTAAAATAAGAAAGAACAGAATTTCCTGTTCTTTTTTGCTTTTTATACAGTTTGAAATAAAATGTGTAAATGGTTATTTAGTTAATAAAATAAAATAAATGAGAAAAAAACTTTATGGGCTCAATAGGGCTATTAAGTAAAAAATGCAGAAAAAATTTAATTCAAAGGAAAAATAAGCTGTTTTTTGCTATGTTAAAAACAAGGCTAAAAGTATTGTAAATAAAGGTATAAAGCCTGTATCTAGACTTTATTGAACTCTTGACATTATAGTATAATTAGAATATAATAAATCGGATATAATATAAATTGTGTTTGATTTACACACAATTTAAAATATGATGTAGAAGCAAATAATTGTAATTTATATAATAATGGAGGTCCGAAAATGGAGGAAAATATTAGCAAGGAAATTATACTTACTCAAGAAGGGTACGACAAACTTGAAGAAGAATTAGAACTTTTAAAAACAACTAGAAGAAAAGAAGTTGCAGAAAGATTAAAGGTAGCTATATCATTTGGTGACTTATCAGAAAATGCAGAGTATGATGAAGCTAAGAAAGAACAGGCAGCTCTTGAAGAAAGAATTATGAAGTTAGAACATATGACAAGAGTAGCTGTTATAATTGATGAAGATAGCGTGGACCTTGATGTAGTAACAATTGGTTCTGTAGTTAAGATATTTGATTATGATTTTGACGAAGAAGTTGAATATACAATAGTAGGTAGTGCAGAAGCGGATCCATACAGTTTTAAAATATCAAATGAATCTCCAGTAGGTAAGGCTCTACTAGGAAGACAAAAGGGCGAAGACGTAGAAGTAACTGTTCCAGACGGTATAATCAAATTAAAGATATTAGATATAACTAGATAGTTGCATTTTGACTATTATATTAGTAGGTATATTAGGATTTTTAGAATTTCATTAAGATAACTTACAAAATGTCAAAAATATATAGAATCATTTTAAAATCAATTAAGTAATAGAGTACGAGTGCTAAACCCGAATTTATATATTCGGGTAACTTTCGTATTAATTTAATAAAGAAAAAACAGATTAAAACAGGAGGAGAAAATGGGAAATAATAAGCCGGAAAATCAGGTCGAAAACCTAAGTGAAGTTCTTCAGGTTAGAAGAGATAAGCTTAAGGAACTTCAGGAAATGGGGAAAGATCCTTTTAAAATAAGCAAGTATAATGTTACTCATCATTCAGATGAAATAAAGGAAAATTATGATGAGTTAGAAGGAAAGACTGTAAGCATAGCAGGGCGTATAATGTCAAAGAGAGTAATGGGTAAGGCATCTTTTATGCATTTACAGGATCAGAACGGAAGAATGCAGGTATATGTAAAAAGAGATGATATAGGAGTAGATGAATACAAGTTATTTAAGAAATTTGACATGGGAGATATAGTTGGAGTTGAAGGTTTTGTTTTCAAAACTAAGACTGAAGAAATATCTTTACATGCAGAGAAGATTACTTTATTGTCAAAGTCTCTTCAGATACTTCCAGAAAAGTACCATGGTTTAAAGGATATGGATTTAAGATACAGACAGAGATATGTAGATTTAATAGTTAATCCAGAAGTAAAGGATGCTTTCCTTACAAGAACTAAGGCACTAAAGGCTTTAAGAAGTTATCTTGATGATAGAGGCTTCCTTGAAGTTGAAACACCAATTTTAAATACAATAGCAGGTGGTGCAAATGCTAGACCGTTTGTTACTCATCATAATACTCTTGATATACCAATGTATTTAAGAATAGCTAACGAATTATATCTAAAGAGATTAATCGTTGGTGGATTCGATAAGGTATATGAAATGGGAAGAATGTTCAGAAATGAAGGAATGGACATGAAGCACAATCCTGAGTATACAGCAATAGAATTGTATCAGGCATATGCAGACTATGAAGATATGATGGAAATAACAGAAAATGTTGTATCTCACATGGCTGAAGTTGCAACTGGAAGCATGAAGGTAAATTATCAGGGAACAGAAATAGACTTTACACCTCCATGGAGAAGAATGACTATGGAAGAATGTGTAAAGGAATATGCTGGAGTAGACTTCTCTGAAATAAATACAGATGAAGAAGCTATAGCAGTAGCAAAGGAAAAGGGAATAGAAATCAAGCCAGGAATGAGACGTGGTGAAGTAATAAATGAATTTTTTGAAGAATTTGGTGAAGATCAGCTTGTACAGCCTACATTTATAACTCATCATCCAGTGGAAGTTTCTCCACTTGCTAAGAGAAATGTTGAAGATCCAAGAAGAACAGATAGATTTGAAGCATTTGCTAATAGATGGGAACTTGCCAATGCATTCTCTGAGTTAAATGATCCAATCGACCAGAGAGGAAGATTTGAAGATCAGGTAAGAAAGAGAGCTCTTGGTGATGATGAAGCTTGTGAAATGGATGAAGATTTCCTAAATGCACTAGAAGTGGGACTTCCTCCAACAGGTGGACTGGGAATAGGTATAGATAGAGTAATAATGCTTCTTACAAACTCTCCATCAATAAGAGATGTATTATTATTCCCAACAATGAAGCCAATGTCTAGTGAAACAGTTGAAAGCGGCAGTTTAGAAGAAACAGCTGATAATAAAGTTACAGGAGATTTAGAAAAAATAGATTTTTCTAAGGTGAAAGTTGAACCACTATTTGAAGAAGATGTAGACTTTGAAACTTTCTCTAAGTCAGACTTTAGAGCAGTAAAGGTTCTTAACTGTGAAGAAGTAGCTAAGAGTAAAAAGCTACTTAAGTTTACTTTAGATGACGGATCAGGAAAAGAAAGAACTATTCTTTCAGGAATTAAGGAATACTATTCAGCAGAAGAATTAGTAGGTAAAACTCTTTTAGCTATTACAAACTTGCCACCAAGAAAAATGATGGGTATAGAATCAGAAGGAATGATTATTTCATCTGTATATGAATACGAAGACAAAGAAAAATTAAATTTAGTAATGCTAGGAAATAACATACCAGCAGGAGCAAAATTATATTAGATTAAATAACATATCTAGAGTCAGTGTAGTAATTAACATAAAATAAAAAGCTGGGAGTAGACTATGAAAAATAAAAAGGAATTTGAAGAAGAATTTTTATCAAAGGTTTATAATCTGATTTTAAATGAAAATACACTGTCAGATGAAAGAGTTATACTTGTAGAATTTAAAAATAATATTTCTATAGACGGTAAAAACTTTAATAAAGAAGTTGAAATACTTTCTGAAAAGATAAGGGTTTTGGCAATAAAGAAATATAATCAAAAAGAATGTTTGAGTAAAGAAGTAGGAAAACTGTATAATTATATATCTGAAAAAGGTCTTTTTAAAAGAGAACTAGGTTGTGGTATAGCAAGTATTGGAATATGGATGTAAGAATAGAAGGATATGCCGTTATGGCATATCCTTCTATTTTTTGATAATAAATTTTAAATATATATAATCTAATCTAAGCAACTATTTGTAGATAGTATGGATAAATGAAAATAGTTTATAGGTATTTAGCTATATATCTCTCAAGTCTATCTACACCCTCAAGGAAGTCTTTTTCGCTACAAGCGTAGGAAATTCTCACATATTCATCTATCCCAAATGCCTTTCCTGGAACAAGGGCAACTTTTTCGTCCTGTAAAAACTGTTCACAAAATTCAACTGAGAAGCTGTTTTTATAATCAAAGTTTTCTTTTACCTTAGATAAGTCTACAAATATATAAAAAGCTCCTGCAGGTTTTACGTATCCAATACCATCTATTTTATTAAGTCTTTCTGTAATAATAGAGCATCTCTTCTTATAAGTATCAACCATGTATTGCATATCATCTTCACACTCTCTCAATGCACCAAGACCTATATACTGTGCAGTTAAAGACGGGTGAGATATAATATGGCTTTGTATGGCAGACATACCCTTAGCGATTTCTCTATTTGAAGCGGTATATCCTAATCTAATACCTGTCATTGCTGCAGACTTTGCAAATCCATTTACAGTAATAGTAATGTCTTTTATTTTATCACTTAAAGATGCAACAGAGACAAAATCGTCATTAAATCTTATTTTTTCATAAATTTCGTCGGCTAATATATAAATTCCTTTTTCTACACAGACATTGGCAATTTCTAATAACTCATCTCTAGTATACACTGCACCAGTAGGATTAGATGGATTAGTTATAATAATTAACTTTGTTTTGTCTGTAATAGCAGACAGAAGTTCATCTTTTGTAAGCTTAAAGTTATTTTCTTTCTTAGTTTTTACTTCCACTGGAACAGCATTGGTAACTTTAACTATTTCAGAGTAACTTACCCAGTAAGGAAGAGGAAGAAGAACTTCATCTCCAGGATCAGTAGTGGCAAGGATAACATTAGTAATAGAATTTTTTGCACCACTAGATAAAACTATTTGATCTGGAGTATATGAGATATTATTTTCATTATTTAATTTTTTACAAATTTCCTCTCTAAGTTCTATAATACCAGGAACGAAGTCATACTTAGTTTTATTTTCATCTAAAGATTTCTTTCCATATTCTTTAGCTTTTTCTGGAACGTTAAAATCAGGTTCCCCTATACTAAGACTTATAACATCTATTCCTTCAGCCTTCATTTCTTTAACCTTAGAACTGATAGCAACAGTTACTGAAGGTGTAATATTTTTTAAACGCATAGATAGCATTTTATTTCCTCCTTAAAATCACATATAAATACATAAAAAACTTTTTGAATATCTCTGATTAAAGTTATGAGTAATAAATAATACTGATGAATTTAAACTCATTAGAAATATTCAGTTTATGCTTTAGAAATATTTTATAACAAAAAACCTCTTTTGTATACAAAGAGTATTAAAAAAATACGAATATTTATATTCATATAAATACTAAAAAGCAATAAAAAGTTTATAAATACGAACTATAGTAGATTAAGCGAAAATAAAGAAAGGATAGATATAAAAAAATAAAAAAAAACCAAAAAACTTATTGACAGTGTAGTTTTATAGTGATATAGTATTACTTGTCTTTAAGAAACACATTAAAAACAACTTGAAAGAGTTAGTCATACAAAAACTTATTAAAAGGAAATAAAGTATTACTTTTAAAAACTTTAAAAAAACTTTTAAAAAAGTTCTTGACAACTTACGATAAAGTTGATATAATAAATGAGTCGTCAAGCGGAAATGTTTGACAAAGATTAAAGAAAGAAATGAACTTTGAAAATTGAACAGCAGGTTAATTCAATAAGCTGTTTTACAGCAAT
>X411_Leopard__coassemble_112_pt1 | contig 18088 bp, 14 predicted proteins | sample X411_Leopard__metabat2_low_PE_007 | metagenome-assembled genome bin X411_Leopard | reverse complement strand
TTTTGATATAGACAAACTGCTACACAAAATTGTGTAGCAGTTTATTTATATTATTTAATTTAATAATTTACTTTAAGTTTGCAAGTAAGTTCTTAGTGAATTCCCAAACTCTCTGAACAGATGATATACTCATATGTTCCTTTGGAGAATGAGCATCTCTGATGTTTGGTCCGTAGCTTAGCATATCTGTATTAGGAAGTATTCCCTTTAATAGACCGCATTCAAGACCAGCATGTATAGAGTTTGCAATTGGTTCCTTGCCATACTGTTCAACGAAAGTCTTAGTAGCAATATCTCTTAATTCAGATTCAGCTTCAAATGGCCAAGCTGGGTATGCAGAGTATTCTCTTGCAGAACCACCAAATCTCTTTGTTAATATATTTAATCTGTCTAGTATTTCTCTAAGAGAGCTAGTAGATCCAGAACGAACAGATGTTATAAGAAGTATGTTTCCGTCCTTTTCTCCTATTATAGCATTGTTTAGAGAAGTCTGAACTAGACCTTCTATGTCCTTACTCATGTACTGAACACCATCAGGAAGAGTCATAAGGAATTCGATAATATTCATGCTAAGTTCCTTAGTATAAGCTTCTTTAGCTTCTACTTCTGTTAGGTTAACAGTTAGACCAGGATCTTCAACTCTGTATTCGTCCTTTATGTCTGCTACTATAGCATTTATCTTTTCAGTAACCTTTTCCATGTTGTCTGTAACTATTACTGCACTAGCCTTGCTTGGTATTGCATTGTGCTTTATACCACCTTCTATAGAAGCAAGAAGAACGTCATCCTTTACAGCGTTAAGTATTCTAGCAAGACCCTTTATAGCGTTTAATCTCTGCTTATTTATTTCTGAACCAGAGTGACCACCCTTTAATCCAGTTAATTCTATCTTACAAGCCTTACCTGAAACAGCTTCTTTAGCTATTGGGAAAGTCATATCTATATTAGAACCACCTGAACATCCAAGAAGGAATTCGCCTTCTTCTTCAGTGTCTATGTTTAGTAGACGAGTACCAGTTAAGTGTTCGCCAGTTAAAGCAGTAGCACCTTCCATACCGTCTTCTTCGCAAGTTGTTATTAATAGTTCAATTGGAGGATGTGGAATATCATCAGCATCTAGTATTGCAAGTCCGTATGCAACTGCTATACCGTCATCTCCACCTAAAGTTGTATTGTTGGCTCTCATTATATCGCCTTCAACAATCATTTCTATAGGATCCTTGTCGAAGTCATGATCAGAATCATCAGTCTTAACACAAACCATATCCATATGTCCCTGAAGTATAACTGCTGGAGAATTTTCATACCCCTTAGTACCAGGCTTCTTTATTATAACGTTTAAAGCCTCATCTTGATAAACTTCAAGATTTCTATCCTTAGCAAACTTTACTAAGAAATCACTAACTTCCTTTTCATTACCTGAGCTTCTTGGAATCTGATTTAATTCATAAAACCACTGAAATACTTCCTTTGGTTCAAGTTCTTTAATATTGTTCATCTTGTAAACCTCCTAAAATAAATAAGATTATAAAACATAATATGGTACATCCACCAATAATAAGAATATTTAAAAATTAAGTGTTGTAAACATACGCTGTTCAATTTTTATGATACAATATTTAGGCAAAAAATACAATAATCAAAGGGTGAAAATTAATTTAAATTTATTAATATTTAGATATTTTATCTAAAAATTTAATTATAAAAATATGTTTTGGATACAGGAAAATTAAAGAAAGTATATATTTTATTTATATAAATAAGAAAAACGCAATAATAAAGATTTTTACAGTATAAAAGAAGTCTTTATATTTTATTAGATTTCTAAAAAATATAAAATTAAAAAATGGTTTTATAAAAATAATATATTGATAATAAATAATAAAAAGGGCAGTAATTTTAAATTGTCTAAAGGAAAGCAGAGGGATAGAAGAATATTTTATAGATAGAAAATAAAACCATCTAAAAAAGATAGTATTTAAAAGCCTTTTCTAGCTATTTAAAGATAAGCTAAAAAATAAAAAATCGGTTCTTAAATTATAAGAACCGATAGATAATTGCAATTTTTTTAGAAAAGGGCTTCTTTTACCTTTGATACGAAGTCATTTATATGCTGTCTTGAACATTCTTCAGCTGCTTCTTCGTCTTCCTTTTCGATAGCATCAATAATTCCATTAAATCTCTTTGTAAAAATACTCATATCAGTAAAGTATTCATTACAATAGTGCCATAATCTTTCCGTATGAAGATGAAGAGATTTAAGAGTAGATGTAAGCCATGTATTTCCACAGGCAACCATGATAATTGAATGGAATTCTTCATCAAGATCTATAGCCTTTTGATATTCATCTGCTGCACAGAACTTTTCTAGTTCAGCTGTAACATCCTTTAATCTCTTTAGCTGAGAAGGGGTAATATTTTTTACTGCCAATCTAGTAGCCATAGGATCGAGCATGCTAGTAAGTTCAAATAAAGACTTCATATTTGTAAAATCAATAAAAGATACCTGTACGCCGTATCTAGGAACGATATTTAAAAGCTTATCCATTTCAAGTCTTTGGAAGGCACTTCTTACAGGGGTTCTACTAATATTAAATTCCTTAGAAATTTCTATTTCATTAAGAACATCTCCTGGCTTATATTCATTTCTTACTATTCTTTTCTTTAACTCTTCATATATATCAACTTTTTTCACAACTTACCTCCTTTATAATTTTGGCTTTATTTCAGATGTATAATCAAAAAATGAAATAAATCCTATCAGTATGATTATACATAGTTTTTTACTAAAAAACAACCATTAAAATCAAGAAACTAAGAAAAGCTATCAATTATAAGAAAAAATAAATTTAATTAAGAAAATGTAGTAAAAATACATTAAGAGTAAATAAAAAAATAAAAAATATTTGATTTTTAGTATAGCAAATAGACTATAAAAAATCGTTTCTATGTTTTTATAATATAATAATAAAAAGAGTATTTGAAATAATTATAAAATAATATATTAACCTATAGTACAATAATACAAAATAATATAGTATAATAACTAAATAGCAAATTTTAATTATTTAGTAAATATACACATTATAGAAAGGAGTTCGGCTAAGCCGCTAAAATATGAATTATACAGAAGCATTAGAATATATACACGGGGTAGACAAATTTGGCATGATATTGGGGCTAGACTCTATAAGAGAATTATTAAAAAGATTAGGAAATCCTCAGGAAGATTTAAATATAATCCATATAGCAGGTACTAATGGAAAGGGATCTACGGCATCTTTTATATCTAGCGTACTTGTTGAAAGTGGATACAAAACGGGGCTTTATACATCCCCATTTTTGGAAAGATTCAATGAAAGAATAAGAATAAATGGAGAGGAAATAGATGATCAAAAACTTGCTGATTGTGTTGGTAAGGTAAGAGAAAAAGCAGAAGAAATGGCAGGGGAAGGACTTCAACATCCTACTGAGTTTGAGATAGTAACGGCAACAGCATTTTATTTTTACAATAAAGAAAAAGTAGATGCCCTAGTCCTTGAAGTTGGTCTTGGAGGTAGATTTGATGCTACAAATGTTATAGATAAGTCAATCTTAAGTTTAGTAGCCTCTATAAGCAAGGACCACACAGGAGTTTTGGGAGATACAGTTGAAAAAATAGCCTATGAAAAGGCAGGAATTATAAAAGAAAATGGAAAGGTATTTCTATATAGCCAAGATGAAAATGTAGAAAAAGTAATAGAAGATGTTTGCAAGGAGAAAAATGCAGAGCTTTTTAAAACTGACAATGAAAGTATTAAAATAAAAAAAGCAAACTTAAATAATCAAGTATTCGATTGCAGAGACTACTTGGGAAATATACATGAGGACATAAAAATAAGACTTATAGGAGAGCATCAAGTAAAAAATGCCCTTCTAGCACTAGATGCTCTTGTATATCTAAAAGAAAATAATATATTTGAAAATATAACAGAAGATAGTATTAGAGAAGGTCTTTTAAAAACAAAATGGGCAGGGAGACTGGAAGTAATATCAGAAAAACCATTATTTATAATTGATGGAGCACACAATATAGATGCTGCAAACCTACTTTCAAAAGAAATAGAAAAGCACTTTGATGAAGAGTGGGATAAAACTCTTATTTTAGGTGTCTTGGGAGATAAGGAAGTTGATGCAATAGTAAAGACTCTAGTTCCAAAGTTTGATCGTGTAGTAATAACTCTTCCAGATAATCCAAGGGCTATGGAAGTTGGAGAATTGGCATTTAGAGTAGGAATGTACTGTGATGATATAATATGTATAGAAGACATAGATAGTGCAGTAGAACACGCTTACAAGCTTGTAAAAGAGCTAACTAAGGAAGAGAAGCAACTGCAAAATGAAAAAACGAGAAAAAAATCATCTAAAAAGAAAAGTTCTAAAAAGCCTGTGAAAGAAAAAGTAAAGAAAAAGGCAATTTTTGCAGCAGGTTCGCTTTATTTAGTAGGTCATATAAGAAGTTATGTTAGAGAAAAATAGACTTAGACCTATAAAGAACTTTCTCAGATATTAAGCATATAAAAATGTATTATAGAAAATAAAAATAATATTAAAATCCGTTGCATATGCAACGGACTTTTTTTCTATAAGGTAATATAATCGTAGATGTAGATGAGATATAAAAAAAGTAAATATCTCAAATTAAATTATTAAGAAAAAAAATTCCGTTAAAAGTACGGGATAAGATTATATTATAAAGGAGAAAAATATGAAGGATTTGAATATGTTTTGTTATCAGTGTCAGGAAACAGCAGCATGTACTGGATGTACAGTAAAGGGAGTATGTGGAAAGACTCCAGAAGTTGCAAGAATGCAGGATTTGCTAGTGTATGTGTCTAAGGGACTTTCTGAAATAACTAGTAAATTGAGAAAAGAAGGTAAAGAAGTTTCAAAAGAGGTAAACCATTTAATTACATTAAATCTATTTACAACAATTACAAATGCAAATTTTGATTTTGATGTATTTGTAGAAAGAATCTATAACAGTCTTGATTTAAAGAAAAAGTTATTAGAAAAGCTAGATGATAAGTCAAATCTAGGAGATGCAGCTTTGTGGGATGAGAGAGAAATAGAGAAAATGAATGAAAAAGCATCTAAAGTAGGTGTTCTTTCTACGGAAAATGAGGATATAAGAAGTTTAAGAGAGCTTATAATATACGGTTTAAAGGGACTTTCTGCATATTCAAAGCATGCAAATGTTTTAGGATTTGATGATGAAGAAGTAGACGCCTTTCTTCAGGAAGCTCTATATAAGACAACACTTCCACTTAGTGCAGAACAATTGTTAGCACTAGTAATGGAAACTGGAAATGCAGGAGTAAAAGGAATGGCACTTCTTGATAATGCCAATACTTCAACATTTGGTAATCCAGAAATTACAAGCGTAAATATAGGTACATCAAATAGACCAGGAATATTAATATCAGGTCATGATTTAAGCGATTTAAAGCAATTACTTGAACAGACAAAGGGAACAGGAGTAGATGTATATACACACTCTGAAATGCTTCCTGCAAATTACTATCCAGAACTTAAAAAGTATGACAATCTTGTAGGTAATTATGGAAATGCTTGGTGGAAACAGAAGGAAGAATTTGAAAGTTTCAATGGACCTATTCTTATGACAACAAACTGTATAGTTCCTCCAAAGGATACTTACAAGGATAGAATATATACAACAGGATCAGCTGGTTTCCCAGGATGTAAGCATATAAAGGGCGAGGCTGGAGAAGAAAAAGACTTTAGTGAAATAATAGAACAGGCTAAAAAATGTCCTGCTCCAACTCAGATAGAAGAAGGAAGCATTGTAGGTGGATTTGCACATAATCAGGTATTAGCTCTTGCAGACAAGATTGTAGATGCTGTAAAGTCTGGTGCTATAAAGAAATTTGTAGTAATGGCTGGATGTGATGGTAGACAGAAATCAAGAAACTATTATACTGATTTCGCTAAGGCTCTTCCAAAAGATACAGTAATTTTGACAGCAGGTTGTGCTAAGTACAAGTATAACAAACTAGATTTAGGGGATATAGATGGTATACCAAGAGTATTAGATGCAGGTCAGTGTAACGATTCATATTCACTTGCAGTAATAGCTCTAAAGCTAAAGGAAGTATTTGAGTTAGAAGATATTAATGAGCTACCAATAGCGTATAATATAGCTTGGTATGAGCAGAAGGCAGTAATAGTTTTATTAGCATTACTAGCTTTAGGTGTTAAAAATATACACTTAGGACCAACTCTACCAGCTTTCTTATCAGATAACGTTGCAGGAATTCTTGTAAAAGAGTTTGGAATAGCAGGAATCGGCAATGTAGATGAGGATATAGAATTATTAATAAAATAACAAAAAGATATCACTAGAAAATATTTAAATAAGGCGGACGGCTATATGGCTATCTGTCTTATTTGTTTTATAAAGAAAAAATTTAAAAAGACAAAAAAAAGAACAATATATTGTAAAAGACTGTAAAAAAATTGTTAAATATTGTATAATTAAAATATAAGAAAAAGCTACCAGTAATAAATTGAAGTGATGAATATTTAAATAGTGTTACAAAAAAATTAATACTAGCAACTGGTGAATAGAATCGTCTATTTATCAATAAGATTTCTTAAGAATATTTTGAAAATTATTAAATATGAAAGATATTATTTGGTAGAAAATTTAAATATGTGTGTAGAGGTGGGTTGTATGGTAGATTTAAATACTAATGAATTTAAAAAGAGTTATGCTAGAATACTAGAGCAAGAGCGTTTTGTAGAAGCAGCTATTAAAGTAGCTGAAGAACAAATACCAGATGTAAATTTAAGGGAAATTCTCGATGATAAGTATGGAAAAGTTGAAGAAGCCGATATTGATAAGATAGAAAAAGAGCATGGGAATGATATTAAGTGGTTAGAAAAAAATATCATCATTGTAGAAAATAGATTTGCATATGCAGTAAAAGTATTAGTAAATGCAGATGAAGGATTATTAGAGTATTTAAAAGAAGAAATATATAAGTTAGGACAAAAGGTCGATCCAGATTATGAGGATAAGCCTGTGGGCTATCTTTATGATGTACTTAGAAATCTTTTATTAGATGGTGGAACAAATGAAGAATTTAATCAAATAATGAGCGAGAATTTTGATGAGGTAGTATGGACTAGAAATAGACCTACAACTAAGAAGTACTGGACATATTTGGATATCGATTTCAATAAGTACTATGTTCCTTTGAGAAGAGCATTTATTGCTGGTGTTCTTGAAAAAACAGATGTAAAATTTTCAACATTAGATGAAACAGTTTTTGTATTATCTAGAAGATAGTCTTTAATAAAATACCATAAGATATATATTTTAAAAGTGTATTAAAATATATAGATTATAGAATTTTAATAAATTAAAAGCAGCCTGTATTGTATACATAGTTTCACTTATATGTAATATAGGCTGCTTTTTATATTATAAATTATATTCAAATTAAAGTGTAAATATAGGATAGTTGCCCTTTGAATCAGGTGACTTGATACTTGCACCAAGTGCACTTATCCAAAGCTTGAACTTGCTAAATCCTTTCATATTTGCTGTATCGACAAATACTGGGAATTCAGTTACCTTATTTTTGTTTTTATCCAAAAGAGTAACCTTAGCTGCAGGTTTTTTATTTATATCTCTTATAGATAACTTGTTATAGCTTACTTTATGGTCAAACTTTTCATTGTCTCTTTTTACTACCTTAATATTATCTTTAGCTATTAAATCGGAATTAAGTTTATCTTTACCGTTTAGATTAGCAGATAAAACTTTTTGATCCTTTTTATATTCAAACTTAGTTTTGTAGTGCTTATCTATAAATGTTAGAGCGGAGTAGGCTGCATCTTTTCTAGCTTCTTTGCTTCCGCTACCCATTGTTACTCCAAGGAGTCTGTTTGTAGATTCATTTCCATTTCCTTTTGGAATTTTCATAGAGTAAGCAAGACAATAGCCTGCTTTAGTAGTGTAGCCAGTTTTGATTCCATCTACATTAGGAAGTATAGGAAGAAGAGGATTGGTACTTTCCTCATCAATACCTTTTTTCTTGTCTACATATTTTTTTTGTGATGTAATGGCTACTGTTTCCTTTGGATAATATTGATACATCCATTTTGAAAGCTTTAAAACATCATTTGCTGTTGTAGTATTTTCTGTTGAAGTACCATCTTCAGAAATCTTATATGGTAGTCCATTAGGATTGTAGAATATTGTATCCTTCATACCGATTTCCTTAGCTTTGGAATTCATATCTTCGACAAATTTTTTATAGTCACCAGCAATGTGTCTAGAAATAGCTAGAGCAGCATCATTTGCAGAAACAATCATCATGCCTTTCATGAGTTCTTCTAATGTGATTTTTTCACCTGGAACTAACTTAATATTAGTTCCCTCTCTAGAAACATCACCTTCTTGAATAGTGATTATATCATTTGGACTTGCTTTTTTTGCTTTTATAGCATCGAAGGCTAGTAAAAGGGTCATAATTTTGGACATACTTGCCATAGCAGATTTCTTTTCCGGATCTTTAGCATAAAGTACTCTACCAGTATCATAGTCTGCTACAATAGCATATTTAGAATATCCATCACTGTATCTAGTATCCGCAGCCAAAGTAAAGCTAGGAAGAAGAAGCAGTGCAGACATAGAAAGTATAGCGGCTTTTTTAAATAGTTTAATCATTTGTCAACTCCTTAAATCTATATATTTAAATTGAATTATAGCAAAAAAATATTTGCCTATGTAATATACAAAAGCATAATAGTGTTCTAATTATTATAATCCAACACCAATACTATTTTATCACGTTTCTGTTCTAATTCAATTTTTTTTAGATTATTGTTATAATTTGTTAATGTTTTATGAAAAAATCATACTTATAAATATCCATTTTAAAAATTAGAATAGATATTTTAAATAAAAATACAGTTAAAAGTTTTGACATATTCTTTTATTTAAACTAAAATTAGTATGTATAGAATAAGAATTTGCAAAACAGCAAGTTTATAGATAAGAGATAGGAGAGAAATATGTTTCCAAATAGTACTGATGATTTAATACTTGAAAAGTTAATAGTATTATATATATTAAATAATTTAGAAGAAGATGTAACGGATTCACAGCTTACTCAGATAATATCCAAAACAGATGTTATGAATTACTTCACTTTAATGGTTATTCTTCAAAAAATGATAGAATCTAAGTTTATAATGTGTTATACAAAGAATAATAGAACTCTTTATGCTATTACTCAGAGTGGTTTAGAGGTTCTTGTATATTTCCAAAATAGGATACCAGACTTCTTTATAGAAAAAATAGACAAATATCTAAAGGAGAGTAGCGAAGAGATATACTCATCTGTAATAAAGAAGCAGTCTAGCTACTCATTGCAGGGAGATTCATCATATGCCGTAACCCTTATAATAATTGAAGGAAGAAAAAATGTTATGACAATTAATATGAGTGTTGATTCTGAAGTAGAAGCTAAAGAGCTTTGTAAGAAATGGAATCACTCTTATAGGGATAAATATACAGAAATACTGGATATTTTAAATGTATAGTTAAAATTTCATAAGTATAGATATAAAAAGTAAATGATTCTAGAATATATGTGGATCAAAATAATTTTGAGTTTTAAGTGGAAAATCCACTGAACATATTTTAATCGCTACGTATATATCCAAAAAAGGTGGTGCAATATTGCACCACCTTTTTATGCTTTTTATGTTTATATATTTAGAAATTTGATTTTATATAATCTTTGTATTTTTCGAATTCTTTTTTTGTAAGAACAATATGTAACTCAATTCCAATATTAGTAAGAGTAAAGTCTTCAAGCTCAATAATTCTATTATCCTTAATTTCATTGAAGATTTCAAACTTAGCATAAGGTATCAAAAGAGTAGCTTCTGTTTCATCTTCAAACAAAGTGTCTTGTATTAATTGAAGAAGTTTATTTAGATTATATCCACTCTTTGCTGAAATAAATATATTTTTATCTGTTGAATTAGGAATTTTATCCAACTTATCACTTTTATTGTATACACTAATATTTTTCTTTTTCGTAATTCCGATACTTCTCATAGTATCTTCCATTACTTTCTTTTGAAGGGCTAAACCTTCTGAACTAATGTCGTATACAGTAAGTATTAGGTCTGCATATCCGAGTTCCTCAAATGTTGATTTAAAGGCATCCTTCATAACACAAGGTAAATCACTTACAAATCCTACTGTATCTACAAGAAGATATTCTCTTCCGTTTGGAAGAGTAGATTTTCTTAAAGACATATCCAAAGTAGAAAGCATTTTATCTTTGACTATAATTGCACTTTCCTCCGTATGATCTGGGTCAAACTCAAGAAGTTGATTCATAATAGAAGACTTGCCAGAGTTAGTGTAGCCTATAAAGGCAACTAAAGGAAGTTCGTTGCCTAGTTTTCTAGATCTTTGAACAAATCTATTTTTAACTGTAATACTCAAGTCTACATCTAAAGAATCTAGCTTTTCTCTAATTTGCTCTTCATCGGTAAGAAGTCTTCTATCATTAGGATTATTTACACAGATTCCGTTTCCGTACTTATAAATTCCCTGGAATCCTTCGAGTCTATCAAGACGATATAATAGTTGAGACTTTTCTATCTCAAGTTTTGTTTCTCTTCTGTTGGATCTTGAAGAAAGTATTTCAAGAAGAAGCATAGTTCTATCTACAACCTTCTTATTTGATAAATCTTCTATATTTTTTATTTGCTTGCCTGTCAGCTCATCTATAAAGACAAGCATAGTAGCCTCTAGACTATCCATTTGTCCAATTACGTATTCAAGTGTTTCCTTGTCAAGATAGTAATTTTCATCTATCTTTTGATGCAGAATAAGTTCCGCCTTTACTTCACAACCTGCAGCCTGAACAAGTTCCTTTAATTCAATCATAGAGTCTTCAACACTTAGTGCGTGTACCTTCTCACCTTCACAAACGGCGATAGCAATAGCCACTTCATCAAAACGTGAAACGTCTTTATTTGATATTTTTAGTCTTTCCATGTTAACCTCCTAAACAAATGCTCCTAAACAAACTTATTAACTTAATAAAATAACTAAAATCTAATTTAATTGGAAGTTTAAATCAATCCAATTTATAAACTATATCAAACTCTTTACTTAAACAAAACACAAGGCTAACTTAAATTAATAAGAAAGGATCTGTTCTGCCTCAACTACATTTCAAAACTAAATTAAATTAATAAATGTCTTTGTTCTTTTTAAAAAACTTAAACTATACTTCTTTAATATACTCTTTGTAAATATTGTAGTCCATTTCATTGAGAGAAACTATAAGATCGATACCTTCATTTGTGTATTCAAAACTATCGATAACATATTTGTCCTTGATAGAGCTAAATACATCACCTCTATTGAAAGGAATTAAAAGATTTACCTTATACATGTCCTCCATAAGCATATCCTGAATTTGATTCATTAGCTTATCCATATTGACATTTTTCTTTGCAGAGACGTAAACTAAATCCTCTTGATTCTTTGGATAGATATCAAGATCTAGCTTATCAATCTTGTTGTAAACTGTAATCGTCTTTTTATCTTCGACTCCTAGGTCTTTAAGAACACTTTCAGTAGTAAGTTTTTGAATATCAGAATTGTCATTTGTAGCATCAATTACATGTAATATAAGATCAGCATATCTAACTTCTTCAAGAGTTGATTTAAATGCATTGATTAAGTCATGTGGAAGCTTGCTAACAAAACCAACTGTATCTACAACAAGAATCTCTTTTTTATTAGGTAAAAGAGCCTTTCTAAGTGTAACGTCCAAAGTTGCAAAAAGCATATCCTTTACAAAAACTTCCTTTTCACTTTCATAGTCAGGATGAGACTTTATTATCTCATTTAGAATAGTAGATTTACCAGCATTGGTATATCCTACAAGAGCTACTATAGGGACGTCGTTTTTTTGTCTTTGAACTCTCTGAATATCTCTATTCTTTGCAACTTCTTTAAGTTCTCGTCTAATAACAGCAGCCCTATTTAAGATGTGTCTTTTATCTTTTTCAAGCTTTTGTTCTCCAGGACCTCTAGTACCTATACCAGCACCAGTTCTACTCATTTGACCACCCATTCCATAAAGCCTAGGTAGTCGATATCTAAGCTGTGCAAGTTCAACTTGAAGTTTACCTTCCTTACTTCTTGCTCTTTGGGCAAAGATATCTAGTATAATCATAGTTCTATCAATTATTTTTTTGCCTACAATATTTTCTATATTTTTTATCTGAGCTCCTGACAGTTCGTCATTAAAGACGACCATAGTAGCATTTAGACCTTCAGCATAATTTTTTATTTCCTCAATCTTACCACTTCCAAGGTATGTGGCTGTATCAATAGAAGAACGGTTTTGAATCAACTCTCCTACCACTTCTGCACCTGCAGCTCTAACAAGTTCCTTTAATTCTTCCATAGATTCATCAATAGAAATATTATCAGTACGCTTGTTTGTTGAAGTAATATTCAATCCCACACACAGTGCTTTTTCTTGAAGATTAATAATATCTTCGTTATAAATATTTAAATCTGTCATTAACTGTAAATTAATTCCAAAAGGAAGATAAAATCCTTACTGGAATGTCTCCTTTCTCAATTTAGTTAATCTTATCTATATATTAATTATATCATATTTCAAATGCTTTTATTAGACTATGATGACAGATAGATTGATAAATAAAATACTAGATAAATCATATTGTGAAGCCTAATTATATGTTATAATAAAGTAGTTAAAATTAGAAAAAAGTAATAAATTTCTTTAAAAATACGGCTATACCGTAGGATGAAAAATAATATTGAGTTTTATTTTTTAGAAAATGGAGAGTTATAGATATATAGCTTATAGAAAAGTATATACTATGAAGTATTTTTAACTAAATTTACAAGAAGGAGTTTTTACATGGGAGATAATTATAAATTTTTTAGCCATAAAAACTGTGAGTTTTTTCCGTGTCATAAAGTAATAGATGAGCAAGACTTTAATTGTCTTTTTTGCTATTGTCCCCTATATGCTTTAGGAAGTAAATGTGGAGGCAATTTTTCCTATAATGAAAAGGGAGTAAAGGATTGTAGTTCCTGTATACTTCCTCACAAAAAACAAAACTATAGTTACATAATTAAAAAATTCAATGAAATCTCAGAAATAGCAAAAAATAATAGATAAAATAATAAAATATTAGTTGAAATTTTACAAGGATACTGTCTCGAATACTGTTTAAATTATTTGTAAATACATATTTGTTGAATAAAAGTTTAAATAAGTAAAGTGGCAGATACAAATGTATGAAAATTATTATATTGATAAATAAATGATTATAATTTGAGAGGGGTGCTAAATATTGGAAGAGAGAAGTAAAAACAGCATAGGTCGAGCGGTCATAGCTGCTCTAGGTTTTTTCTTGCAAGTTGCATGGATAATATTTGAAGTATATAAAATACACGATTATTATCCTATTACATCAGCTATTGCAAAATTGATATCTATTATTATAGTTTTGAGAATTTATGGACGACATACAAATGCGGCTATAAAAATTCCTTGGATGGTTTTATTATTAGTATTTCCAATTACAGGTATTATACTATATATATTATTTATAGGAAGAGGTTCTCTTTATTTTACAAAAAAGAAATTTAGAAGTATAATAGGTCAGCTTAGTAAAAAACTGAATTCAGATGATGATATACTAAAAAGGCTAAAAACAGAAGATCCTGAAGTATATGGTCAAAGTTATTATATTTCAAAAACAGGGGGATATCCTTCTTATGATGGTTGTCAAGTAGAGTATTATGCAGAAGCCGATGAAGGAATAGAAGCTCAAAAAAGAGAATTAAAAAAAGCCCAAAAATTTATATTTATGGAATACCATGCTATAGAAGACTCAGTTTCTTTTAGAAAAGTAGAAGACATTTTAGAAGAAAAGGCAAAAGAAGGTGTAGATGTAAGAATACTTTACGATGATATGGGAAGTATAGGTTTTATAGGAAAAAGCTTTAGAGAAAGATTGGCGAAAAAGGGAATTAGATGTTCAGTATTTAATCCTATGTTACCTCTATTAAATGTTTTTATGAATAATAGAGACCACAGAAAGATTACGGTAATAGATGGAAAGGTAGCTTTTACTGGAGGATATAATATAGCTGATAGATATTTTAATATAGATAGCCCGTATGGTCATTGGAAAGACACAGGCGTAATGATAAAGGGAAAGGCTGTTGATAGTTTTACAGTTATGTTTCTTGAAATGTGGTATGCCATTAACCATAGGGATATGGAAAGAGAAAAAGTAGAAGATTTTATTAATCTTTCAACAGAAGTATATCCAGATGCGAAAGGTATTGTCCATCCTTATGCAGAGAATCCACTATTAGAGGAACAACTTGCAGAAAATATATACCTAAATATAGCAAAGAATGCAAAGGATTATCTTTATATAATGACGCCATATCTTTTAATAGATGATAATATGAATGATGAATTGGTTGCAGCAGCGAAGAGAGGTGTGGATGTAAGGATTATTACACCTGGAATACCAGACAAAAAATTTGTATATAGTATGACAAGATCATACTATGGAGCTTTAGTAAGAGGTGGGGTAAGAATATATGAGTATACTCCAGGTTTTATTCATGCAAAGCAGCATATATCAGATGATGATGTTGCAGCAGTAGGAACTATTAATATGGACTATAGAAGTTTGTACCTACATTTTGAAAATGGAGTGTTGCTTCATGGTGTTGATTCAATAGAGGATATAAAGAAAGACTTTATAGAAACACTTGAAATAAGTACAGAGGTAACTGAAAAGTATCATCATACTAATAGAACAACACCTATGAGAATAACTCAATGCTTATTAAGATTCTTTGCACCATTATTATAATATATGATTAAGAAAAAAACACTTTACAAATAAACAAGTACATAGTATAATAGATAAGTCGTACGAACCCAATAGTACGAAGATCCTTTAAATGGACAATGTAGCGAAGCACTGTTTTAAATATGATTATAAGTATTTGAAAGCAGATTTTTCAACTACTTTTATCATATGATACAAAAGATAGTTGGGTATCTTGCTTCACACATCCATATAAAGCGGATAATGTGCAAGGGGCACATCCACACAAAATTTTTTATTTAAAAAGGAGAGAAAATATGTCATCAATTACAAGAGGACCAAAGTTTAAGTTATCAAGAAGACTAGGATTAAACGTTTGTGGACATCCTAAGGCAATGAACAGAGCTGGAAGAGGAACTGCAAGAAGCGACAAGAAGCTTTCACCATACGGACAGCAGTTACTTGAAAAGCAGAGATTAAGAGCTTACTACGGTGTAAGCGAAAAGCAGATGAGAATATACATGAAGAAGGCTCAGAAGGTTCAGGGTCAGACTGGTATAGCTCTTATCACAACTTTAGAAAGAAGATTAGACAACCTAGTATACAGAATGGGTCTTGCTAACTCTGTTAGACAGGCTAGACAGATGGTTAACCATGGTCACATTCTAGTGAATGGAAAGAAAGTAGATATACCATCATTCATCGTTAGTGTTGGTGATGAACTACAGTTAAGAGAAAAGTCAAGAACTAACGAACTTTTCAAGGCTAACTTCGAAGCAGCAGCTTTAAACGAATGCCCATACTTAACTAAGAATCAGGAAGAATTCTCAGCTGTATTAGCTAGAATGCCTGAAAGAGAAGAAGTGCCAATTGAAATCAATGACGCACTAGTAGTCGAATTCTACTCTAAGTCATCTCTTTAATAAATACTCTGATTTTACAATCAGAATTAAAGAAAAAATATTCCGCTACATTTTATGTAGCGGTTTTTTTTATCAAGATTACGTTTTAGGCTCTATAATATTTAGTGTTAATGGCAATAAAAATCCATAAACGTAGTAAGAGGAAAATGGATAAAATTGCTATCGAGACTATTTGACAAAGAACCTATTTTTATATGGAGTTTATGAATATAGTTATGTTTTTGTATAGATATATTTATAAAAATTTAATAGTATTAATTAGAAGCTCTTTATATATAAATAAACGGAAAAAGAAGCCTCCGCAGGCTTCTTTTTTTAAATGATAATTAATTAGTATGTGTATGAAAAACGAACACAATAAATTCAGTGACTATTTTCATAGTCTAGAAAGGTAGTACAATATGTTAAATCATGAAAACCTAACAATATTGTTAAAAATGAAAAAATTAAAAAATTTACTACAAATTAATCACAACACGATTTAATATAGAGGTTAAAAATGATTAACTCGTAACTTGATTATAACATTAATTAATATAGAAAACAAACGAAAAAAGCTACTAATTATTTCTATGTGTATAAAAAAGGCACATATTATAAGGATAATAGAAATCATTACAATAAATATAGAAAAAATAAAAAAACTCGAAAACATTGATATTACAATAAATATAAAAAGTCTAAAATAAAATGGATTAGAAAAATAATAACGAAAAAAGCTTAGAAAGTATTTTTTAAAAATGTATAAAATGGCTTTTAGAAGTTCTAAAACTTCTAAACAAAATAAAAAGAATTTTTTGAAAAATGGTGATTTTCTCTATATTAAGTGTTATAATATAGTCACAATATAAATAATAAATTTAAATTATTTATAGAGTTTCAAAGTTTAGATGTTTTTTGCAACTTTTGTTGAGAAACATTGAAAACAAACAATTGTAGGGGGGAGAAAATGGTAATAGGATGGGAAAATATCGATGACCTTGAAGATTACTTCATTACATATCTCCTTTATAAGAAGTCTCTTAAGGTTCCACAGATATCAAGAATAAGGAACAAGTCCATTGAGGATGTAAATAATGACTTGATAAAAGCAAAGCTATCTTTAAGAAAGAGCAAGAAAAATGACGCTAAGGAAAAGGATATTATCAATTATTACCTTACTCTATCTAAAGAAGAAAGAATTTCCTTTATAAAAAGCTTAGGCGAAGAGGAGATAATTGATTTTAAGAGAAAGGTCTACAAGGGTATCCTAAACCTAGAAAATGCAGAAGATCTGATGGTTTTGGTTTGGACAGCTGGAGAATTTCAAGACAGCAGGTTTCTAAATATATTGTACCCCTTGACTGAGAAAAATCACTCGAATTTAAGGAGGATTGCATACTCAGCCATTGGGAAAATAGCCTGTGAAGAAAGTAGCTATATTCTTGAACTCGGGCTTTTGGACAAGAATCCACAGGTCAGACAGTATTGTGCAAAATACCTTGGTGACATCGGTAGCATGGATAGTATAAGAATTCTTGAAAATCTTGTTAAGAACAAGGCTGGATTTGAGAAGGAGTACGTTATAAGGGCGTGTAAAGCATCCTTGGACAAACTCTATCAAAAGTTCAGTATCTAAAAATAACTCGCGTAGGTGCGCAGAGAAGAGTATTTATGAAAATGGAGGGATTCTAAATGATAGTAAGACGTTGTTCTGGCGGTGTTGTATTTTATGCAAATAAGGTTTTATTAGTTAAGAATGATAGAGGTGAATGGACTTTACCTAAGGGTAAGATAGTCGGCGATAATCTACCTCACGAAAGTGCTATTCAGAGAGTGAAATTGGAAACTGGCTCTGATGCAAAAATACTCGATATTGCAGGAGATACTATATATGAATTCTTCTCAAGAAGCAGAAATCAAAGAGTTTGTAATGCTATAATGTGGTATGTAATGGAAGCTGATAGCGATGCATCTGAAATAAGTAAAGAGTTTTTAGACGGAGGTTTCTATAGAGTAACAGATGCTCTAGAAATGTTGACTCACAGCAAAGAAAAGTCTTTAGTAGATGTATCATACAAAAAATATAAAAATTATAAGAAGGCTGAATAATTATAGAGATATGTATGTCCCTTTGTCACTTTGACAGAGGGACTTTTTATGTTTAGATATATGGGAAACCACTTAAAGTATGATATAATAAAAAACAGGTAATAAAACTTGGAGGTGAAAGTGTGCAA
>X411_Leopard__coassemble_90_pt1 | contig 25004 bp, 23 predicted proteins | sample X411_Leopard__metabat2_low_PE_007 | metagenome-assembled genome bin X411_Leopard | reverse complement strand
CTTGAATTGTTTATTTTTTTTTAATATGGTATAATTTACTTATAAACATAACAAATATATTTCGTTTAACTTGTGAAAATTATTATAGTAAGGAGAAATAGTTAACATGGAAAAAATGTACTACGATATAGATTTTGAGAAAGTACCAAAACATATAGCAATTATTATGGACGGTAATGGAAGATGGGCGAAATCTAGAATGATGCCTAGAACTTATGGTCATAAAGCGGGAGTTGAAACTATAAGAAAGGTAGTAGAAGAGGCACAGAGACTAGGGATTAAGTATCTTACACTATATGCCTTTTCAACTGAAAATTGGAAAAGACCAAAAGATGAAGTTTCTGCTCTAATGAAGCTTTTAGTTACTTATCTTAGAAAAGAACTTGCAGAACTTGACAAAAATGGTGTAAAGATAAACACAATTGGTAATATTTCAAAGTTACCTCAAGTATGCGTTGAAGAACTTGAAAAGTCTAAAGAAAAAACAAAAGATAATAAGTCATTGGTTCTTACTCTAGCACTTAATTATGGTGGAAGAGCAGATATAATTGATGCTGTAAAGAACATATGCGCAGCTGTGCAAAGTTCAAAATTAGATATAAATAGTATTGATGACGACTTATTCTCAAAATATTTAGATACAAAGGATATAATAGATCCAGATCTAGTTATAAGAACAAGTGGAGAACAAAGATTAAGTAATTTTCTTCTTTGGGAAGTTGCTTATTCTGAATTTTATTATACAGACATACACTGGCCAGACTTTGATGAAGAAGAACTTCAAAAAGCAGTATACTATTACCAAAAACGTGATAGAAGATTCGGTGGTGTAAAATAGGAGGTAATTATGAAAAAAAGATTTATTTCGGCAATGATAATGCTTCCACTACTAATACTTTTAATAGTAAGGGGAGTTCCTCTTTATGTTGGCGGAGCAATTTTGATGTTGATAGCCTTACACGAATTTTATTCAGCCTTTGAAAATATAGACTATCACCCGATAAAAATTTTAGGCTATGCCTATGCAATATTTGTATTTTTTGCCAATTTATATGGATTTACAACAGAGGCATATTCCTTTGGACTATTTCTTGTTTTTATAATATCTATATTATTTGTACTTGCACAAAAGTCAGATGTTATCGATATATGCTTAACTTTTTGCGGGATTTTTTATATATGTATGTGTTTCAACTATATTATAATGACTGTAAACAATATAAATAATGGAAAAATATTTGTGTGGCTAATATTTATAATTTCATTTGCTACAGATATTTTTGCTTATTTGGTTGGTAAAAGGTTTGGTAAAAACAAATTAATACCGAGTGTCAGTCCTAATAAAACAGTAGAAGGAAGTCTAGGTGGCATAGCTGCTAGTGTAATTTTCAGTGTAATATTCGGTATCGCTTTTAAACTACCGATAATGGTTATGATACTTGTTTCATTAGTGGGAAGTATAGTTGCTCAAATGGGAGATCTAATAGCTTCTTCAATAAAAAGATATGTCGGTATTAAAGATTTCGGCAAAATAATTCCAGGACATGGTGGAGTATTGGATAGATTTGATAGTGTACTTTTGGTATCACCATATGTATATTTAGTTTTGGTGTATTTTATAAAGTAATATCTAAAAAATACAAATGAGAGAAATTTTAAATATAAAAAAGCAGAAGTAAATTTACTTCTGCTTTTTTGTGTTAAAGCTTATTTATTTCTTCTACTAGCTCATCGACAATTTTATCTTGTGGGACTCTCCTTACAATTTCACCATTTTTAAATAGCAATCCTATACCATCTCCACCAGCTATCCCTATATCGGCTTCACGAGCCTCTCCAGGTCCATTAACAGCACATCCCATTATGGCTACTGTAATATCTTTTTCTATATTTTCAATTCTTTCTTCTACTTTACCAGCAAGTTCAATTAGATTTATTTGACATCTTCCACAAGTAGGGCATGATACTATTTTGATTTTATCATTAAGTAGCCCAATGCTTCTAAGTATTTCTTTTCCGACCTTTACTTCTTCAGTAGGATCACCTGTAAGTGAAATTCTGATTGTATCACCGATACCATCTACAAGAAGTGAACCAACACCGATAGAAGATTTAATAGTTCCCTTCTTTACACCACCAGCTTCTGTTATACCTAGATGAAGAGGATAGTCTACCTTTTTTGACATAAGTCTATAGGCTTCTACCGATTTTCTAATATCTGAGTTCTTTAATGAAATTACAATATCAAAAAATCCTAAATTTTCTAGTATTCTAACATGCTTCATTGCAGACTCTACCATTGCTTCTGGAGTTGGACCAGAGAATTTTTCAAGAAGTTCCTTTTCAAGTGAGCCTCCATTTACACCAATTCTAATTGGAATATTATTTTTTTTGCAAGCTTCGACTACCTGTCTAGTTCTATCTTCACTACCGATATTTCCAGGATTTATTCTAATACCATCTACTCCTTGCTCAATAGCTTCAAGTGCAAGTCTATAATCAAAATGAATATCTGCTACCAATGGTATAGAAATAGATTTTTTTATAGTGGAAATATTTTTAGCAGCTGTCATGTCTGGAACTGCAATTCTTACAATATCGCAATCAGCAGCTTCTAATTTTTTTATTTGTTCAATAGTTGCTTTAGCATCCCTTGTATCTGTATTAGTCATTGACTGTACTGAAATAGGTGCATCTCCACCTATAAATATATCACCAAGTTTTATCTTTCTTGTCTTTCTTCTTTCGTAACTCATAATTTACTCCTTCATATATTTAAATATATCTTCTTAATTTAATTTATTATAAACATTTATAAAAATGCTATCTATTATATATTGTACAGTTAAAAAGCATTGAATAAAAATACTTTAATTAATCTTTACATAAATTTATAGATGTATAGGATATACCCATACATCTATAAAAAATATCTAGCTATTTAAAATTTTAGCTAAAAAAATATTCTCAAAATATCCTTATACGTTATAAAAAGCATGAAAGCTAGTAAAACAAATAGACCAGCTCCATTAATATAACCTTCAACTTTAGAAGGTAATTTTTTTCCACCTCTTAAAAATTCGATGAAAAGAACCAATATTCTCCAACCATCTAGAGCTGGAATAGGTAAAAGGTTAAATATACCGATATTTAAGCTTATTAAGGCTGTAAAGTATACTAGATTTAGGAAACCTGTACTTGCAGCTGTAGAAACCATTTTTATAACTCCAACAGGTCCTGAAAGCGAGTTCATTACATTTCCTGATAATTGTCCAGTAACAAGTTGCCATAAAAAGTTCAACATAGTCTTTGAAATATCGTATGTTGTATATATTGCATGAGGTATTACCTTAAGCAAGTTTCTTTCGTATTTAGGTTGTATACCTATCATGTATTTTCCAGACATTTTTTCTGGTTTAACTACTTTTTCTAATTCTTTTCCGTTTCTTTCAATAGTAATATCGAGCTTTTTACCATTGCTATCTACTATTGTTTTTGTTAACTCATTAAAGCTATTTATTTTGTTTCCATCTATATCAACAATTTTATCTCCTGCTTTTATTCCTGCAACTGCTGATGGTGATTTAGGTAGTACTTTTTCAAAAGTAGTACCTGGAGTACCTAGTATGGCAAAAAACGGTATAAAAAGAATTATACATAATAGTATGTTTGCAAGTGGACCAGCTACAATAGATAGGAATCTTTCTTTTATAGATTTCTTCTCAAAAGAGTTAGGGTCATCAGAATCTTCATCTTCCCCTTCCATTGCTACATATCCTCCTATTGGAAGAAGTCTTACATTGTAGACAATTCCATCTTTTTCAAAACCGAATAGCTTAGGTCCCATACCGATTGAAAACTCATGTATAGTAACACCTGCACGTTTTGCAAAGTAAAAGTGTCCAAGTTCGTGTATAAATACTATGAAACCAAACACCAGTATTGCTGCTATTATATTCATATATTCACTCCTTTTTATAAATCCCCAAGGGGTAATAAGTTTTATTATAATCTATATATCTTAGAAAAAGCTAAATTAACAACTTTTGTATAAGAATAGAAATTATTTTAAAGTTTTTTTAATAAAATCCCTTGTCCATTTGTCTGTATTTAAAATATCTTCAAGACTAGGATCTTCTATAAATTGATGTTTGTCAATTGCAAGTTTAATATACTTAGGTATATCATAAAAACCTATTTCATCATTTAAAAACATTTGAACAAGAATCTCATTTGCTGCATTTAGTACAGTACAGTCAGTACCACCATGTTTTAAAGAATCATATGCAAGTTTTAGACAAGGGAAGATTTCCATGTCTGCTTTTTCAAAAGTTAGACTCGCTATTTCAAATAAATCAAGTCTTTCAAAAGAAGATTCTATTCTCTTAGGGTAGGTAAGAGCATACTGTATTGGGACTCTCATATCAGGACAACCAAGTTGTGCCATTACAGTAGAGTCCTGAAATTGAACCATAGAATGAATGATACTTTGTGGATGAACATGTACTATAATATCATCAGCATCAACATCAAAAAGCCATTTTGCCTCTATTACTTCAAGTCCCTTATTCATAAGAGTAGATGAATCAATAGTTATTTTTTGTCCCATAGTCCAGTTTGGATGCTTTAGAGCATCATTTTTGCTTACATTTTCCAATTCAGCTCTTTTCTTACCTCTAAAAGGACCACCTGAAGCAGTAAGAAGTATTTTGTCTATCTTATTGCCATTTTCTCCATTTAAACACTGGAATATAGCACTGTGTTCACTATCAACTGGTATTATTGAAGCATTGTGTTTCTTTGCTTCGCTCATTACTATTTTCCCAGCAGTAACAAGAGTTTCCTTGTTTGCAAGAGCAATAGTAGTAGAATTCTTTATAGCTTGTATTGTAGGAACAAGACCTATCATACCTACTACTGCAGTAATTAGGGTATCAATTGTTTTTGAAGAAGATATTTTTACTAGACCGTCAAGTCCAGTATGAACTTCAAAATCATAGCCAAAATCTTCTTTTTTATTAAGAAAGTCTTTGTATGTTTCTTCGTTGAAGATAGTTACTATACTTGGCTTAAATTCATGTATTTGTTCAGATAAAAGTTCTATATTTTTATTTGTACTAATACCTTCTATTTTAAACATTTCTGGATTTTTTCTAACTACATCAAGGGTCTGAGTTCCTATAGAACCTGTAGAACCAAGAATAGAAATTACTTTTTTATTTATACTCAAATTTTTCACATCCTATCATAATAAATATTACCTTATTGATTATATCATAAAAACATAAAAAATTCTTAAGTTAAAGCCATTAATAAAGATATATCAATAAAAGAAATGATATAGAGAATACTTTAAAAGAAAAATAAAAAAAAATAAAAAAAATTTTATAAAAAGTTTATAGATAAGATAAATAAAGGCATTCGTAAAAATTAAGTTTAGCTATAAGGTAAAAAAAAGTTTATTAAAACGCTAAACTTATTGCCGTCAGACTGTTGACACTTGTATTTTAAGGTTGTATATTAGTGTTAAAGATTGAAGGGAGTGGTAGGGTGTTTGAAATAAGTAAGAATAAAAGGAAAATAGACCAGACAGAGTACACTGAAAGTAGAAATGTCGATTATATAAAAAATACCAGTAGATTTTTAAATATATCTCCCAGAAACTACTTGAAGACAATGAAGGATATGAGTTCAAAAAAATCTATGATACCTATGATGCTGATAAGTATCATGGATAGAAATAATAAGATAATGATGACTTTGGATGAAATATCTGAAATAATGGATTATCCAAAAACGAGTTTGTCTGTTTTATTTGGTGAGCTTAGAAAAAATGAGTTTATGATAAAGGAAAGAAACGGTGTATATATGATAAATCCCTTGATTTCATATAAGGGTTCTAAATATGAAAGAGATAAACTTGTTGAAGAGTACAATGCTATAAAAAATAAAAATAATAGAGAAAGAGGGTATTGATATGGCTTTTAGATTTGACAGAGAGATAATGAAGTGGTTTGATTCATTTTTCGAGGATCAGATTGATATATTCAACGTAAATAACTTTCTTTGCTCAATGCAGGAGTTTGATCCTCAGAAAAGAACAGATAACTTAATAATTTTGGAGAAGGAAAACTCTGATTATTGGAGATTAGAATTTTCAATTCCTGAAAACTATGTAATTAAGTTAAGAAAGAATGTACATCCATTTTTTGGGGAGTACATATACGATCAGATATCCATTTATAGTGATGATAGGATATATGATTTTGTTAATCAATATATAGTTAAAATACTAAATAATGTTGTTAACTATACATACCATCCAATTGATAGAATTTACTATATGGATTTTAATGATGAGTTTATTAGAAAGTGTAAGTATTTACAGGTTGGCGAAAAGAGAGTAATAGATGAAGATTTGTACTTGACACCTTTATCAAATAAGAGTTTCGATTTTTATAATTTTGCAAAGACTTTCAAATTGAATCTAAGTTTTGATCCTAAAAAAGGTGAAGACCTTTTAGATAGTATACTTGATTTAAGAAAATCAATAATTATATCAGAGTAAAATTTATTAGTCAGAAGACAAACATTGTTTAAAGTAGGAAAATAATTTATAAAAATAATAGGTAAGCTTGATAAAAAATTTATTTAAAATAGATATTTCTAAGCGTGAAATATAAAAATATATAAATAAAGAAGGGATGTGCTATATATGAATGTAGAAAAAATGACTTTAAGAGTTCAAAATGCTCTTAATGATGGTTTTGCAGAAGCGGTAAAGAATCACAATCAACAGGTGGATGTTATACATCTATTATATGCACTTGTAAATCAAGAGGACGGTTTGATACCTAATATAATAGATAAGATGAATATAAGCGTAGATGCTTTGAAAAATAGTTTAGAAAATGAAATGAAAAAACTTCCTAGAGTGACAGGAGATGGAGCTAGTTCACAGGGAGTTACAGCTACTAGAAAGATAAATGAAGTGTTACTAAAGGCAGAAAAGATTTCAGAGGATTTCAAAGATTCTTATATAAGTGTTGAACATGTAATGCTTGCTATATTCGATATTGAAAAGGATAGCAATATAGGAAGAATATTTAATCAGTTTGGATTGACTAAACAAGAATTTTTAAATGTACTTACATCTGTAAGAGGAAATCAAAGAGTTGACACTCAGGATCCTGAAGGAACTTATGATGCACTTGCAAAATATGGTACTAATCTTGTTAAGTTAGCGCAAGACAATAAGTTAGATCCTGTAATAGGAAGAGATGAGGAAATAAGAAGAACAGTTAGAATTCTATCCAGAAGAACAAAAAACAACCCTGTTCTTATAGGTGAGCCAGGTGTTGGTAAGACAGCTATAATTGAGGGGCTTGCTCAAAGAATTGTCAAGGGCGATGTTCCAGAGGGATTGAAAAATAAAATAATTTTCTCTCTTGATATGGGGGCTTTAATTGCAGGAGCTAAGTATAGAGGAGAGTTTGAAGAAAGATTAAAGGCTGTACTAAAAGAAGTATCAAGTTCAGATGGAAAGATAATTCTTTTTATAGATGAAATACACAATATAGTTGGTGCAGGTAAAACAGAAGGATCTATGGACGCAGGAAACTTAATTAAACCTATGCTTGCTAGAGGTGAGTTAAACTGTATTGGCGCAACAACATTTGATGAATATAGAAAATATATAGAAAAGGATAAGGCTCTTGAAAGAAGATTCCAGCCAGTAATAGTAGAAGAACCTACTGTAGAAGATACTATATCAATACTAAGAGGTTTGAAGGAGAGATTTGAAATACATCATGGTATTAGAATACATGACAATGCTTTAGTTGCTGCAGCAAAGTTGTCAGATAGATATATATCAGACAGATATCTTCCTGACAAGGCTATTGACCTTATAGACGAAGCTGGAGCAATGATAAGAAGTGAAATAGATTCTCTTCCTACTGGATTGGATATAGTAAGAAGAAAGTTATTTACATTGGAAATTGAAAGAGAAGCCTTATTAAAGGAAAATGATGAAAAATCTAAGGCAAGACTAGAAGAACTTGAGGCAGAACTTGCAGATTTGAAGGAAGAAAATGACGAATTAACAGCAAGATATGAGTCAGAAAAAAGCAAGATAATGGATATAAAGATGCTAAAAGAAAAGCTTGATGATGCAAAGGGCAGAGCTGAAAGATATGAAAGAGAATATGACTTCAACAAGGCTGCCGAAGTAAAATATGGTGAGATTCCAGCTTTAGAAGAACAAATTAAAAAGTATGAAGAAAAGATGTCAAAGCATGAAAATGAAAATACACTATTGAAAGAAGAAGTAACTGAAAATGAAGTTGCTGATATTGTTTCAAAGTGGACAGGAATACCAGTTACAAAGCTTGTAGAATCTGAAAAGCATAAACTTCTACAATTAGAAGATAAGCTTCATGAGAGGGTAATAGGACAGGATGAGGCTGTAAAGGCAGTATCTGATGCTATTATAAGATCAAGAGCAGGTCTTGGAGATATGAACAAGCCTATTGGATCATTTATATTCTTGGGACCAACTGGAGTAGGTAAGACAGAACTTGCTAAGACTTTGGCTAGAGAATTATTTGATAGCGAAGATAATATGATAAGAATAGATATGTCTGAATATATGGAAAAACACAGTGTGTCTAGACTTGTAGGACCACCTCCAGGATATGTTGGCTATGAAGAAGGTGGACAGCTTACTGAAGCTGTAAGAAGACAGCCGTATTCAGTAATACTATTTGATGAAATCGAAAAAGCTCATAGTGATGTATTTAATATGTTCCTTCAGATTCTTGATGATGGTAGATTAACAGACAATAAGGGTAAGACAGTAGACTTTAGAAATACTCTTATTATAATGACTTCTAATATAGGTAGTGAAGTTCTACTTGAAGCTAAGGGAGACATAAATGAAGAAGTAACATCAAAGATCAATGAGATGATGAGATTAAGATTTAAACCAGAATTCCTTAACAGAGTAGACGACATAATAATGTTTAAGCCTCTTCAGAAGGAAGAAATTAAGAAGATAATAGATATCTTCATGAGAAAGGTAATAGACAGACTTGCTGAAAAGAACATATCTCTTGAAATCACAGATGAAGCAAAGGATATGATTGTGGATATCGGATACGATTCAGTATACGGTGCAAGACCACTAAAGAGATATATAAGCAATACTCTTGAAACTCAGATAGCAAAGAGAATTATTGCAGGGAATATCTCAGATGGGGATAGCTTAAAGATAGTTTGTGAAGATGGTCAAATTGTAATTAAATAGTTTGAAAATGAAAAACTGGTGGTAAATACCACCAGTTTTTTTTGTAACAATATATAAAAATGCAAAAAAATAAATGACTATCAAAAAAACTTATTGAAATAGCAGTAGAAAACTAATATATTATTAATTAAAAATCTATATCCTCCTTAACTTAATAAATATTAAAAATTCTTTTAAATATTCTATAGTAAGAAAAATTATCCTTTTATACATATATTTAAATTTTGAAATATGAATCAAAAAAGTAACTTATCTTAATAATAAGATAAATAAAAAAGAAAAAATATTTTTATTTTAACAAAAAAACATAGAAAAAGTTGTCTTTTTTATGAGAACGCAATGATAAAAAAATAACAAAAAAGTATAAATTTTAAATTTTATTTGAGAAGTATTTTATGAAAACCTTATTTTCAAATGTTTCGTAATTATCTTAAAAAAAAATTAAAAATATAAAAAACATATATATTATTGAAAAAACAAGTAATTTATTAAAAAACTTTTGTAAAATCAAATAAATAAAAAAATAAATACGTTTACACAATAAAAAAAGCTAAAATGACTTATTTGTTATAAAAAAGTCTAATTTAAAGAATTGTTTGACAATACTGAAAACTATAGGTATACTTAATATTGAAAATTTATTATATTAGAAAAGGAGGCGTTCTTAATGAATATCAGATTTAAGGATATCGTAGTAATCGGGTTTGCACTGTTCGCAATGTTTTTTGGAGCTGGGAACCTGATTTTCCCTCCGTATCTAGGTGTAACATCAGGAACTAAGTGGTTTATAGGATTCATAGCATTTTTATTTGCAGACGGCGGTCTAGCACTACTTGGAGTTGTAGCACTTACGAGAACCGGTGGGGATATGAAACAATTATTTACCAGAGCAGGTAAAGCAATAGGAATTATAATAGGTACACTAATGATTTTATGTATTGGACCTTTTTTAGCTATTCCTAGAACAGCTGCAACAACTTTTGAAATAGGTATAAAACCTTTGGCAGGAGCAGCCATAAATCCAGTAATTTTTGCAATAATATTTTTTATAGTAGTATTTGTTCTTACAATTAGACCTTCTAAGGTTGTAGATATAGTAGGGGCTTTTCTTACTCCAGCACTCATAATATGTTTAGCAGTTCTCATAATTAAAGGAATTGTGAACCCAATAGACCAACCAATAAATAGAGTTTTAGTAGATAATGTATTTGTAAGCGGCATAAATGATGGCTATCAAACAATGGACGCTATGGCTGCCTGTATATTTGCAGGAGTAATCATAGCCTCGGTGACTCAAAAGGGTTATACAGACAAAAACTCTATGGCAAAGGCTACAATTTTAGCTGGAATAGTGGCTGTAATTGGTTTAGCACTTGTCTATGGTGGCTTGACTTATTTAGGAGCAACAGTTTCTTCTCAATTTGATGCCAATGTTGAAAGAACAAGTTTAGTTGTATTTATTACACAGTCTATTCTTGGGCATCCTGGAAAGGTAATATTGGCGATAATAGTTACACTTGCATGTTTGACAACAGCTATAGGCCTTACATCTTCATGTGGAAACTATTTTAGAGATTTGACAAATGGAAAAATAAAATATGAACTCACAGTAGTTGCAGTATGTGTGTTTTCAGCAGTAGTATCAGTATTTGGTGTTGATCAGATAATAAAAATAGCGGCACCAGTGCTAGGCATGATATATCCAGCAGTAGTTACATATATATTCTTGGGTCTTGCAAATGACAAGATAAAAAATAATAATGTATTCAGACTTGCTATTTGGGTGGCATTAACACTAGGAGTAATTTCAGTATTACCAAGTATACCAACATTTTCAAAGTTCCAATCAATTGTAAGCTTTGTAGATATGATGAATACTTGGCCTGGAGGAAGTTTTGGATTCTTCTGGTTAATACCAGTAATAATTGCAGGACTAATAGGAAAGTTTATACCTTGTAGAAGCTGTAGATAGAATTTAAAATAAAAATTAAATTTAAAGTGTAAAAAAGATTAAATACGATTAATAAGTTTTCAAAATAGGCGGCGGTTTTACCGTCGTCTTTTATTGATTAAAAGATAAAAGTATATTATAATATGCCTTAGGTGGAGGTATTGACTATGGCTAAAAAAAAGAAAAAGATCAAGAAGAAAAAAGAAAAAGCATACTATGAAAAGGAACTAAGAAAAGATAAGATAGTTGAAAAAAATATGAAAAAAAACAACATGTTTACAAATACAACATTTATGATCTGCATTGGATTTTTGATTATAATGTATTCAAGATATGTTGTTATGGAACTATCATCAAGGCTAGTCTTCATATTTGGGCTTGGTGTAATGGGTTATGGAGTATTTAATTATATTAAAATTCATAAAGGTAAAATTGAAAATAGTAAAGGTAAAAAAGAATACTCAAAAGGTAACTTAATCATAGACTATATAATGCTTTTAGTTATTTTAGCTGGTATTATTTACAACGCTTTTATGCTAATAAAAGGGAATATTTAGAAAAAAATATATTTTTTCTATTGACAAATATTAATATACGATATATCATTAATACATAACAATTTTAAATCTCTTATCGAGAGAGGCGGAGGGACTGGCCCTATGAAGCCCGGCAACCTGAGAAATCAAGGTGCTAATTCCAGCAGCTTAGGCTGAAAGATGAGTAGAAATTCCTGTGTCTGGGTTTATTTACTCAGACATTTTTTAGTATACAGGAAAGAAAGGGGAAAAAGATGATAGAAATCAAAGAAGTAAGCAAGTCATATGGAAGTAACAAAGTTCTTTCAGATGTCAACTTTACAATTAACGAAGGCGAAATATTTGGAATAATCGGACATAGTGGAGCAGGAAAATCTACGCTTTTAAGATGTATCAATAGATTAGAAACTTTCGATTCAGGTGAAATAATCGTTAAGGGTAAGAAGGTAAAAGATTTAAATAATGAGCAGTTAAGAGAATTGAGAAAAAATCTAGGAATGATATTTCAGCACTTTTCACTTCTTGAAAGAAAAACAGTATTTGAAAATGTAGCACTTCCCATGGAGTGTCACGGATACAGTAAGGATGAAATAAATAAAAGAGTAACTGAGCTTCTAGATTTGGTAGGAATATTAGAAAAGAAGGATTCTAGACCTAAAAATTTAAGTGGAGGTCAGAAGCAGAGAGTAGCAATTGCAAGGGCTCTTACAATGAATCCATCTGTTTTATTATGTGATGAGGCTACTTCAGCCTTAGATCCTAAAACAACAAGTGCTATATTATCTCTTTTACAAGAAATAAATAGCAAACTTGGAATTACTATTATAGTAGTTACACATCAGATGGAAGTAATTAAGCAGATATGCACAAGAACAGCAATAATGGATGCAGGTAAGGTTTTGGAAATTGGAGAAACTGAAGAAATTTTCCTAAACAGCCCACCAGCACTCAGAAAGCTTCTTGGTGAAGATAATATAGTTTTACCAGAAGGTTTAAACATAAAACTTTTATTTACAAATGATAGATCAAACGATGCAATAATCACAGGAATGGCTAGAGAATTGAATATAGATGTATCTATAATATTCGGAAAGCTTGAAAAATTCAGAGAAGATGTGTTGGGATCTTTAATAATTAATATTCCAGAGGGGCATATAGAAGATGTAGTAGCTTATCTTGATAAGCATGGAATGAGATGGCAGGAGGTAAAAAATGAGCTTTAGTGATTTTATGACAAATTTATTTCCAGCAGCTATGATTCAGACCTTATATATGATAGTAGTTCCTACTATCATAGCAACAGCCATAGGTTTTGTTATAGCAGTAATTCTGGTAGTAACAAAAGATGGAGGCTTGAAACCAAATAAAAATATAAATAGGATATTAGGACTTATAGTTAATATATTAAGAAGTTTTCCATTTATTATACTTATAGTGGCAATGATACCAATTACAAGAGCAATAGTAGGAACAAGTATTGGAGAAACAGCTGCTATAGTACCTATTACAGTGGGTTCAGCACCGTTTATAGCAAGATTAATAGAAAATGCTCTTGATGAAGTAGACAAAGGATTAATAGAGGCAGCAAAGTCATTTGGTGCAACAAATTCACAAATTATATTCAAGGTAATGCTAAAAGAAGCTACACCTGCAATTGTGACAGGAGTTACTTTATCGATCATATCAATACTTGGATATACAGCAATGGCAGGTGCTGTAGGAGCAGGTGGATTGGGTAATGTAGCTTTGATGTATGGTTACCAGCAATTTGATAAAAATGTAATGGCATATACTGTAATTGCATTAGTTATAATAGTTCAAATAATTCAGAGCTTAGGAGACTTTTTATATAGAAAGTTAAAGTAATAAAATATAGGGAAATTTAATTTTAAACATAGAAAGACTTTCTTTACTTGAGACAAGGCAAGTTTAGAATAAAAAAATTTCAAAGAAATACTGTTATTAAGAGGAAATAATAACAGTACTTCTTTAAAATATACAGAAAATTCATATTAGAGTTATCTGACAGAAAATTACATTTAATGGAGGTATTATTTATGAAGGCAAGAAAATTATTAACATTGGCAGCAGTTGCTGTATTATCATTAGGTTTAGTGGCATGTGGATCTAACAAAGAAGAAAAGAGCGCAGGAGATGATAAGACTATAGTTATAGGTGCATCAGCAAATCCTCATGCAGAGATTTTAAATAATGCAGTTAAACCTGCTCTTGAAAAAGAAGGTTATAAACTTGATGTAAAGGTATTTAATGATTATGTGTTACCTAATAAGGGACTATCAGAAAAATCACTAGATGCTAACTACTATCAGCACGTTCCTTATTTAGAAGAATACAATAAGAAGAATAACACTGATCTTGAGTATACAGTAAAGGTTCACTTAGAGCCAATGGGAATATACTCAGATAAGATTAAAAACCTAAGCGAATTAAAGGATGGAGCAGTAGTAGCAGTTCCAAACGATCCTACTAATGAATCTAGAGCATTAGAGTTATTAGCAAAAGAAGATATAATAAAGGTAGCAGATAAGAAGTTATTAACAAAAAATGATATTACAGAAAATCCAAAGAAGATAGAAATTAAGGAATTAGCAGCAGAGCAGTTACCGACAGCTTTAAAGGATGTAGATATAGCAGTAATAAATTCTAACTATGCTTTACAGGCGAAATTGAACCCTACAAAAGATGCAATAGCATTAGAATCTAAGGATTCTCCATATGCAAATGTAATAGCAGTGAGACCAGATAATAAAGATTCAGAAAAGATTAAGGCTTTAAACAAGGCAATTACTTCTCCAGAGGTTAAGAAATATATAGAAGATACTTATAAGGGTGCGATAATACCATCATTCTAGAGTAAGATGTTTTTTATAAAAGTTATAGACTGAGTAGTAGTATGGTAGTATGTAAGAATTTATTTTAATCTAAAGTTCAGTAGTATATTATAAGTTAGTATTTTAATAGAACTATTTTTTAGATATATTAAATAAAAAGCTCATGTGAAAACATGAGCTTTTTATAGTTAGAAGCTTAATTTTTAGTGTATTATCAATAAGTAAATATATTAGTTAAATATTGATTTAAAGAAAGCGACAATCTTGTCTATTATGCTAGGACTTTGATTCTCTTGTGTAGAATCTGAATTACCAGCAAGTTTTTCAGCACTATCTACACCTGATGCAGTTGTACTTACAACAGCGTCATTTGACAGTTTAGAGTCATCAAACTGACTGAAAAATTGATTTGCTTCTTTGTTGTTTTTTATAAAAGATTTAGCTTTATTGAAAATACCATCAATATCGATTTTTTCTCCAGCTTCCTTTAAATTGTATCCAACATTTGCACTTATATTATCAAGTGTATCTTTCATATCTTTGTAGTTGTAATTCTGATTTCCAATGTCCTTTAAAAGATTGACAATAACATTAATGTCTCCTGTATTTAAAGTAACATTGTACTTGTTTGCAACATCCTGAACAGTTTTTTCAATCTGCTGAGGATCTTTCATATCTTTTTGAATAACTTCCTTCTTAGCATCATTTATAATACCAGAAGCCTTATCTTTACCCACTTCTTCAGCAAGGTTACCAGTAGTAACAAGTTCCTTATTTGCAAGCTGTTTCTTTTCTTCAGTAAGATTTTCTCCTGAAGACTTTTCAAATGCAACGATTATACCTGTTAAAGCACCAGTACCACTTACAGGGAATGGAGCAGCAGCTACTACATTTGCATTTTCAACACCAGCTGTAGCAAGTGTTGAAGCAATCATAGAGCTTGTAACCCAAGTGATGTTAGATGTTTTGACATTTATACCACCACTTCCTGTAGGAACAACATATGATGAAGACATTGTAACGTGTCCTAATTGTGCTTCAGGGGCAACTCCTGAAAGGTACTTTCTTTCCTGTTGGTTATTAACATAAATTATATTGGGGTTATTTGCATCAACACCAAAGTAATTTAGAATCTCCTGTTTCTGCTGTTTATTAAGATTTGCACCTAACGTAATTACTTCTCCAGTAGAGTCAGCATGCGAAGAAATTGACATTGCAAACATCATTACTAAAGACATTAAGAATGAAAGTATTCTTTTACTCTTTTTCATATTCTACCTCCAAAAAATCTGAATACTAATTATACATAGAGTATACATCCAAGATTATACTAAATTTCTTAATTTATCCTTAGCAGTAATAAATATTAAATTTTCAAATATCAGAAAATCGAAACAAAGGCAGCTATTTACTTTATATTTTGCAAATGGTATAATGTTATCATAGAAAAATAATACAAATCGGAGGTATTTGCAATGTCAAAAATGGATGTCAAAAAAAGAGTCATAGATTATTTAATAAAAGAATTAAAAGTTCCTGAAAATATGATAGAAGAAGATGTAGCTCTATCAGAATACGAAGAAGGTATAGAAGGAACAATGGATATTACGATAGTAGTAGAAGATAGTGAAGATTGTTTAGTACCTCTAATGGTAATTCAGTGTATAGATGATGACAAGGAATTAAATGAAGAGGAAGCTGAAAAGTATATGGATATTCTTGAAACTATTGATTCAGCAACAAATGTTGGAAGAATGATTCTTACAAATGGAGATCAGATGATGTATGCTGATTGGAATGGAACAGAACTAGATGAAGATGATGTTTTACCTACATATGAAGAAATGGTTAAGGATTTCAAGGATACAGAAAAGGAATATATGGAATATCTTGAAGAACATCCAGATCATGTTTGTGATGAAAACTGTGATCACGAACACTAGGTATTAGCATATAAATAGAAAGATAAATTTAGAGTTTATTTTGATAAACAAGATATGGCAGGTGAATTTTCACTTGCCATATGTTTTATAGAGATTAAAAAGATTTAAGAAGAACTTTTTATAATTGATACATTTTATAATTGATACACTTGAAAAAATAAAAATATTTTAATTTGAAATTTACTTTATAAAAAAGCAGTGATATAATGTTAATGTGAAAAGTTCAAAATAGGAGGTATTACTATGTCAAAAGAATTAGTAAAAGAAGCAGTGATAAGATATTTGGTAAAAGAGCTTGAAGTACCAGAGGAAATGATAGAAATAGATACTCCACTTTCAGTTTATGAGGATGGAGAAGAGGGAGAAATAGATATTACAGTTCTTTTGGAAGATGGGGAAGATGCAGTTGTACCTCTAATGGTAGTTCAGTGTCTAGATGATGAAAGAGAAATGAGTGAAGCTGTTATAGAAAAGCAGATTCAAGTTTTAGAGCATATAGATAATGTAACCAATGTGGGAAGAATAATACTTACAAATGGTGAGGAAATGATGTATGCTGATTGGGGTGCTACTGATCCAGATAATGAAGGTGAGATACCAACATATAGTCAGATGGTAAAAACTTTTCAGGAAGTACAAAATAAGCAATAAACTAAATTAAAACTATACTAAAAACTCCAATAGATTTCTATTGGAGTTTTTGTGTTAAAAGTATTTTTATAATTTATAGATATTTTAATTATCATCATCTTCGTAAAATTTATACAGAGCCTGTATACCTAAATCGCCGTAGCCCTTGCTTTCAAGCTCTTCATAATTTTTAAGCACATTTTCAAGTATAGGTAGATTTGCGCCATTTTCCTTTGCTTCTTTTAAAGCAATTTTCATATCTTTTACAAAGTGCTTAACAAAGAAACCAGCCTCAAAATCTTCATCTAATATTTCAGGTGCCATATTGTCCATTTGGAAGCTTGCAGCTGCACCAGAACTAATAGTGATTAATGTTTTATTTTCATCTAGACCAACCTTATTTGCGTAATACAAGGCTTCGCATACTCCTGATATGTTAGCAGATATTGCTATTTGATTAGCCATCTTTGTATGTTGTCCAAAAGAAACTGGACCTTCATGAATAATAGTTTTGCCAATGCATTCAAATATAGGATAGCATTTATCGAAATCTGCTCGGTTTGCACCAACCATAATAGTCAAGCTAGCATCTTTTGCCTTGATGTCACTTCCTGATACGGGAGCATCAAGAAAGTGCAAGCCTCTTTTTTTAGCTTCATTAGATATTTCTAATGTAAGATCAGGATCTGTAGTAGTCATATCAATAAGATAAGATTCTTCTTGGGCATTTTTAATAATTCCGTTATCAGCAAGGTAGACATCCCTTACATCTTTTGGGAATCCTAGCATAGTTATAATTATTTTTGAGTTTGAAATGCACTCAATGACACTATCACAGTATATAGCACCTAAATCTATAAGATCAAGCGCCTTTTCCTTAGTTCTAGTATAAAAATACACCTCAACATTATTCTTTAAAAAATTCTTTATCATTTCTTTACCCATAACTCCGGCACCAATAAATGCAATCTTTTGCATAAAAACACCTCCATATAAGTATTCAGAATAGTTAATTATTCTTATATTGATTGTAACACTTTTTAAAATAAATAACCATAGCGATGATTGATTTAAAAATTGTATTTTGGTATACTTTGTATTATTGGAGGTTGTTATGAACAAAAGAAATAGTAGCAAATTAATGATAGATGCCAGTATATTGACTTCAATATTTATAGTATTGACCTTGATATCGAATGGGCTTGGATTGGGATTTTTAGGATACTATGACTTTCTTGTGCCAGTATTTTTTGCAATTATGTTTGTAAAGACAAATTGGAAATATAGTGCTCTAAGTGTAGTCGTATCTGCAGTGGTGCTTTTATTTGTATTAGGTAATCCTATAAGTCCAATAATGGTTATTCAGGGTGCTTTTTTAGGAATTGCTGTAGGAGTAGCTCTTACAAAGTTTGATTGTATAGGAGATGAAATTGTATTTACATCAGTTGTAAGTTTATTTATATTATTTATTTTTGATTTTATACTGAGGGCTTTTACAAATGTATCCATAGTATCAAATTTTGGTGAGTTTTCAAAAGAAATGGCTCAAGTAATAAATACAGCTATAGAAATAGTTGGAGAAAAAGGTACTAATAAAGAAGCTATATCATTTTTGGAAAGTTATAAGTCCATGATAGGATCAGATTTTATAAAGCAAGTATTTTATTTTAATTTTGGGTTAATGTCATTTGGAAATGGATTTATAGTGTATTTTTTAAGCCTTATTTTAATTAAAAAGCTTAAACTGACGATAAAGGAACACTCATATAAGCTTAATTTAGTGTCTTCCTTAAAGAAAAATATAAGATTGATTTTTTCTGGAAGAAAGTCTTTTATGGCTATGATAATCTATATTTTATTAGCAGAAATATTAAAAGCAATTAAATTTGAGACTGGCTTGTCTTATTTAGATGGTATAATTTATTCATTAGAATATATTTTTATGATTTTCACTTTTAAAGATGCTGTTGTAATAGTAGAGAATAAGATGATAGCAGAAAGTGGCAGCCTAAAAACTGTTAGATTATATAGGGTTTTTATGATTATAGCCTTGCTAGTTAATGCAAAATTAATGTATGCAGCTGCAATTATAAACTATATAATTAATGACAAAGATGGAAAGTATAGAAATCTTTTTAGAAAAGCTTTAGAAAATAATTTATCCCAATAAACAGTGCCTAGGCACTGTTTTTATTTTTAAATAAAATTGATAAATAAAACTAGTAGGAGAAAGAATTTAATATTTACTTTGAGATGTATTAAATTAAAAATATATCATGAAAATAATGAACTTCTATTGACTTGTTAAAAAATAATATATATAATAGTTACTGTAAGTAGCTACTATTTTAATGGAGGTAATATGGAAAAAATTTATGGAATACTAAAAAAATATGGATTTTCAGAATCTGAAATAAAAGTATATACAACACTTCTTAGTTATGGACCTCTTAATGGATATGAAGCATCAAAAAAATCATCTGTTGCAAGGTCAAAAGTTTATGGTATCCTTGCAAATCTTGAAAATAAGGGACTTGTTTTAAGTGCTTCAGGAGAAAAATCTACGACTTATAAGGCTGAGAGACCAGAAAAAATAATTGTTCTTTTAAAAGAGGGAGTACACAATGATTGTGATCTATTAGAAGATTTATTTAAAAAATATAAAGAGCCTGTAGATGATGAAGCGATATGGAATATTACAGAGAGTGGAACGGTTATGTATAAATTAAAGGAGCTAATAAAGTCTGCCCAAAAGGATATATATCTTCAAATATGGCAGGAAGAATTAAATGACGAAATAGAGAAGCTTCTTTTAAAAAGAGAAAGTGAAGGCATAAATGTTAAGATGGTTCTTTATGATTCTGATAAAAAATATACATCAAAATTAAAGTATGTTTATAAGCATGGTTTTGAAGAAGAAAAAATAAATGAACTTTCAAGAAGATGGATAAACATTGTGGTTGACAATGATACAATGCTTTATGGCTCAAAGAAAAATAATATTGATGTAAGTGGTATCTACACTAAGAATAAGAGTATGGTATTTTTTGCAAATGAATATATTAGACATGATATATATTGCCTAAAAATGATTGAAATAGTTGAAGAAATAGATATGGGAAATGAAAAAATAAAAAATATTAGAGATATTTAATATATTAAAATAAGGAGGAAGTTTATGGTAGTTTCGTTAACAAAAGAGGAAATGCAAGATGTAGTTTCAATTGAAGACATAATATTGGCTAATGAAGAGGCTCTAAAAATATATTCAGAAGGTGGAGCAGTTATACCGCTAAGATTAAACGTAAATGTAGAGGCTAATAATGGTCAAAGTTTGTATATGCCAGGATATGCAAAAAACAGTGAAATAGAAGCACTTGGTGCAAAGATAGTAACTGTATATCCAGACAATCCTAAAAAATACAATGTTCCAGCAGTTCCTGCTACAATGATTCTTCAAAACCCTAAAACAGGAGAAGTAAGTTGTATTATGGACGGTACTTATTTAACTCAACTTAGAACAGGTGCCTTGTCTGGACTAGCAAGTAAATACTTGGCTAGAGAAGATTCAAGTGTTCTTTTACAGGTTGGTGTAGGTGGACAGGCTGAAACACAAGTAGATGCTGTTTTAAGCGTTAGAGATATAAAGAAAGTCTATGTATCTTGTAGATCTTTAGAAAAAGCCCTTGAATTTTCTAAGTTTATGGAAGAAAAGTATAAGAATAAGGTAGAATTTATAGCAGTAGATGATGCAAATAAACATGTGGCTGAAGCAGATATAATTACTCTTGTTACAACTTCAAATGAAGCAGTAATAGATGGTGAATTAGTTAAAGAAGGGACTCATATAAATAGCGTTGGCTCATATACACCGATTATGCAAGAAACACCAGTTGAAGTTCTTAAAAAGTCATCAAAAATATATTTTGATACATATGAAGGTGTTATTGAGGAGTCTGGGGATGTTATTATACCTATTAAAAATGGTGAGTTTTCAAAGGAAAATATAACAGGAGAAATAGGAGAACTTCTTTTAGGAAAGAAAAAAGCAAGAGAAAATGATTCAGAGATAACTTGGTTTAAAACAACTGGATCAGCAGTTCTAGATATAGTTGCAGGAGAAGTAATTTATAGAAAATATAAAGAAAAAAATAACAAGTAATAATAAATAAAAAAGTCGGACAGCATTATTGCTTTCCGACTTTTTGCTTATAAACTTATACTAAAGTTTTAAATTGGTATCCTAATTCCTTATAGTGCTTTATTATTTTATCTAAAGCCTTTACAGTTTCTTCCTTGCCATATGTGTCATGCATTAATAGTACAATCAGATTTTTACCTTCTCCAGATTTTACAGCTTCTTGATAAAGTTGTTCTGCATTCTTCTTTGGACCCTCTGCATCTCCGTTAAGGGCATTCCAATCCATAGAAGCCATATCATGCTTTATAAGGTATTCATTAAGTGGTTCTGTTTTTTTCCATGAAATCTGACCACCTGGACATCTTATAACTCTTGTTGAGAAGTTTTCCATTCCTAAAGATTTTTTAATTAATTCTTCATTCTTATTAAAATCAGAAGTAAAGTTGTCGATATTTAAAACTCTGCCTGGGTATAGGTAGGCATAATCATGTGAATACGAATGATTTCCTATAGCCATACCATCATTATAAAGTTGTTTCAAAATGGCAGGCGCTCCATCTATTTTCAATGATTTACCAATTACAAAGAATGTTCCTTTGACATTGTTTTCATTCAATACCTTAATAACATTTGGAGTATTTGTTAAAGAAGGACCGTCATCAAATGTAAGGAAAATTTCTTTCTTCCCACCATTGTCATAGTCATAAGTGTTAAGTGCATTCCATACTTTTTGGGAGTCCACACCATACATTTCTTTGTATTTTTGTTTTTGACCAACTACAGGCTGATTTTTTTCCTTTTTTTCAACGTCCTTTGCCAATTGTTCTTTTTGGGCTTTCTGATTCTGTAAAGCCTGCTGTTCTTCCTTATATGCAAGACCAATTTTTACGCCCCCTGCAACACAGGCGATGATTATAACAAAAAGCAATATTTTCTTAAAAGAAAAACCTGAAGCTTTCTTTCTTGAATTATTTCTCTTTGATCTCTTTTTACTTTTCATAATAACCTCCTCTCAAATTATATTCTACTATAAAACTACTAATAATAAAACATCAAAATTGTAAACAATATATTATAAAACGAGTCATTTGGTTAAAATTTTGATACAATATATTTAATAAGTTACAAAATGAACACATAAAGAAAATAAAAGTAATAGATAGTATATTTAAAAGCTATATACCCTTAAATACCCAAAGAAGTAATTTTTAAATAAAATAACTTCTATAAAATCAATTTAATTTGTATAAAAATATAATAAAGGGGTATTCTTATATAATATAAGACTATTGCGAACGGTTAAAAGGAGGTAAAGATGAAAAGATTTAAGTGTAAGGAATGTGGTTATATACATATAGGTGATGAAGCACCAACTACATGTCCTGTTTGTGGATTCGATGCTGAAGTATTTTATGAAATGGAGGACTCTTCTAGCTCAGAAAATAGTGGATATATTGAAATGTTGGATGATGCAGGAAATAATACTGTTAAACTTTTAAGACAGAAGTTTGATTATCTTACTGAGTTGGCAGCTGTTTCACTATCTATGTCAAAACAAGCAAAGGAAGAATCAAAAGAAGAATCTGAGATTTTTTCAGAAGTAGCAAGAAATTTATTAGATGAATCTTCTGTAGCTGCTATGATGCTTGGTGAATTCTTGGAATTTAATACTGAGTCTAACAAGGAAAACCTTGAGAGAAAAATTGAAAAAGCAATCGAGAAAAATACGGAAATGATAAAATCTTTTGAAGAAGATGGAATAGATGAACATATAGCCACTTTAGAAAAGGAAAACAATAGATATATAGAGATTTTAGAAAAATTGAAATAGATATAGTATTTTAGAATAATAAATAGTATTAGATTCAAAAGACCTGCTACGCAGGTCTTTTGAAAAATTAAAATATATTTTTTAAAATATACTTTTAATCAGAATAGACTAGCTTTCCTGAGCAAATAGTATATTTAACTTTTCCGTAAAGTTCTTTGCCAACAAAAGGTGAGTTGGAAGACTTTGATTTAAAGTTTTTAACCTGGAATTTCTCATCGGGATTAAATATACAAATGTCTGCAATATTTCCTTCTGAAATATCACCTCTATTGAGTTTGTAATATTTTGAAGGATTTATTGTTAATTTTTCCAACGCCTCCATAATAGTAAGATGATCTTTCTTTACCAGTTCACTTATTGTAAGAGCTAGTGCTGTTTCAAGTCCTATTATTCCACTAGGCGCTTTTTTAAACTCAACATTTTTTTCATAATCAGCATGTGGAGCATGATCAGTTGCTATTATTTCAATTGTATTTTCCTTTAATCCATGTATGATTCTTTGTCTGTCGCTTTCTGTTCTTAAAGGTGGATTCATTTTAGCAAGAGTTCCATGTTCCAAAATAGCATCTTCAGTAAGTGTAAAGTGATGTGGAGTTACTTCTGCAATAATATTACCCCCCATTAATTTAATTTGTTTAATTATTTCAACAGAGTTCTTAGAACTGATATGCTGAATATCTATAGTAGCTCCAGTTTCCAAAGCAAGCATACAGTCTCTAGCAACCATTACGTCTTCAGATACTCTAGGTGCACCTGCAAGCCCCATTGCTTCTGATACCTTGCCATCGTTAATACCGTGGCAAGAAATTAGCTTGTTATCCTCTTCGTGAAGAGCGATAATTGCACCTAATTTTTTAGCTTCAAGCATTGCATCTCTAAGTAGGGAAGTGTTCATTACAGGGACACCATCATTAGTAAAGCCTGCAGCCCCATTTTCAAATAGTGTTTTCATATCTACTAACTCTTCTTTGAAATCATATGTAAGAGCAGCTTCCTGAAAGACATTGATACAAGCTGATTTTGCTTTTTCTTGTACATATTTCAAAGAGTCGACTGAATCTATTTTAGGATTTGTATTCGCCATCAATATTACTGAAGTATATCCACCTGCAGCTGCAGCTTTAGCTCCAGATAAAATATCTTCTTTATGAGTAAAACCTGGATCTCTAAAATGTACATGAATATCTATTAGACCAGGAGAAACTATATACCCTGAAGCATCTATTTCCTCAATATTTTTATCATTTATTATATTTTTTTCTATTTTCTTTATTTTTCCGTCTATAATCAATAGATCAGAAATTACATCCATTGAATTGGCTGGATTTATAATTCGTCCATTTCTTATTAAAAGTGAATTTTTCATTTTCCAGTAGAGTACTTTAGTACTCTAATCTCCTTTCTTTTTATTATAGTGTTTTTGTATCAAAGTATTTGAATTTCTATAAAAAAAAGATTAATTCATATGAATTAATCTTTTAAGTTTTTACTTATATATAATTTTTATAGGATCAACTTTTGATGCTTTGTATGCAGGAACTAGTCCAAAAATAATACCTGTTAGTATTATTGTGACGACTGCATAAACAAAGCTGTTGAAACTAGGTATAGGTTTAAATGGCATTATTCCTCTTGAATAGATTGTAACAGCATATCCAACTATTACACCTAAAATACCACCAATAGAAGTAATGAACACAGATTCTATAAGGAATTGGAATAGTATAGTTTTTGGTTTAGCACCTAAAGCTCTTCTTATACCTATTTCCTTATTTCTTTCCATTACTGAAACATACATTATATTCATTATTCC
>X411_Leopard__coassemble_88_pt1 | contig 25260 bp, 22 predicted proteins | sample X411_Leopard__metabat2_low_PE_007 | metagenome-assembled genome bin X411_Leopard | reverse complement strand
CTGCAATTGGTACACCGAATAATCCTATGAACTTAAGGAATAAGTCCCAAGTTTCTTTCTGATTTGCCTTTATAAAGTATAGTGCAGCGATTGTTCCCAAAAGTCCAGATGCTATAATTACTAAACGAGCAAGTCTAACATCTTCTTGATCATCACCTTTTCCGAAGAAACGCTGTTTAATATCTACAACTACACAAGCTGAGATAGAGTTTAAGCTTGAAGATATAGTTGATTGCGCTGCTGCTAATATGGCAGCTATAACTATACCTGCAACACCTGCTGGTAGAGATGTAAGTATAAAGTATGGAACTAGTGCAGTTGTGTTTGCAGCAGCTCCTACAACATCGGCATTCATGAAGTTTGGAAGAGAACCAGCTGCATGAGCACCCTTGTAGAAACTATATAAAACAGTACCCATTCCGTAGAAGATAGGTATAGTTATAAATGCAAGTAAACCGTTTGTCCATAAACTCTTATTAGTTTCTTTCTGATTCTTAGTAGTGTTATAACGCTGAACAACATCCTGAGAAGCAGTGTATTGCTGTAAACTGTTGAATATTGAACCTAAGAATATAATAGGAACAGTAGCAGCAGTAAATGACCATTGTAATGTTTCATTAGATAAAATCTTTTTATGAGCAACTGCATCTGCAGCAACATTTCCAAAACCACCTACATTAAATACACCAACTGCTATAACAAGTAGTGCACCACCTATAAGAATTACACCCTGAATAAAGTCAGTCCATATAACACCTTCCATACCACCTAGGAATGAGTATATTACACAAAGTATACCTATAGCTCCACATACTAGGTATGGATTGATTGTAGATACTGAAGTAATAGCTACTGTTGGAAGATAGATAACGATTGCAATACGTCCAATATGGAATAATGAGAATAAAACACTTCCGAATACACGCATTGCAGGATTGAATCTAGCTTCAAGGTATTCATAAGCAGTAGTTACATTTAGCTTTCTAAAGAATGGAACATAGAAACGTATAAGTATTGGTATGATTACTATTATTGATAAGTTACCTGCTGCATATGCCCAGTCTCCATTAAAAGCCTTTTCCGGTGTTGCCATAAAAGTAATGGCAGAAAGAGTAGTGGCATATATAGAGAAACCAACTGCCCATGAAGGAAGAGAACCACTTGCCTTGAAGAAGGCATCTGTATTCTTTCCAGCTTTCTTTGCAAATAATCCACCGATAGCAGTCATTGCAAGAAGATAAAGTACTAAAACGACTCCGTTAGCGAAGCCAAAACCTATTTTATCCATTGTTTTTCTCCTTTTTAATATTTAATTTTTTGAAAGGGTCTTAAAAACTTAATTAAGACCCTTTCAGATGTATTGATTAAAATGAAAATTGATTGTCAAAATTTATAAGTTGTAATCTTTTACAAGTTTTTCAACTTCAGGAAGCTTTGCAGGATCGAATTCCTTCATTGGCTTCTTGCAGTAACCTGCATTTATTCCTTTGACCTTTAATATTTCCTTTAATGTCTGATATAGACCAAGTTCAAGAACTTTTTCTATTACATCGTTTGCCTTATGTTGTAAATTGTATGCTTCTTCAACCTTACCACTCTTTGCTAGGTCGAATATTTCTCTACTAACCTTACCATTAACATTGTAAGTAGATCCGATTGCACCATCAACGCCACTTATAGCTGCTTGTACAAGCATCTCATCAAATCCTGAGAATAATAGAGTATCAGGGAATCTCTTTCTGAATCTTTCTAACTGATAAAAGTCTGCAGCAGTATATTTAACTCCGATAACCTTCTTATTTGAAAGTAATTCACCGAACTGATCAAGACTTATTTTAACTCCTGTTAAGAATGGTATATAGTAAAGTATTAAATTATTGTCTGTTGCATTTATAATTGTTTCATAATAGTATTTAATTTCTTCAAAAGATAACTGATAATAAAATGGTGTAACTGCTGATAGACAGTCATATCCAAGATCAGTTGCATACTTTGCAAGTTCTACAGCTTCATTAAGGTCTAGTGAACCAACCTGAGCTATAAGATTTATTCTATCTCCAACTTCTTCCTTAGTTATTTCAAATATACGCTTTTTTTGAGCTGTATTTAATAAGAAGTTTTCTCCACTACTTCCGTTTACATATAGACCATCAACTTTATTTACATTGATGTTATAGTTTATAACTTCTCTTAAACCTTCTTCTATAAGATTTCCTTCCTTGTCAAATGGAACTAAAAGTGCTGAATAAATACCCTTTAAATTTTTCATATTATTAACCTCCTATATATGGTTCGTTCAAACTCTATATTATAAATAAATATTATTTAATATATCTAAAAACTAATTAAAAAATACCATGTTGATTTCTTCGAACCAAATTAACACATTAAATATTTACAAGTCCATAGTAATACGTTTTCCGGAAATTGTCAATATTTTTTCAGAAAAAAAGAAAAACATTTTCAAAAGATGGGTAAAAATCTTTACAATTAAAAAAAATAGTGCTATTATAAAAGTGAATTTAAATAAAAAATAAGATGAAACTATTGATTTTACAGTATTATAGAATATATAAAGTATATTTTTAAAATAATATTTTAGGAAGAGAGTAGCATTAGATGTTACTTATTAATTTTATAAAAACTTCTATATAAAAAAATAAAAAGATCTTTTTAATAAAATATAGAAGAAAAATGAAAAAATTTACCACATTATATTTTAAGTGAATATACTTTATAATAAATAGGAGGTAAAGATGTATTTAGGTGTAGATGTCGGCGGTACAAGTATTAAGTTTGCAGTAGTGGATGCAGATTTGAAAATTATTCACTATGAAACATGTCCTACTCCAGATAATGTCAATTTGAAGATAGTTGATGAAATATATAGAATTTCAGCAGATATAAAGAAAAACTTCAGCTATAATTATCTAGGCATATCTGCAGCAGGAGTTATAGATACTGAAAAAGCTGAAGTTATAAGCGCAACAGATACTATAAAGAATTATATAGGTGTTAACTTTAGAGATGAACTTTCAGATAGGTTAGGGGTAGCAGTTTGTGCAGACAATGATGTCAACTGTGCTCTTTTGGGAGAACAGCTTTTAGGGTGTGCTAAGGGCTTGAAGGAAGTATTCTGTATAGCCCTAGGAACAGGTATAGGAGGAGCTTACTATCTTGACAAGATGCCTCATGGATCATGTTCTAGTGTAGGGGAGATAGGTCAAACAATGTATGATCCCAAAACAGGAAAAAACTTTGAGAAAAAAGCATCTACTATAGCTCTTGAAAAAAGAATAAAAAGAGAAGTTCATGAGAAACTAAGCGTAAAAGAATTTTTTGCAGTATGTAGATATATAGAAAAAGATAAAAAAATAGAAGAATGTCAATCTTGCTTGGAGCTTGAAAAAACTATTGAAAGTATGATTAGTCAAGATAAATTAAAGTTTATGGTAGATAATCATTCAGAAGAAATAATGAAAGTTTTGGATGAATGGCTAGAAGATTTTTCAATAGGTATTTCAAACATGCTTCTTATACTTGATCCTAAGTATGTGGTAATAGGTGGTGCTATATCTAAGCAGGGTTCTTATTTAATAAGAAAAATAGAGGCAAAGGTAAAGGAAATTATGCCTATAAAGATCAACAAAACTAAGTTCCTTTGTGCAAGTTTAGGTAATAATGCAGCTATATATGGAGCTATTTATCCATATATAAGTGAATATAGTAAGAAAAAACTTTAAAAAACACTAAAAAATAAAAAAATATAGTAAACTACTTAATAAAAATAGAATATCCTTTTTTAAAACTTTCTTTACAAATATAAAATATGATGTTAAGATAAAAATGCAAATAGTTAATGCATTAAATTTTAAGTGTTAAATTTTAGGAGTCGGATATGAAAAAATATGAAAGGATATTCGCCAGTATAGTTGAAAAGATTGAAACAGGCGTATTTAAAGAAGGCGAGCAAGTTTATACAGAAAAAGAAATAAAAGATTTATACGGTGTAAGTAGTACGACAGCAGTAAGAGTGCTATCTGAATTGGAAAATAGTGGATATATATTTAGAGTTCAAGGAAAAGGAAGCTTTGTAAGCAAAACATTAGTAAATAAGAAAGTTTCATTTACAGAAAGCAATAATTTTCATAAATATTTTAAAGATACAGTAGTTGAAACATCTAGGGTTATAGGAGTTGAAATAGTACAGGACAGAGAATTTTGCAAAAAAATAGGTATGCCTGTATCACAACTTTTGAAAATAACAAGAGTAAAATATATTGGTGATGTAGCATGGGCTCATCAGACCAACTATATTTCGATGAAATATTTACCTAATATAGATATAGGGGATATAGATAGTTTTAAAGAACTTGCTACTATGATTAGAAAAAACTACCGCATAGATATTCATAAAGAAAAAAGCAAGAAGAAAATAAAAGTAATAACAGACATTCCGGAGAGTGTAGCTTTTTACATTTCTAAAGAAAATGAGCCTTGTTTTGAATTTGATAGGTTCACATATATGCCGGATGGAGATATTTTTGAATATGTAAAAATATACATAAATTATAAATACTATGAAATTGTAATAAAGGACTAAAATAAGGGATAGAAGTCTATAATAAAGTATTTGATTATAGCATTAAGCATAAATTTATATAAAACTTGAAACCATATTATTGACTTATATAGTGTTTTAGTAAACCACCTTAGAAAAATTCGTTTTTTATTGCAATTTATCAAAAATTAAAGTAAAAGAGGTATAATCATGAATAAAAAAGAATTAATAGAGAGTATAAAAGGTGGTCTAATAGTATCTTGCCAAGCATTAGAAAATGAAGATTTATACACAAAAGAAGGTGGAATAATGCCTTTAATGGCATTAGCAGCTAAGAATGCAGGTGCAGTAGGAATAAGAGCACAGGGTGTTAGAGATATAATTCAGATCAAAGAGCTAGTAGATTTACCTGTTATAGGAATAATAAAAATAGCTTATGAGGGAATGGATCAATATATTACTCCTACTATGAAAGAAATAGATGAATTGGTGGAAACTAAGTGTGAAATAATAGCCCTTGATTGTACAATGAGACCACGATTTGCTGGAAGTACAATTAATGATTTTATAAAGGAAATAAAAGAAAAATATCCTGAAATAATATTAATGGCAGATATATCTAATCTTGAAGAAGGTATTAACGCTGAAAAAGCTGGTGTTGACTTTGTGGGAACTACAATGAGTGGATATACACCTTACACAGAAGGAAGAGGAGATGGACCAGATTTTGAACTTATAAAGGGTCTTTCTGAAAACATTAGTCTTCCAATAATAGCAGAAGGCAAAATTCATTATCCTTCACAAGCAAAGGAAGCTTTAGAGGCTGGGGCACACGCTATAGTTGTAGGCGGTGCAATAACAAGACCAAGAGAAATAGCATCGAGATTTGTAAATGCAATAAAGTAGATAATATTATAAAAACTGTTGTAAAATAATGTGTATCAAAAGTCTGATATATCTTAAATTTTACAGCAGTTTTTCTATTTAAATAATAGAATTTAAATAGCTGAAAAATATTTTTACTACTGGATTATAAAAATACAACAAAAAAACATAAATTAAATATAGATAAAATCTCCTTGAATATACTGAATTTTATGATATAATTATTTCAACACATTTTTGATATTTGTTTTAATTCATAAAAGTGATTATATGAATAATATATTTGTAAGATATATTTTATTAAGGAGGTTAAATTATGGAATTTAATAATTTAAGAAAAGCAGATCCAGAAGTTTATGAAGCATTAGAGAAAGAACTGGAAAGACAGAAGAGAAATATAGAGCTTATAGCATCTGAAAATATAGTATCTCCAGCAGTAATGGAAACAATGGGAAGCTATTTTACTAATAAATATGCGGAAGGTTATCCATCAAGAAGATATTATGGCGGCTGTCAGCATGTTGATGAAATGGAAAATCTTGCTATAGAAAGAGTTAAGAAGATTTTTGGAGCAGATCACGCTAATGTTCAGCCACACTCTGGTTCACAGGCAAATCAAGCTGTTTACCTTGCTATGTTAAATCATGGCGATAAGGTTTTAGGAATGGATCTTTCACAAGGTGGACATCTTACACACGGATCTCCTGTAAATATATCTGGAATAAACTATAATTTTATAGCATATGGTGTGAATCCAGAAACTGAAACTATAGATTATGAAAAGCTTAGAGAAATAGCTTTAGAAGAAAAGCCAAAGATGATAGTAGCAGGTGCCAGTGCATATGCAAGAGAAATAGACTTTAAGAGAATAGCAGAAATTGCTAAGGAAATAGATGCATATTTTATGGTAGATATGGCTCATATAGCAGGATTGGTAGCTGCTGGTCTACACAACAATCCAGTTGAATGTGCAGACTTTGTAACAAGTACAACTCACAAGACTTTAAGAGGTCCTAGAGGTGGAATTATTCTTTGTAAGGAAGAGTATGCCAAGAAAATAGACAAGGCAATATTTCCGGGACTTCAGGGAGGACCATTGGAACATATAATAGCTGCAAAAGCAGTTTGTTTCAAAGAAGCTTTAGAAGATGGATTTAAAGAATATCAAGAGCAGGTAGTAAAAAATGCTGCTGTATTGGCAGATGAACTTGTAAAAAGAGGCTTTGACCTTGTTTCAGGAGGAACAGACAATCATCTTATACTGGTAAATCTTGTTTCAAAGGGGATTTCAGGAAGAGAAGCTGAAAAAAGACTTGATGAAGCCTTTATTACAGTAAATAAAAACTCAATACCTTTCGATAAGGCAAGTTTTGTGGAGACTAGTGGAATAAGAATAGGAACTCCAGCTGTAACTACAAGAGGAATGAAAGAAGAAGATATGGTAAAGATTGCTGAAGCAATGGACTTGGTAATCACAGATAATAATCTAGAAAAGGCTAGAGAAATAGTAGTAGCACTTACAGATAAATATCCACTTCCATACTAATTTAAACTTATAAAAAAATATGAACTGCTTTGTGTAGATGTCTATGCAAGCAGTTTTTTTATTTTAAGGAATTTTTGCTAATATTGATAGACAGTTTTTAAAATAGCTAACTTGAAAATTATAATAAGTGTTTATAATGATTATATATTTAGAGATTTAATTTATATCAAAAGTATGATAAAATAAATCTAAAGAATAAAATATTCTTAATTTTTAATTAAATATCTAGTTTTCAGAAAGGGTGTGTTTTCATGTATTATAAAATCAAAAAAAGCGGTGCTTTAATCAATGGAAGAAATGTACTTTATATTTACGCACAGGATTCGAAGATTGTATTTATATTTAGTGGGGATTGCCCTGATGATAGACTAGAAATTGAGGTCAATGAAGATCCTAGGAAATTATTGGAAAGAATAACAGCGGAGTTAAGAGTAAAAGAAGAGATTATAGAGATATAAGGCGTTTTTTAAAGTTTAAAATAAGTTAAGAAAGGATGTGCATTTGCACATCCTTTCTGTAGTTTAATATTTAAGTAAATAGTTTTGATTTTAAATTTATATTTGAAAATCTAATTTTAAAAAGAGTCATATCTTATTAGAACTTGCCAGCTTTTGCAGCTTCTTCTATAGAAACAGCAACTGCAACAGTCATTCCGACCATTGGGTTGTTACCTGCGCCTATTAGTCCCATCATTTCAACGTGGGCTGGAACAGATGAAGAACCAGCAAACTGTGCGTCAGAATGCATACGTCCTAGAGTATCAGTCATACCATAAGAAGCAGGACCTGCAGCCATATTGTCTGGATGTAGAGTACGTCCTGTACCACCACCTGATGCTACTGAGAAGTACTTCTTGCCCTGTTCTATACATTCCTTCTTGTATGTACCTGCAACTGGATGCTGGAAGCGAGTAGGGTTAGTAGAGTTACCTGTTATAGATACATCTACTGCTTCTTTGTGCATTATTGCAACACCTTCACGAACATCATTTGCACCATAGCAATGAACTTTTGAGCGAAGTCCTTTTGAGTATGCTATTCTTTCTATCTCTTTAAGTTCACCAGTGTAGTAATCATAGTCTGTGTGAACATATGTAAATCCATTTATTCTTGAAATTATCTTAGCGGCATCTTTTCCAAGACCGTTAAGTATAACTCTTAAAGGTTTTTTACGAACTTTGTTTGCCTTTTCAGCAATACCTATAGCACCTTCTGCAGCTGCAAAAGATTCATGACCTGCAAGGAAGGCAAAACAGTCTGTTTCTTCTTCAAGAAGCATTTTTCCAAGATTACCATGTCCAAGACCTACCTTACGTTGATCTGCAACAGAGCCTGGAATACAGAAAGATTGAAGACCTTCTCCTATAGCTTCGGCTGCCTTTGCAGCAGTTTTACAATCCTTTTTTATTGCAATTGCAGCACCTACTGTATATGCCCAACAAGCATTTTCAAAACAGATAGGCTGTATAGATTTAACTAGATCATATACATTAAGACCTGCATCCTTTGTTATTTTTTCTGCTTCTTCAAGAGATGCAATTTCATAATTATTTAAAACTTTGTTTATTTTATCTATTCTTCTCTCATAAGATTCGAATAAAGCCATCTTAAATTCCTCCTAAAAGTGTAATATTATTCTTTACGTGGATCTATTATCTTGACAGCATCTTCTACACGTCCATACTGTCCCTGAGCTTTTTCCCAAGCTAGATTTGGTTCGTCTCCAGCCTTTATAAAGTCTGTAAACTTTCCTAGACTTACGAATTTGTAACCGATAATTTCATTGTTTTCATCTAAAGCTATTCCAGTTACATATCCTTCAGCCATTTCAAGATAACGAGGACCTTTAGCTACAGTTCCGTACATTGTACCTATCTGAGAGCGAAGTCCTTTACCTAAGTCTTCTAGTCCGGCACCTACTGGTAGACCACCTTCAGAAAATGCACTTTGAGTTCTTCCATATACTATCTGTAAGAATAATTCTCTCATAGCAGTATTTATTGCATCACAAACTAAGTCTGTATTTAAAGCTTCCAAAATAGTTTTTCCAGGAAGTATTTCTGATGCCATAGCAGCTGAATGAGTCATACCTGAACATCCTATAGTCTCTACTAAAGCTTCTTGAATAATACCTTCTTTGACATTTAGAGTAAGCTTACATGCACCCTGTTGTGGAGCACACCAGCCAATACCATGCGTAAGACCTGAAATATCTGAGACATCTTTAGCCTTAACCCATTTTCCTTCTTCAGGAATTGGAGCTGGTCCGTGATTTGCACCCTGAGTTACAGGACACATCATTTCTACTTCTGTTGAATATATCATGATTAAAACTCCTTTTATAATATATTAGGTTTATTTTTTCCCACATTATAATTTACTACTTTTAGGTGAAAAAATCCACTAAATAAGGGATATTTAATAAAATATATAAATAATTAAAGTCATAATTAAGAAAAAAGTCCAGCACTAGTATAATATATATACATTAATAGTATTAATGTGATAATATCTTTATATAAGATATTTATATTTAGGCTATACTAAAAATATAAACTTTTATAAATATTTTATTATTAGGGTATATTTCAAATTGAATATTGACAGGATACTATTTGAAAAAACAGTTGTATAGAAAGGGATAAATAATGAAAGTAGAAAAAAATAGTAGAGCTTATTGGCTAAATAGATTTAATAAATTCTTTTCATTGGGAACAGGAGTTATCTTATTAGGTATTTTAAGTTTTTTCTCTAAGAAGGATTTAATTGAAGTAGCTATCCCAGTTATTTGTGGAATTCCAATTATAGTCTATGCTTTATTTTGTAGAAAAAGGGCTAATAATCTTGAATAATAAAAGTATTATTAAAGAAAAATATAAAATTATGTTTTTAATTTGATTTTTGTGTGTAAATACTAAATATCGGACTAGATATGCTATTAAATTGTCGATAATAATTATTATATAATTTCTGAATGGAGTGAGATATATGAAAAAAGCAATGTTGATTATTAACCCTAGTTCAGGTAATGAAAGAGCAAAAAATTATAGTAAACTCGCAAAAGAAAAGTTAGAAAGTTTTTTTGATGAGGTTGAAGTTAGATATACTGAAAAAGCAGGAGATTGCAAAATGTTTGCCCGTGAATCTGCTGATAAAAGATATGATAGTGTATTTGTAATGGGTGGAGATGGTACTGTTAATGAAGGTATAAATGGAATTGCAGAACAAGAATATATTCCAAATTTTGGTTTTTTCCCACTGGGAACAGTAAATGATTTGTCTAGGGCACTTAATATAGCTTTAGATCCAGAGAAAGCCATTGAAGAATTAGATTTTGATCGAAGCAGAAAAATAGATATAGGGAAAATAAATCAAGAGTATTTTATGAATGTAGTTGCGATAGGAGTAATTCCAGAGGCTGTAAATGAAGTTGAATCAGATAAGAAAACAGTTCTTGGACGATTTGCATACTTTGTTTCTGGATTTAAAAAGTTTAAGAATTCAAAGTCCTATTCTTTTCTTATTAATGCAGATGGAAATTCCATTAACGCACAGAGTAGTTTGATTTTAGTTGGACTTACTAATTCAATAGGAGGTTTTGAACAGATTCTTCCTAAGGCGAAGGTAGATGATGGAAAGTTACATATGATATATCTAAAGGATGATAATATGTTAGATACTGTAAAAACATTACCAGAGCTTATTAAGGGAGTAGAAGAAACTAATGATTCTATCGGATATGTAGTATTTGAAAAAGGTGAGATAAATGTTGAAGATGATGTTGTTCTTAAAACAAATGTAGACGGTGATGAGGGAGAGGAACTTCCAGTGGAATTAAAGGTACTTCCATCTCATATAAATGTTTATTGTGGAAAAAGCAAATAAGATAATATAAATAAAAGGACTTTATTAAATTGAAATTTTTCAAATAATAAAGTCCTTTTCTATTTATTTTTTTGAGTATAATTGTGTATATTTTTTTGCAAGATCTAAGTCTCTAGTAGTAAGGTAGTAAATATATTCATTTTCCTTTTCAGCAAAGTATTCTTGCTCTAAGATTACCCTTGAATCCTTAGGAAAACTTATTTTTTTATCGGATAAAATATTGAATTTAAGTACAACATTTTTATTATCTTTAACTAATTTTCTAAATTTTTCTTCTGATACTGTATTAAAACCAACTTTTTTCCTGTTTTCTTCTTTTGATGTGTCAAAGTCGGCATCTTCTGAATCATTTTTATCTGTTTTAAACTTAATATTCTTAGATTTAATACTTTCTAATTTCCATTTATTATCTTTAAATTTAAACTTAGCAATAGATTCTCCTAATCCTTTTGAATGGCGTCCCGATTGAGTTACAACTACTTTTTTTCCATTTGGACCAGTATATTCATGCTGATCTATAAATTCATGTGTATGACCTGCAATAATAAGATCTACATAGGGAACTTTTTTTGCCAATTCTTGTATTCTATTTCCAGAATGTCTAGGAATTTTAGGTTTTTCACCAGAATGGGCTACTAGTATAATCATATCAGGATTTTCCTTTTCTTTTACTTCTTTGACCACTTTTATACTTTCATCAACCATATCTGTCATATAAAATTTTCCCTTATAATTAGGGTCATTTTGGATATAGACATCATCACTAAATTTTTCTTTACCGTCTTTAAAAGCCTCTTCTTCATTAATAGTATTTGTAGTTACTCCAACTACAGCTATTTTGATTGCGTTACTTTTATTAGGAACTTCTTTTATAACGTAAGGTTCAGAAATTCTTTCATCTTTACTGCTATTTATATATTCCTTGTTAAAGAAGGTATTTGCAGATAAAATATTTAGACCATTTTTCTTGTAGTTATATATTAAATCTTTCAAAGCATCAGGTGGAAGATAGAATTCATGATTTCCAAGAACTGCAGCATCGTATTTAGCATTTACCAATTCTTTGGAAATAGGTGATAGCCCTTCCATTGGTTTTTTAATTTTTTCAACTACATTTCCGCCGACAATATTGTCTAGATATCCAAGAGATTTTTCTCCAGAAGACCATTGAGAATCATCTACCGTTTGTATATCAACTGTATCACCAGCATCTATTAAAATTGAATTTTTTCTGTCAATTTTCTTAATCTCATTTTTCATTTGTTTTGTAAAATGGCTGTGCAAATCTGTAGTGTTATATATCTTTACTTCTTCTGTACTAGAATTACAAGCATAAAGAAATAGTGAAGAAAAGAACACTATAGATGCAATAATTATATTTTTTATTTTCATATTATCTCCTTAATAAGCTGATTTTTATTTTTGTATTTTAACTATATGTTGATTTTATATTATAATATAACAAAGGTAAAGTTAATTTTGATAAGTGGTTTAAAAATTTGATAAAAGGAGATTTTATAAGGTTATAATATTATAAATAAAAAACAACGCATCTAATTAAAATAACTGATGCGCTGTTTAAAATAAGAAATGTTAAATATATTTATGTGAATAAAATAAATAGAGCTGTAAATAGCAGTTATGCTAAATATCTAAATTTTATTTTATAAAAAATTAGCAAATACAGATGCTACTCCAACTGTTAAAACACCTGTTACAGCAAGTGATAAACTGCTGATTGCACCTTCTAATTCACCTATTTCCATTGCCTTTGCAGTTCCAAGAGCATGAGAAGATGAACCATAGGCTACACCCTTTGCTATTGGGTGTTTTATATTAAATTTATCTAAGATAAACTCACCTACAACATTACCCAATATACCTGTAATAATTATAACTGCAATTGTAATGGATACAATTCCTTGTAATTCTTGGGAAACGCCCATTCCAATGGCAACTGTAATTGATTTAGGAAGAAGGGTAACATAATCTTGGTGATTAAGTTTAAATGCAATTGAAAGTACAAGTATCGTTACTGCGCTGGATAGCATACCTGAAATTATACCTGCCATAATCGCAAGCCAGTTGTCCTTCAAATGCTGTAATTCTTCATATAGAGGAATTGCAAGGCAAACTGTTGCTGGAGTAAGGAAAAAGCTAATGTATTTTGCTCCATTGTTGTATGAATTAAAATCGATTTTAAATATGACCAAAATAGCTATGATTGCGACTATTGAAATTAATAATGGATTTACAAGCGGATGCTTGTACTTCTTTTTTAAAAGTTCTCCGATATAAAAAGTTACCATAGTAATGGCAGCTCCAAAGAAAACGGAGTTGACTAACTGTTCCTTCATTTCTTGAAAAAAACCTCCTAGTTATAAAAAAATAAATTATCTATCCTTGTTTATAATGGTTTCTGTAAACTTACCTGAAACGATCATTACAATGATTGTAGATATAAATGTAATTACCACGACTGGTAATATAATTGGGCTTAGTTTGTCCCATGCAGTTATAAGCCCAACACCTGCAGGAATAAACATAATAGGCATTGTCTGAATCAACATTTTTCCAACATCTTTTACCTTATCGAGAGGCAAGAGCTTTGTTGATAGGGCAATTAGCATTATAATTAGTCCATAAATACTTGCTGGAATAGGTAGTGGAATAATCTGATTCAAAGCTTCACCCATGAAAGTTATTACAATAATTATTGCAAACTGTTTTAAATATTTCATAAAATCTCCTTGTTTTTAATATATTCATAAAAATAATAAATTAATTTTAAAAACCAAATTCCTAACATTCTTTGCTAGAAACATCTTTATTATAGCAGAAAAAAAATAATATACAAGTATTTTTGCGTACACAACTATTATAGTAAACAGTTTCCTAAAAAATAAAAAATATAAAAGTATATTGTATACAGAATTTACTAAATGAAAATTTAAAAAAAGTTTTAATATTATATATTCTTTTTAGAAAAAACTTTAGTAAAAACGGAATAATTAAAGTAAATAAAATTAATGAGATTTTTATTTTTTTTATACAGATTAAGCTAAAGTATAAATAAAATTTATACTTTAAAAAGAAAAAAACAATATAAATTATATAAAAAATGAAAGAAAAAAATCATTTGTTTAGTATATATCTTGCAAGAATTATAATTAATATACAAAAAATAAAAAATAAAAAGAGTGTAAAAAAATATATTAATCTCTAAAAAAATAAATTTATAGAAGCTGTATATTATTCAATTTCTAAAGAATATATTAAGATTTTTGGAACAATATAGAAGATAGAAGAGTATTTATTTTAAATATGTATTTTTAGTAGTATAATACATATAAGTTTCAGAAAAGAATAAGGAGGTGGTCGCTATAATTGCTATTTTAAAAGACTATTTTGCTTTTATGAAGCAGTTTTCAAAGAATATAAAGATGTTTATGAAGTATCAGATTATAACAAAGGGTATTCTTTCACTTATTATAATACCAGGTTATGGTTTTTTAAGTGGCTATCTTGTAAAACGTGACGGTGGAACGATGTTTACTAATGGTGATATTTTAAAATTTATGATGACTCCAGCGGGTGCGGCATTTATGCTGTTTTTGTTTGTTGTAATAGTTTTGGAGATGGTAATGGAAATAGGTGGATATATTACTATTAGTTGTAAAATAGAAGGTGGATACGGAGAATCTAGCTATTGGGAAATATTAAAGTACAATATTAATCTTTTGCCAAGAATGGCATCAGTAGGTGGAATAATTATTTTATTGTATATAGGTTTTATGGCACCTATGACAGGTATTGGATTTCAACTTAGTTTTTTAAAGGGTTTTTCCACACCTAATTTTATAAAAAGTGTAATAGATCAGAATCTTATATATAGCGTAATATATACAGTGGGAATTGTAGCCCTTATTTATGTAAGTATTAAGTTTATCTTTACATTTAATTATATGATAATATACAAGATGAAACCATATGAGTCAATAAAGGCAAGTTGTGCTCTTTTTAAGAAAAATAAAAAAAGGCTTATGAAAGAACTTGCAGCAGTTCTTATTATTACTATAGTACTTGCTTCTATTGCAGTATTTTTATGGATGACATTGATAGTTAAATTATCTGAAAATCTTAATTTAAACGAGTATATTGAAAGGGTAGCTATGCTTAGTTTACTTCAAGTTCAAGGTCTTGCTTTAATAGTAGTATCTATGCTTGTAGCACCATTTGAATGTTATTATGTAACTAGATTATTTTATAAAATAATAGATGAAGATAAGAAAAAATATCCTCTTATAGCAGAAAAAAAGAAACAGTCTATATTAGATATCGTACTGAGAAAAAAGAAAGTTCTAGTTTTTATAGCGGTAATTTCTATAGTTCTCTATTCTATTACTCTTGGAATGTTTACAACTGAAATTTTAGGATACAATAATAAGATCGATGTTTATGGACATAGGGGTTATGGTGTAGGAACTCCAGAAAACAGCCTTAGTGCAATTAAAAAATCAATTGATGATAAAGTTGACTATGTAGAACTAGATGTTCAAAGAACTAAGGATAGAAAGTATGTATTAAATCATGATAAAACATTTGAGAGAGTTTCATATAATCACCCACCATTTATAAAAAAGAGAGTAGATCAGTTGACTCTGTCTCAGATAGAGACTCTTGATATTGGAAGCAAGGTATCTCCTAAATATGCTGGAGAAAAAGTTCCGACCTTGGAAGAAGTTTTGGATTTGTGTAAAAATAAAATAAAAATAAATCTTGAACTTAAAGAAAATGTCGATAAGAAAATGATTGATGATGTTATGAATATGATAGAAAAAAAGGGAATGAAAAATCAAGTATATCTTACATCATTAAATGCCAACAATATAGAGTATATAGAGAAAAAAGATCCAACATTTAAAACAGGTATAATATATTTTATAAAGTTGGGAGATTATCAGAAATTTAATTCTGATTATATGATAATGGAAGAAAGAGAAGCAACAGAAAAGGCTATTAAGAAGCTTCATAAAAATGGTAAAAAGGTAATTGTCTGGACAATAAATACACCAGAGTCTATAGAAAAATTTTCTAAAATGGATGTAGATGGTATAATTACAGATTATCCTGAAGAAGTTAAAAAGATAGTAAATGAAAATTCGAAGTTAAGTATGAATGACTTGATTCTATCTTCTTTTCTTAGGGAGTTAGACCAAGCATTACCGAGATAAGGTATAGATTAAAAACTTTATTAAATAAATGTATATTTGATAAAAAATATAAAAATAATTGATTTAATATAGATTATATTTTTAATAGAGTTGAATCTAATAATTATAGGATATATAAAAAAAGAAAAAACATAAAAACACCCGCTATTTAAAAAAACAATAAGTAGAGGGTGTTTTATTTATATAATCTATTTTGTCTTTAACTTCTTTTTTGTTAGAATGAATTAAGCAGTTAGTTTTTACAGGAGGTTAAGTGTATGAATTCTAAAAAGATAAGAGATTATAAGTGTTTTGTTAATAATGATGAAATTAGTCTAGGTGAAGTAATTTCAAGTAATAAAAAAAGATATACAGACGCTTATATTAAGTCTGAACCGATGTCAAGACTATCTGAGGATTATAAAAATATAAAATCAAATATATATTGTATACTTCCTTTTAGTAATACTATAGAGGCAGAAGCTATAGGAGCAGATATAAAATATGGTATAGAAGATATATTTGGCCCAAGAGCTAGAAAAAACATATGTGATACTATGGACAGTATACTTCAATTAGAAGATATAAATTTTCAAGAAGGAACGGCAAAGGAAGTTCTTTCTGCAATAAAGATTCTAAAATCAAAGGGAGAGAAAGTAATTCTTGAAATATCAGGTCCTTTTATAATTATGGATTTTCTAATAGATTCAAAAAAAGTTTATAAATCTTTAAGAAAAAAAGATGATATAGGATTTAAAGTATTTGATAAATTTAAGAGAAATATATTGAATTATGCAAAAGAAGCAATAAAGGCAGGAGTTGATGTAATTAGTTATGCTGATTCATCAGCAGGAGTAACTATATTAGGTCCTAGACTTGTTGAAAATTCTTATAATATGTTTACAAGGGATTTTCTTATAGAGCTTGAGAAGTTGGCAAAAAAAGAAAAAGTATTAATTCATCTATGTCCCAAAATAGCTCAAATAATAATAGCTATGGAAAATAAGGATTTTAAGGAAGTTGATTTAAATTCAGAAAAGCCACTATCATATGAAGAGGCTATTTTTCAGATTGAAAATAGAATAAAATATGAAGAAATGTCAGTATTTATGGGGCAGATGTGCATAAATATGAGAAAAACAAAAATGTATTCTGGAAAGATAAAGATGATAGAACTATTGGAGGAATAGATTAAAATGGAAGAAAAGAAAAAAGAGTTGCTTGAAAAATTAAGCGAATGCGTAGTTGAAATGGAAGATGAAGAGATTGTAGAGCTTGCAAAAGAGTATATAGAACATGGTTATTCTGCAAATGATGGAATAATGGAAGGTTTGGTAGATGGAATGAATAAAGCAGGACAGTTATATGAAGAAGAGGAATACTATATAGCCGAACTTCTTTTATGTTCAGATGCAATGTATGCAGGAATAAATGTATTAAAAGATTATTTAGATGATGAAGACAATAATAGTATAAAAAATAAAATAGTAATTGGTGTAATAGAAGGAGATACTCACGATATAGGTAAAAATCTTGTTAAGATAATGCTTGAAACGGCGGGATTTGAAATTATAGATCTAGGAAGAGACGTTCAAGTAGGTAAATTTGTAGATGTAGCAAGAGAAGAAGATGCAGATATAATATGTCTTTCTTCTTTAATGACAAGTACAATGGGTAAAATGGAAGATGTAATAGAAATTTTGAAAAAAGAAGGTCTAAGAGATAAAGTAAAGGTAATGATAGGAGGAGGGCCTATTACAGAAGATTTTGCAGAAAAAATTGGGGCTGATGCCTATTCTAAAACTGCAGTTGAGGCTGTTAAAGTAGCTAAAGATCTATTGAATATGTAGGTGATAAGATGAAATTAAAAGTTGGAAATAAGCAATATAGCTTTGAAAAGGGTGAAAACCTTTTAGAAATTATGTTAAGAAATAAAATAGATATAGAAAATAACTGTAATGGAAAGGGAAGTTGTGGAAAATGTAGGGTGAGAATACTCTCTGATTATAAAGGAGAAGCAACTAAACTAGAAAAGGAAATCTTAACAGCTGAAGAAATCGATTCTGGAGTAAGATTAGCTTGTAAGACAAAAGTAGAGGAAAATATAGAAATAGGGGACATAAAAAAATCATTTCTAGATAGAAATATACTTACATCGGGATTTATTCCGGATTTCAAAAAGGATAATAGCTATAAAGCTTATGGACTAGCAATAGATATAGGTACTACCACAATGGCTCTATCTTTATTGAATATGGAAAATCATGAGGAAATATCTCAAGCATCATCTATCAACCCTCAAAAAAAATACGGTATGGATGTTCTCACAAGAATAACATATGCTGTGGAAAATAAAGATGGTGTAAAAGAGCTTCAGAGAATACTTGTAAAAGGAATTAATGGTATGATAGAAGAAGCCTGTTCTAAAGCTGAAAAAAATAGTTCTTTAGAAAGGGATTTTATTAAAAATAAGATAAGAGAAATTGTTGTTTCTGCAAATTGTACAATGACACATACTCTTTTGGGAGAAGATATTAGACCACTGGGGAAATATCCATATAAGCCAGTATTCAAAGAGAGAAAAGTTCTAAAGGCTAAAGAAATAGGTATAGATGTATTGGAAGAATGTAGCCTGTATACTCTTCCACAAATATCTGCATTTATAGGTGGGGATATAGTTGCAGGCGCCTATGTATGTGAACTTGATAAGGTAGAAAAAAATACTCTATTTATAGATATAGGAACAAATGGTGAACTAATACTTGCCGATACCGAAAGTTTGATGTCGTGTTCTTGTGCTGCTGGACCAGCTCTTGAAGGTATGAATATAAAGTACGGAATGAGGGCTCAAGAGGGGGCAATAGAAGATATTATAATAGAAAAGGATGCTAGCTTGAAATTAAAAGTAATAGGAGACAAAGAAGCAGAGGGGCTTTGTGGAAGTGGCATACTTGCAGCCATAAGAGAACTTTTGAAAAATAAGCTTATAAAGTCAAGGGGAGCACTTTTAAAACTAGATGAAATAGATGATTCTAATAAACTTAAAAAACTTATTAGGCAGGTAGATGGCAAAAGAGAGTTTTTAATATCTGAAAATCTTCAGGTTACCCAATCTGATGTAAGACAAGTTCAATTGGCAAAAGGCGCAATACTCTCTGGAATTATGGCACTTCTAGAAAATGCAAATTTAAAAGTAGAAGATATAGAAGAAGTAATTATAGCGGGCCAATTTGGAAAGCATATTTCAGAAGAATCTCTAATAGTTACTGGAATACTGCCTAAGCAAGTAAGAGGTAAGATTAAATATATGGGCAACACCTCAAAGACGGGAGCTTATATGTTTTTAACTTCATATGAAGCAAGAAAAAATATTGAAAATTTAGCAAAAAAAATAGAGTATTATGAACTATCGACTATGAAGGACTATGAGAAAATATTTACAAAAAGTCTAATGTTTAAATAAGTATAGATAAACTTATTAATTTTGGAATAAAGAGGTGGTAATATTGAAATTAAAGTTAGAACTAAATCCGAAAGATAAGATGACACCTATAGAAAGAGCAAAGGCAATTTCAAATGGAGATGACTATGATAGAATAGCAATTGATCCCTTTCTAGGGGAAATAAAAGCTAGATATATAGGAAAAAATACAAGAGAGTATTGGTTAAGCGAAGATAATTTAGTTGAGGCAGAGGTAAAAGCCTTTAATAGATTTTCTGCTGATGGAATGGGAGTAGGTCCAAATGCCTATGGAATAGCGGAAGCAATAGGTATCATTCCATATTATCCAGAACAAGGTTTAATATATGTGGAAAAACACAAAATAGATGCCATAGAAGAAGTAGATAATTTAGATATAATAAACTTGGATTCTGGAAATCTTAGAATGTACTATAACGCAACTGCTAGACTTAGAGAACTAGGGGATGGAATATGCCCTGTAGGTGCATCTCTTTCAGGACCACTTACATTAGCAGCTTTTGTTTTAGGTACAGAAAAATTGCTAAAGGCTATGATAAGAAAGCCAGATCAGGTTCATAAGTTTTTAAAATATATAGAAGAATGTCTGAAGTTAGTAATAGACGAGTTTTCAAAGTTGGATATATCATTTTCAATGGCAGATCCAATAGCTTCTAATACGATGATAAGTCCTAGAATGTATAAAAAATATGCATTTCCATATTCCAAAAATATATGTGATTATGTAATTGAAAAGACAGGAAAGGCTCCATCATATCATGTTTGTGGAAATACAGAGAAATCATGGGAAGATATAAAAAAGATTGATTTTGGATTATTTAGTATAGATAATGAAATGGATATAGAAAAAACGTGTGAATTTTTTAAGACAACACATGCTATAGCAGGAAATGTTGATCCAGTAGCTATAATATGTAACGGTACAAAAGATATGATAGAGCAGGAAGTAATAAGATGTATAAAGGCAGGTAAAAAATGCGAAAAAGGCTATGTACTTACACCAGGTTGCAATCTACCTCTTAGTACATCAGATGAAAATATTGATGCATTTATGGATGCAGGAAGAAAATATAGTAAAAAAATAATGGATGGTAAAATTTAAGAAATTATAAGAGCAAGAGTATAAAAATAGCTATTAAAAAACAATAAATGAAAATATAGAGAGGCTGTAAAGATTTTAAACAATCTTTACAGCCTTTTTTTATCCTTTAATTCCAGAGCTAGTAAGACCTTCTACAAGATGTTTCTGTATAAATACAAAAATTATAAAGATTGGTATTACAGAAATTACACCTGCAGCCATTTGAGTTTCCCATGTAGTCTTGTAAAGTGACTGGAAATCTGTAAGAGCCATAGATATAGTTTTCATTTCTGGAGAAACTATAAAGGATCTAGCGAATATAAGGTCTCCCCAAGACATAATAAATGAAAATAAGCCGGCGGTAATAACACCTGGAGCTAAAATCGGAACAAGAATATATCTAATTCCTTGAAGTCTTGAAAAACCGTCCATCCAAGCAGCTTCCTCTAAAGTTTTTGGTATATTTGATATATAAGAATACAAAAGCCAAACTGTCATTGGCAGAGAAGTAGCGGCATTTGCAATAATAAGTGAAATTCTTGTGTCTAAAAGATTTAGATTTCTAAACATAATATACATAGGATTTACAAGTATTACAGATGCAAACATTTGAGTAATTATTATAATAATTAAAAATGTATTTCTACCCTTAAATTCATACCTACTAATGGCATATGCTGCCAATATACCTAATACAAGACATATTATAGATGAGGCACTTGAAACTATAAAGCTGTTTATAAGAGGAGTAACAATACTTTTATCTCCAGTTAGAACATTTTTATAGTTTATCCACTGAAGGTTTTTACCAAACCAAGTTGGTGGCCAGACCGTAATATCGGAATAAGTCTTTAAAGATGTATTAATCATTATAAGAACAGGCATAAGTAAAACTATAATAAAAAGTATATAAATTGCAGTTCTTAGTATTTTATAAAATTTCTTTTTCTTATTCATAGTATCACTCCTTATTTGCATTTGAAATCAGTTTAAAATATATAGCTGAAAAGCTGATAAGAATTAGGAATACTATTACCGAAAGTGCAGAACTAGTACCTAAATCAAACTTGCTAAATGCCTCTTGATATATTCTTATTATTAGTGTTTCCGTAGATCTCATAGGACCACCTTGTGTAAGTACAAAAATTACATTAAATGAGTTAAAAGTCCAAATCGTTACCAAAGTAAGAGTAATAAAGAAAACAGTCTTTATTCCAGGTATAGTAACATTTGTGAATCTTCTTATTAAATTTGCTCCGTCCATCATAGCACTTTCATATAGGGATCTATCTATTGAGTTTAGTGCAGCTAGGAATATCATTGAAACAAGAGATATACCAAGCCATGTGTCCACAAAGGCTGCACAGAAAAAGGCGAGTTTTTGACTAGATAGCCAGGCTATGTTTTTTTCTATAATTCCAAATTTTATCAAGTAATAATTCAAGTAGCCATAGTTTCCATCTAATATCCATTTCCAAACTATGGAAACGGCAACCTGAGGAATTGCCCATGGAATAAGCGAAAGGAATCTTAAAGTCTTTTTGAAATAAATATCGCTGTATAAAAATAATGCCATTACAAATCCTAAAAACATTTTTAAAAAAACAGTAAGGGCAGTATATTTAAAAGTTAAGCCTAGTGTTGTAGAAAATGATCCATCAGAAATGATTTTTCTGAAATTATCAAGACCGACAAACTCTGAGCTACCAGCTATTATAGATGTTTTGTTAAAAGATTCTACAAAAACAAGAAAAATAGGGTAGGCATAGAGAGCCAACATAAAAACTACTACTGGAAGTATAAGAAAGTAGGGAGTATAATTTTTTAGTTTGATTTTTGTCATAAAAAACCTCCTTTTAAAGTATCTTATAAAGCTAAAATAAATAAAATAGCCTGATGCAGCAAAGCCGCAATCAGGCATAATATTTTATTGTTTTTCTAATTCACTTTGTGCTTGATCTAAAGCTTCTTGTGGAGTTGCCTTTCCAGTAAGAACCTTTTGAACTGCAGTTACAAAAGTCTTATTAAATGTATCCCAATTAGAAACCTGTGGTTCAGGAACGCCGTCTTTAATCTTAGCTGCAAATGGCTTCATAAATTCATCATTGAAACGTTTATCCTTTTCTTCATCCTTTAGTACAGGGAACCATCCGAAAGCTTCAGATACAGGTCTCTGATATTCAGGCTGACCCATAAATTCTATAAACTTCCAAGCAGCTTCCTTGTGCTTACTTTGAGAAGACATTACATATGAATCTGTAACTAATGTTTCAGCAGAGAACTTACCTACAGGTAATTCTGCAACACCGTATTTATATTCGCTCTTATCCATTTCTTCCTTTTCCCATGGTCCAGAAACAAACATTGCAAGATTTCCGTTTTTGAATAAAGTAGCTTGATCATTTCTCTTCATAGATACTGGATCAGGTATTAGTCCTTCATCACTAAACTTCTTTAAGTAAGTAAGAGCTTCAACATTTTCCTTTGAGTTAAGAGTGTACTTTCCATCTTTGTCTACTATTCTTCCACCATTCTGGTATATGAAGTTAAGTATTTCGTCTGTACCACTTTCAAGGTCAGTTGGAATTGCAAATCCATAAACCTTAGGATCCTTTGCATGTACTTCCCTTGCTGTTTGAAGTAATTCATCCCAGTTCTTTGGTGGGTTCTGAATTAAATCTGTTCTATAGTATAGAGCTCTAGATGAAAACGCCATTGGAATACCATATTGCTTTCCATCTATTTGAGCTGTCTTTAACACATTTTCTACTCTCTTTGACTTGAAGTCATCTTTCATAAATGGAGAAAGGTTCTCTGCTGCTCCCATATCTACAAGCTGTTTTAATGTTCTAGAACCTGTAAGCATAATATCTGGAGATTCTTTGGCTTGGAAAAGCTGTATAATCTTTGAGTTTAAATCTTCCCAGCCAACAGATATAATCTGAACTTTGATGCTTGGATTTTTCTCTTCAAAAGCCTTGATACCGTTATCAAGTTCTTTTTTAAGATATCCACCATCATATCCCGGAACTAACATTTTTAACGTAACATTATTGTCAGTTGCCGCTTTTTCATTTTTGTCAGTACAGCCAGTTAGAGCAAAAGATGCTGCTAATATACCTGCAAGACAAACAGATAATAACTTTTTAATTTTCATATAATACCTCCCTTAAAGTACTTATCATTAAATTAGATTATATCATTAAACTTGAGTATATTTGCTTTATTTAAGAAAAACGATATTGTTTTTATCAATTTAAAAGATATATAAGATAGAAAAAAACTATAAATATTATTAATTAATTTAAGAGAAAATAAAAAATAAAGATAATTAAAATGTTTTAAAATTAATTTTAGTCTATAAATCATTAATTTTTAAACAAGTCTTTAAAAACTATTAAAAGTTTGGCAAATATAGTAGTATATAAGTATATATAAAATTAAGATATAAGTAAAGAAACTGCTGTAAAATGGAGGTTTAGTATGAATATAACAGTATATTGTGGTGCAAGTATTGGAAATGATGAAAAGTATAAGAAGGCTGCTCAGAGTCTTGGAAAATGGATTGCTGAAAAAGGATATAGCTTAGTATACGGAGGTGGCTCTACTGGTCTTATGGGAGTAATTGCAGATACTGTTCTTGATAACTCTGGAAGGGTAATAGGAGTAAGACCAGATTTTTTATCTAATTTAGAGCCTACTCACGAAGGATTGACGGAATTTATAAGAGTTGAAACAATGACTGAAAGAAAAAAGATAATGATAGAAAATGGAGATGTATATATTGCACTTCCGGGAGGGCTGGGAACTTTAGAAGAAATTTCAGAAGTTGTTTCTTGGTCTATGATAGGAAAAAATGATAATCCATGTATATTTTTCAACGTAGATGGATTTTATGATGATTTAAGGGAACAGTATGAAACAATGGTAAGTTCAGGCTTTTTATCTGATAAGTATCAAGGCAAGCTTTTATTCTCAGAGTCTCTAGATGAAATAGAAAATTTTATAAATTTGTATAAAAATATTTAGCAATATAAAAATATATTTTTCTTCACAGGTACTAGAAATTTTATTTTGTTTTTGTTAATATAAAAAGGATAGAAAATTTTAGGAAAAGATAAAGATAAATTGTAATATTTTGTTTTATTTAGTTGACGAAAGAAGAGGTATATACAATGGGAAAAGTAATGATAGTAGGAGTTGCAGGAGGCTCTGCTTCAGGAAAAACAACTATTATTGAAAAGTTAAAAGATCATTTTAAAGAAGATATAGAAGTTCTTTGCCATGATTATTATTACAGAGCAAATGACGATTTGACAATGGAAGAAAGAAATAATCTTAACTATGATCATCCAAACGCATTTGAGACAGAAAGAATGATAAATGATATCAAAAAGTTAAAGAATGGCGAATCAATATATAGACCGGAATATGATTATACAATTCATACAAGATCAAAGAATACTTATTTGGTGGAAGCAAAGGCAGTAATAATAGTAGATGGTTTTCTTATACTGGAAAATAAGGAATTGAGAGACCTTATGGATGTTAAGATATTTGTAGATACAGATGCAGATGAAAGATTAATGAGAAGAATTTTAAGAGATGT
>X411_Leopard__coassemble_86_pt1 | contig 26307 bp, 25 predicted proteins | sample X411_Leopard__metabat2_low_PE_007 | metagenome-assembled genome bin X411_Leopard | reverse complement strand
GGGACTATGAAGGAATTTTTTCTTGAAAATGAAAAATTCACTGAAGATATAGGTCGAAAGCTAGGTAAAAGATTATTTCCAGGGGCTATAATATGCCTAAATGGAGATCTTGGTGCAGGGAAAACGACTATTACGAAGAGTATAGCCAAGGCTATGGGAATAGAAGATGACATAACAAGTCCAACTTTTAATATAGTAAATGAATATACAGAAGGTAATATAACATTGTATCATTTCGATGTTTACAGAATAGCTTGCAGTGAAGAAATGTATGACATAGGTTTTGAAGAATATATTAATTCAGATGGAGTATGTATAATAGAGTGGTCAAATCTTATTGAGGATATATTACCTGAAGAAAGATTGGAAATACTTCTTACATATCAAGATGAGGGAAGAAAAATAGCTCTTAATCCTGTGGGAAGTAAGTATGAGAAAATAGTCGAGGAGGTGACTGTATAATGAATATATTGAGCTTTGATACTTCGACTAAGGCTGCAAGTATAGCCCTTTTGAAGGGAGATGTACTTGTAGGTGAAATATTTATAAATGATAAAAGAACTCATTCACAAAAACTTATGCCTATGGTTGAAAGTCTTTTTAAACTTGCTGATATTACAGCAGATGACATAGATCTTTTGGCAGTATGCATAGGACCAGGATCATTTACTGGATTGAGAATAGCTATGGCAACAGTGAAGGCTATGGCACACGCTAAGGATTTGAAAATTGTAGCTGTGGACTCATTAGAAAGCCTAGCTTTTAATGTTTCGGATTCTTCAAAGAAGATAATACCGATACTTGATGCACAGGGAAAGCAGTTATATACAGCTTCTTATAAGATGATAGAAGGGGAGCTTAAAAGATTAAATGAGATAGAAGTTGTCGACATAGATGAACTTCTTAAAGATATAGAAGAATCTGGAGAGAAAGTAGTAGTACTTGGAGAAGGGCTAGATAAGTGTAGAGAGAAGTTTACTATGGATTCAATTGAAATAGCATCTCCAGATAAAAATATTTCAAAAGCTTCGAGTGTTGCTTGTCTTGCTAGAGAAAAGTTTGAAAAGAATATTGATATACATAGTTGTTATGATATAGTTCCAATGTATATTAGAAAATCTCAAGCAGAGATACAATATGAAGAAAAGCAAAAGAAACTTAAAGAATCTAAAGAGAGTAAGTAAGAGGAAGTACTATGAAATGTAGAAGTATGAAGATGGAAGATGTAGAGGCTGTCCATGAAGTAGAAGTATCTGCTTTTCCAGACCCTTGGTCTCTTTCCTCATTTAAAAGTGAGATGAAAAATAAATTGGCAAAATATATAGTTGCAGAAGACGAAGATGGAAAAATAGTCGGCTATATAGGGGTGTGGTATATAATAGATGAGGCTCATATAAATAATGTAGCAGTTCATAAAGATTATAGGGGTAGACAGATAGGAAGTATACTGATGGAGCATCTTATAGAGAGTTGTTTAGAAAACTCTATTAACTCAATTACTTTAGAAGTGAGAAAGAGCAATGAAGTTGCCCAAAATCTTTATAGAAAATATGGTTTTAAGCCGAGTGGAATAAGAAAAGAATATTATAGTGATAATAGAGAAGATGCAATAATAATGTGGAAACAGATAGAGGAGGTGAAATAGATTATGAGTAAAAATGAAGATTTAAAAATGAATTTTAAAAAATCTGATTGCGAATTTTTAGAAATTAAGGATACGAAAAAATCAGAAGCTGATAAAGAAAATTCTAAGGCAGATATAATAACTCTTGCAATAGAAAGTAGTTGTGATGAAACAGCATGTGCTATTTTGAAAAATGGAAGAGAAGTTTTGACAAATATAATTTCAACTCAAATAGAAACCCATAAAAAATTTGGTGGAGTAGTTCCTGAAGTAGCCTCAAGAAAGCATATAGAGAATATAGACATAGTAGTACAAGAAGCTTTAGATGAAAGTGGATTGGGATTTGACGATATTACACATATTGCTGTAACATATGGTCCAGGATTAGTAGGGGCTTTACTTGTAGGTCTATCCTATGCAAAGTCACTTGCATTTACATTAAATAAAGATTTAGTTGGAGTCAATCATATAGAAGGACATTTAAGTGCAAATTACATAGAACATAAGGATTTAAAGCCACCATTTATAACTTTAATAGTGTCAGGTGGACATACCCATCTTGTAGAAGTTAAAGACTATGGAGTTTATGAAATTCTTGGAAAGACCAAAGATGATGCTTCAGGAGAGGCTTTTGATAAAGTTGCAAGGGCATTAGGTTTAGGATATCCAGGTGGACCTATTGTAGATCAAATGGCTAAAAAAGGAAATCCAGAAGCAATAGATTTTCCGAGAGCATGTCTCCATGAAAATGACTATGATTTTAGCTTTAGTGGAATCAAGTCTTCAGTTTTAAATTATTTAAATTCTATGAAGATGAAAAAGAAAGAAGTTGTAGTGGAAGATGTATGTGCTTCATTTCAGGCAGCAGTTGTAGATGTTCTTACTCAAAAAGCTATAAAAGCGTGTAAAGATAAAGGCTATAAGACAATTACACTGTCAGGTGGAGTTGCTGCAAACTCAGCTTTGAGAGAGAAGATGAGTGAGCTTTGTAAAAAAGAAGGACTTGATTTGAAGTATCCTCCTATGATTTTGTGTACAGATAATGCAGCCATGATAGGTGCTGCTGGATATTATAGATATATAAATGGAAGGAGAGATGGAATGGATCTAAATGCCGTTCCAAATCTAAAAATAAATCAAGGATAGCGGAGGTAAGAGGATATGATAATGTTATCGTGTAATAAGGTGACGAAAAGCTTCGGTGTAGAAACTATTCTTGAGGACATTTCATTTTCTATAAATGAAGGTGATAAAGTAGGTATAGTAGGCGTTAATGGTACGGGAAAGACTACTTTATTTAAGATAATAACGGGAATTTATGGATATGATAGCGGGGAGATATATAGCTCAAAAGAATGTAGAATTGGGTATTTGGAACAGAATACGAATTTTCATTCAGATAAAACAATTTATGAAGAAATGATAAGTGTTTTTGATGATTTAAGAGAGGCTGAAGTAGAGCTTAGAGAAATGGAAAAAGAAATAGCAAAACTTTCAAAAGATGGAGTAGCCCCGACTGAAGAATTAAAGAAATTGATGGATTCGTATGGCAAAAAGTATGAAGCATTTGAGGCAAATCATGGATATAGCTATAAGAGCGAAGTAACAGGAACTCTTAGAGGACTTGGATTTGTAGATGAAGATATGGATAAAGAGATAAATGTTTTATCTGGTGGAGAAAAAACGAGAGTTCTTCTAGGTAAATTGCTTTTAAGCAAACCATCTTTGTTATTATTAGATGAGCCTACAAATCACCTTGATTCTGAAGCTGTAGAGTGGTTAGAAGGATTTTTGAGGTCATATGAAGGGACTGTAATGATTATATCTCATGATAGATATTTTCTAGATCAATCGGTCAATAGAATCTTTGAGATGGCAAATAAAAAGTTAACTGCCTATAATGGAAACTACACTGAATACATAAAACAAGCTAGAATACAAAAAGAAATAGATATAAAAAGATATGAAAATCAACAAAGAGAAATAAAGAAACAAGAAGAGTCCATAGAAAGATTAAAATCTTATGGAAGAGAAAAACATATAAAAAGAGCTAGAAGCAAAGAAAAGATGTTGAGTAAAGTTGAAAAACTTGAAAAACCACAGGAATTTAGAAAAAAAGCCAAGTTTAGATTTCAAAGTACTGCTCAAAGTGGAAATGATGTTTTGAGAGTTGAGGACTTGGAAAAAAGATTTGATGACAGAGTTTTATTCAGTGGGGTAAACTTTGACATATATAGAGGGGAAAAGGTAGCGCTAATTGGTCCAAATGGTGTAGGAAAGTCTACTCTTTTCAAAATTCTGATGGGTGAGGAAACTCAGAATGGCGGAGATTTCAAAATCGGTCAAAATGTATATCCTGCGTACTTCCATCAGGAACAAAAAACTTTGAATTTAAAGAATACAATAATAGATGAGATATGGGATGCAAATCCTCATCTTACACAAACAGAGGTAAGAAGTCTATTAGGGGCATTTTTATTTTCAGATGAAGATGTATTTAAGGAAATTAGTCTTTTAAGTGGTGGAGAAAGGGCTAGAATAGCAATATTAAAACTTATCCTTTCAGAATCCAACCTACTTCTTTTAGATGAGCCTACAAACCATTTAGATATAGACTCAAAAGAAGTGTTAGAAGAAGCGCTATTAGAGTATGATGGTACTATTTTTACCATATCACATGATAGATATTTTCTTAACACAGTAATTGACAAAATTCTGCTACTGTCCGAATATGGAGTAACCGAATACTTGGGAAATTACGATTACTACATGGAGAAAAAGAATCAGCAAAAGGACATTGAAAAGCTTGTTAATGAGTCTAATATTGAAGAAAAAACCAAGACACAAATTAAAGAAGAAAAAAGACGAGAAAAAGAACAAAAACAAAGGGAAAACAAGGCAAAAGGCGAAGTTAAGAAGATTGAACAAGAAATCGAACTTCTTGAAAAACAAATACAAGGTTTGGAGTTTATGCTCTGCCAAGAAGAAATATATTCTTCCCCTGAAAAATCAAAAGAGGTTAATCAGGAAAAAGCTGAGCATGAGAAAAAATTGGAACATTTATACCAAAAATGGGAAGAAAAAATGGTATAATCTGTTTTAAATTTATCGAAAATAATGTATAATTGATTGTATAGTAGTTTTTTGTCGGAAAATGGCAAATAATAGTTTATTCGAAATAATGAAATAAAAAAGATTGATAGAGCAAAAGAAAGATTAGGAGGAAAATTATGGCAAATAAGAATATTTCTATGGCTGTAATCAGAAGACTGCCGAAATACTATAGATATTTAGCAGATCTATTAGCTAGAGATATAAACAGAATATCTTCAAAAGAGCTAAGTGAGATAATAGGATTTACAGCTTCACAGATAAGACAGGATTTAAATAACTTTGGAGGCTTTGGTCAGCAAGGATATGGATACAATGTGGAAGCTCTTCATAAGGAAATTGGAAAGATATTAGGTTTAGATAAAAAATATAAGACAGTATTAATAGGAGCAGGTAATCTTGGACAGGCGCTTCTTAACTATGCAGGTTTTAGAAATGCAGGTTTTGATATAGGAGCAGTATTTGATGCAAATCCTAAGATGATAGGTCTTAAAATAAGAGATTATGAAATACTTGATTCAGATGATATAGAAAAATATGTACTTGAAAATAATGTGGATATAGCTATTTTATGTATACCAAAGAACGGTGCACAGGAAGTAGCTGATAAGTTAGTCGGTGTAGGTGTAAAGGGAATATGGAACTTTGCTCCGATAGACCTTGAGGTACCATCTGATGTAATAGTAGAGAGTGTAAATCTTACAGAAAGTTTATTTACACTATCTTATTTAATGAAGGAAAGAGACGACGAAGAATAAACTATTATTAAATGGAGAGTTATGCAGGATAGTGCATAGTTTACGGTATACTTTAGAGTGAAAAGTGTGTTTTATTTGTTTTTTAATATATTAATATGTATGATGGATTGTGAAAAGGGTTATATTGCTTGAAATGGAAGTCGAGCAATGTAATCCTTTTTTATTAATAACAATTCTCAATTAATAGAAAGGAGGTTAAGGAAAATATTTTAAATAAAAACAAAATATATTGATTAAATAATGCTTTTATAGTATTTACAAAAAAATATAAAAAAAGTATAAAAATCAATTGCAAATATTATTCCACTCTGTTATAATAAATTTATCGATAAAATATATGTTTATAGGAGGTACAAAATGGCTTACGTAATTACAGACGCTTGTATTAGTTGTGGAGCATGTGCTGGTGAATGTCCAGTATCATGTATATCTGAAGGAGATGGAATCTATGTAGTAGATGCATCTGCTTGTATAGACTGTGGAACTTGTGCTGGAACTTGTCCAGTTGACGCTCCAAAGCCAGAATAATCAGCGTAAAATAATTTAGCAGAATATCCCAATGCTTTGCATTGGGTTTTCTTTTGCTAAAATTTATAGATCTACTATAATTATATAGAGTTAAATTGTCCTAATAATTAAAATCAAAAATACTCAAAAAAATCTTATATTCATCAGTCAGTAGTTTAAAATATGAAATTTCATGTAAAATAGAAAGTAATATAAATGTAAAAACAAAGACAAATAAATAGAAAATAAATAGGATGACTTTAAATATATGCTAAAGGAAGAAGATGTTACTTTAAGAATCAGTATTAGGGAATATATTTGAATAAATGAATGTTATGCACTAGCAATAAATAATAAATAATTATAAAACGAAATTTAAATATCTAGTTGAAATTAGATAAAAATACATGTAAAATGCAGAGATAGTAAAATGTGTCAAATAAATAGTCATTATTTATTTATCTAATGTATAACGAAATTATACTTAATAAACTAAATCAAAAAAAAGAAGAATAAAGCCATTTAAATATGCCTAAAAGGAATTAGATAAGAAATATTGACTCCCTTTTCAGAAAATAAAAAACTTTTTTTTAGTAAGCTAAAAATATAAAATAAAAATCAAACTTAATAAAATAATGGGAATTAAAGTAATTACTAAAAAAACATACTGTCAAAATTAAATAAATTATAAGAAAATTACAAGAAAAATATTGTTAAATCATAAACTATTATACACTAAATTATCTATGTGTGTTATAATTTGATTGTAGTTAGGAAAATGTTTCGATAAACCGTATTTAGTTTGTTGATTACAATATTTCCGGCAAATATCAAAGAGTATCTTAATTTTAAGGAGGCTTACAAATGGCAAATGTATTTGAAATGGCACAGGCACAGGTAAAGAGAGCATGTGATAAATTAGGAATGGAACCTGCAGTTTATGAACTATTAAAGGAACCAAGAAGAGTTATAGAAGTTAATATCCCAGTTAAAATGGATGATGGTTCTATAAAGATATTCCAGGGATGGAGATCTCAGCATAATGATGCAGTTGGTCCAACAAAGGGCGGAGTTAGATTCCATCAGAATGTTTCATTAGAAGAAGTAAAGGCATTATCTATATGGATGACATTTAAGTGTTCAACTACAGGTATACCTTACGGTGGTGGTAAGGGTGGTATCATAGTTGACCCATCTGAATTATCTGAAGGTGAATTAGAAAGATTATCTAGAGGATATATCGACGGAATATACAAGTTAATAGGAGAAAAGGTTGACGTTCCAGCTCCAGACGTAGGAACTAATGGTAAGGTTATGTCTTGGATGGTTGACGAATACAACAAGCTAGTAGGAACATCTGCTATAGGTGTTATAACTGGTAAGCCAGTTGAATTTGGTGGATCATTAGGTAGAAATGAAGCTACTGGATTCGGTGTTGCAGTTACTGCAAGAGAAGCTGCTAAGAAGCTTGGTATAGATATGAAGCACGCTAAGGTTGCTGTACAGGGATTCGGTAATGTTGGTGCGTTCACAGTTAAGAACGTTCAGAAACTTGGCGGAACTGTTGTTGCAATGGCAGAATGGTGCAAGGAAGCTGGACCATATGCTATATACAATGAAGAAGGTCTTGATTTCCAGGCTATGTGGGATTACAGAGCTAAGAATGGTAACTTATTAGATTTCCCTGGTTCAAAGAGAATATCTATGGACGAATTCTGGGGAAGTGATGTTGATATAGTAATACCAGCTGCTCTAGAAAATGCAATAGATGCAGATGTTGCTGGAAAGATAAAGGCAGGTCTAGTTTGTGAAGCTGCTAATGGACCTACTACTCCAGAAGGTGATGCTGTTCTAAACGAAAGAGGAATAGTTCTTACTCCAGATATATTAACAAATGCTGGTGGTGTTACTGTTTCTTACTTCGAATGGGTACAGAACCTATACGGATACTACTGGACTGAAAAGGAAGTTGAAGAAAAAGAAGAAATAGCTATGGTACAGGCATTCGAAAACCTATGGGCTATAAAGGAAGAATTCAACGTAACAATGAGAGAATCAGCTTATATGCATTCAGTTAAGAGAGTAGCTGAAGCTATGAAGCTTAGAGGATGGTACTAAAATATAAATAGTTGTACTATTTCAAAATACAAAATAGAGGGCGTTTTTAATAAAGCCATTAAGCAACATATAAATATAATACAACTTAATAGAGAAGGACCGCAATTTGCGGTCCTTTTTGTTTTATTCATTTTATTAAAGATAAACTGCTGTAATATACAAATTAGATATATATGCTATATTAAATATTAATGATTTTTTAAGAAAAAAATGATAAAATAAAGTATATAATACTATTTAAAACTAAAAAAAATGCTTATAATTCAATACTATCTAGTCAAAATATAAGTGATACTATTTATGATGATGAATATATTTAAAAGAGATGGACGATGTAAAAAACTAATATATTTTAAAGTGCTTAAGTTAAATTAAGTAGTAAAAGGTTTGGTAAAATATATGAATTTGCAAATAAACAATTATTGGCAGATAAATTAACGGAGGATTATTATGAAGGGAATACTAAAAAAAATAATAACTCTACTTGTACTTGTATTTGTTTTAATCGCAGCAGCAGGATATAGCTTGAAAGCTACAGATCCTATTGATGACAAAGACAGATTGTGTAATGTAGATGAAAGAATGGATGTAGCTCAGATAAACAAAAGAGTTATAAAGTCTGTAGGGCTTCAAGGTGATGGAGCTGTTGTAGATATGGAACTAAACAATTATACTTTTAGAAAGCTCTTAAAGTATAATTTGGTGAAATATGGAAAACAAGATTTTGAAGCATACTCATTTAATCTAAGGGGAGATAAGTTACTAGTTCAGGTTCCTAAAAAAATAGGACCATTCGACTCTCAAATAGATGTTTTGATGAGTCTAGGTAATGATAAAGACAATATGATATTGTCTGTAGATAAAGTTAAGGTGGGGAAAATACCGCTTCCCAAAAGTCTTGTAGATAATAAAATTGATGATATGGTATCTTTGGGCGTAGATAGAATATCTACTGAAAAGGGCAAAATATACATAAATCTTAATAATGTTGATTTAGGAATTGAAAAGATTTATATAAAGGATAGCAATCTTGAAATAAAACTAAAGGTTACAAAAGAAGATATAAAAAAGATAGGAGTAGAAATAATAGATAGTTTATTCGATTTTTAAGGTGAAATGGGCGCGTATAGTTAATACCGTCCTTTTTTATTTTTGAATATAAAAAGGAGTAAATTTAAAAAATATGATGAAAATAAAGATAAACGTTTTTTTAATGGAGATAAAAAAAGAAGAAATTATATATTGAGAAAAAACAACTAAATAATAATACATATCAAAAGAAAAAGAGTATTATAGTACATTGACAATTTTTATAAATTAACATATAATATTAAATATATTAGGTTAATTATTATTAAAATTTAAATACTTATTAAATTTCAGAAAAGGAGGAGCTTTTATGAACCTTTCAATTGCACCAGTAGGTGTTCCTATGAAAATAGTGAAAATAAGAATCAAGGGAGAACAGAAAAAATTACTTGCCAACATGGGTTTTGTTGAAGAAGCTATGGTAACAGTAGTATCCTCTGCTACAGGTAATATAATAGTTAATGTTAAAGACAGTAGAGTTGGTGTTGGTCTTGACCTATCATCAAAAATAATGGTTTCACCACAATAAGAACTTTTTAAATATATTATTTAGAAATTAAGTGACAAGGAATATATTTATCTTTTGATATATTGTGGTATTTTAGAATGATAAATAGTTTATAGAAAATAAGTGGACTGGGGGAGATTTAGTGATAACATTAAAAGATTCGGAAGTTGGAAAAAATTATATGGTAAAAAAAATAAAGGGTGAAGGTGCTCTTAAAAGAAGGATTATGGATATGGGTATTACAAAAAATACTCAGCTTTATGTACAGAAGGTTGCACCCTTAGGAGATCCAGTACAGATTACAGTGAGAGGGTATCAACTTAGTTTGAGAAAAGATGATTCTTCATGTATTGAAATTGAAGAAATATAATTAAATAATACTATTCAATAATATTGATTTGAAATCTTATCTCTTGAATCTTGCTATTTTATATAAAATACAGAGGAGAGGTAGGTTTAATTTTATGCTTTACAAGTGAGAATGATTTACAATATTATTGACAAATTTAAAAATAAGGAAAGGGGAACAAAATGAGTATTACAATTGCGTTAGCTGGTAACCCGAATTCTGGGAAATCCACATTGTTTAATGCTTTGACTGGTTCGAATCAATATGTTGGTAACTGGCCAGGTGTTACAGTTGAAAAAAAAGGGGGCGTTTACAAAAAGGATAAGGAAGTAAATATTACGGACCTTCCTGGAATATATTCTTTATCGCCCTATACATTAGAAGAAGTAGTAAGTAGGGAATATCTTATAAATGAAGATCCTGATGTTATAGTAAATGTTGTAGATGCTTCAAATATAGAGAGAAACCTATATCTTACTACTCAACTATCAGAGTTGGGAATACCTATGGTTATCGCCTTAAATATGATGGATATAGTAGAAAAAAATGGAGACAAGATAAATGTTGAATATCTAAGTGAAAAATTAGGTTATCCAGTAATTGAAATTTCTGCTCTTAGAAATAGAAATATAGATAAGGTGATAGAAGTATCAAAGAAAGTAGCTCATGGTAATCATGTTCATATAAGTTCTTTTGATGGAAATGTAGAAAAGTTAGTTTCAGATGTAGAAAAGAGTATTGAAAATATAGTAGAGGAGAAGCATAAGAGATGGTATGCAATTAAGCTTATAGAAAATGATGAAAAAGCTATAAAGGGTTTAGATTTGCTACCGTCTAATAAAGAAGAAATCGACAAAATTATAGAAAAGGCTGAGGAAGAACACGATGATGACGGAGAGGGAATTATTACAGATGCTAGATATACTTACATATCTAATATAATTTCTCAAACTGTCAAGAAAGGAAGAAGCGGTCTTACAAGAAGTGATAAAATAGATAGAATAGTTACAAATAGAATACTTGCTATACCTATATTTGCTGCAATTATATATTTAGTTTATTTCATCTCTGTCGGTGTAGTCGGCGGTGGTGTAACAGATTGGGTAAATGATGTATTCTTTGGTGAAATAATCGGTGGTAATGTAGAGAGTTTTCTTGAAGCTGCAAAAGTAGCTCCATGGTTAACAAGTTTGGTAGTTGATGGTATAATAGGTGGTGTAGGAGCAGTTCTTGGATTCACTCCTATAATAGCTACACTTTATTTTTTCCTTGCAGTTTTGGAGGATGTTGGCTATATGTCGAGAATAGCTTTCATTCTTGATAGACTTTTCCGTAAGTTTGGGCTTTCAGGAAAGTCATTTATACCGATTCTTATAGGTACAGGTTGTTCAGTACCAGGAATAATGGCAACTAGAACAATTGAAAATGAAAACGACAGAAGAATGACTATGATGGTTGCTTCATTTATGCCTTGTGGTGCTAAAACAGAGATTATAGCCTTGTTCTCAGCTTCAGTATTTGCTGGGGCAAAGGGATGGTGGTTTGCTCCTCTATGCTACTTTGTTGGTATATTGGCTGTAATTATATCAGGAACAATGCTGAAAAAGACATCGATGTTTGCAGGAGACCCAGCACCATTTGTAATGGAACTTCCTGAATATCATATGCCCACAATTGCAAATGTACTTAGAACTACTTGGGATAGATTAAAGGCATTTATTATAAAAGCAGGTACAGTAATATTACTTGCTACAATAGTAATATGGTTACTTCAGAACGTGTCTACTAGCTTTGAGTTTGTAGAATTTTCAGGAGAGAGCCATTCTATATTAGAAGCTATAGGAAGAACTATTGCACCTGTATTCTCACCATTAGGATTTGGACAATGGGCAGCAACAGTTGCAACAATATGTGGACTAGTAGCCAAAGAAGTAGTAGTTTCAACATTTGGTGTTGTTGCAGGTATAGGAGAAGTAGCAGGTGATGATCCATCTATGCTTCAGTATGCATCAACAGTATTTACTACAGTTTCAGCATTAAGCTTTATGCTTTTCAATCAGCTTTGTGTGCCTTGCTTTGCGGCTGTAGGAGCCTTGAGAGAAGAGATGAGAAGTGCAAAGTGGACATGGTTTGCAATTATTTACCAGCTATCATTTGCTTATGCAATATCTCTTATGGTGTACCAATTTGGAAAGGTTTTAGTTTTAAAGCAGAGTCCAACTGTTTGGACAGCAATAGCAGTAGCAGTACTTGTATTTATGCTTTATATGTTATTTAGAAAGCCAAGAAAGAGTAAAAACATAGAAGTAAAAAGAGCAGTATCAGAAAATTAATATAAATTTAAATTAATCCGACTTGAAAGGGGATGTTAGTATGAACGGACCTACAATTGCAGTGCTTTCAGTAGTAGTAATAGCAGCAGTATTAGCAACTATTAGAGTTAGAAAAAAAGGTGGATGCAGTGGTTGTTCAAAGGGCTGTGGATCTTCTTGTGGATCTTGCAGTGTAAATTCAAAAGAGTAGTTAGAAATTGTCCGATGTATTGAAAAATACATCGGATTTTTTGCTATAAATAAAAAAGAAGAAAGAATAAGATAAGATGAGTAAAACAATTAAGATAAGACTTTAAAAAATCAATATTTTTCTTATATTTAAAGAACTTAGCAAAAATTGTAATTTCAAAAGATGCTGTGAAAACTTTATATTTTCTATTGACATTAACTCTTAAAGGTGATAATCTCATTAAGAAAGACAATATAAAATTTAGATTTTTTATACTTTAATTGGGTCCTGTGAGGCCAAAAAGGAGGAAAACATGTTAAAAGGAAGACATCTAGTAAAACCAGATGATTTTACTGTAGAAGAAATAGATTCCGTATTGGAATTAGGAATGCAAATCAAATCAAATCCAGAAAAATATATCAATGTATGCGAAGGCAAATTGCTTGCTACTTTATTTTATGAACCATCTACAAGAACTAGACTAAGTTTTGAGTCAGCAATGAATAGACTAGGTGGTAGAGTAGTAGGTTTCTCAGACCCTTCAGCATCGTCAACATCAAAAGGAGAATCTTTGGAGGATACTATTACCATAGTATCTCAGTATGTAGACATAATCGCAATGAGACACCCTATATCAGGTGCAGCAAACCATGCAGCAGCTGTAAGTTTAAGACCATTTATAAATGCAGGAGACGGCAAAAACCAACATCCTACACAAACTTTAACAGATTTATTAACTATAAAGGCTAATAGAGGCTCTTTAGATAATCTGAAAATAGGTATGTGTGGGGATTTGAAGTACGGAAGAACTGTACATTCATTGGCAAAAGCCATGTCAAGATACAAAAATATTGAATTTGTTTTTATATCACCAGATGAGTTAAAAATGCCTGATAATGTAAAGATGGAAATAGAAGGTACAAAATATTCAGAAATAAATAATTTGGAAGATGCAATTGGAGATTTAGATGTTTTGTATATGACAAGGATTCAGAGAGAAAGATTTGAAGACCCAGAAGAATATGAGAGATTAAAAGATAGTTATATACTAGATACAGAAAAAATGAAAATAGCAAAAGAAGATATGATGGTCCTTCATCCGTTACCAAGAGTAAATGAAATATCTGTGGAAGTGGATAAGGATCCAAGAGCTAAATATTTTGAACAGGCACAGTACGGAATGTATGTTAGAATGGCTCTGATAATGAAATTACTAGGATTATAAGGCGGGTGTGAAATGGAATATACAATAGTAGAAAATAGATATGTAGGCGAAGATATGTATTATATGAAGATTGCTGGGAAATTTGAGGCAAAGATGGGACAGTTTTTTATGTTAAGAGCATGGGATAAGTATCCACTCTTATCAAGACCTATAAGCATTTATAATATAGATGAGGAAGGCATAAGCTTTTTATACAAAGTAGTAGGTGAAGGAACAAGGATACTTTCCAATCTAGAAGAAGGAGAGGGGATTACTCTTCAAGGACCTTATGGAAATGGATTTGAGAAGGTAGAAGGTAAGGTTGCTTTAGTAGGAGGTGGAGTAGGAATAGCTCCATTGTACATGGTGGCTCAAAATATAGAACACTGTGATTGTTATCTGGGATTCAACAAAGAGTCAATAATGACAGAGGATTTTGAAGAAGTATGTGATAATGTATTTACAACTGTTGGAGATACATTTATTACAGACATTATAAATGCAGAAAAATATGATTATATACTTGCTTGTGGACCAACACCTATGATGAAAAAACTTATCTCTATGACAGAAAATACAGATACAAGAATACAGGTATCTCTTGAAAATAGAATGGCATGTGGAGTCGGAGCTTGTCTAGTTTGTACATGTAAAACGAACGCAGGTAATAAAAAAACCTGTAAAGATGGTCCAGTATTTTGGGGAGAGGATGTGATTTTATAATGGTAGATTTAAGAGTCAATTTGTGTGGAAAAGAGCTTAAAAATCCTATTATAATGGCATCTGGGACATTTGGATTTGGTAAAGAATATAAAGAAATATATGACATAAATATACTGGGAGGAGTAAGTTCGAAAGGTCTTACATTAAATAAGAAACAAGGAAATGAAGGATTGAGAGTTTATGAAACAGCAGCAGGTATGATGAACAGCGTAGGACTTGAAAATCCAGGGCTTGAAGGTTTCCTAAAAAAGGAACTTCCGGAGTTTTCTAAGCTTGATTTATGTAGAATAGTTAATTTAGGTGGAAGTTGTGAAGAAGATTATCTAGAAGGTGCAAGAATGCTAGAAGATAAAGACTTCGACATGATAGAACTAAATATATCTTGTCCAAATGTAAAGTCAGGTGGAATGGCATTTGGTATAAAGTCTGATGTTGCAAGAGAAGTAGTAAGAGAAGTTAGAAAGGTAACAAAAAAAACCTTAATAGTAAAACTTTCACCAAACGCAGAAGATATTGTAGAGATGGCCAAGGTATGTGAAGAAGAAGGGGCGGATGCAGTTTCTTTGGTAAATACTTTCAAAGCTATGGCAATAGATATTAAAAAAAGAAAGCCAGTATTTAACAATGTTACAGCAGGTCTTTCAGGACCAGCAATAAAGCCGATAGCTCTTAGAATGGTATATGAAGTAGCCAAGGCAGTAAAGATACCAGTTATTGGTATAGGCGGAATAATGAGTGCAGAAGACGTTATTGAATTTATAATGGCTGGTGCAACTTGTGTTCAAATTGGGACAGCAAACTTTGTAGATCCTAAAATAGGTGAAAAGATTATAAAAGACTTGGAAAAGTATATGGAAGATAATAATATAAAAAGTTTTGATGAGATTAGAGGGATAATATAGGGTTATTCTTTAAAATATAGAATTTAGAAAATATATTGGAGGATTAGATATGAGCGAAGTTAATGTAATAGAAATATTAAAGGATTGTGACGCATTATTAGAAGGACATTTTTTACTTTCTTCAGGAAAGCATTCAAATAGATATGTGCAGTGTGCAAAGATGCTTAGATTTCCAGATCAGGCAGAGAAGGTACTCGGTGTAGTAGTAGATAAAATAAAAGACCTAGATATAGACCTAGTAGTAGGACCTGCTATGGGTGGAGTAGTAGTTTCATATGAACTAGGAAGACAGCTAAGAAAAGAAGCTATATTTACAGAAAGAAAAGATAATGTAATGCAGCTTAGAAGAGGTTTTGAGATTAAGCCAGGAGCGAAGATAATAATATCAGAAGACGTAGTAACAACTGGAAAATCAACAAAGGAAACAAAGAAAATATTAGAAGATTTAGGTGGAGAAGTAATAGGTGTAGCTTGTATAGTTAATAGAACCAAGGAAGATATAGGTATGCCAATATATAGTGCAATAGATCTTGATATACAGGTTTATGATAAAGAAGATTGTCCTTTATGTAAGGAAGGAAAGCTAGACCTTGTAAAACCTGGTAGTAGAGAATTTAAATAAGAGAGAGTAAGATTTTAAAGTAATAAAAGTAACCCGAATACATTTGTATTCGGGTTATTTTTATATAAAAATATTATAAAAAATAGTTTATAAAATAAGCTAGAGGGGGACAAAAGTCATAATAATAATTAGCTAAGCAAAATATTGTTTTAATAATGAGAAACAAAATAAAAAAATATAAAGTTTAAGATAAAAATATAAATATAAAATAAGAGGTAATAAGAAAATAACAATATAAAACAAAAAAGTTCAGATAAAATATTTACATTGACGATGAAATTTGATAAAATTTGCATATGTTTAATTATAATTAAATAATAAGGTAGTCAAAATGAATTGAAAAATATTTAGAAAAATGTGCTTTAAATAATGTTAACAGTAATTAAAGTTAATTTAAGGGAAACAACTTGAAAAGTATTTAGAATCGGGAGAAATGATGAGTAGAAAAATAAAAAATATAATAATAGAAAAAAGAAAGAATACAAATAAAGAGTGTAAAAGAAGTAAGGTTAAAAAAATTGGGAAAAGAGTAGTGTTTTCTACTTTGACAGCAACTATGCTAGTAAATGCATTACCATTTCATCAAAGCAGTACTACTGTAGGAGCAGCTTTTGCAGCAGAGGGTAGAACTGCTGAAAATTTTGGAAGAGAAGAAGATGATATAGATCTAGCAAGATTTAATTTAAATATGGAAATAGATTATTCAGTTAAATCCTTAGAAGACAAGTTAGACAAAATATTTTCTAGTAAAAATAATCCAGAAATTGAAGAAGATATAATATATAGAGAGATAGCGAAAATATCAGATGAAATAAAAGGAAAACTTTTAAAGAGCGATAGCTTAGAAGAAATAAAAATCGAATTGAAAGAAGAGTATGAAAAAAAAATAAATGATTTGTTAGAGGATCTGATATATACATATAATTTTGATTCTAATTTATATATTATAGAAAATCCAGAAAAAGAACAATTTGAAATTATAGAGGAAAAATTACCTTTTGCTTATAATTCGTTTGCTCATCCAATGGATAGTCAAGAAACTAGTCATATGGATACTACTACTTTGATGGAATCTAATGAAACTGCTCAGGATATAAACAATGTTAGGGACAATGAACACAAAGAAGGCAATGTTTCAAATAAAGTAGAAAAAATTAATATTGAAAAATTAAAAGAACAAAAAGCAATAATGGAAAAAATGAAGGCTAAGGAAATTGAAAAGGCACTTTCTAACAAACAGAGAATTAGGATAGCTGGAAGAAATAGAAGAGAAACTGCATTAGGAATATCTAGGATAAAATTTAACTCATCAAGCAAAATAATTCTAGTTAATCAAGATTCATTTGCAGATTCATTAACAGCATCTGTACTTGCCGAAAGAATGAATGTACCTATACTGCTTACAGATAGCAAAAATTTATCTCCAGAAGTTTTACTTGAAATGCAGAGATTAAAAACAAGTGAAGTGTTAATTTTAGGTGGTAAATCAGCTGTGTCTAATAATGTAGAAGAAAAGCTGAAGTCTATGAAAGTAAAGGTAGAAAGATTAGCAGGGGAAGATAGATATGAAACGTCAGCTTTAGTTGCAGAAAAGGTATATAAAATGTCAGGGCATAACAAAGGTGCTATAATTGCATCTGGTGAAGATTATCCAGATGCACTTGCAATTGCTCCAGTAGCAGCTAGAGATTCTCAGCCTATACTATTAGTTAAAAATAATGAAATGCCTGAGAAAATAGAAGATATTTTAGTATATAATAGTGTAAAAGATGTAACAATAGTAGGTGGAGAAAAGTCTGTTTCAACTGATATAGAAAATAAATTAAAAACTAGAAATCTTACAAGAATTTCTGGAAAAGACAGATATGATACAGCAACAAAGATAGCAAGTGAGAAATTTAGAGATCCACATACTATATATATTGCAACTGGGGAGAACTTTGCTGATGCACTAACAGCAGGACCAGTAGCGGCAACTACAAATGCACCTATCTTGCTTGTTAGCAAAAAGAGTTTCTCAAGTGGCTTAAAAAATTATATAGATAAGAGTAAAGCTTTTGCATTAATATTCTTAGGCGGAGAAGATAGCATACCAAAATCTTTTGAAGATCAGCTAGCTATGATAGGTAATGAAAAAACTAGAGCCATAGCAGAGATGAAGCTTGAAAAGGCTAGAAGAAATTTGCTTAATCAATTAGAGAAAATAACAATATTAAAGCCAGAAGAAAAGAAATTGATATTAAAAGAAATTTCTGAAGCAACAAATGAAAATGATATAAATGACATTGTATCAAAATTTAAGAAGTTTGAGATAGAAATTAAAAAAATGCAAGAAGAAGCAAAAAAAGAGCAAGAAAGAAGCAAGCCACAAATAGAAAATGATGTTAGCAGACAGGAAGATTTAACGAGAATAGCTCAAAATCATGATGAGAATAGTGTTCAAAGTCATGAATTAAGTGAAAGAACAGAGATGACTACAGAAATGACTACACATGAATAGAAGTAGTTATAGAAAAAATAAAAAACAAACATAAATTAGCATAAAAAGCCATAGATAAAACTATCTATGGCTTTTTACAGTTTAGCTAAAATTAATTTGAAAATATTGATATTATTTTAGAATACAATTTATAGAATTAATTTCTCTAGTATGTTAAAATATAAGTATTATATTGTTTTTTGATGGGGGGATACAAATGTCTCGATTTAAGAAACTGATTAATATTATATATTACTTAATATCTATAATTCTATTGTTAGCATTACTTTTAATGCTAAACAGTAAAAATTATCTTGCACATAGGATTTTAGATGTAATAGCTTCAAATGAAATTTTTATAATGGCATTAGGTGTATTGGGAGCAATTGTGCTTTTAGTATTATTACTTAAGCTTATAGGAAGCATTTTGCAGAAAACAGATGAAAAATATTTGTATCTTTTCGAGGATGATGGGGATGTTTGTATTTCCGATACAGCTATTGAAAAGACGGTAAAAAATGCTTTGAGGGAGTTCGAAGAAGTAATAGAATATACAGTTAAAATTAAGATAAAAAATAAGGAAGAAGATTCAAAAGTAAGAGTAAAAATAAAGTGTGGATTAGATGAGAACATTTGCAAGGCAAAAGGTTATTATGACTACATAATGGATAATGAAAAGTTAAAAAATTCTACAGAGACAGAAAAAGTTGTAAATTTAGTAGAAAATCCTGTAGATAAAAAGACAGAAGTCGAAATAAGTAATTCTAACAAGCCTGTAGAAAATATAGATTCTAATCAGACCTTTAAAAAAGATATGGATCTTCCTAAGAAGGAAGAAAATCTTGCACCTGAAATAATAGATGCAATGAATGTAATATCAGGTGAAGGTGTAGAGAATAAAAATCAACTAGAAAATAATTCTGATAAGAAGGTTATTTTATCAAATAATATTGAAGTTGAAGAGAAGAACAAAGAAAAAGTTCAGCTAGTAAGCAGTGAAGAAAAATCAAATGTCATAAAAGAAAATACAGAAGTTTCTGAAGCTAATAAGTTGAAAGAAATTTCTAAAATGAGTATAGATGATTTGTGTAGTACAATACAATTGTACATACATGATACTATGCAAGAATTCCTTTCTCAAAGAGTGGATAAGGTAGATATAAAATTTTATGATGTGAAGGTTAAAGAAAAGATTCATAATAAAAAAAGCGAAAAAAATGAATCAAAAAACAAACAAAAGAAGATGAATAAAAAGAAGAAAAGAGTGAATTAGGAGGTGAAGTGAAATGATAGATGGAAATTACCATATTGAGGATGTCGATGAGTTAGGAAGTTCATCATCAATAGGTAATATAACTAAAGACGATAAAACTGTTGTGAAAACAAAGGTCATCTATGAAAATAGCAACACCTCAAAGGATAATGATTCAGAGAAAGAATCTGAGTACCAAAGTTTTTTTTATGATGAAGGTGGAAATCAAGAAGATAGAGAAAACAAAAGGGAAAATAGATATTCTAATGAATTTCATGAAAAGTATAATAAAGATAAGAGAAACTTTGTAGAGGAATGGATTATCGACCTATATGAAAGAAGACCGAATACCTTAAAAGCCACTTTAGTAGGTATAGTTCTTGCACTTTTAATATTATTTATAGGTTTTTCAAAAACACTTCTTATATTTGTGGTGGTATTAATAGCAAATTTAATAGGACAATTACTGGACAGCAATCCAAGATTACTTTATCTAATAAATTTGATAAGGCAGAGATTTAGATAAGTTGGCAGTTATAAAAGTATAGAAGGAGGAGTATCATGGTATTCGATGAAAAAAATGAAGTTGTAGAATCAAACAGTGAAGTACAGCATCAAAGCAAATTAACCTTTGACGAACAGGTAATATCTAAAATAGTAATGATGTCTTTGAAGGAAATCGATGGCGTAGCAGCAGTAAAGAGCGGTGCTGGTTCATTGTTTGGAAGAGGCGGAAATGTAGGTATAAATGTGGAAGTCGGCGAAACAGAAGTAGCGGTTGATTTAAGATTGATACTTCAATTTGGAAAAAATGCAAAAGAGATATATGAAAAACTAAAATCTTCAATAGAAGAACAAGTTTATAATATGACAGGTCTTAAAGTTGTAGAAGTAAATGTGAAAATAGAAGATGTTTTAACAGAAGAAGAGTTTAAGGCTAAAACTGAGGCTTAATTTTGAATAAAAGCAGCTATACAGAGTATAGCTGCTTTTATACTAGATGGGTAAAATTGCGTTTTGATATTAAGATAATAACATATAAATATAAAGAATACAAAAAGACAATAAGGGGTATAATTTAAAATATAAGGTAAATTAAAAATAAAAACAGAAGTTTACTATTTAAATATAATTTGGCTGTATTTAAATAGTAAATAAAATTTCTGTTTCATTATTGTATTTTGAGGAGGATTTATGAAATTAGAAGAGATAAAAAACGGAATTATACTTAAAGAAACAAAGGATTTTGACCCAGTGCATATATTTGAGTGTGGACAATGTTTTAGATGGATAAAAGAAGATGATGGATCTTATACTGGTGTAGCAAAAGGAAAAGTAATAAACGTGAAAAAAGATGGGGAAAATATAGTTATTGACAATACCAATAAGGAAGAGTTTGAAAATATATGGTATGATTACTTTGACTTGGGAAGAGATTACACATCTTTAAAAAAAGAACTAGCCCAACACGATGAGAATTTAAAAAAGGCAGTAGATTTTGGTTGGGGTATTAGAATATTACAACAGGATAGTTGGGAGATGCTAATTTCATTTATAATTTCCTCTAATAATAGAATACCAATGATTCAAAGAGCTATAAATAATATTTCGGAAAAATATGGGAAAGAAATCGGTGAATATAGAGGTAGAAAATATTTTGCATTTCCTAGTCCAGAGGAGCTTTCAAAAGCATCAATAGAGGAATTGAGAGAGTGTAAAACAGGTTTCAGAGACAAGTACATATATCATACAAATAAAATGGTTATAGAAGAAAATCTAAATATGGAAGATTTTATAGAGATGGATTCAGAGGTATGCCACAAAGAGCTAATGAAGTTCAAAGGTGTAGGAGCAAAGGTTGCAGATTGTATAGCTCTATTTGGGATGAGAAAGTATGACTCTTTTCCAGTAGATGTATGGGTAAAAAGAGTAATGCAAGAATTCTATGGGGCAGAAGATATGTCGCTTCCTAAGATGAGAAAATATGGAATGGAGTTGTTTGGAGAAAAGGCAGGGTTTGCACAACAATATTTATTTTATTATGTAAGGGAATTGGAAATAGGTAAGTAGAAAAGAGGTAGTAGATGTCTCAGAATCTTATATTTTGGATGATAGCAATAATAACGCTGCTGTCTTACCTGATAGGAATAATTATAACAATGAACATACTTCTGGAGAATAGAGACCCAGCAAAGACTCTATCCTGGATGATGATGTTTCTTCTTTTCCCTGGAGTAGGTATTATAATTTATATATTTTCAGGGAGAAATATAAGAAAACACAAGCTTTTTAAAGCAAAAAAGAAAACCAAAAACCTAAGCGAAAAGAAATTATCAAAACATCTAGAGTATCTTAAAAACATAGTAAAGACACAACAGATGCTTTTGGAAAGAAAAGAACTTCTAGGCGAAGATGAAGGTGCGATAGAGGAAAGAGTAATAAATTTACTATTGAGAATAGGAAGCTTTCCATATACAACTAACAATGATGTTGAAATATATAAAAACGGACCTGAAAAATTTTCAAGATTGATTGAAGATATGGAAAATGCAAAAGATCATATACATCTGGAATACTTTATAATAAAAGATAGTTGTATAGCTAGAGAAATTCAAGAACTTCTTATAAGAAAGGCAAAAGAAGGAGTAGATGTAAAAATTCTATACGATGATGTTGCTTGTTGGAGATTTAAAATACACAGAGATTTTTTAAATGAATTAAAAGCAGCTGGTGTAAAGTGTGCCGCCTTTCTACCAACAAAACTTCCACTTTTGGGAGGACAGTTAAATTATAGAAATCATAGAAAAATAGCTGTAATAGACGGTAAAATAGGATATACAGGTGGTCTAAATATAGGTGATGAGTATATGGGGCTAAACAAAAAATTTGGTTACTGGAGGGACTCTCATATAAGAATATATGGAGCTGGTGTTCATATGTTACAGATGATATTTCTTATTGACTGGTATCTTACAACGAATGAAATTATTTCAGATAAAGAATACATGCCAGATTTACCACATTGTGGAGAAGTAGCTCTTCAAGTTGTGGGAACTGGTCCAGATAGTCAATGGGAGGATATACATTACGCTTTTTTCTCGGCTATTAGTCAGGCTAAAAAAAGAGTTTATATAGAAACACCGTATTTTATACCAGATGAAAGTATATTAAAAGCTATAAAAACAGCTGCTTTAAGTGGTGTAGATGTTAGAATTGTATTTCCACAAAAAATAGACCACTTTATAGTAAATATAGCGTCTTATTCATATTTTGATGAAGTATTAGATGCCGGAGCTAGGGTATTTTTATATCAAAAAGGATTTATTCATTCAAAAGTAGTAATTGTAGATGATGAAATGGCGTCAATAGGTTCTTCAAATATGGATTTAAGGAGTTTTATGTTGAATTTTGAAGTTAATACTTTTATATACGAGAAAAAAACAATAGAAATAATAGCAGATCAATTTTATAAAGATCAAGAAGATTCAAAGGAGCTTTTAAGAGAAAATTTCAGAACTAGAAATGTAGTTGTAAGGCTTGCAGAATCAATATCTAGATTATTTTCTCCACTATTATAAAAGAAAAGATAAAAAATTCTAAAATTAAGCTTTAGTTAAGGTTATAGAATTATACTGTTAGCAGTTGGATGAGTAGAGTGCTAATAAAAATATAAAAAATAAATTAAAATATAAATTTTGGAGGGATGAATATGAAAATAAAACCTTTAGGAGACAGAGTTGTTTTAAAGGCTGCAGAAGCAGAAGAAAAGACAGCAAGTGGAATAATACTTACAGGAGCAGCTAAGGAAAAGCCACAATTTGCAGAAGTTGTAGCAGTTGGTTCTGGAGTAGTAGATGGAAAAGAAATAAAGATGGAAGTATCAGTTGGAGATAAGGTAATTTATAGCAAATACGCTGGCACAGAAGTTAAACTTGGAGATGAAGAATATATAGTAATCAAACAAGAAGATGTAGTAGGAGTTTTAGTAGATTAACATATTCCTGTAAATTATAGAGAAGATAATTTCAAAATTTATATCTTTAAAGTATAAGAACAAGATATGTAGAAGATTCGATTTCAAGAGATATTATATATATAGCTGAATACTACATATTAAATATATCAAGAAATTACTATTTAAAAAACGAAGGAGTGGTAATTAATGGCAAAGGATTTAAAATTTTCAAAGGACGCAAGATCTTCATTAGAAGCAGGCGTAAATAAATTAGCAGACACAGTAAAGGTAACACTTGGACCAAAGGGAAGAAATGTTATATTAGATAGAAAATTTGGAGCACCTTTAATAACTAATGATGGTGTAACAATAGCAAAGGAAATAGAATTAGAAGATAAGTTTGAAAATATGGGAGCACAGCTTGTAAGAGAAGTTGCTACAAACACAAACGATGTAGCAGGAGATGGTACAACAACAGCAACAGTTCTTGCACAGGCGATTATAAGAGAAGGTCTTAAAAATGTTACAGCAGGTTCAAATCCAATACCTCTTAGAAAGGGTATAAATAAGGCAGTAGATCTTGCAGTAGAAGAGCTTCAGAAAATATCAAAGAAAATAAGTACAAAAGAAGAAATAGCACAGGTAGGTGCAATTTCAGCAGGTGATGAAGAAGTTGGAAAATTAATAGCAGAAGCTATGGAAATAGTTGGTAAAGATGGTGTAATAACTATAGAAGAATCAAAGTCTATGGTAACAGAGTTAGAAGCTGTAGAAGGTATGCAGTTTGATAGAGGATTTTTATCAGCTTATATGGTAACTGATGTAGAAAAGATGGAATCAGTGCTTGAAAACCCATATATTTTAATAACAGACAAGAAGATTTCAAACATACAAGAACTTCTTCCAATATTGGAACAGTTGGTACAAAGTGGAGAAAAGTTATTAATAATAGCTGATGATCTAGAAGGAGAAGCTTTATCAACATTAGTAGTAAACAAGTTGAGAGGTACTTTTGATGTAGTAGCAGTAAAAGCCCCTGGATTTGGTGATAGAAGAAAAGAAATGTTAGAAGATATAGCAGTTCTTACAGGTGGTAGATTTATATCAAGTGAACTTGGATTTGATTTGAAGGAAGTGGAACTTCCAATGTTAGGTAGAGCTCAGACTGTAAAGGTAAATAAGGAAACTACAACTATAGTAGGCGGAGCAGGAGAAAAGTCTGAGATAGAAAATAGAGTAGCTCAGATTAAGCGTCAAATAGAAGAAACTACATCAGATTTTGATAGAGAAAAGTTATCAGAAAGATTGGCTAAGTTGTCTGGTGGAGTGGCAGTAGTAAAGGTAGGAGCTGCTACAGAAGTTGAAATGAAGGAAAGAAAATTAAGAATAGAAGATGCTTTAAATGCAACAAAGGCAGCAGTACAAGAGGGTATTGTAGCAGGTGGTGGAACAGCATTTGTAAACATTATTCCAGCACTAGATAAGTTGATAGAAGGTCTTGATGGAGAAGAAAGATTGGGAGCTAATATAATTAGAAGAGCCTTAGAAGAACCATTAAGACAGATAGCGCACAATGCAGGATTAGAAGGATCTGTAATTATACAAAATGTAATAAATTCTGATTCAGAAATGGGATTTGATGCAGCTAATGAAAAATATGTAAATATGATTCAAAGTGGTATAGTAGATCCTACGAAGGTAAGTAGAAGTGCACTTCAGAATGCAGCATCAATTGCAAGTGTATTCCTTACAACAGAAGCAGCAGTAGCAGACTTGCCATCAGAAGATGAAGGAATGCCAATGCCAGGTGGAATGCCGGGAATGATGTAATAAAAAACTAGATATTTAAAAAAGAATTGAATTATACCGACCCTAATCGTTAGACCTAAAAAATCTAAAGATTAGGGTCGGTATTTTTATGGCAAAATATATTAAAATTTGTGCGTATCATATAATAGATAATATTTTAATTTTAATTTAATTTTTAGAGCAAATACAAAAAGGCTTTTGCTGCTGGGATTGGTATTTGAAAAGTTAAAGGATATAGATGAAGAAGTAATAGTTGCACTTGCAGCTGATCACTCCACACCTTGTGAAAGAAGAGAACATAGTGGAGAGCCTGTTCCTGTAGCAATATGGGGAGAGAGTATAAGAAGAGATAAAATAGAACTATACGACGAAATAGAGTGTAGTGCCGGGGGATTAGGAAGAATCAAAGAAAATGATTTTAATAGAATACTTTTAGATTACCTTGAACTAACGAAAAAAGAAGGTAATTAAGATAAAAAAATTATTTATAAAAAGAAGAAATTCAAAACATAGTAAAACTTTAAATTAATTATACTGTAATAAAATTACACTAAAAATAAACTAACAAACATTCCAAAATAACACATAATACTAAGGGTGCCGAGACAAAATTGTTTCGGCACTTTATATATAAAGAAATCTTATTAAGATAAACTATGAATGAAATATATAAATAATAATCGTAATAGTACGAACAATACGAACTATAGTATATATAAAAACTCTTAAAATTCAATTTGAATGAAAAAAGCCAATCACTTTATAAAAAAGGAAAGTAAAGGTGAAAAGAAGGAA
>X411_Leopard__coassemble_75_pt1 | contig 30419 bp, 32 predicted proteins | sample X411_Leopard__metabat2_low_PE_007 | metagenome-assembled genome bin X411_Leopard | reverse complement strand
AAAATATAAGATACAATTTTTAAAATAATACATACAATCTCGTAACTTTTTGATATAATAATATATATGTAGTATTATGCTTATTGAAAATTTATAGTTAATCGTATGTTTTTGACTAATACTATGATAGGAGTAGGTGGAAATATGAGTATAGCTAAAAATTTAGATAAGGTAAGACAGAATATAAAGGATGTAGCTCAGAAATGTGGCAGAAAGCCAGAAGAAATTTTATTGCTTGGAGTTACCAAGACAGTGGACATAGATGTTGTTGAAGAAGCAATTGAGTTGGGAATTACTGATGTTGGAGAAAACAAACCTCAGGAGCTTACTAGAAAGTATGAAGCTATTGGGGATAAGGTAAAGTGGCATCAGATAGGTTCTCTTCAGACTAATAAGGTGAAGTATATTATAGATAAAGTTGAACTGATTCATTCATTAGATAGAATCAGTCTTGCTAAAGAAATACAAAAAAGAGCTGAAAAGGAAGATTTAGATATAAATTGTCTTGTTCAGGTAAATGTATCAAAAGAAGAATCAAAGCACGGAATCTATAAGGAAGATGTTGAGAACTTTATTAGGGAATGTTCTTCAAACTATGATAGAATAAAGATAAAGGGATTAATGACAATGGCACCATTTGATGCTAGCAGAGAGGAAATCAGATCGGTTTTCAAAGATTTGAAAGATTTATCTGTAAAGATTTCAGATATGAACATTGATAATGTAGAAATGAAAGAACTTTCAATGGGTATGAGTGGAGATTATGAAATAGCTATAGAAGAAGGAGCAACAATTGTCAGAATAGGTACATCCATTTTTGGAAAGAGAAACTATAACAAATAAAAAGGGACATTGCTAGGAGGTAAATTATGGCAGGTTTTAAAGATAAAATGGGAAAATTAAAAGACTGGATGATAACAGACGACGAAAATGCTGAAGAAGAATACGATGCGTATGAAGAAGAGTATGAAGATTCATATGATGACTATGAAGACAATTATGAAGAATATGATGATGAACCAGAAGATTTAGGAATTTCATATTCATCAAGTTCTACAAGTAGAGTGGCTGACTATCCAGCTCACAATCAGATGAAAGTTTTAATAGTTGAACCAAGGGTTTATGACGATGCTCAGATGATAGCAGATCATTTAAAGATGAGAAAAACTGTAATAGTAAACTTTGAGAAAGTTACACAGCAGAGTACAAAGAAATCCATTTTCAACTTTATGAATGGGGCAGTTTATGTTCTTGATGGAAGTATTCAGGAAGTTTCAAAGTCAATATTCATACTTGCACCTAAGAATGTTGATATAGATTCAAGTATGAAGAAGGAATTAGAAAGTAAAGCAAGCTTCCCTTGGCAAGCTAGATAGTTAACAAGGAGAGAAAAATGAGTATATTAAAAGTTGCATTGCAATATTTAATAAACATCATAGTTTGGGTAATTATAGCAAAGTCCATATTATCCTGGTTTCCTGGAGCACAGGATAGTAAACTTTATACGGTTTTAGATGATTTTACAGAACCAGTTGAAGGTCCTATAAGAAGGGTTTTCGGAAAGTATATGTCCGGTCCTTTTGATTTCACTCCGATGATTGCCATTATTTTTCTTATGATTATCGGCGGTTTAGTGTCGAGATTTTTATAGGTGACATATGGATAAACTAAGGGTTACAAATCATATAACTGATGATGATTTAAGAATAAAAATGTATAAAGTTGTTGATATTTGTAATATAGTATTAAAAAACTATGATATAAGACAGACGGAATTTTTGAATCCATTTGAAGTGAAAAATGCAGTTGCTATTGTCAATTCAGAACAGGATTTGTCGTGCAGAGTCGATGGCGGATATGACGGCGCTGAAAGGTCGGTAGTGTCAATATATCCATACTATATGGAAATAGAAGAAGACGATACAGAGATTAGATTTCTGCAAATTGAAGGCAATTTTAAATTTTCATCAGTATCCCATAGGGATTACTTAGGTTCTTTGATGGGATTAGGAATCAAAAGGGAAAAAATAGGTGATATATTAGTACATGACGACTATTGTCAGATAATTACTGATGCAGATATTGCCGATTATATAATTTACAATTTGACCAAAGTTTCTAATAACACTGTTAAGGTAAGAGAGATAGATAGAAATGAGTTAGGGATAGGAAGTAAAAACTTTGAAGAAAAATCTCATACTGTTTCATCTCTTAGGACAGATAATATTATATCCTCAGTGTTTAATATGTCTAGACAGAAGGCAGTGAAGTTGATAGAAGCAGGTTTTGTAACTGTGGATTATGAAAAGATTGAGAAACCGTCATTTATTGTTCCAGAAGGGGCAGTAGTATCAGTTAGGAAAAAAGGTAAATTTATCTTAAGTGAGGTCGGTGACCTGACAAGAAAAGATAAGGTGAAAATAAAAACAAAAAAATTCGTATAGGAAGTGATATTAATGATTACACCAGAAGAAATAAGTGAAAAAGAATTCAAAAAAGGTTTCAGAGGATATAGTGAAGAAGAAGTTGATATATTCCTAGACCAAGTTAAAGAAGATTATGAAGCTTTAGTAAAAGAAAACGAAGCTGTTAAAGAAAAAATATCAATGTATAAAGAACAAGTAAGTAAGTACTCAAGTATTGAGGAAACTTTAAAGGAAACATTGATCACTGCTCAGAGTGCAGCTGAAGACACTACAAGTGCCGCTAATAAGAAGGCTAGAGTAATTGTTCAAGAGGCTGAACTTCAGGCAAAGCAGATAATTGACAATGCAAACAACAAGGTAATAGAAATAAGAAATGAATATGAAGCATTGGTTAAGGAATTCAAGGTATTTAGAATTAAGTTTAAGTCATTACTTGAAGATGAAATGCAGAATGTAGATGATATATTCAGCGATTCAGTACAGGAACATGACGCATTTAACCAAGTTCATAATCCGACAACTTACGAAGCTACAGGCACTATGAGAATGTCTGTACTTGAAGATGTTCAGGAAGAAGAAGAAATTAATACTATGGGAATAAAGACTGCAGAAGATGTTCAGGAAGAAGCTGCTGAAGATACAACAGGTTCTCCAGAAGATATCTTTAAGATAAAATAGTTAAAAGTTTAGAAAATATCCTGCTTTTAAATATTAGAAGTCAGAGTTTAATTCTTAATAGTTTAGTATTAAAAAATTAAAATTTTTTGAAAATAGCAAAAAACTATTGACGATTTGTTTCTTTTAACATATAATCAATAGCAAATGATTTATAAAAGCGATGATGAAGAAAAGTAATATATATTAACCTTCAAGCGAATCGGGTTTGGTGTGAGCCGATAAGGAGCGTATATGTGAATATCACTTCTGAGCAGAAAGCCGAAAGTCTATGACGATTAAGCCTACCGGGTGGTTCCGATAGAGACTAAAGAGTGTCTGAATAAGTATTTTTATATTTTTCAGAAACTAGGGTGGTAACGCGATTTTAACTCGTCCCTTGCATTGCAAGGTGACGAGTTTTTTATTTTATCTGGATTTATTTTAATAGCTAGATACTAGAAAATATAATTTTTATAAAGGAGAAAAATATGGAAAAAGAATTAGTATTCGAAACGCTTTATGATGGCAGTGTATCAGAAGCGGAAGTTGAAACTTTGAAAAGATGGCAAGAAGATAATATTCTTGAAAAAGTTCTTGAAAAAGGTAAGAATGATCCAACATATGTATTTTTTGAAGGACCTCCTACAGCAAATGGAAATCCTGGTATACATCATGTAATATCAAGAACACTTAAAGACTGGGTATGTAGATATAAGACAATGAGTGGTTATAGAGTGCCTAGAAAGGCTGGTTGGGATACTCATGGTCTTCCAGTTGAGCTTCAAGTTGAAAAGGAATTAGGATTATCAGATAAAAAGGCAATAGAAGATTATGGTATAGAAGAATTCTGTGAAAGATGTAGAAATTCTGTATTTACATATGAAAAACAGTGGAGACAGATGACTGAAAGAATGGCATATGCAGTTGACTTAGATAATCCATACATTACACTAGATAATAACTATATAGAAACTCTTTGGTGGATACTTGATAAATTTAATAAGGAAGGTTTATTATACGAAGGACATAAGATACTTCCATATTGCCCAAGATGTGGAACTGGACTTGCTTCACATGAAGTTGCACAGGGATACAAGGAAGTAAAGACTAATACATTAGTTGCTAAGTTTAAGAAGAAGGGTACAGAAAATGAGTACTTCCTAGCATGGACAACTACTCCTTGGACATTACCTTCTAACGTTGCTTTAACTGTAAATCCTGATATAGAATATATAAAGGCTGAGAAAGATGGAGAGTTCTATTACTTAGCTAAGGCACTAGCAGATAAGCACTTAGGTGAAGGCGAATATGAAGTTGTAGAAACAATGAAGGGTAAGGACTTAGAATATCAGGAATACGAACAGTTGATGCCATTTGTTGATGTCGATGGAAAGGCATTTTTCATTACTTGTGGAGACTATGTTACAGTAACAGACGGTACTGGTATAGTACATTCAGCTCCTGCATTTGGTGAAGATGACTATACTATGGGTAGAAAATATTCACTTCCATTTGTTCAACCAGTAGATAGTGAAGGTAAGTTTACTGCTACTCCTTGGGAAGGTAAGTTTGTTATGGAAGAAGGACTTGATGTAGAAATAATCAAGTGGCTTGCAAAAGAAAACAAATTATTCTCTAAGGAAAAGATAGCACATAACTATCCACACTGCTGGAGATGTTCAACACCTCTTGTATACTATGCAAACCCTGGTTGGTACATAGAAATGACTAAGCTTAAAGACAAGCTTATAGAAAATAATAATGGTGTAAACTGGTTCCCAGAATTCGTTGGTCAGGGAAGATTTGGAAACTGGCTAGAAGAGTTAAAGGACTGGGCTATATCAAGAACAAGATACTGGGGTACTCCACTACCTGTATGGAAGTGTGAATGTGGAAATAAGACAACAGTAGGTTCAAGACAGGAATTAGCAGATTTAGCAATAGAAGATGTTGATCCAGAAACAATAGAACTTCATAGACCTCATATAGACAGAGTACATCTTAAATGTTCTGAATGTGGAAAGCCAATGACAAGAGTTACAGAAGTAATAGATTGTTGGTTTGACTCAGGAGCAATGCCATTTGCTCAGTGGCATTTCCCATTTGAACATCAGGACGATTTTGATACTTTATTCCCTGCAGACTACATTGCAGAAGGTATAGACCAAACAAGAGGATGGTTCTACTCACTACTTGCAGTATCAACATTTGTGACAGGAAAATCTCCATACAAAAACGTACTTGTTACAGACTTAGTTCTTGACAAAGATGGAAAGAAAATGTCAAAGTCAAAGGGGAATACTATTAACCCATTTGAAATGTTTGACAAATATGGTGCTGATGCCTTAAGATGGTATCTTCTATATGTATCTCCACCATGGACTCCATTAAGATTTGATGAAGATGGATTAAAGGAAATAATGTCTAAGTTTGTAGGAACTTTAAAGAATACATATAACTTCTTTACACTATATGCAAACACAGATAAACTAAATCCAAGAGACTTCTTTGTTGAATATGATCAGAGACCAGAGTTAGATAGATGGATACTTTCTAAGTTCAATAACTTAAAGAAGGAAATAGAAGAAAATCTTGAAATATTTGAAGTAAATAAGTCAATCAGAAGAATGACAGATTTCTTAAATGATGACTTATCAAACTGGTATATCAGAAGATCTAGAAGAAGATTCTGGGAAACTGAATTAAATGAAGATAAGAAGTCAGTATATAATACTACTTACGAAATACTTACTGAATACTGCAAGCTAATAGCTCCATTTGCACCATATCTATCAGAAGAAATGTATAGAAAGCTAACTGGTGAATATTCAGTTCACTGTGCTGACTATCCAAGATGCAATGAAGCATTAATAGATGAAGCACTTGAAGAAAAGATGGATCTTACAAAGAATCTTGTAACTTTAGGTAGAGCTGCAAGAGAAAATTCAAAGATAAAGGTAAGACAGCCAATTTCTGAAGTACTTATAGATGGTAAGTATGAAGAACTTATATCAGATCTTGTAGAACTTATTAAGGAAGAATTAAATGTTAAGGAAGTGAAGTTTGTAAAGGATCTTAGCGAATATATGAACTTTACACTAAAGCCTAACTTTAAGGTTCTTGGACCAGTTCTAGGAAAGAATGTAAATAAGTTTGGAAAGCTATTATCAACTCTTGATGCACATGAAGTTGTAGCTAAAGTTGAAGCTGGAGAAAAGGTAAAAGTTGACCTTGATGGAAATGATTTTGAATTTGGATATGATGATATCTTAATCAATATTGAATCTAAGCCAGGATTTAATGTTGCAATGGAAAACAATCTATTTGTAATTCTTGAAACAGTTCTAACTGAAGAATTAATTCAGGAAGGTCTTGCAAGAGAATTTGTATCAAAGGTTCAGCAGATGAGAAAGTCAAGTGGATTTGAAGTGCTTGATAATATCAATATTTATTACAGTGGTGATGAAGAAATAGATAAGGCTGTAGCAGCTTTTGATGAATATATTAAAAATGAAACTCTTGCAGTGAAAGTTGAAAAAACAGAAGCTCAAGATATGGAAATACAGAATTTAAACGATCATGAAACAAAAATGAAAGTTGAAAGAGTATAAGCTTTACTAAAAAAAATACCCAGAAAACTCTGTTTTCTGGGTATTTTTAAAAATTAATAAATATAGTTTTTATATAATTTAAAAAGAGTATTTTTTGAGATAGCCTTTATTAAGGAGGAAATATGTTAAAGATAATGTTTGTATGCCATGGAAATATATGTAGATCGCCAATGGCTGAAGCTCTATTTAGAGATATGATAGAAAAAGAAGATTTAAAGGATAAAATATATGTAAACTCATCTGCAACTTCTTATGAAGAAATAAGTAATCCTGTTCATATAGGTACAAAGAAAAAACTTTCAGAAAAGGGCATAAGTACAGATGGATTATATGCAAGTAAATTGAAAAAAGAAGATCTTCAAAATTACGATTATATATTTACAATGGATCAAAATAATATGAACAATATAAAAAGGGAGTTTGGTGAAGTAGATAAGGAAAAAGTTATGAAATTTCTAGATATCACAGATAATCCTAGAGATATTGCAGATCCTTGGTATACTGGGAATTTTGATGAGACCTATGATGATATATTAGAGGGTTGTAAAGTTTTAATAGAAAAACTAAAAAAAGAAATATAAAATAAATAAAAAGTCATTTGGTTATATATAGCTAAGTGGCTTTTTTCTATTTCAAACTGTATAAAACTGTTAAAATAACATTATGGCAATATTAAGTTAAATTGAATTATATATATAAATAGGAAATAGTAAAATTATTTTTTAAAATTAAAGTAGTAATTTAATAAAAAAAATCAAGTTAAAAAGAGTATTAAAGTATAAAAACTATATAAAATAAAAAACAAATATAAAAAACAAGAAAAAATTCATATTAAATTCATGTTATAAAACTTTAAAATAAAAATACAATTTTTTATAAATCCCAACTATAAAAAGCAATAGATATACAGACTGTTTATTTAGGGGATTGATTTCTAATTAACATAATTTCAAAAGCATAGTATTATATTGTAAAAACTTAAAATAAACTTTATAAATATAATAAAATTTATTTTGAATTAAATAAATTAGAAAAAATATAAACAAATCAATTACTTGTGTTAAAAAATAAATAAAAAGAAAATTCAGAATACTAAACTATCATTCCAAATTCAATTTGATGTTATACAATCAATATAAAGAAGGAGCTAGTTTTTAAGGATGTAAGATATTAAGAAGAAGGAGGTTTTCTTTATGACAACGGTACTAGCTATAAACAAAATGATTGGGGATGTAGTTTGGGGTCCGCCGATGTTAATATTGTTATTAGGTACAGGTATTTTACTAAGTTGTTTGACAGGATTTATTGTAATTAGAAAATTTGTCTATATAATGCGAAACACCTTGATGAAAATGTTCAAAAAAAGTGGTCATGGTGAAGGTGAGGTATCCGCATTTCAGGCAGTTTCTACGGCATTGGCTGCAACAGTAGGCACAGGAAATATTGCCGGTGTTGCATTGGCAATAGCAATAGGTGGCCCAGGAGCAGTCTTTTGGATGTGGTTGTCTGCAATATTTGGAATGACAACGAAGTTTTCTGAAGTAATATTGGCGATAACCTATAGAAAGAAAAATCAAGACGGATCTTTTTCAGGGGGACCGATGTACTACATAGCAAGAGGCCTAGGTTATAGGTGGTTAGCAGGTCTGTTTGCAACATTTGCAATGATAGCATCATTTGGTATAGGCTGTATGACTCAGTCTAACTCAATAGCAGATGCATTGAAATCATCATTTAATGTAAATCCTATTATTGTTGGGGTAGTATTAGCAGTTTTATCTGGAATAGTAATATTAGGTGGTATTCAGAGAATAGGTCAAGTCACAGAGAAACTTGTTCCTTTTATGGCATTATTTTACATAGTTGGAGCTTTGGCAATTATACTTATAAATATAAAGGATATACCTAACGCCTTTTCAATGATTTTTAGTACAGCTTTTACAGGGCAAGCAGCTACAGGTGGATTCGCTGGTTCTACTATGATGATGGCACTTAGAAACGGTGTATCTCGTGGTGTATTTACAAATGAAGCCGGTCTTGGTAGTGCTCCTATAGCTCATGCAGCAGCAACAACTGACCATCCAGTAAGACAGGGACTATGGGGTGTATTCGAAGTCTTTATGGATACAATAGTTATTTGTACTATGACAGCTTTAGTAGTTTTGGTATCAGGTGTTTGGGATTCTGGTCTTCAAGGCGCAGCTTTAACATCAGCAGCATTTGATGAAGGATTTAGAGGAGGTAAGTATATAGTATCTATTGGTCTAACACTATTTGCCTTCTCTACAATATTAGGTTGGTCATACTATGGTGAAAAGTGTGCAGAGTATATTTTAGGTAAGAAATTTATCACTCCATATAGATTAGTATATATTTGTTTAGTGTTTGTTGGAGCAATAGGTGGTCTACAATCAATATGGGCTATATCAGATACTCTAAACGGATTAATGGCAATACCAAACTTAATAGGTTTAGTATTGTTATCAGGAGTTGTAGTAATTATGGTGAAGGACTTCTTTAAAGATCCAGATAGAATTAGAGAAAATGAAAAAGAATATCTTTCAGTTTTACCTGAAAAGTATCAACCAAGAAATGTAGATAAGTAATAAATATTTATATAAATTGAGTAATATATAAGTTACGGACAGGAGAATTTATTGATTTTCCTGTCTTTATTTTTATTGCTGAAAGTGTTTTTCTTAAAAACTATAAAAGAATATCTTCAAATATGGTATAATATAACTTAGTATATTATGCAGTTTGGTGGTGATTTTTTGAAAATAAGGGCTTTAGAAGTTACGGAATTGAATGAATATGTAAAAAGAATATTAAACGATGATCCTATTCTAAGCAATATAAAGGTTAAGGGTGAAATTTCAAATTTCAAAATACATTCATCAGGGAATGTGTATTTATCTTTAAAAGATGAAAAATCGAAAATAAATTGCATGATTCATAGAAATAATTTTGATAGAAAATTAGATTTGGACAATGGTAAAAAAATAATAGCAGAAGGATATATATCTTCCTATATAAGAGATGGTGTGTATCAATTATATATAAGAAAGATAGAAATAGAGGGACAGGGAAGACTTTATTTGGAGTTTTTGAAATTAAAGGAAAAACTTCAAAAGGAAGGTCTTTTCAATTTAGAACATAAAAAAAGGATAAAGAGATTTCCCGAGGCAATTGGAGTAATAACATCTCCAACAGGTGCAGTAATAAGGGATATTATAAATGTAGTTAAAAGAAGATATCCCAAAATTGATATAAAACTATATCCAGTCTTGGTACAGGGTGAAAATTCAGCCGATAATCTTGTAGAAGGCTTAGAATTTTTTAATGAAAGTAATAATGTAGATACCATTATAATAGGAAGAGGCGGTGGATCTCTTGAGGAACTTTGGTCTTTTAATGAAGAAAAGTTAGCTAGAGCCATATTTGCATCTGAAATTCCTGTAATATCAGCCGTTGGTCATGAAACAGATTTTACTATATGTGACTTTGTATCTGATATGAGGGCACCGACTCCATCTGCAGCGGCTGAGATTGCCACACCAAATCTAGAGGATTTGATAGCTACTCAAAATAATATACTTAGAGCTGTAGAGAGATATGTAAATAATACTATAGTATATAACAGGCAAAGAATAGATTCTGATTTACATAGATTTAAATTATTCTATGAAAGGTCAATGTTTGATGATAGATATATGGAGCTTGACAGATTCAAAGAAAAAATAGATAATTTAATATCTTTGGTAATAAGAGAGGAAAAAGAAAAACTTAATATTTTTTCTAAAGGAATGGCAAATTTAAATCCATTTTCAGTTCTTGAAAGAGGATATACTATTGTTGAAAAAAATGGTTTAGCTATTACAAGTAAAGAAGAAGTTGAGCTTGGGGAAAGGCTGGATCTAATATTAAAAGATGGTAAAATAAAATGTGAAGTTGTTGAAAAATAGGAGATGTTTATGGAAAATACAGAAAAAATGGATCTATCCTATGAAGAGGCAATAACTAGGATGGAAGAAATACTAAAAAAGCTTGAAGTAGGAAATAATAAACTTGAAGAGTCGTTAAAGTTGTATGAAGAGGGTATAAAATTATATAGATACTGTAATGAAGTATTAAATAAGGCGGAACTTAGAGTTACAAAGTTTAACGATGAAAGAGAAGAAATAGAGGTGGAAATATAGTGGATTTTGTTTCAGAACTGAAATCAAAAAGTAAGTTTATAGAAGAAGAAATCAAAAAGTACATGCCCAAAGAAGAAGGATATCAGAAGTCTGTTTTTGAGGCTATGAATTATAGTCTTAATGCAGGTGGAAAAAGACTAAGACCCATCTTGATTATGGAGTCATATAAAGTTTGTGGTGGACAAGATGATATGTATTTACCTTTTTCAGCTGCTATTGAAATGATACACACTTATTCTTTGATACACGATGATCTTCCAGCTTTGGATAATGATGACTTGAGAAGAGGAAAAGCTACAAATCACAAGGTGTTTGGTGAAGCTATGGCTATTCTTGCAGGAGATGCACTTTTGAGTCATGCTTTTGAAACAATGTTGGGTGAAAGTGTAGATTCTGCATATCCTGAAAGAGGTTTAAAAGCAAGCTATGAAATATCTAAGGCTGCTGGGATATATGGAATGATAGCAGGGCAAGTTGTCGATGTAGAAAGTGAAGGTATTAAAATCGATAAAGATAAATTAGATTTTATACATAGAAATAAAACAGCGGCTATGATAGTTGCTTGCATGAGAGCTGGAGCAATGCTTGCAGGAGCAGATAGTGAAAGAGTAGATGCTCTAACTATATATGGGGAAAAAATAGGATTAGCTTTTCAAATAGTTGATGATATTTTAGACATTGTAGGAGATGAGGCAACTTTAGGTAAGCATGTTGGTAGTGATATAGAAAATGAAAAGTCTACTTATCCAGCTATATTTGGAATTGATAAGTCATGGGATATAGCACAGGGGCTAGTAGATGATGCAAAAAATCAGTTGAAAATTTTTGATAAGAATAATGAGTTTTTATCAGATTTATCAGATTACATAGTAAGAAGAAAATATTAAGTTGGGGGGAAATAATGAGTTACGTTGTGGATTTTTTTGCAAATAAAACACTTTGGGTAAGTGTTTTATCCTGCTTTATAGCTCAGTTCCTAAAAATTTTTACAGGTGAAAAGAAAGTAGAGCTTTCAAGAGCATTTATTTCAGGAGGAATGCCGAGTTCCCATAGTTCATTTGTTTCTTGTATGTCTGTTATGATCGGGATGAAACATGGTTTCAATTCAGATATGTTTGCTGTTGCAGCAGTAATTTCTTGTATCATAATGTATGATGCATCTGGAGTTAGACAGGCAGTTGGAAAACAAGCAACAATAATTAATCAACTAGTTGAGGCTTGGCAAAATAAGAAAACGACTCAACAAGAAAAATTAAAAGAACTTGTTGGTCATACTCCTAAGCAAGTATTCTTTGGTGCTTTACTTGGGATTTTAGTAGGTATAATATTTTATTGATAAGGTGATAGATAATGTATAAATTACTAGAGGGTATTGATTCGCCCCAAGATATAAAAAAATTAAATAATCTTGAACTTAAAGAACTGTCAAAAGAAATGAGAAAATTTTTAGTTAAGAAAGTATCTCAAACAGGAGGTCACTTGGCTTCTAATTTAGGCGTTGTTGAGCTCACACTGGCTCTTCATAAAGTTTTTGATAGTCCAAAAGACAAGATAGTATGGGATGTTGGACATCAGTCATATGTTCACAAAATGATTACAGGTAGAAAAGAACAGTTTGACTCATTAAGACAATTTGATGGAATGTCTGGATTTCCAAAAGAAAGTGAAAGTGAACATGATATATTTGATACTGGGCATAGCTCTACATCAATATCTGTTGCACTTGGACTAGCAGCTGCTAGAGATATAAAAAAGGAAAAGTATCAAGTTATTTCTGTAATTGGAGATGGTGCAATTACAGGTGGAATGGCAGTAGAAGCCCTTAATAATCTTGGCTATATGAAAAAAAATATTATAATAATATTTAATGACAATGAAATGTCTATTGACAAAAATACAGGGGCATTTTCTTCATATATGTCAAAAATAATAAAAAATAGTGATGCTTTAAGTTTTAAAGATAGAGTTGATAAAATAATGAATCTTACATCGATGGGAGGGGCTTTGTCAAGAAAGGCAAATAAGCTAACTGACTCTATTATTACTAGCATATCTCCATCTGAATGTGGATTTATTGACGCATTGGGAGTGAAATATATAGGTCCAATTGATGGACATAATATCGAAGAATTAGTAGATATACTTGAATATGCAAAACACATAGAAGGACCTAAATTTATTCATGTTAAGACAGTTAAGGGTAAAGGCTATAGATTTGCAGAGAGTAGACCTGATGCCTATCATGGAGTTGGAAAGTTTGATTATAGAGAAGGTATAAAGCAGTCTTCAAGTAAATCAATTTCTTCAATAGTAGGAAAAACATTAGTCGAAATGGCTGATGTAAATGATAGAATAGTTGCCATTACAGCAGCTATGCCAACGGGAACGGGTCTTAATATATATGAGAAGTTCCATCCAGATAGATATTTCGATGTTGGAATCGCAGAACAACATGCAGTTACTTTTTCTGCAGGTTTAGCAAAAGCAGGTTTGAAACCATACTTTGCAGTATATTCTACCTTCCTTCAAAGAGCTTATGATCAGCTTATACATGATGTATGTATAACAAAAAAGCCAGTTACTTTTTTAATAGATAGGGCTGGTTTAGTTGGCAATGACGGTGAAACACACCATGGAGAATTTGATTTATCTTATTTAAATCCAATACCAAACATTACGGTAATGGCTCCGTGTGACACAAAAGAAATGGCTGATATGATAAAGCTATCCGAAAGTATGGAATATCCTGTAGCAATCAGATATCCAAGAGGTAGTGAATATTATTTTAATAAAGATAACTATAGCTTTATGAAAGATATTGAAATAGAAAATATTCCAATAAATATGGAGAGTATTTCGGAACCACAGATAATATACAGTGCTTTTGAAGATAATAAAAAGAAAATAGCTGTTTTTACAATAGGTAATATGTTAATTCCAGTAATGGAAGCTGTGGACTCTATTTTGAAGGAAAGAGATGATATTTCTTTTGAAATAGTAAATGCAAGATACTTAAAGCCTATGAATAAGGAAAAGTATAGTGAAATAATTAAAAATGCAGACAAGGTGTATACCGTTGAAGATAATGTTATAACAGGTGGTTTTGGAAGTAATATTGAAAATATAGCAGAGTCTTTTGAATTAGATGCTAAGGTTGAGAAGATAGGTATACCTGATGTATTTGTAACACATGGTAATACAGATATTCTTATGGATGAAATAGGAATGTCAGCAGAGAAATTAAAAGATAGAATAGGGGATTGTTAATGAAAAAGAGAATAGATGTTCTGCTCGTTGATATGGGTTATTTTCAGAGTAGAGAACAAGCAAGAAGACATATAATGGCTGGTAATGTTTTTGTAGACAATCAAAGAGTCGACAAAGCTGGAACTGCCGTAAAGATCGATTCAGAAATAAGAGTAAAGGGAAAACTTATACCATATGTAAGTAGAGGAGGTCTAAAGCTTGAAAAAGCCCTTAAAAACTTTGACCTTACTCTTGATGGAAAAGTATGTATGGATATAGGAGCATCTACTGGAGGCTTTACAGATTGTATGCTTCAAAATGGAGCTAGAAAGGTCTACTCTGTAGATGTTGGATATGGACAACTTGCATGGAAACTTAGAGAAGATAAAAGAGTCGTATGCATGGAAAGACAGAATATAAGATACTTGGACGAGGAACTTCTAGATGAAAAGCCTGATTTTGCTTCAATAGATGTTTCATTTATTTCATTAAGACTTGTTCTTCCTAAAGCATGGGAAATTTTAAACTCAAAAGGAAGAGTAGTAGCCTTGATAAAGCCTCAATTCGAAGCAGGAAGAGAAAAAGTAGGTAAAAAAGGTGTTGTAAGAGAAAAGTCAACACATATAGAAGTAATAGATACTGTTTCACAGATGGCAATTGGAAAGGGATTTAGAATTTTAGATCTAGATTTTTCACCAATAAAAGGTCCTGAAGGTAATATAGAGTATCTTATTTATTTAGAAAAGATAGATGAAAAGCTTGAAGAAGATGCAACAGTAGAAGAGGCGAGAGTATTTATAGAAGATAATAAATGTCTTGAAGGATTTAATAACTCATATGATTCATATTATGAAAAAATAAAGGAATTAGTAGAGGAATCTCATTCTTTAGATAAATAGTCTGGAGGAAGTTATGATACATGAATTATATATTAAAAACTGTGCTCTTGTAGAAGAACTAAGGGTAACTTTTGGGAAAAAACTTAATATACTCACAGGAGAGACAGGTTCGGGAAAATCTATAATTCTTGAAGCTTTGAATCTTTGTTTAGGTGGAAAATACGATAGAAGCTATCTTAGAAAAGGAACTGATTCAGGTGAAGTAGAAACAGTTATTTTTTCAGATAATACAGTTTTTCATGAGATGCTAAAGGATAGAGGTATAGAAGTTGACGATGAAAATATGATTGTAATTTCTAGAAAGCTGTATAGCGATGGAAAAACTGTAACAAAAATAAATGGTAAAAATATTAAAGTGTCTGATTTGAAACTTATTATGGCAAAAATAGTAGATATGCATGGTCAACATCAGAATCAGGCACTTTACAATAGAGAAAATCACCTTGAATTTCTCGACTTATTTGGAAAAGAAGAAATAAAAAAAGAGTATGAGATTTATAAAAAATGCTACAAAGAGTACAATGAAATAAAAAGAAAAATATTTAAACTTAATGACAATAAATCAGATATGGAAGTTCAAAGAGAAAAGGATCTTCTTAAATTTCAAATAAATGAAATAGAGGCTGCCAATCTAAATGTTGATGAATATGAAGAATTGAAATCAAGAAAGGAAATTCTTGAGAATGGTGAGAAGATTTTTTCTTCTCTAAGTGAAACGTATCAATTACTTCATGCTGGTCAGTTTAACTCAGAAGATCAAGTTGGAAATGCAAGTAATTTATTGTCATCTGTTTCCAAATATGATAAGGAAATAGAAAAAATAGAAGAAACAGCAAATAATGTTCTTTATGAAATTCAAGAACTTTCGAGATCTATCCGAGTATATCTTGATGGTATAGACTTCGACCCCAATACACTAAATGAGATACAGGAAAGATTATATGTAATAAATAATCTAAGAAGAAAATACGGTGATACAATAGAAGAAATTCTTGAGTATTATGAAAAGATACAGGAAAGATTAGACGACATAGAGAATAGAGAAGAAAAAAACTTGAAACTTCAGAAGGAACTATCTTTAAAGGCTGATGAATTAAATGTTTGTGCAGAAAATCTATCTAGTGTTAGAAAAGAACTTGCAAAGAAATTAGAGGATAATCTCTTAAAAGAATTATGCACACTAAATATGAAAAATACTAAATTTAAGGTAAACTTCAAAAAAATAGAGTATAATGAAAAGGGAAATGATGATATTGAATTTTTAGTATCATTTAACTTGGGAGAGGATGTAAATCCTCTTTATAAAGTGGCATCTGGTGGAGAAATGTCTAGATTTATGTTGGCATTCAAATCTATATTGTCAGACGTTGATAAAATAGAAACTCTAATTTTTGATGAAATAGATACAGGTATAAGTGGAAGAGCAGCTCAAACAGTAGGAGAAAAACTTTCTGCTATTTCTAAAGAAAAGCAGGTAATATGCATCACGCATTTACCTCAGATAGCATCTTTTGCAGATGAGCATTTTTATATTGAAAAAAATGTTGAGAATAAAAGAACATATACTTCAATAGAAAGGCTAGATAGAAGTTTAAAAAAGAATGAAATCGCTAGGCTTATATCTGGAACTATAATTACAGAAAAAACAGTAGAGCATGCAGATGAGATACTTGAAATTGCAGATGAAATAAAAAAATAGATTTCTTTACAAATATTTAATCGGGGAGGTAATGATGCGAGTAGAAGCAAAAATAAGAAAAGATAGAAAAACTAAAAAACTCGCAAAGAGAATAGCGGCAGGGGAAATTGCTGTTATTAATCATGTTGATATAGATGAAGTTGCAGCAAAGTCTTTAGTCGAAGCAAAAATCAGACTAGTAATCAATGCAGCAGAGTCTATCAGCGGAAGGTATCCTAATGCAGGACCTAATATTTTGGTCAAGGAAAACATATTAATAATTGATAATGTTGGAATGGATGTCTTTGATTCTCTTAATGAGGAGGATGTTATTTTAGTTGAAGATGGAAAAATTTATAGAAATGACGAGTTTATTGGCGAAGGTGAAGTAATGGATGCAGAGCTTGTAAAAATAAAGACCAAGCATGCATATGAGAATATAGGAGCTGAACTTGACAGATTTATAGATAATACTATTGAGTATGCAAAAAAAGAAAAAGGTATGATCTTAGGTGAAGTCGAAATACCTAAAATGGCTACTAAGTACGATGGAAAGCAAGTATTGGTAGTTGTAAGAGGTCATAATTATAAGGCTGACCTTCAAGCAATAATTTCCTATATAGAGGAAGTTAAGCCAGTTCTTGTAGGAGTAGACGGTGGTGCAGATGCACTTTTAGAATTTGGATACAGACCAGATGTTATTGTTGGTGATATGGACAGTGTAACTGATGAAGCTTTGAAGTCAGCTAAGGAAATAGTAGTTCATGCCTACACAGATGGTCGTGCACCAGGGCTAAAAAGAGTTGAGGATTTGGGACTTAAGGCGGTAGTATTTCCATCTCCGGGGACAAGTGAAGATATAGCAATGCTTGCAGCATATGAGTATGGTGCAGAGTTAATAGTAGCCTTGGGAACTCATTCAAATATGATTGACTTTCTGGAAAAGGGAAGAAAGGGAATGGCATCTACATTTTTAGTTAGATTGAAGATTGGTGCTAGACTAATAGACGCAAGAGGTGTAAGTATGCTTTACAAGAGTAGACTAAAACTTAAATATATAGTTGCTCTTGTAATTACAGCTCTTTTCCCAGTATTGATAGTGGCATCTCTATCACCTAAAGTTCAGACTTTTTTACAATTAATACAAATCAAGATGAGATTGATGCTTGGAATGTAGCAAGTCATGTATTAAAATAAATAACAGGAAGGTAAGAAAAATGCATATAAATTTTAAATATTTTATCGTTTCAATTGGTTCTATATTCTTAGCCTTAGGGATAGGAATTCTCATAGGTTCGGGTCTAGGAAATAACGAAACGATGCAAAAGCAAAATGAAGCAATAGTAAAAGATATAGATGAGCAATTTAATGTTTTAAAGACAAAAGATGAAGAACTTATAAAGGAAAATAAGATTTTGAAAGAAAATGCAGATTCTTATAGAAGGTATATTGTGAGCAATCAAGCTATTTTGACTGCAAATAAGCTATCTGGGAAGAATATAGGAATAATATCATTTGATGAGAAAGATGATACAGATGAAGTAGATTCATCCATAACTAGTGCTGGTGGAAATATAGCATTTAAAATAACAATAAAAGAAGCAATCTTTGAAAAGGGAAGTGCTGAAAAAATAAATGAAAAACTTCAAACTAACATATCTAGCAACGCAGAACTTATTAGTTTAATAACAGACTCAATTAAAAATCCAACAGGAAATGCAAGTCTAAATGCACTTTCAGAATTAGGATATGTAAAAGTTGATAAAATGGTTGGACAGTATGAATCAGTAAATAATATAGTATTTATAAATGCTGCAGGAAATAAAATGAAAAATAAGGTAAATGACCTAGAAAAACCTATTGTAGAGATTGTAAAGAATGAAAGACCTGTTGTAGTTGTTGAAAGTAGTGCAAATAGCAATGAAAGTATGGAAGAATTTTCAAAAATGAAAATAGCAACAATAAATAATATTGATCAGGCATCAGGACAAATTTCACTTGTAAATTGTCTTTCAAATGACAAGCTAACTGGAATTTATGGTAAGGATAAAGAGAATAATATAGTTACAATGGCTGTAACTAAGTAATGGAGGATAGACAGATGTTTACTAGTGTAATAATACCGGCATATAATGAAGGGGAGAGGATAAAGGATACTTTAGACAACATAGTCGACATCAATATAATAGATGAAATATTGGTAGTAGATGATGGTTCAAAAGATAATACGGCTCTTGTTCTTAAAAATTACAATAATCCTAAAGTAAAATACCATATACAAAATCCCAATCAGGGAAAAGGTAAAGCTCTAGAAAAAGGATTAGAGATGGTAGATGAAAAAAGCGAGGTAATTGTATTTTTAGACGCTGATGTAGGTAAAACATCATCTGAGGTAACGAAAATAATAAAACCAGTAATAGAAGGAGACTGTGATGTAGCAATAGCTAGATTTAGACCAGCTAAGAAAAAAGGCGGAATGGGCTTTGTAAAGAGACTGGCTAGGGATTCAGTTTATGAGCTTACAGGAGTTGAACTCAATGCTACAATATCTGGACAAAGAGCCTTCAGAAGAGAAGTAATAGAAAGATTTGACAGCATACCCGATGGATATGGAGTAGAAGTTGGTATGACAATAGATATTCTTAAATGGAATTACAAAGTAAAAGAATATATTGTAGATATGACTCATAATGAAACAGGTAGAGATTTAAGCGGTTTTATACATAGAGGTAAACAGTATATACATATAAGAAATATAGTAAACAAAAAAAGAAAAGAGTGGGGGAATTAGCATGTATGATTATTTGATGATATTGATGCTTTTCTGTATAGGAATAGCAGTTACTTTGCTGACAATTCCTATGATATCCAGAATGCTTGCTAGAAATGGTATGTTGAGACCCAATTATAGAGGTGAACAGATACCGGTGAGTATGGGCATATGCTTTATTCCTGCTTTGATAATTAATTCTATAATACTTCTTTACTGTAATGTAGATACAATGAGACTTTTAAAAATATTTATCTTATTGTTTGGTATAATGTCCATGGCTTTTGTAGGTTTTATAGATGATAGTATAGGGAATAGAGATGTTACAGGTTTAAAGGGACACTTTACTGCCTTGCTAAGAGGAAAGTTAACTACTGGTGGATTTAAAGCTGTTTTAGGTGGATTAGTTGGTCTTGTGATATGCGTTTCATTTGATAGAACAATTGCTGGAATAGTTGTAGGAACTCTTGTAGTTGCTCTTTCTACTAACTTGATGAATTTATTAGATTTAAGACCTGGAAGAGCTATAAAAGTATATTTATTTATCTCAATAATACTTTTTATATTTGCGTCAATGTTTGAAAGAGAAATGATAGCACTTATATTACCAGCTGTTATTGCTTATTTTTATTTTGATTTAAAGGCAAAAGCTATGATGGGAGATACTGGATCAAATGTATTGGGAATATCTATAGGTATATTTATTGTAACTTCACATAGTTTAGGAGTTCAGGTTTTTTGGCTTCTTCTATTGATAGTAATACATTTGGTTGCTGAAAAATTCTCTATAACAAAACTTATAGAAAAGAATTTTATACTGAATTATATTGATAAATTGGGAAGGAATTAGAATATGATTAGTAAAAAAATTGGAATAGTTGAAAAGATAAAAAGTGAAAATCCAGCAATACAGGATATTTTTGTAAATATAGATGGCAGTACAGAAAGAGCCTATAATTATATAGGCTTGACAGGAAGAGCCAAAATTGGTGATAAGGTAGCTTTAAATACAACAGCTGTGGAACTAAGTTTGGGAACAGGCGGATTCCATTTTGTAATATTTAATATGGATAATCCTGAGTCGACTTTTACAGAAGGTGGACACATTATGAAGTTAAGATATACACCTATGCAGATAAAGGTAGATTCTGTTGAAGAACAAGGCAGTAAATACCATGATGTATTTAACGACTTTGTATGTCTTGAGAAGATGCCTGTAGCAGTAGGGACACTTCATAGTATATTGCCACCATTTGCAGCGACATTTAAAAAACATTGTCCAGATAAAAAATTGGTATATATAATGACAGATGGTGCTGCATTACCTCTTGCCTTTAGCAAAAATGTAGAAAACCTTAAAGAAAAAGGTTTAATAGATGCCACAATAACATATGGCAATGCTTTTGGTGGAGATTATGAATGTGTAAATATATATACAGCTTTAATAACTGCAAAGGCAATATGTAAGGCAGATTGTGTAATAGTAGCTATGGGACCTGGTATAGCAGGCACAGGAACAAAATATGGTTTTAGTGGCATAAATCAGGGTATGATTATAGACGCAGTAGAAAAGCTAGGTGGAGAGTCTTTTGTAATACCTAGAATAAGTTTTGCTGATCTAAGACCTAGACACATAGGTATATCTCATCATTCAATAACAATTTTGAGTGAGATTACAAATAAATCGACTAATTTAGTCATCAATGCAGGCTATGATGAGTCTAAACTTAGAATCATAAAAGATCAGATTTTATGTAGTAGCATTGGAGAAAAACACAAAGTTTCATTTAAAAACTATGAACATACCAAAGAAGATTTAGAAGAGTTTGATTTAAAAGTAAAGAGTATGGGAAGAAACTTTGAAGAAGATAGAGAATTCTTTGTAGCAGCATCAACTGTTGCAAGTGAAATCTCGAAAGAGCTAAATGACTAGAAGCTGAAAAACATACTAAAAGCCTAAAAACAAAAAACAGTTAAAGTCAAAGCAAAAGAAATTAAAAATGAGGTGTTTTAATATGTATAGTAAAGTAAAAGAGAGTGTAGATTATATTAACAAGAAGATTGAAAAGAAACCAGAAATTGCATTAATTCTAGGTTCAGGATTAGGTGATTTAGCCGAAGAAATAGAAAATCCTACAATAATTTCTTACAAGGATATACCACATTTTAAGGTATCAGAAGTAGTAGGACATAAGAGTCAGCTTGTAATAGGTGATTTTTGTGGAAAGTGCGTTTTAGTAATGCAAGGAAGATTCCATTATTATGAAGGATATTCTCAGGCAGAGATAACTTATCCTATAAGGGTATTTAAAGAAATGGGAATAAATAAGTTGTTGGTAACAAATGCAGCAGGTGGAGCAAATAAGAGTTACAAACCAGGAGATCTTATGATTATAAAGGATCATATAAACTTCAGCGGTTCTAATCCACTTATTGGACCAAATGATGATAGATTTGGTGCAAGATTCCCCGATATGTCAGAAGCCTACTCAAAGGCTGGTAGAAAGCTTATAAGAGAATGTGCAGAAGAATTATCAATAAAGGTTCAGGAAGGCGTATATATGTTCTTCTCTGGACCAAACTATGAAACTCCTGCAGAAGTTAGAATGGCTTCAATACTTGGTGGAGATGCAGTAGGTATGTCAACAGTTCCAGAAGTAATAGTTGCAAATCATAGTAATATGGAAGTATTTGGTATATCTTGTATAACAAATATGGCGGCAGGTATACTTGACCAACCTCTAAACCATGAAGAAGTAATTGAAACTACTACAAGAGTAAAATCTGATTTCTCAGGATTAGTTAAGAAGTTCATAGAAAGAGTATAGTTTTAAATAGTATAGTTTGAAAGGAATGGGCCAGTGAGTAAAAAGAAGACGCAACCTAAAAAACGTAAAAAGAAACTTAGAGTGGGAAGACTACTTATAGTTCTTGTTTTAGTTATAGGTATTGCAGCCGGAATAGGAAATATTTATTACAGAAGTGCTTCAAAGGCAGTAGATCCTAAGTCTCAGAAAACTGTAATAGTAGAAATACCTGAAGGCTCTACGGCTAAAAAAATTGCTGCAATACTAAAAGAAAAAGATTTAATTAAAAATAAAAGAGTCTTTGTGAGCAATGTTAAAAATACGGACAAAGCAGAAAAAGTTAAAGCAGGAAAATATAAGTTTTCTCAAAGCATGAATAATGACCAAATTATAGACAAGCTTATAAAAGGGCAAATTTATCAAGATGGTATAAAAGTTACAATACCTGAAGGTAGTGTATCTACTGAGGTGGTAGACGCTCTTGTTAAAAAGGGGCTTGGAAAAAGGGAAACATATGTAAAATTATTTAGAGACCCTAAACAGTTTTCAGATAAATATAAATTCCTTAATGATAAGAGAATAGTTACACTTGAAGGTTTCCTTTACCCTGAAACATACTTTTTCAAAAAAGGTACAAGTGAAAAAGAAGTTTTTGACAAGATGCTAAGTGAGTTCGAAAAAAAGTATAATAGTAAGGTTAAGGCTAGCGTAGAAAAGAATAAACTCAATTTTTATGACACTGTTATAATGGCTTCTATTGTTGAAAAAGAAGCTATTAAAGATAGTGAAAGAGATAGAATAGCAGGTGTATTTTATAATAGACTTGATAAAAAAATGAGATTGCAATCAGACGCAGTTCTTCAGTATGCTTTGCCTGAGCGTAAAAGTAGAGTTATGTATAAAGATTTGAAGATAGAATCTCCATATAATCTTTATCTACATGATGGTTTACCACCTACACCTGTAGCAAATCCTGGTATAAAATCCTTGCTGGCGGCTGCAAATCCGGAAAAAACAGACTACTTATATTTTGTAACAGGAACAGATGGAGAGAACTATTATAGCAAGACTTTTGAAGAACACAAAGTACATGCAGATAAGTATCGTAAAGAACTTGATGAACAAGAAAAAGAAAAACAAGAAAAAGTTAAACAAGAAAAAGAAAAATAATAGATTGAAAATAACGGGGAAAGTTTACTTTCCCTGTTTTTTAGGAAAAAAATAGTTGAGTATTTTGGTCATTAAACGTATAATAAATAGGTTAGTTAATTTTTATAGAAGGTGATAAAATGAGTAATATAGTATATGATGTAGTGGAAGATTATATCAGAGAAACACTTGAACAAAATACAGGACAAATAAGAGAAATGGAATTATATGCTGAAGAAAACAGTGTTCCAATAATACATAAAGAAGTAGCTGAGTTATTAAAGGTTATTTTAAAAATTCATAGACCAAAGAGAATACTTGAAATAGGTTGTGCTATAGGTTATTCGTCTATTCTTTTCTCATCTATTTTAGATAATGATGTTGAGATAATCACAACAGAAAGAAATCCAGTAATGCTTGAAAAAGCAGTAGAAAATATAAAAAAAGCAGGATTAGAAGATAAAATAAAGATACTTGTGGGAGATGCACAAGAAACTTTAAAGGATATAGATGGCAAGTTTGACATGATATTTATAGATGCAGCTAAAGGTCAGTACAAGATGTTTTTCGACATGGTTATCGACAAGTTAAAGGTTGATGGTTTGGTCATATCAGATAATATTTTATATAAAGGTATGATTGCAAGTGATGATTTAGTGGTAAGAAGAAAAAAGACGATAGTAAAAAGAATGAGAGATTATCTTGACTATATTTGTCAGTCTGATTATTTAGATACATCTATAATACCTATAGGTGATGGATTAGCAATTAGTTATAAAAAATCAGAAAGTAAATAAAAGAGTTTTAATTTGAAAGGAGAAAAAATGAACAAAGTAGAATTACTAGCTCCTGCAGGAGATCTAGAGAGATTAAAAATTGCTTTTGAGTACGGAGCAGATGCAGTATATCTTGGTGGAGAAAACTTTGGTATGAGAACAGCTGCAAAGAACTTTAGTATAGAAGATATTAAGGAAGGTGCTGACTTTGCACATGAGAGGGGTAAAAAGATATTTGTAACTGTAAATATAATACCTCACAATGAAGATTTTGAAGGTTTTGAAGAATACCTTCTAGATTTGGAAAAGGCTGGAGTTGATGCTCTTATTGCATCAGATCCAGGAGTGATAGATGTAATAAAGGAAACTATTCCGAATATGGAAATACACCTTAGTACACAGGCAAACACAACAAATTACAAGAGTGCAAATTTCTGGTACAAGCAAGGTGTAAAGAGAGTTGTTATAGCTAGAGAGCTTTCATTCAAGGAGATAAAGGAAATAAGAGATAATGTTCCTCAGGATCTTGACATAGAAGCCTTTATGCATGGTGCAATGTGTATATCATATTCAGGAAGATGTCTAATCAGCAATTACATGACTGGAAGAGACGCAAATAGAGGTTCTTGTGCACAATCTTGTAGATGGAAGTATAGTCTTATGGAAGAAAAAAGACCTGGTGAATATTTCCCAGTATATGAAGATGATAGAGGAACTTTCTTCTTCAATTCAAAGGACCTTTGCATGATTGAATATGTACCAGAACTTATAGAATCAGGTATAACAAGTTTAAAGATAGAAGGAAGAATGAAGACAGCATATTATGTTGCTACTGTCGTTAGAGCATATAGAATGGCTATAGATGAGTATTATAAAGACCCTGAAAATTGGAAGTTTAATCCAATGTGGCTTGAAGAACTAAAAAAAGGTAGTCATAGACACTTTACTACTGGATTTTACAATGACAAGCCTGGAACAGAAGAACAGAACTATGCATCTGCGTCATATGTAAGAAATTATGATTTTGTGGGTATAGTTTTAGAAGATGCAGATGAAAATGGTCTTGTAACAGTAGAACAGAGAAATAAGATGGTTATAGGGGATGAAATAGAAATAATGGGACCTTATACTGAAACAATGACAACAACAATAATAGAAATGTATAATGAAGATGGAGAAGCAATAGAAGCGGCTCCTCATCCAAGACAGATTGTTAAGATGAAGCTTCCTAAGGAAGTAAAGACAAACTTCATGTTGAGAAAAGCAATAGAAGAAAAATAAATTAATAAAAAGACATTATAATCACGAGATGGTTTATAATGTCTTTTTTTATGCCTATATTAAAAATAGATAGAAAAGTTTATAGCTTGAAAATAAACAAAAATAAGGAGAATTTTATTGAGAAGAAAGGGAAGTATAGGTATGGATGTTATTTTTTCTATTATGCTAACTTTAACGATAATAATATTTGTTGAAGCTTCGGTAAAAAATTTAGAAACAATATCCAAAAAAATGAACAATAGGCAGGTTACAAAGAGAATTTTAATAGATGAAGCAGAGAAAGAAAAAGGTATTATTTCCAGCTATGAAGGAGAGTTAGATAATCTAAGTGAAAAAGTAAGTTACAAAGATGGGAAATATGAAATAGAAAAAAACAGGAAAGTTTTGGATGCTAGATTTGGATACATATGTAGTCAAATCAAAGTAAAAAATAATGCTACTGTAGAAAAGATTAAGGTATACAGCATTTTAGGAGAAGATGATTAATTTGAAAATTGCAGTTTTAAAAAAAAGAAAAGCCTACATAGCTATGAATATTCTATCATTGTTTATTTTTATCAGTTTAATATTTTCAAGTATATTTTTAATTGAAAAAAACACAGCGAGTTTTTTAAAGGAAAATGCAGAAGCAATAAAGGCTGACTATATTTCAGAGCAAGCACTTAAAGTTGTGCAAATAAATTTTTATAAGGCAATAGAAAATTCTTTTTATGAATCTAGCGATGAAGATGAGTTTTTTTCATTGATGTCTTCTGTTAGTGGAAAAGAGTTTTACAAAGCAAAAGATATGATTTATTATAAGCTTCCTAATGTAGAAATTGAAATTTTAGGCGAAAATCAAAAAAGCCAGATTTCTGATGACAAAAGATATATGGATTTTATTATGCAGATAGTATACAAGGATGATAACTATATAAGAAATTATATAAAAAAAGCAAGAGTATTTAATCCATATAAAAAGATTCAAGCTAAAGATAAAAAAAATAAGGATATAAGTTGTGAGGATTTGAAGATACTTTTTAAATATATGAAATAGGAGCTAGTATGAAAAGAAAAGGATATACTCTTTTAGAAATGGTAATTTCAGTTTCCCTTATAGGAATTATAGTTTTAATTTCTCTGCCTAGATTTAAAAGTAGGAATTTGGAATATGAAGAATTTATATTTGAATTAAAAAGTGATTTGAGGAATATAGGTTTGGCATCAAATAGTCGAAGAAATATTTATAAAATTGTATTTACAAGTCAAGGATATAAAATATATAAGGATTCTAATAAAATAAAGTCTAGGAATTGCAAAAAGGGTATGCAAATTTTTAGTATGGAAAATAGAATAATATATTCAAGAAAATCAAGATCAGGTTCTCCTGAAAAAGGAAGAAGCATCTATGTGCTAGACAATAGTTCAAAAAAAATAGAAAGGATAACGATTATGCTTGCAAGCGGAAGAGTAAAATCTTATTCAGAAGACTATAATAGCAATGTAATTAATAAAAATAATAAAATAATTATAAAGGATAGAGAATAAAAAGTAGATTTAAAATTATAGACAAGATAAAGTTTAAAAGAAAACAGGTGATTAACTTTGAAAGCAAGCAGAGGTAGTATTTTTTTAGAAACAGTAATATATATAAATACATCTATAGTTATTTTATTTTTAGTATATTCAATAGTGTACTTTTCTTTGGAAGTATATAGGAAAAATATGGCTATGTGTGAAATGAAAGAGATTTCTGAGGTGGTAGAGGATAGAATAAGATATGAAATTAAAAACTCTATGGGGATAGATTCTATAAAAACACTTTCTTTGGAAACATCAGATCAAGAATATACTAAAAATGGTTATAGCAAGGCAAGTAAAATATTATATACTTCTAACAAAATAGATGACATTAAAAATGATAATGTATTAAATTTGGGAGAAAGAAAAAATATATCTATAAAAAGAAATAATATCTATGTTGGAAGGTTAGGTGAATACCAAATAGGCAATTATGTGAAAAATCTGTATGTAAAAGAAAAAAATATTAACAAAAAAACAGTAATATGCTTTATAATAGTATATGAAATAGAAAAATATAAATATGTAAGTAGTTTTTATGTATATATTTAATAGAATATATTTGTTTTTGAAGTAATTTAATATTAGAATTGCAAATAGATTATAATTGACTTGTAAAAATCTTCAAAAAGTGGTATGATAATAAAAGAAGATATTTTATGTGGGATGTGAGGCATTATATTGGCTCACATTTTTTATGCAAATTTTTTATAAGGCTTGAAGTTATTTTTCAAGCCATTTACAATTGAATATATGGAGGTGTTAGTTATGAAAAAAAATACTGCACAGAGAGTTGAAGAACTTGCTCAGCCGATAATTGATGAGCTGGGATACGAACTGGTAGATGTAGAATTTGTAAAAGAAGCAGGAATGCACTACTTGAGAGTAATACTTGATGATGAGAATGGCATAGGATTAGATGAATGCGAAAAAGTGAGTAGATTATTAAGTCCACAACTTGATGAAAAGAACTTTATAGAAGAAAATTACTTTTTAGAAGTATGTTCACCAGGAATTGATAGGGTGTTAAAGAGAGATAAGGAATTTTCAAAGTATGCTGGAAAGCAAGTGGATGTTAAATTATATAAAAATGATGAAGAACTAAAGACTAAACAATTCGAAGCCACTTTATCAGGTTTAGATGAAGATGGTAATGTAGTCTTATTAGTAGATGGAAACGAAAAGAAATTAACTAGAAAAGAAATAGCACAGATACGTCTGTCAGTTGTATTTTAAGTAATGGAGGAAGAAAAATGAATACAGAATTTATTCAAGCTCTTGATGAACTTGTAAAAGATAGGGGAATAGACAGAGAAGTTTTATTAGAAACAATAGAACAAGCATTAATATCAGCATACAAGAAAAACTTCGGATCAGCTCAGAATGTTAGAGTAGACCTTGACAGAGAAAATGGAGAAATCAAGGTGTATTCTCAGAGAACAGTTGTTGATGAATCAGATCTTTATGACAATTTCCTTGAAATAGAACTTGATGAGGCAAGAGCAATTAGTCCGAACTATGAGCTTGGAGATATAGTAGAACATGAAGTAACTCCTAGAGATTTCGGAAGAATAGCAGCTCAAACAGCTAAGCAGATAGTTGTTCAGAAGATAAGAGAAGCTGAAAGAGAAAAAACTTACAATGAATTTGTTGAAAAACAAGATGAGCTTGTTACTGGAGAAATATCAAGAATATCTCACAGAGATGACAAGCAAATAGTATTTGCTCAGGTAGGAAAAGGAGAAGGAATACTTCTTCAAAGTGAACAGATACCAGGTGAAGAATACACGATAGGAAAGATGATGAAATTCTACGTAGTAGAAGTAAATAAGACAAACAAGAATCCTCAGATTGTTTTATCAAGAAGCAACTACGGACTTGTTAAGAGATTATTTGAAATGGAAGTTCCTGAAATACAGGCAGGTATAGTGCAGATAAAGTCTATATCAAGAGAAGCTGGTTCAAGAACAAAGATGGCTGTTAAGTCAGTAGATCCTAAAATCGATCCAATCGGTGCTTGTGTAGGTACTCAGGGGTCAAGAGTAAGAAACATAGTTGAAGAATTAGGCGATGAAAAAATAGATATAGTAAAATATAGTGATGATATTAGTGAATTTGTAGAAGCTGCACTTAGTCCATCTAAGGTTACTGAAGTATTTGTAAATGAAAAGGAAAAGTCAGCAGTTGTTATAGTTCCAGACTACCAGCTATCACTTGCAATAGGTAAGGAAGGTCAAAATGCTAGACTTGCTGCAAGACTTACTAACTGGAAGATAGATATCAAGCCAGAGTCAGATTTCAGTGACTCAGATAGAGAAAAACTTCTTGCAAAGATTGCAGAAGATGATAAGACTTTAGAAGAAGAAAAAGAATCAGCAATATTAGAAGCAGAAGCTATGGCTGCTGTGGAAGAAGCTGAAGTTGAACTTGATGAAATAGAAGAAAACATAGAAAATCTTGAAGAATTTGTCGATGAAGCAATAGATGAATTAATCGAAGAAGACTTTGATGACGAAGAAAACTTTGATAACGAAGAAAACTTTGATGACGAAGACTTTGAATTTGATGACGAAGACTTTGAAGTTGAAGATTCAAAGGACGAAGAGTAATATATTTATAGGAGGTCTTAAATGAATAAAGTAAAAAAGACACCTCAAAGAAAATGTATTGCCTGCCAGGAAAGAGGAGACAAAAAAAGTTTAATTAGAATTGTAAAGAACAAGGAAAATGAAATTTTTCTTGATGAGTCTGGAAGAGCTAATGGAAGAGGCGCTTATGTATGTGCCAATTCAGAATGCCTTACAAAAGCTATAAAGAGTAAGGCTCTCAATAGAGCTTTTAAGATGAATGTTGAAGATGAAGTTTACAATCATTTAATAGATGAACTAGAAATAATGAAAAAGACTGAAGAAAGCGAGTAAGGAGTATGGATAATAAAAAGATATATTCATGGCTAGGACTTGCAATGAGGTCAGGAAATCTTGTATCAGGCGATGATACAACTTTGAGAGAGGTAAAAAAGAAGCGTGTAAAGCTTGTTATAATAGCAAGTGACGCATCTAAAAATACGAAGAAATTATTTACAGATAAATGCAGCTTTAGAAGTATAGCACACTATGAATTCGGTGAGAAAAACGAATTGGGAAGAGCTATCGGAAAGAGCCCGAGAGCTGTATTGGGAATAGTTGATGAGAATATTGCAAAACAGATTAAAAATCTGCTTGAAAGTCAGTGTTCACAGTAGGGCTTATATTTAGGAGGTGTTGTTTATGTCTAGAACTAGCATAAAGCATATAGCCGAAGATTATAACATGAGTGAAAAAGAACTTATGGGAAAAATTAATGACTTTGGTATTGAGA
>X411_Leopard__coassemble_71_pt1 | contig 35872 bp, 34 predicted proteins | sample X411_Leopard__metabat2_low_PE_007 | metagenome-assembled genome bin X411_Leopard | reverse complement strand
TACCTATACCTGCTGTAACAGCATGTTTCATGTTAAGTGGAATTGAGTTTACTACCGCTTCACGAACTTTAAATAAAGTAAGTAAAAGGAAAATTATACCTTCTACAAAAACTGCTGTTAAAGCAACCTCCCAAGGAACACCGCCCTTAAGCACAACTGTATATGCAAAGAATGCATTTAGTCCCATACCTGATGCAAGTGCAAAAGGAAGATTTGCAATAAATCCCATAATAAAACAACCTAAAGCTGCTGCAAGACAAGTACCTGTAACTAATGCACCTGCATTCATACCTGTTGCTGAAAGTGTTGTTGGATTTACCGCAATTATATACGCCATTGTTAAGAATGTAGTAATCCCGGCAACTATTTCTCTCTTCATATTTACATTTTTCTCGGCTAGAAGAGGAAATGCTTTTTGAATACCGCTTAATTCCTGATTTGAATTCATTTAAAACCTCCATTATTTAAATAAAATTTATAAATTTATATATAATAGCCACGTCTTTACGTTGCCACTTATAACATATTAAAATTGCTAAAATATTTACTTTTTATCAAGAGTATATCCTATACCTTTTACTGTTTTAATATATGGTAACTTTATTTTTTTTCTTATATTCTTGATATGAGCATCTATTATTCTAGTATCCCCATAAAAATCATAACCCCATATATTGTCAAGAAGATTTTCTCTTGTGATTACCTGTGGATATTTTTCAATGAGCATCTTCAAAATATAAAATTCCTTTAAAGTAAGCTCTACAGACTCTCCAGAGATTGTAACCGAATAAGTTCTAAGTCCAAGTACCATATCTTCAAATTCAAGCGTATCAGAATCAATTAATTTAGATGTTCTCTTTAAAATTGCTTCAATTTTTTTTGCTAGTACATTAAATGAAAATGGCTTTACAATAAAATCGTCACAACCACAATCATATCCCTTTATTTGTGTCGCTTCGTCATTTTTTGATGATATAAACACTATTGGTACCTCGGACATCTTCCTTATCATTTTACAAACTGTAAAACCATCAAGATTTGGCATTGATATATTTAAAAGAACAAGATCATATTTTTTCTCTTTAAACTTTTGAATACCTTCTAGTCCATCCGATACCGAATCTACAAAAAAATCTCTAGTCTTTAAGGATTCTTCTATAATCTCTTGAGTATTTTTATCATCCTCAATGATCAAAATATCATATCGGTTCATTATAAATTCTCCTTTTCTCTTGAATTTTTAACAACTTCATCATTTATACGAATGATTATAACATAGAATTCAAATTGGGGCAATTTAATTTTCCATTGAACAATTTTATTTTTTTAAGAAAAAATGTATGTATTTTTTTCTTTATTTAGTGTATAATTAAAGAAACAGATTATTTATATGGAGGTATTACATGAAACACATTGTATTATTTAAATTTGAAAGAAACAAAAATTACGAAAAACTTTCTAAAATTCTCACTGGTACGTACGATAAACTTGAAAAGGAGTGTAATGTTATCAAAAACTATGAATTCAAGGTGAATTGTCTAGAGAATGAAGCTAATATGGATATTATTTTATTTGTTGACTTAGGAAATGACTATATGTTAAAGGATTATATAGACCATCCAGTACACCAAGAATTCATTAATGCCTTTAAAAATGAAGGTCTTTCATCAAAGTCAGTAATTGATGTTGAATAAAAGCATTTTCATATTAAATTCAAGTGCTTATTCACTTTATCGAACGTTTATGTGTTTTCTTTAAATGAATGTACTTTTAAATCATTGACAAAAATCTATATATTATACGAACAATACACCCTTTTATTCACATGTATTATTCGTAATATATCGAATGATTTAAACTAACTATTTTATTGTAAAAATATAAAGGACAGTTTAAAGGTATTTTTACCATAAACTGTCCTTTTTGTATACTTTTTATTTAGTGCTCAATCTTTTAATAAACTCTATTTAAAATACACTTATTTGAAATGTAAGTTCAAAATCTTTTACTATATCTTTTTATAATATATTCTCCTTACTTTCTTTCTTACTTTCTTCTTGCTTGCTGTCATATGGTTTAAACTTTCTTAATCTCAATGCATTTGAAACAACACTTACAGACGAAAGACTCATTGCCGCAGCTGCTATCATTGGATTCAAAAGAGGTCCACCAAATATATATAATACTCCAGCTGCAAAAGGAATACCTATAATATTATATCCAAAAGCCCAAGCTAAGTTTTGTTTTATGTTTCTTATAGTTTCTTTACTCAATTTAATTGCATTTGCTACGTCCATCAAGTTATCTCTCATCAAAACAATATCTGCAGATTCTATTGCAACATCTGTACCATTACCTATTGCAATTCCAAGATCAGCTTGTGCAAGAGCAGGAGAATCATTAATACCATCTCCAACCATAGCTACAAATTCTCCCTTTTCCTGTAATTCCTTAATTGTATTTGACTTCTCTGATGGAAGAACCTCTGACTTAACTATATCTATACCAACTTGATTTGCTATTGCCGCTGCTGTGTTTTTATTGTCACCTGTAATCATTGCTACTTTAATACCTAATTCATGTAGCTTCTTTATAGTTTCTATACTACTGTCTTTTATTGTATCTGCAACTGCTATAATAGCTATAAACTTATTATCTATTGCTATATACATCGGAGTCTTTCCCATTTTCGCATATTCTTGTGATATATTCTCAGACTTTTCATCTACTTTTGCATCAATGCTTTCCATAAATTTTTTATTACCAAGCAAAACCTTACGAGTATCTACAGTTGCCTCAATACCCATGCCTGTGTAACTCTTAAAATCTCTTGCTTTTTCTATTTCAATATTTTTATTTTTAGCAAATAAGGTTATCGCTTCTGCCAAAGGATGCTCTGATCCAGATTCTGCAGAGGCTATAAGCTTTATTATTTCACTTTCTTTAAAACTTTCTTCTACTATATGCAAATCTGTAACTACAGCTTTTCCATTTGTAATAGTACCTGTCTTATCAAATGCTATAGTAGTTACTTTGTGAGCAGATTCAAGTGAATCTCCTCCCTTTATCAATATTCCATTTTCTGCTCCCTTACCAGTACCTACCATTATTGCAGTCGGTGTTGCAAGTCCAAGAGCACATGGACAAGCTATTACAAGAACTGAAATAAATATTGTCAAAGTAAATTCAAAATCAGCATGACCTACAAAGTGCCAAAGGAAAGCTGATACTATAGCAATAGTCATTACAATTGGAACAAAGATCCCTGAAACTACATCTGCAAGATTTGCAATTTCTGCTTTTTTATTTTGAGCATCTTCTACTAATTTAATAATTTGATATAAAGTCGTATCCTTACCTACTTTTTCTGCCTTAAACTTAATATATCCGTTTTTATTTATACTTGACCCTGTAACTGCATCTCCTACTGACTTTTCAACTGGAATACTCTCGCCAGTTAGCATTGATTCGTCTATGGATGTATTCCCATATATAATTTTTCCATCTACTGGTATTTTTTTCCCAGGCTTTACTATTATAGTATCTCCCTTCTTTACATCTTCTATGCTAACTTCTTTTTCTTTTCCATCTATCTCTAAAATAGCAGTCTTAGCTTGTAACTCCATAAGAGATTTAATTGCCTCTGAAGTCTTGCTTTTACTTCTAGCCTCCAAAGTTTTACCTAACATTATAAGTGCTATAATCATAGTTGCACTTTCATAATAAATAGGAACATGTACATGAAGCTCAATTATTTTTGCAAGAAACTCACTATCAAACAACATTCTAAATGTGTTGATTAAACTATACAAAACTGCAGCTGTTGTAGATACTGCTACAAGAGAATCCATATTCGGTCCTAAATTAAAAATAGCCTTATACCCATTAATATAAAACTTTCTACCTGCTATTAGAACAGGTATCGTTAAAAGTAATTGTAGTAAAGAATAGTTTTGAGGATTGTGTGTGGGAGATATGATATTAGGAAGTTTTAATCCTACCATTGGTCCCATTGATATAATAAAGACTAAAAGAGCAAATATAGCTGCCACTAGAAATTGTCTCTTTGTATTATCATCTTTTTGAAGAGTTTTTTTCTCCTCCTCTGCTATATGAAAACCTACCTTTTCTACTGAATGCTTTAAATCTTCAAAACCACAAATAGATGGATCATATTCAACTATCGCCTTTTCAGTTGCAATATTTACTGATGCAGAACTAACTCCATTTGTTTTTTTAAGAGATCGCTCTGCCGATTTTGAACAAGCTGCACAACTCATTCCTTCGATTTTAAAATCTATTGTTTTAATATTTTTACTCATAATCTTTCCTTTCTTCTATTATAACGTTATTTTAATAATTTTAAGATGATTTTTTCAATTTGATAAATCAATCCTTTGACTTTTAAAAAAATCTTAAGTATACTAATGTTTCCTAGCTTCATTTACATTCTCTGAAAACATTTATCATATAGTAATTATTATACACCTAATATTTAATTTTTCAATATAAAACCACACTATCTTTCTACAGATTAGATTGACTATACTCTTCATATGATTAATCTGCAAACTTCAAAAAAATAATAATGCCTATTGATTATATACCCTATTTTTGATAAAATTCTTTAAAATAAAACGATTTCAAGAGAAATACGTGTATACAATACTTCTATTATTTGTTATAATATAAAAGTTGTTATAAATAATTACAAGATGTATTATTACATCTTTGATATTAGATTTTAGATTTTTAAAGGAGCGATTTAAGTGACAAATAAGCGTAATATAATTAACATTGCAGTTATTGCCCATGTTGATGCGGGTAAATCCACTCTAGTAGATGCATTTCTTAACCAGAGTGGTGTTTTTAGAGATAATGAAGTCATCAGAGAACGTATAATGGATAGTGATGACATTGAGCAAGAAAGAGGTATTACAATATACTCTAAGAACTGTTCTATAAGACACGGAGATTATAAAATTAATATAGTTGATACTCCTGGACATAGTGACTTCTCTTCTGAAGTTGAGCGTGTACTAAAGACAGTAGACACAGTTTTACTTCTTGTTGATGCTACAGAAGGTCCTATGCCTCAGACAAGATTTGTTCTTCAAAAGTCATTAGAACAGGGGTTAAAGCCTATTTTATTTATAAATAAAATTGACAAAAAAGATCAAAGAGCTGAAGAAGTTGTAAACGAAGTATTTGACTTATTCGTTGAGTTAAATGCAAATGATGAACAGTGTGACTTCCCTATCGTGTACGGTATTGCCAAGGAAGGTATTGCCAAGTTGGAATTAGATGACGAAGGAAAGGATTTAAGTCCTTTATTCGAAACAATCATAAATCATGTTGATGCTTATCCAGATTATGATGATGAATCACTTCAAGTTCAGATATCTGCACTTGCATACGATGATTATATCGGTAGACTTGGAATAGGTAGAGTGTTTAAAGGTAAACTAAAATCATCAGAACAGATAAATATTTGCTCCGAAGGTAAGGAACCAAGAAGAGGTAAGATTTCAAGAATTTCTGTATACGAAGGTCTTAATCAAGTTCAAGTTGATGAAGCTGAAAGTGGTGAAATAGTTGTTCTTGCAGGTATTCCTGATATAGAAATAGGTGAAACAATATGTGCTGAAGGTCAGAATCTTCCACTTGGAGCTATACTTATAGAAGAGCCTACTCTATCAATGAACTTCATGGTAAATGATTCTCCATTTGTAGGTAGAAGCGGAAAGTTTGTTACTACTAGACATATAAGAGACAGACTAGAAAAAGAATTAGAAGTAAATGTAGGTTTAAGAGTTGAACCTCTAGATACTACAGACGGATATAAGGTAAGTGGACGTGGTGAACTTCACCTTTCTATATTAATAGAAAATATGAGACGTGAAGGATATGAATTAGGTGTATCTAAGCCACAAGTTCTTATGCATAAGAATGAAGAAGGAAAGACAGTTGAACCAATAGAAAGAGTTATTGTAAACTGCCCTGAAAGCTATTCAGGAACTGTTATAAGCGAGCTAAACACTAGAAAAGGTATGATGGAATCAATGGAAATAGTTGACGGTGGATACGTTAAGATTGAATTCCTTGTTCCTACTAGAGGTCTTCTAGGATATAGAAGTGAATTTATAAATGTTACTAGAGGTGAAGGTACTTTATTATCTTCATTTGAGAGATTTGAAGAATATAAGGGTGAGATACCTTCAAGATTAAATGGTGTTCTAATTTCTCAGAGTCCTGGTAAAACTATGGGTTATGCCCTAAATGCACTTTCTTCAAGAGGTACTCTATTTGTTGATCCAGGTGTAGATGTTTACGAAGGTATGATAATCGGTATGAACTCTAGAAAAGAAGATATGGTTGTTAATCCTACAAAGAATAAGAAGATGAGTAACGTTAGAGCATCTGGTTCAGATGATGCTATCAAGCTTGCTCCACCTAAAATCTTCACACTTGAAGAATCTCTTGAATTTATAGATGACGATGAACTTGTTGAAGTAACTCCAGATTCTATAAGATTAAGAAAGAAAGTTCTTAATGAACAGGATAGAATAAAATACAACAGATCTATGGCAAGTAGAGCTATTGTAGAATAATAATATATAATATATCCGCACTGCGAAGCAGTGCGGTGTTTTTTATGCGAAATTTATTTATAATCTATTAATGGATATTTATAACTACTTAATTAAAAAATTCCTTTTAATCAAAATATAAAATCTATTTATAATAAAAAAGCCGTCTGCCTAATTAAAGACAGACCGCTTTTTATTTTTTATTTTTACATATAATATTTTCTTGATATATTATTGTTTTTATATCAATATTAATTACACATTCATCTTCTAATCTATTGTTTCTTTCGCCAAATCTATAAATTGCAAACTTCTCTCTTGGATCCCTATCACTTTCATCTAAAGAAATGTCCATTACATGCTGAAATGCTGTTTTCCTCTCTAGGAAGGCTATGTAATCCATAGATGGATAATATAGAATAATGTCCACTTCTCTATTGTTCAACTCTACAGACTTAATTATTTTATTTACAATTCCTATAAAAATATTCACTGAAAATGGATTGAAAAAATAAAACTTATTTTCAAATTTGCTAATTTCATATTTTTCAGCATAATTATTCACATAAAAAAGTCTTCCTACTGCTTTAGGATTTCTTTTTATATAGCTATCATAATTTTTTAATGCTTTTTTGTGAAACTCTTCTACTATCTCGACACTTGTACATCCTGAATTAAAAAAGTAATTCACAAAAAAAGAAAATCTTCCTTTACCTGAACCGAAGTCTACAAAAAAATCTTTATCATTGATTTCATAATGTTTAAAGAGTTTTTCTAATGCAGAATATGGAGTTGGCTCGTATCTGTTATAATGCTTGATTCTATCCATCCTAGTTTCCGACTTAGATGTTTCTATTCTAAGCATTTTTTCAATAATTGACTCTTTCATCTCAAAATCACCTACAAGAATTTCTTTCTAATAAGATAGATTGTAGATAGAGTACAAAGCACAACTGATACTACTACAACCATCCAGAATCCTCCAGGACTTTTCTCAAATGGAATACCTGGAACGTTCATCCCCCAGAAGCCTGACAATATCGTAGGCACCGCCATTATAATTGTCACTATTGTAAGATATGTCATTACATTATTCTGATTATTACTTATTATCGCACTAAAAGCATCCATTATTCGACTTAATATATCCCCATATATTCTAGCCATCTGAAGAGCCTGTTTATTTTCTATAATAACATCCTCTAGCAAATCCTCATCTTCTTCATAGTGTTTTATAATATTAAGCTTTAATAATCTATCTAAAGTAGCCTCATTGGCAGTCAAAGAAGTAGAGAAATATACCAAGGATTTCTCTAACTGTAAAAGCTGTAAAAGCTCTTTATTCTTCATTGACTGATAAATCTCTTTTTCTATAAGATTTGTAGTTTTATTAATTCTTCTCAGATAAAGTAAATAATATGTAGCATTTCTGTATAGAATCTGTAAAATAAATCGGGTTCTCATAAATGTATAAAAATCTTTAACATGTCCAACTATAAAGTCATTTAAAATTCTAACCTGTTTTGAACAAACAGTTACAATTCCATCATTGCAAAGTATTATTGCCAATGGCACTGTTATATAACTTGAAGATTTTGAATCTGACATATCAAATGGAATATCTATCAGTATCAATGTGTAATCATCATCAGACTCAATTCTTGAACTTTCCTCATCGTCTAATGCTGCTGTTAAAACATCTATATCGAGGTTTAGCAACTGACTGATATCCTCAAGTTCATTGGAAGTGGGTTCTGTTAAATTCACCCAGCATCCCTTTTCATAATTATCAAGTTTTTCCAACTCAAGGTTTATTGACTTATAATATCTTATCAATAGCATCACCCCTTTGTTTTTAAGCGCTTATACGTCTATATTTTCGACTTCCCCCTGATCTAAAGCCATCCAATTTTCACGTCCTTCAAAATACTTTGTAATATCTTCATCTATATCCAATATATAAAGTGGTTCTATATTTTCCTCAAATCCCTTAAATTTCATAGGACTTATATCAAAATCTGTTAAAAGTAAGTGATCGTCTATAAAATTTAAATGCTTTACATCATGAACTAATTCAGCCGAATTCTCATAATTTAAATTTGCCAAAGATTTGAACATGTCCATAGACTTTCTAAAATAAAAAGCCGCAAGGAAGTATTCACATCTCTTATTGCCCTTTTCTGTTCCCATTTTAAGGTAACTTTCCGCCTTTTCAAACTCATAACTTCTAAATAAAAGCTGAGCAAGGTTATACATTGATTCTGTGCATCCTTTTTCAATAGCCTTTTCATAATACTCTCTAGCCTTTTTAGGCTCATTTAAAAAGTTATCGTACAATATACCTAGAGTATTCAATGCATATACATTCCCTAATTCTGCAGGTTTTATAAGGTATTTTTTTGTTTCCTCATAATCGCCTTGATTGAATAACAGTCTTGCAAGATACAGTTTAGCTAAATCGTGGTCGCTTTCTGACGCTATTTTATAATATCTTAAAGCCTCTTTTTCCCTGCCAGTTCTTTCAAATAAAGTTGCTACTTTAAAAGCAGATTCTATATCTCCTGAGTCAGCTGCTTTTCTATACCAGTATAGCATATTATCTAAATTAGATTTTCTCTCATATAAATTCGCAATCTTAATTTGACATGTGACACTATCAGGTGCGACTTTGTAATAATAAATAGCCTTGTCATAGTCTTTTAAAGCCCTACACAGATCTCCCATGTTCTCAGCTGCATTTACACAACCTTGATTTATAGCTTCATCAAAATACTTTCCTGCTTCTTTATAGTTTTTCTCCTCGAAATAAATTCCAGCTAAGTTATTTTTTGCTTCACTTATTCCGTCATCCGCTGCCATTTTGTAATAAATTCTGGCATTATCTGTATCATTATTTCTATTATATATATTTGCTAATCTGTATTTTGCAAGAGAATGATTCTGTGCAATAGCAAGTTCATAATAATGTATTGCATCTGCAGTTTTATTTTTTTTATCAAGTAGATACCCTAATCTATACTGTGCTGTAACATTACCTTCATCAGCTGCTACTATATAGGCTTTTTCAGCTTCTGTAGAATCACTGGATAACTCATAAAGTATACCTAAGTTTATACAAGCATTTATATGTTTCTTTTTTACTAATTTCTTGTATAAATCCATAGATTCTACATAGTTGCCTCTATCCATTTCAATTACTGCCATATTGTATATAGCATCTTCATCGTTTAGTTCAGCACCTTTTCTATACATTTCTTCCGATACATCTTCTACATCAAGTTCACTATTTAATAGTCCTAAGTTGAAATAAGATTTTGCAAAACCTTCACTTGCTGCTTCTTTTAAAACTTTTTCAGACATTTGATAGTCTTCTAGTATGTAGTAAATTACGCCCATATTGTTTTTAGCAGCTAATATTCCCTTTTCTGCTGCTTTTTCATACCAATATAGCGAAGTGTCATATATTTCATTATTATAGTACATATTACCAAGATTAAAAGCTGCGAAATCAACACCACTATTAAAGGCCGATTTATACCAGTTTTCAGCTTTTTCTAGTTCACCTGCACTATCATACAACTGTCCCAAAATTAGCTGAGCTCTGTCATATCCCGCCTCGGCTGCTTCGACAAATTTGCCTACTGCCAACTCGGATTTTCCTATTTTTTCATAGAAATTTCCTTTCAAGTAATCCATTTTTGGATTTTGTGACATCTGATTCACCCCTTCAATACTTAAATAAACATAATTACACATATATTATTATACCACAGTTTATAAAGTATAGGCAAATAATGTTACATCTAGTTAAAAGCATTGATTCTACTGTATTTGCTTTAGTTTTCATTTCTTACTTAACTATATATCAACAATTAATATATTATATAAATTACATAGTAAATAGTACAAATTTATTACTTTACGATTCTAGCTATTTTCATTTTTGTCAACTTCTAATAAAACTTCCCTTCTTGTGATATAATTTAATTATATTTATATTCTTAAATTTAAGGGGTGATATTATGGATTCTAAGAAAATAAGTTATAAGTCACTTTTTATAACATTCTTTAAAATAAATATGTTTACTTTTGGTGGTGGCTATACTATTGTACCTGTTATACGCGATGAATTTGTAAATAAAAAAAAATTAATAGATGATGACGAAATGCTTGATATTGTGGCAATCGCACAATCAGGTCCAGGACCCATGGCTATAAATACTTCTATTCTTACAGGTTACAGATTAATCGGTTGGAAGGGTGCTCTCGTATGCCTTTTGGCTTCTGTTTTACCTTGTCTAATTATTATTTCGATTATGTACTATGTTTACAATACTATTTCTAAAAATAGCATTGTAAAGGCTGCTCTAGGATGTATGAGTGGCGCAATAAGTGCAGTCTTGTTTATTACAGTTTTCCAAATGGCAAAAAAAGCTCTTGTAAAACATAAAATTTTTGGATCGATACTAATGTTTAGTGCTTTTTCTGCAGCATATTTTACCAACATAAATACAATATATATTATATTGCTATCTGGTATGATTGGCTTGATTGTATTTTCACTTGTTGAGGAGGATAAAATAAAATGATAAACAAGCTTTTACTTCTTTATATTACTTTTTTAAAAATAGGAGCCTTTGCATTTGGTGGTGGTTATGCAGTTTTACCGCTTATTCAAAGGTATGTTGTAAATGACATGAAATGGCTTACAATAAAAGAGCTTACAGACCTTGTTTCTCTTTCTCAGATTACGCCTGGTCCAATAGGAATCAATTCTGCTACATTTATAGGTACTAAAGTAGCTTCTGTACCTGGGGCTATTGTGGCAACTATTGCAGAAGTTACACCTTCTTGCATACTGATGCTACTTTTAGGCTATTTTTTATTTAGAGGAAAGAAGATTACCTTACTTGATAGAGCTTTAAAAGGTCTAAAGCCTGCAATACCTGGTCTTATATTAATAGCTGCCATTGATATGTTTAAATCCTCTATTTTTTCTCCTGAGGGAATTAAATACATTGGTGTTATTGGCTTTATAATTGGTGGAATCTTATTTATGTCAAAAAAAGTAAACATAATAAAGATAATAGTCGTAAGTGCAACTGTAGGGGTTTTATTTAGCTTTATTATTTAAAAAACAGTTATATCTTTTATCAAATTTTCTAAAAGATGTATTATTTGTATCATTATATGTATTATACTTATATGCAAAAATAGATTTATAAAAATAAGCAAAATTAGTAATTTTTATAAAAAATATAAATTTATAACCTAGCTTTAAAAGAAATTTTGCTATTTATATGGTTATTGATAAATCTATATGATATAATAAAGAGAATTGATTTATAATTAAAAGTCAAATTTCCTTTAGGAAAACTTTTTTTAAAAATAAATCTAATGTTTTTAAATATGTATTTCTTTTAGTATTAATATATTATTCAGGAGAAGAATTATGATAAAAAAATCTTTAATTGCATTAATAACAGTTGCTATTATAGTGCTTGCAGGAGCCACGTTTTTAGACAAGGCATTTATACCGACTTCTGAAGAGAATCGTAACATCACAAATACTGACACATATTCGGATTTAAATATCGAAAACGATAAAAGAGATGCTATTGTTCGAACTTTCAGTAGACAGCAGTTTGAAAAATTTGTAAAAAATGATAGAATGAAAATTATAGAAAAAACTTCAGGTCAAACAGATGGTGATATTCCAAATATTGATTTTTCGAAATCGCCTAGAGTAAGTGTTACTTTCTATGATAAGGATAAGAATATTATCTCTGTAAAGAATCCGAAATTGGATATTTATGATACTCAGTTTACACTTTCTAATACAGGACGTGAATTTAAAATATCTGGTGGTATTCATCTTGAACAAGATGGTGATTCCTATATAATACCATTGAATTCAATAGAAAGTGCTTCTAAAAACAATTACGGAACTCTTACACTTGGTATTACATATGGATACAATAACAACAGTTATGTTTCATATACTGCAGTAACATATTCAAAGTAAAATAATAAATTTTGACCTTGTCTATTTTTTTAATATTTAATATATAGAAAGGTTATCAAAGTTTAATCAATTGTTAATTAAAAACTCATATTGTTTTTATATGAACTTTAAAAGCCATAACACTAAAACTTAGTGTTATGGCTTTTTTATTTATAAATAATATTTCTATATTCTTTAAATCCTTCTATTTCTATTTTTTATAAATTCTATTTACACTATCGTCCTTATACACTTCCCCAATTTAGTGCTTTAGATTTTGCAAGAGAAAATACTACAAGCCCTCCTATTGTTGATCCCACAACAGTAGATATTAAAAACGGAGTTACATATACAAAGTATCCTAGTTCAGCTGCATTCTTCCCCATAAATAATACTGCTATTGGATAGGCACAAAGACCACCTATTATTCCTGTTCCAAAAGCCTCACCTATACAAGCAGTCAGTATACTTTTAGTATTTCTATATAAAACTCCTGCAATAAACACGCCAAACATACTTCCTGGAAAAGCTAAAATCGAACCGAGCCCCATCATATTTCTAAGCAAAGATGAACAAAAGGCTATAGCAAGCCCAATCCAAGGTCCCAAAATTATTGCCGCTATTACATTTACCATATGTTGAACTGGTGCACACCTACTTCCTAGCACAGGAATAGATATGAAGCTACCAGCTACTGCCAATGCACAAAATAATCCTGCTAATGTTAATTTTTTTATATTACTCATAATACCTCCTAAAAATAAAAAAAGTGTGCCAAAGCACACAATCTTAAAATACTGACATACACGTCATAAGATTTCCCTACGTTGGCGTTATCCAAATCAGGTTATGGGTAAAGCTTTCGCTACTCTCAGCCCTTCCGAGCTCCCCTTTTTGTATATTATAATTTGATTATATCACTTTGAACTATTACTTACAAGAAACTTAATAAACCTTATTTTATTAATTATTCCCTAAATCCATGTTTTCGGAATAATTATCTTTTTTTATTTCAAGATAAAACTATAAATATTTTAAAATAGCAATATCAAATCCTATGTTAAATTTTTATACTATGCTATAATAATGTTAATAGAATTATTATTATTTAATATTATTATAGATCTGGAGGTTAACATGAAAATTGCAATAGTTGGTTATTATGGTAAGGTTGGAAAATCAGTTATCAAAGCTGTTAATGAAGATAGCGGTTGCGAAATTGCTTTTGGTGTATCAAGATCTGCCAAAGAAAATGATACAAAAGATGGAATAAGAGTTTTTAAAAATTTTGAAGCTGTAGATATGAAATGCGAAGGCATAATAGACTTCTCTCATAGAGATAATCTAGAATCTATGCTTGATTATGCTGTAAAAAACAATGTTCCTGTAGTTATAGGTACTACTGGGCTTAATGAAGATGATGAAAAAAAGGTTGAGGAAGCTTCAAAGAATATTCCTATTCTTTTATCTCACAATACCGGTTTTGGTATAAACATTATGCTGGGAATATTAAAGAAAATGGCAAAGGAATTAAAAGAATTCGATATAGAAATTATCGAAAAGCATCATAATAGAAAAGAAGATGCTCCTAGTGGAACAGCAAAAATGTTATTTGATTCTATGAAGGAAGCAAGACCAGAACTATATCCACAATACGGCAGAGATCCAGTACTACAAAAAAGAAAAAAAGAAGAAGTTGGATTCCACTCAGTAAGAGGTGGAAATATAATAAGCGACCACGATGTTATTTTCGCAGGTGAAGATGATGTTTTAACATTAAGTCATCAGGCATTAACTGATGCATCATTTGCAAAAGGAGCTCTAAGAGGAATTAAATATCTTAAAAATCAAAAAAATGGACTATTTAGCATGGAAGATGTAATTAAAGGATAAACTTAAAAAGACCAGCTTTTTTTAGCTGGTCTTTTATACAATTTATATACCAAAATTTTATTATTAATTTTATTTATACTAATTAAGTTTCTGATACTGATACACTTTTAATATTATCTACTTGTCAATGATTCTGATAAGTCACCAAATATCGGTGTAGCAAGACCAAATCCACCTGCTACTGCCATTACCTGACCTGTTGTGTATGCTGCTGCATCTGTAGCAAAGTAAACAACAGCTTGAGCTATTTCCTCTGGTTCTGCCATACGCTTAATAGGTGTATTCTTTAAAAACATATTCTGGAAATTTTCATTTAAGTTATCCTTCACTCCATCTGTGGCAGTCATTCCTGGAGCAACTACATTACAACGAATATTGTTTCTAGCTTCCTGAACTGCTATCATCTTTGACATATGTATTATACCTGCCTTACTAGTTCCATAAGCAATCTGAGATATATCTGGAACTATTCCACCTATTGATGATATATTTATTATACTTCCGCCACCGTTTTCCTTCATGTGATGAATTGCAGCTTGCGAAGCTATAAATACACTTGCAATATTTAGATCTACAAACTTTAAGAAATCATCCACTTTTGTATGTTCTATATCAAGATCTTTCTTAGGATCTGATGTACCAAAGTTGTTTACTAAAACATCTATTTTACCCTCTTTTTCAACTACTTCGTCTATCATAGTTTTAAAAGTTTCAGGTTTAGTAGCATCATTGTATACAAACTTTACTGTATATCCCTTTTCTGTAAACTCTGCAATTCTTGCATTTGCTCTTTCTTCATTTCTAGCAGCCATATAAACTATTGCCCCTTCAGCTGCACAAGCTGAAACAATCGCATAACCTATTCCTCTAGTAGAAGATGTGACTAATATAACCTTATCTTTTAATCTCATTACTGTTTCCTCCTTTATTAAATTATAGAGTATCTTATAACAGAAACCTTAATAAATCCATAGTTTTTGAATTTATTTTTAGTATTATAAAATTTATAAACATTTTTATATAATTTACATCAATAGCTATATTCAATTCCTAATGAAGTTGTTTTTTAATTAAATGAATTTTTATAGATTTTCAATATTTACTATTTTATAGCTGCCATTTATAGTCTTTACCATAGTGAATATTTTTTCCTTTTTTTCTTGATCCTTTTCTGAGTTTTTATATTTTATTATATAGCTTACCTTTACAATACTTCCCTTTAGGTAGAGTTTGCTCTTACCATCTTTTAGGTATATTTTTTGCGGCTTAAACTTCTTAACTTTTTCCATGGAAATAAATTTTATATATCTTACAGAAATGTTTTCCTCACCAGCATTTAAAAGATTAAACTTTCTATAATCGACATCTTTTAATACATATTTTTTTGAGGCAGCCAAATCATTATCACTTATAGCTTCAATATAACCTCTTACAGTTGTTAACTTCATCTTTTGATTACTTTGTATATTACCATTAGATACTGCAATTGCTACTACGATTAACATAATTACCGACAATATTGCTTTAAGAGTATTCTTTTCTAAGATTGATTTTTTCTCCACTTAAGTCCTCCTATTTAGAAATATATTTATATAAAATTTTTTCATTATAAAAGTTCTTTTATTACTTATATATCCATAATATAATATTTTTAACCAATTAGAATCTTTAAAATAAATAAAATTCCCCGACACCTATTGATGCCGGGTTCAATTGACAATTATTATTTTGTTACTATATTATTAGACTTATTTCCTAAAAATTTTCACCTGATTGATTCTCTTCTAAGGAATCTGCTATCATTTTTGCTTCTACAAGGTCAAGTTTTTTCATATTCTTTAATATTTTAACTGCCCTAACTTTTTCTCCACTAGAGATCAATGCAACTAGATTCTTTTTTACTTCAGGCTCAATATAATATGGACTTTTTTCTGGATTTCCAGTACTCCTAGCCAGCTCATCGAGTTCTTTTCTTGTGTTTTTAAGCTCTTCCTTCACTTTCTTGCTATCATGACTAAAGCAGAAATAAATAGCTATCAACACAAGAAGATAAAAATAATTCATAGCTCCTCCTTAAATTAATTCTTAATTAACATTATACCTTTTAAAAAGCATTATTTAAAGACTTTTATACTAATTAATATATCTTTTTAATTATATATAGTTAATATAAAATAAATCAATAATATCTAATGAATCTTTTGAATTATGATTATTTTTATCAAGAAAAATATACATATTATATAATAATATAGTTTTTCTAGCATCAACCACTGTTTTTTATGCTTTTTAATTTTAATTATATAAAAAACACTTGATAAATAAATCATCAAGTGTTTTGCTATTTTTTAAACAATTAAAGCTAAAATATTATACTAATATATTAAAATACTAATCGATTGTTACTTTTCAATCTTCTATTATAAATAATGCAGTTTAGCTCATTAAATCTTTAAAATTAATCTCAACCAAGGTCAATATATCATCTTTATTATGTTCAAACTTTTTAGAATGCGGGTAGGGGATCTTTATTCCTTCTTTGTTGCATTTTAAAACCATTTTTTTAATAGACTCTTTGACTATAGACAACGCACTCGCTATATCTCTTCCCTCTTTTTCAATGTTTAAATCTGGAACAAATACGCTGTAACCACTTTCTGTTTTCTTTAAAATTGTTGGATAGGCTCTGCTTGCACCATTCATAACTCTCCCTCCACTTCTGAAATATTATAGAATTTAAAATATATCTTTACTTCATATCTATTATATAAATATGAAATATTATATCTTTATTTTTGATAATTATTTATCTTAATTTTAACATGAAAATATAAATATAGGCTTAATTTATTCCACCTAACTATTTTAATAATAACATATTTTTATTTTAAATACAATGTTTCTTTTTTTAATATTATCTATATTTAGTTTTTATTAATCGATTTAAATAAAAAATGTATCCTCCTACTTTTGAATTAAGTAAAAGAATACATTTTTATATGACTATATTAATTCTTCTGATAAAGCCTTCTTTAAAGCTATTGAAAGCTGCGCAGGACATGATGTAGTCTTATTACCACATGTTATATGCTCTAATCTAGAAGCTACCTCTGAAGCGTCCTGTCCCTTAGCTAGAGAACTTATTCCTTCTGTATTTCCAGGACATCCTCCTACAAACTTTAAGTTTTCAATTTTGTTATCATCTGTTAGTGTTATCTGAAGTTCCTTACAGCATACACCTTGTGGATTGTATATTATTTCCTTCATTACCCATTCCTCCTATTTAATTAACTTTCCAACTATTTATTCTATCACAAGTAGTCATGCTTAACAATACTTTTTATATAGTATTTATTTTTCCAATAATACTACACTTTATTATTGTAGTTACATTTATTTTTTGTTAAATTAATTCCAATCCAAGTTATCTATTTATTTTCTAAAAATTTTATTTTAGATGTGTTATACTATAAAAAAAGAAATGGCTAAATAGCCATTTCTTTTTTATTACTCTCCAAAGTTTCCTTCTTTGTAATGCTTTCTACATAAAGCTATATACTTGTCATTAGCACCAAGTTCTATTTGCTCTCCTTCTCTTACAATACCATTTTCATTATACCTAGCATTGCAAGTTGCTTTTGCACCGCACCAACAAACTGTCTTAACCTCTTTTATTTCATCTGCTATTGTTATCAGCCTCTCAGAGCCTTCGAACAGCTGATTCTTAAAATCAGCCCTTAGACCATAACACATAACCGGTATCGAAAGCTTGTCAACTATATCAGATAGGAAGTCAACTTGCTCTTTTGTAGCAAATTGTATTTCATCTACAATTATACAGTCATACTTCTTTATTTCATCTTGACTGTAAGCAATGAAATTAGACATCAACTCACACTGGTGTTCAAGACCTATTCTGGATTTCAAAATATGTTTTCCATCTCTTAAATCCACATCCGGCTTTACCAATAATGCTTTCTTGCCCCTTTCATGATAGTTATAATGCACCATAAGGGCATTTGCAGTCTTAGAGCTTCCCATCACTCCATAGTAAAAATATAATTTTGCCATTTATATCTCCTTACATAAACAGCGCAAATGCATATATAATTATTGAACCTACTATCCAACAAACAGTCATATATACATCTACACCTGATTTGTCTTTAAGGAATCGATCCTTAAATTTATCATCAATGTTATTTGAATCCTTCTTTAGATCCTGTATTCTTTTATAATAATCGTAATTTCCATAAAATGCTGTTCTCAAGTATATTAAAAAAGACGCTATATAAACTCCTATCCATAAAGGTGTCCTTAAAAAATATGCTAAAGTTGCCAGAATAACTTGGATACCAATTATAAAAGCTCCAGTAAAGGTCATCTTTCTATAAATATACCAATAAGGTGCTATGAATAAAGATGGAAGGTTAAAAGTTCTTTTTTTTCCATTTTTTTCAAAGTCCTTGAAAAGAGGCTCATAGTATTCAAAGTTTTTTCCTACAAATTCTTTTTCAGAAATCTTTATATTATTATTTATCTTCTTTTTTTCTTCATTTGTTTTCTTATCGAACAACTTCATCTTCTTTACCACCTGCTGTTTCATCTTCTTTTACTTCAGTTATTGGTCTAGGTGTTATTTCATACTTATTATCTAATATATCCATAAACTCCTCACCAGTAATTGTTTCATTCTTTAATAAGTATTTAGCTATTTCATGAAGCTTGTCTATATTTTCATTTAATATAGTTATAGCCTTACCATGGCATTCTCCAATAATTTTGACTACTGCCTTATCTATTATTGTAGATGTCTCAGGAGAGCATGCAAGTGAAGAATCTCCTCCAAGATAGGCATTATTTACTGTTTCAAGAGCTACCATTCCAAAATCATCATCCATTCCAAATCTTGTTACCATTGCTCTTGCTATCTTTGTAGCCATTTCAATGTCATTTGATGCCCCTGAAGTCTTTATATTAAATATTACTTCTTCAGCAGCTCTACCACCTGTATAAGTAGTAATCTTATCTAAAGCTTCGTTTTTAGACATCAGTACCTTTTCAACTTCATCTACCTGCATTGTATATCCAAGAGCTCCTGAAGTTCTAGGTATTATTGTAATCTTGTGTACAGGAGCAGAATGCTTTCCTGTTGCTGCAACTAGGGCATGACCTACCTCATGGTATGCAATTACCTTCTTTTCTTCTTCGCTAATTACTGCGCCCTTTCTCTGATAACCTGCTATTACTGTTTCAACTGATTCTTCTAAATCCTCTTGAGTAACAACATGTCTCTTCATTCTAACTGCTCTAAGTGCTGCTTCATTTACAATATTTGCAAGCTCTGCACCAGATGCTCCTGATGTAGCTCTTGCTACTTGATTATAGTCTATATTAGATGCAGTCTTTACATCTTTAGCATGAACCCTCAGTATTGATTCTCTACCCTTTACATCAGGTAGTTCAACAGGTACTCTTCTGTCAAATCTTCCTGGTCTTAAAAGAGCCTTATCCAAAGATTCAGGTCTATTTGTAGCAGCAAGTATTACTACTCCTATTTCATTTTCAAAACCATCCATTTCACTTAGTAGCTGGTTAAGAGTCTGTTCTCTTTCATCATTTCCACCAAAGTTTGAATCTCTCTTTTTACCTATAGCATCAATTTCATCTATAAATACTATACTCGGTGCCTTTTCCTTTGCTTGCTTGAATAAATCTCTTACTCTTGAAGCACCCATACCTACAAACATCTCAACGAACTCTGATCCTGAAATTGAGAAAAATGGTACAGAGGCTTCTCCTGCAACAGCCTTTGCAAGAAGTGTTTTACCTGTTCCTGGAGGTCCTACTAATAGAGCTCCCTTAGGCATCTTAGCACCTATAGACTTGTATTTTTCTGGATTGTGAAGATAGTCCACTATTTCACTTAAAGCTTCCTTTGCTTCATCCTGTCCTGCAACATCATCAAAATTAACTCCTGTTGATTGAACATATAGCTTGGCATTGCTCTTTCCAAAAGACATCATGCCTCCTGGACCACCCATTTTCTTACCCATATTCCTCATTAAGAATTTGCCTATCATATAGAATAGGAAGAATGGGAATACCCAAGTCAATATAAAGTACATTATAGGAGAGTTTTCAGATGGTATTTCTTGCTTATAATTCGCACCTGATTTTTCAAGTTCTTTTACAAGGTCTGGGTCATTCATAACACCTGTTACGAAGTTCTTCTTATCTTCTTTTCCCTTACCTGTGAAAAGTATCTTCTTGTCGTCAATTGTAACATCTCCTACTTCTCGTTTTTCCAACATTTCTATAAAAGTGCTATATTCAACCTCTGTAGCTCTTTTCTTTTCCATATTGGGAATAAAAGTTCCATTAAGCAATATAATCGCTATTAAAAGCACACCGTAAAACCAGAAAAAATTAGGGTTTGGCTTACGATCATTGTTATTGCCATTGTTTCCATTGTTATTTAGATTATTGTTTTGATTCAATCAAATCACCTCCTCAGAAATTTGAGTACTTATACTAGCAAGTTTTTAAAAACTCAATTGCTTCTTCTATTATCCAATCCGGTGTAGAAGCTCCTGCTGTTACACCAATTTTATTATAGCCACTAAAATCTACATCTTTCATATCTTCTTTTGTTTCTATAGATATTGTATCCACAATTTCGCTACATATCTTGACTAGCTTTTGAGTATTAGAACTATGCTTACCACCTATTACTACCATTACATCTACTTTTTGAGAAAGCTCTCTTGCAGCTTGCTGTCTAACTCTTGTAGCTGAACATATAGTATTTTTGACACTAAGTTTTAATCCTAGTGTTTCTAAATACTCAATAATATTATCAAAGTTTTTCTCATTCATAGTTGTTTGAGAAACTACTAAATATTCCTTTGTTTTATCAAAGTCATAGTCTTTCACTTCTTCTAATTCTTTAAATATTATTGCCTTATCCTTGCACCATCCATTGATTCCAATAACTTCAGGATGGTTGCTATCACCTAAAAGAATTATACTTTTGTTTTCTTCTTCACCTTTGCTTACTATATAATGAATCTTTTTTACAAATGGACAAGTTGTATCAACTATATCTATACTTTTTGACTCAGCTTCATCATATGTTATTTTTGGAACACCGTGAGATCTTATAATCATTTCTGACTCTAAGTTTTGATTCACATCATCTATTTTATCTATTGTTATTAGTCCCATGTTTTCATATTTTTCTACAGCTTGCTTATTATGTATTAATGGTCCTAATGCATAGACAGAAATATCCTTTTTTTCTTCAAGTTCCTTTTGAGCCATATTCATAGCTCTCTTTACGCCGAAGCAAAAACCGGCATTTTCTGCTATTAATACTTCTTTCATACATCTTCCTTTCGTATCATATTTTAATTTTAAATTTTACAATTTTAAAATTTAATTATAGTTCTATTATTACCCAAATACTAACTTTTGAACCTTATAAAACTTTATTTTTATATTATATACAGATTTTAACCTAGTTAGTAATTGTTATTTTATTTTTTTACAATAATATATTTTAGAGCTATAGTATTCCATCTTTATTTTCTTCGTAGTTGACCTCTACTGCATCCATCATAGTTTGTGCCATTTCAGCATAGTCTTCCTTGCCAATTTTTCTTTCATAGTAACTTGTCATATCTACAGCTTCTCCAATTACAATTTTAACTTTTGAAAATACCCTATATTTTGTTACTATGCTCATAGGTATTATTTGAGACTTAGTTTTTGCAGCGAACAATCCTACACCTGGCTTTGCAGGTAAAAATTTGTCCATAGAACTTCTTGTTCCTTCTGGAAATATTCCCAAAATTCTTCCACTTTTTATTTGCTTTAATATTTCTCTTATTGTGGATAGACCAGGATTTGCCCTGTCAATAGGTATAACTTCCAATTTCTTCAGGATATGCTTTAAAATTGGTACATCAAATAATTCTTTCTTTGCAACTGGTATTATTCTTCTATTTCTTACTGCAATCATCATAAAAACAGGATCTAGAAAACTTTTATGGTTTGCAACTATTATGACATTCCCACTACTTGGTATATTTTCTTGACCTGTAATTTCAACTCTGTAAAATATTTTAGATAAAAATCTTAACAGACCGCATATAAAATTATAAAAACCCATTTAATCACCTTAATTTAACTTTCTTTTACTTTTTTTACTATATAGTCTACAACCTCATCTATAGTCATATTAGTAGAATCTACTTCAATAGCATCCTTTGCCTTTGTCAATGGAGCTACTTCTCTTGTAGAATCTATATAATCTCTTCTTTCTATATCTTTTATTATTTCTTCTAAGACTACATTTTCTCCCTTTTCTTTAAGTTCTAAATATCTTCTTCTTCCCCTTTCTTCAGGAGAAGCATTTAAATAAAATTTATACTTTGTATCTGGAAAAATACAAGTTCCTACATCTCTTCCGTCTAAAATAACATCACTTTTCTGACCTATTTCTCTCTGCTTTTTAACCATTATTTCTCTTACTCTAGCTATTTTAGCAACATTAGAAACATTTGCACTTACTTTTTGCATTCTTATCTCTTTATCAATACACTTTCCATCAAGATAAATTCTATTATCTATGAAGTCTACATCTGATTCTTCACATATTTCTATTACTTTTTTTTCATTAAGAACATCGACTCCTTTTTCAAGGCACTTATATGTAACCGCTCTGTACATAGCCCCTGTATCGATATAATTAATTCCAAGTTTCTTAGATATTTTTTTAGAAATGGTACTTTTACCTGCTCCTGCAGGACCATCTATAGCTATTACAAGATTGATCATTTCTTACTCCTTTATTTCTTTTTTAAGTTCATTTTTTGAAAAATTCTCTGCTATATACATTGTATATTTATTTTCTATAATTAGCCTTAATTAAAAACTCATGTCTTTATACATATCAGATATTTAAAGCCGCCAAATATCCCGTTGAAAAGGCTATCTGTAGATTGTAACCACCAGTCAGTGCGTCAACGTCTATTAGTTCTCCTGCAAAGTAAACACCTTTATGAATTTTTGATTCCATAGTACTAGAGTCAATATCAGAAACACTTACTCCACCAGATGTTACCGTAGCTTTTTCTATTTCACATAATGCCTTTGGAGTCATTTTAGATTTTTTCAGAAGTTCAACTACATATTCAATTTCTTTTTTAGACATATTTGCACTTTGATCTTCAAAAAAATCAAACTTGCTTTCAGATAAAGACTCCGCTCTTTTAAGGACAAGTTTTAAAAAATTATTTGGCAAAATATCTTTCAAATTGTTAAATACAGTTTTTTTAGGATACAACTTAGCCTGCTCGTAAATTTCATCAGCATCCATATTGGGAATAAAATCTGCTTCTATATAAAAAGAAGCTAAGTCTCTATTTATATAAGAAGATGATTTTAAAGCTGCTGGTCCTCCTATTCCTTTGTGTGTGAAAATTATATCTCCATTAATAATTTTTTTAGCTCTCTTTTTCTTAGAGTATTTCTCATAGATATAAATATCTATTTTTTCTAATGAAATTCCAGCTATCTCTCTTAAGAATTTTTCTCTTATTTCAATAGGTGATAAAGCTGATACTGTTTCAACTATTTTATATGAGTTTTTTTCTAATATCTTAAAAAGACTACCGTCTGATCCAGTTTGTGGGTAGCTCTTTCCACCAGTAGATATTATTATTTTTTCACTTTCAAGACAACTGTTTTCTAAATATATCTTTTTGCTATTTCCTTCAAATTCTATATTTTTAACCTTGCTATTTAGAAAAACTCTTACATCATTTTTCTCTAATTCTTTTTCTAGAGCCTTAATAAGTTCCATAGAATTTCCACTTTTAAGATATATCTTGTCATCATTATTATTTTCAACAATATATTCTAACCCTAATGCTTTTACAAATGCTTTCATATCTTCATTAGAGAAAGTATATAATGCCGAATATAGAAATTTTTCATTTCTCACTGTATTTTCAAAAAAACAAGAGATGTCTTTGTTATTTGTAAAATTACATCTTCCACCACCTGTAATTCTAAGCTTTTTGCCAATTCTATCACTAGCTTCAACTATACAAACTTTTTTATCTTTATTTAGTCTTTTCGCTGTTAAGGCGGCCATTATTCCTGCTGGGCCGCCTCCTATAACCAATATATCAAACTTTTCATTCATTTTTTTCCACCTATTCAAGTGCACTCATACTTTTATTAACGCCTTTAGTCTTATCTTTCTTAAGATGTCTAGTATCATTCATCTTCATAATTACTGGGCCATAGTTTCTATACTCTACTATATTTAGAGCTGTATTATCCTGCTTAATTCTGTATATATTTCTCACGTGAGATTCTAAAAAACTCAAAAGCATTACTCTTACAGTGACAGAATGCGATACTAAAAGTATGTGCTTATTTTTATACTTTTTATTTAATTCTTCTATTAATTTATCCTGTCTTTGCTTTATCATATCAAGTGTTTCTCCACCTTCTATGTGTACCTTTTCAGGTTCATTTCTCCACATCTTAAATGATTCAGGATATATCTTCTCAATTTCTCTTAATGGCATACCTTCCCATACTCCAAATCCCATCTCTCTTAGAGATTCTGTTGGGTGTATTTCAATATTCAATTCCTTGCCTATAATTTCCGCTGTTTCAACAGCTCTACCAAGATCACTACAATATATAATATCTATTGGATACTCCTTCAGTGCTTCTGCAAGATCCTTTGCCTGCTGTATTCCAAGCTCAGTTAAAGGAGAGTTTCCATGCCCCTGAGTCTGTCCTAGAGTATTCCAAACAGTCTGACCGTGTCTAACTAAATAGTATGTATTCATATTTCCTCCAAAATCTATTTATTTATATTATATTATTTTTATTTCAAACACTAAAAAGTAAAGTAACCTAATATGAAGTATCATACCAGGTTACTGTTTTCCTATTCATATATCTCAAATTTTTCCCAAATAGCTTCTAATTGATTGAAGTATGACATTATATCTTCCTTCTCTCTCATTGCTACTCCTATAACCAAAGCATTTGCTACGCTAAATGCAGGTACAAGAGAGTCTACAAAGGAAACCATATTGTTTCTAACTGTCACAACTACATCTGATATTTTAGCAGTTGGGGCATTATTGCTATCTGTAAGAGCAATAACCTTTGCACCTCTATTTTTTGCGAATCTGGCAACCTGAATAGTTTTTCTTGAATATCTCGGGAAGCTAATTGCTATCAAAACATCTCCCGGTCCAAGTTTCATCATCTGTTCAATAGGTTCACCCATATCCATTCTTATAATTACTACGTCATCAAGGATATAGTTCAAATAGTAACCCAAATACTTGGCTACATAAATAGAACTTCTAAGACCCATTACATATACCTTTTTTGCAGAAATCATAAGGTTTATTGCATCTTCATATGATTTCTGTTCAAGACTATCCATCGTTTCCTTTATGTTGTCTATATCTGTCTTTAAAACATTTTCCAGAATTTTAGAATCTGATGAATAATCTCGATTTGCCATTTCAACTCTTTCAACAGTTGTTAATTTAGTTTTTATCAATTCTTGAAGAGCGTCTTGGAATTTGGGATATCCTGAAAAACCAAGTGCGTTAGCGAATCTTACAACAGTAGATTCACTCACTCCAACAGTTTCGCCAAGCTTTGATGCAGTCATAAACGCAACCTTGGGGTAGTTTTCCATAGTATATCTGGCAAGTAATTTCTGGCCCTTGCTCATTGTTTTATACTTTTCGTTCATTATGGCCATTAATCCATCTTTTTCATTTATATTTACATCTTCATTCATAATAAGTCTCCTCGTACGTATACTACTTAATATTACTACTACATTATAACTCATGATGCCTATAATTTCAATCTTTTAACTGTATCAATAGCTTTTTTTATTTAAAATACCTTATTTTATTTTTTATTGATATTTTTTTTACAATTTTATAACTTGAATATACTTTTTTACATATAACTAGCTCTCAACTAGCTCTATTTATTTAATATGTCTTCTTTCAATTAAAATCATTTTAGGAGGATTATTAACTTGATTAATAAACTCAATTTTCATTACGTTAAACTCCCTTTGATTAATGTTTTTTGTGTACTCTAAAATCTTTAAATACTCATCCATTCCACCTTCATGACCCAGATATGCAGAAATTACTATAACTCCCTCTTCTTTGAGTATTTTTTTTAGTTTTTCTATAGATTCTATAGTGCTACTAGCTCTTGTAATAAGACTGTGATCAGCCTTGGGAAGATATCCTAAATTAAAGACTGCAAGATCAATTTTTTCATTAACATATCTATCTATATTTTCATGACCATCATGTATTAATTTAAAATTGTCTAAGTCTTTATTTTTTGAAAGTCTTTTTTGGGTATTATCTATGGCTATTTTCTGAATATCAAATCCATATACAAAACCTTCTTTTCCAACTTTTTTCAAAATAAACTCTATATCATTTCCATTACCTACAGTTGCATCTACCGCTCTATCACCATATTTAAGTTTTTCCGACACAATCATTTTAAAAACACTGTTGACATTATTAAATATTTCCATTTTACTCCCCTAACAATTTTTTAAATACTTCAATTCACTTTCTGTGAGTTTTCTGTACTTACCAACCTCTATTCCCTTAACATTTATCTTACCCAAAGCGACTCTCTTAAGATTCATTACTGGATGATCAATTGCTTCAAACATCTTTCTTACCTGTCTATTATGACCTTCATGTATTACAGCCTTACATACAGAATAGTTTTTTTCTTTATTTATTTTCATAACTTTTAATTCAGCATTTGCTGTTACATAATCCTCTATTGCCAAGCCACTTTCAAAGCGTTTTATTTCACTTTCATTAGGTATGCCTCTTACTGAAGCTATATATGTCTTTTTAAATTCATGACTTGGATGAGTCAACTTATATGTAAGATCCCCATCATTTGTCATTAAAAGTAGTCCACTTGTTTCATAGTCAAGTCTACCTACTGGATACACACGTTCTTTGACGCCAGAGATTAGATCCATAACGCTCGGTCTGTCGAATTGTTCTTTAGCTGTTGTAATATATCCAGCGGGTTTGTTTAAAAGTATGTAGACTTTCTTTTCATCTTCTACACTTATTCTTTGACCATCAAATTCAACCAAATCATTTTCAATATCTACTTGATATGACAATTCTTTCATAACTGAACCATTGACTTTAATTCTACCTTCTTCTATATATTCTTCTGCTTTTCTTCTTGATGCAACACCTGATCTTGCTATAAATTTATTTATTCTCATTTTTTCTCCTAACAAAAAGCTATTTCTTGTCGAAATAGCTTTCTAAAATACAATTCAATTTTTAAAGAGCTATTTGATTAATTACCAGCTCCCTGTGTTTGTCCTTGACCTTGCGACTGACTTTGATGAGTCCCACCAGTATTTGGTGTTGTTTGTCCCTGATTGCTTCCAGTATTAGACTGATTGCCAGTAGCTGTATTATTTTGCCCTTGAGCAGATCCACTTCCAGTATAATTCTGATTGTTGTTACCATTGTTATTGTAATTATTTCCAGAATTACTCTGTGTTCCGCCTACATCGGATTTATCATTACTTTCTTTAGTATCATCTTGCTTATATCCATAGTCATATTTTCTTTGACTATATATGCCAGAATTATATGTTGTCCCACTTCTATAATTATTTTTATTTTCTTCTGCTGACTTTTTAGCATTTTCTTTTCTTGTTATAGTAGCTCTGTTTTGATTCTTTAAAGACTCTTGAGCTTTTGCAAGCATTTCTTCAGCCTGACTTCTAACCTTGGCAGAACCTGAATTATCATTTAAAAGATCTTGCAATTCCTTGATTTCCTGCTCATAGTCTTTTCTATCATTACACTTTTTTGCCTTTTTTAACTTCATGGCCTGGTAGTACATTCCCCTCGCCTCTGAATTCGATTCATCCTCATCTAAAACCTTTGATAAATTTGTCATAGCCTTATCATACTCGCCATTTTCAATGAACTTTCTAGCCCCTGTCATAAGCTCACTTGATTCAGTAAAGCCACAGCCTGAAAGTGTTATAGCGCATACTAAAACTATAACCGAAAAAATTTTCCTATTCATATTAACCTCCTATAAAGGTGTATATTCTAAAAGTAAAATATAAATCCATTATTTACCTTTTTATTATATCATATGACTTTAAATCAAGCAAACAATTAAAAAATGCTATTTTTTCCTTAGTCTTTTAATATCGTAATTAAACAAATACCTAATAATTGCCCAATTGCGATATTAAAAGCATTTTTATTAAGGGGGCAAAACGCCCCCTTAAAAATATACTATATACTTATATTATTGTTATAGTTTTATAAATATTTTTCTCTTAAATACTTATCCATAGCAGCAGCTGCTGTTCTACCTGCTCCCATAGCTGATATAACTGTTGCTGCACCTGTAACTGTATCTCCACCAGCATATACACCTTCTAATGAAGTTAATCCATCTTCATCAGCAACGATGCATCTTCTCTTATTGATATCAAGACCATCTGTAGTAGATGCTATTAGTGGGTTTGGCTTTGTACCCAATGACATTATTACCATGTCAACATCTAGATCAAAGTCAGAACCTTCTATTTCAACTGGTCTTCTTCTTCCAGAAGCATCAGGTTCACCTAATTCCATTCTCACACAAGTCATTCCGCAAACATTTCCGTTTTCGTCAACGTGTATTTCTTTAGGATTTGTTAAAAGGTCAAACTGGATTCCTTCTTCTTTAGCGTGATGAACTTCTTCAACTCTAGCTGGAAGTTCTTCTTCACTTCTTCTATATACTATATGAGATTCAGCACCAAGACGTAGAGCAGTTCTTGCTGCATCCATTGCAACGTTTCCTCCACCTACTACTGCTACCTTATTTCCTACTCTAATAGGAGTATCGTAGTCATCTCTATATGCTTTCATAAGGTTTACTCTTGTTAAGAATTCATTTGCAGATAAAACTCCATTAGCATTTTCTCCTGGTATCCCCATAAATGATGGCAAACCTGCACCAGAACCTATAAACACTGCCTTAAAGCCTTCATCTTCAAACATTTCTTCTATAGTAATAGTTCTACCTACAACTACATTTGTTTCTATCTTTACTCCTAAATCCTTGATTGAGTTTACTTCATAATCAACTACTTCTGATTTAGGTAGTCTGAATTCTGGTATTCCGTATGTTAAAACTCCACCTGCCTTATGGAAAGCTTCGAAGATAGTAACATCATATCCTAGCTTGGCAAGGTCTCCTGCACAAGCTAGTCCTGATGGTCCAGAACCTATTATTGCAACTTTTATTCCGTTCTTTTCTATATTTCCACTTAAATCTATTTTATGTTTTCTTGACCAGTCAGCTACAAATCTTTCAAGCTTACCAATTGATACTGGTTCACCCTTTATTCCAAGAACACACTTACCTTCACACTGAGATTCCTGTGGGCACACACGACCGCAAACAGCTGGCAGTGAACTACTCTTTGCTATTATTTTAGCAGCTTCTTCAAAATTACCATTTTTTACTTCATTGATAAAATCAGGTATATTTATACTTACAGGACATCCTTGTACACATCTTGGATTCTTGCAGTTAAGACATCTTTGTGCTTCCTGCATAGCTTCCTCTTCATTATATCCATAACAAACTTCTTCAAAATTTGTTGCTCTTACCTTTGGATCTTGTTCTCTTACTGGTACTTTTGTCTTTGATGCCATTAGTGAGCACCTCCTATCTTACAATCAGGACTAGAATGTGTCTTTCCATCCTGCTTTCTTAATGCTTTTCTTCCTTCTTCAGTTTTAAACATTCTCTGTCTGCTCATAGCTTCATCAAAGTCTACTTTCCATCCATCAAATTCTGGACCGTCTACGCAAGCAAACTTGATTTCATCACCTATTCTAACACGACAAGCACCGCACATTCCTGTACCGTCAACCATTATAGTGTTTAAACTTACTGTTGTAGGTATATTAAGCTTCTTAGTTGCCATACAAGCGAACTTCATCATTATCATAGGACCGATAACGATTGCTTCATCATATTCCTTCCCTTGATTCTGTACTAAGTCATCTAATAACATAGTTACATTTCCATGGAATCCGTAAGTTCCATCATCAGTACACATATAAACATTTTTAGCTACAGTTCTCATCTTATCTTCAAAGATAACGATATCCTTACTTCTAGCACCTATTATAACATCTACATCTACACCGTGTTCATGCATCCACTTAACCTGTGGATAAACTGGAGCAGCTCCTACACCACCAGCGATAAAGATTATTTTCTTTTTCTTTAGTTCTTCAACATCTTCGTGAATAAAATCACTTGGTTGTCCTAGCGGTCCAACAAAATCTGCTACACTTTCTCCTACTTCAAGCTTGCTTAACTTCTTGCTTGAATCACCTACAACCTGGAATACAATACTAACTGTACCTCTTTCCAAGTCGTAATCTGCAATTGTTAATGGAATTCTTTCGCCCTTTTCGTCGATAATAACAATAATGAACTGACCTGGATTTGCTGACTTAGCAACTCTAGGAGCTTCAATGTCCATTAAGTAAACAACTTCATTAAGTTGCTTCTTTTCAACTATCTTATAGCTCATCACTATATCCCCCTTGTACCTTATTACAATAAAATAATATAATCACACTACTTCAGAATGGCCGTAATTTTGATAGCATTATATCAATGAATAGAAATATTAATCATTTGATTTTCTAAACACTACTAAAATAATATGATTGATATTATTATACACCAAATCGAAAGTAATTTATAGATATTTATTAAATTATTTTTAAAAAAATTCTAATTTTCTCTAAGTTTTGCGAAAGATTTTTTTAAAGTTCCTTTTTTTAAAAAAAGTAAAATATCTTTATTTTTTATTTTACTTTATTTAATTATTCTATATTAAAGCATGTTTCTATTTTAAAAAACTATTATCAAAAAAGATAGTCAAAAAATAAACACTATCTTTTTCTTATTTTTTTATTTTTATTTTATTTGTTTTGTTTAAAAAAACTTTTTGTTTATTACTCGCATTTATGAAAGACTTGCTATCACTTGCAAAAACTGTTTTCTTAACAACATTTACCACTTAAATATTTACAAACTAATTTTATTTACTATATATAAAATGAAGATAAAAACCTCTCTATTTTTGTTAGTTTTAATACTTTTTTAAAAACCTACATTATAATAATATACTACGCTCTTCCAAATGTACATATACATGAATTTAGCCTTGTGATATACTTATTATAATATAATATAAAAAATCTTCCTTTATATACCGTAATATTTATATTTTAAAAGTACTATGATTTACTCTATTATATGTGTATTTAGGAGCTTGAATTTTATATTATATGATATTTATACAAGGAGTGATTAAACATGAAGAGACTAATTAATGTAAATGAACTTTTCGATATTGTTAATTCTGGCAAAGATTATATTATTTTGGATTGTAGATTCGATTTGATGGACAAAAATTATGGTCCTGATTCATATAAAAAGGGGCACATTAAGGGAGCCTATTTGATTGACTTAGAAAATCAACTTGCAGATCCTAAAATGAAGCATGGCGGGAGACATCCTTTTAAAAACCACAAGGATTTAAAGGAAATTTTAGAAAGTTTTGCTATTACAAATGATACAATTGTAATAGCTTATGATGATGGAGATATGCAGGGAGCTGCTAGACTTGTTTTTCAGCTTAATAATTTAGGGCTTTATAATGTTTATGCCCTAGATGGTGGTTTGCTATCATATAAAAATCATGGTGGCGAAGTTGAAAATAAAATAAACACAGCTAATTTTGAAAAAAGTAAACTAGATATAAATATAGATAATAGTTTTATTGTAGATATGGATTATGTAAAATCAAAGCTTTATGATGAAAATACCGTTTTGATAGATTCAAGAGCAAAAAATAGATATTTAGGCCTTGAAGAACCTGTCGATAATGTGGCAGGACATATCCCTAGTGCTAAATCATACTTTTTTATGGATGTTTTAGATACTGAAAAAATGTCTGATTCAAACTTTAAATCTTCTTTCAAATCTGTTGAATCATTAAAGGATCACTTTTCAGATATAGAAGCTGATAAGGAGATTATAGTATACTGTGGATCAGGAATATCTCTTATGGTCAATGCACTAGCTCTTGATATAATAGATAGACCTTATAAAATCTACCCTGGTAGCTTCTCAGACTGGATAAGTTATGAAGAAAATAAGATAGAAACAAAAGATGAATAACTCGATTTAAAGCACAAAATATTATATTTTGTGCTTTAAAAAAGTTTTTCTTTCTAAAAAATATTTTTTGGTATTTATTCTAACTATTTTATCCATTTCATTAAATATTATTGCAATTATTCTTATTTTAATGTAAAATTAAGTTATGTTTATATTGAAATTTAGATGTTTTTGAGTAAAGTCAAAAATTAACATATAGGAGGTTGGCATGTCTTTTAAGGAAAAGATTAATAATGGTTTAAGTAAAATTAAATCTGACAAAAAAATACAAATTTATTTGGGTATCGCTATAGTTGCAGTTATTGTAATTGTGGCAAGCGGAATTGTAATAAGCAATAAACAGCATGAAGAAGAACAAAATGCTATACACACTTACACAATCCCAGAGAACGAAAAAATATTTATTAATGGTCTTATAGTACCAAAGCAAAGCAAGGATATAATGGGTCCTGCAAATGGAGTCACTCCTGATATTAGAGTTAGTAACGGTCAAAGTGTTAAAAAAGATGACGTGCTATATATAGTAAAAGATGAAGCTGCTATAGAAGAAATAGCAAGCATCAAAACTCAGCTTAAAAACTTAATATCTGAGAAAAAGGGACTTAAATCAGATGACCCTGCTATAACTGCTATAAACGGACAGATTGCTACACTAAATACCAGTCTTTCTGCTGCTAATGCTAAGGCTTATACAAAGGTCAAAGCACCGTTTGATGGAAAGGTATATTTAAATAATAGCCAGAATCAAACATCGGATTCAAATATTCTCATGACAGTTCAAACTACTGATTATGTAATGAACGGTCAAATAAGCGAACAAGATTTATCAAAAATAAAAAATGATATGACTGCTGATATAACTATCCTTTCAACTGGAGACACTGTAAAAGGAAGAGTAAGTTATATATCAGATAGACCTATTGCCTCTTCTGCTCCACAAGCAAGTGCTGCTGGCGGAGATGCAAATTCTTCTGAATCAATTTCTTTCTACAACATAGTATTCTCTCTTGATACTCAAGAAGGTATAGTTGATGGATATCATGCACAGTCAGTAATAGAAGTAAATACAGATAAACATAAGGTCCCTTCAGAAGCAATTATTAATGATGGTAATGAAGTCTATGTATTTGTGGAAACAGAAGGTTATTTAAAGAAAGTTAATGTTGAAATACTTTCAGAAAGTGGACAATACGCTATAGTTACAGGCGATTTAAAGCAAGATGATGTTATCGTTAAAAACCCTACTAAAAAAATGAAAGATGGAGACCCTATCCCCCAGCAAGGAGATAAGGACAAATCCAAAGACTCTTCTAAAGAAAAGTCCGATAATTAATGGACACACATAAGAGGGTAAACAATATGCAGATTATTTTAGATAATGTGAATAAATATTATAAAGTAGGGAAAGAAAAAATTCATGTGCTAAAAGATTTAAATTTAAAAGTTGAGTATGGAGAATTTCTTATGATAATGGGTAAGTCTGGAAGTGGTAAAACTACCATGCTTAACATTTTAGGTTTTCTCGACAAGCTTGATAGCGGAAAGTATTACTTTGACGGCAAAGATATTAGTAACTTAAGTGAAAATAAGAGATCTGAGTATAGAGCTCATTATGCTGGTTTTGTTTTTCAGCAGTTTAATCTTATAGACACACTTACAGTTGCTGAAAATATAGAAATACCTCTTATCTACTCTGGTATGAAAGATAAGAATAAAAGAATGGAATTAGTTAATAAGCGTTTAGAAGAGGTCGGCTTGAAAGAAAAGGCTAATAGCTACCCTAACCATCTATCTGGTGGTCAGCAGCAAAGAATAGCAATAGCTCGTGCCTTAGTAAACAATCCAGAGATTATATTTGCAGATGAGCCTACAGGTGCTCTCGACAGTGAAACTGGCGAAAATATTATGGCCTTACTTACTGAGTTGAATAAAAATGGTACTACTATTATCATGGTTACTCATGACCATGATATGACAAAGTATGCTACAAGGGTTGTTTCTCTAAAAGACGGCTGTTTTGTAAAGGGGGTTTAATTTATGGTTGCATTAATAAAAAATTCCCTTGCAAATTTAAAGGGTCACAAATTAAGACTTGTGATAGCATTTATATGGATAATAATTGGTATTACTTCTGTTGTATTCGTAAGTGCTGTTGGTAATGGTATGTCTGCTCTATTTAAGAGTACGTTCCAAACTATAGCACCAAGAACTGAGATATTTTATTTTGAACCTAGTGACAAGCAATTAGGTGCTAATCAGGTTCTTTTAGCCCCTTTTCTTAGATCTGATGTTCAGGAAATCAGCTCTATTGAGGGAGTTGAAAAGGTTGAGGCTTCTAAGAAATTTCCGGAGCTTATGCCTGGTTCAACAGAAAACTCTTATTCATCTGGAGTTTCTTTTTTCGATAAGTCTACTAATACAGCTATAAAAACACCTGAAGGTGCACATTATAAGATTATAAAGGGACGTGCCCTAAATGAAAGTGATGCAGGACAAAGAGTTATCGTGCTTACCAGTGATGCTGCTAAAGACTTATTTGAATCAGATGAAGACAAACAAGATCCCATCGGAAAGGGTGTAACAGTTTCTAACTTAACTTTTGAAGTTGTTGGAATTTCTGACTCAAATGTAACCTATGATAAGGTCGATAAAAAATTCAAGAAATCTGGACCTTTCGATGTAGAAGAACCTTTTTCTGTTATACCTCAAGAGGCATATGATATTTTAACAGGTGCTAATGTGAAAAGTGGTGCTATAAATACTATGGTAGTAACTGTTAAAGAAGGTCACAACATGAATAAAGTTGCTGATTCTGTAAAGGAAACTCTTAATGAGTTGCATCCAGGAATAAATGGTGAATATAAGATGCAAGATCAAAGCACAATTCAGAAGTCTACTGAAGCTTTCACAAAGGGAATCGATAAATTTGTAAAAGTCATAACTGTAGTTGCTATGATTGTAGGTGGAGTCGGAATAATGAATATAATGTATGTTTCAGTAATGGAAAGAAATAAGGAAATAGGTA
>X411_Leopard__coassemble_70_pt1 | contig 36714 bp, 32 predicted proteins | sample X411_Leopard__metabat2_low_PE_007 | metagenome-assembled genome bin X411_Leopard | reverse complement strand
AATAATAATTGTATGGGAAAATATTTTAAAATATAAAAATAATAAGGTTAATTTAAAACAGATATAAAAATTTTAAAAAAATACAAAAATAATTTTAAAAGGTAAAAAGATAAAAAATAAATATAAATCATGGTTATATTCAAAGAAAGAGGGTAAAACTATATAAAAATAAATTTAACTTTAAATATTTATTTTTTCAAAAAATATAGATAGAACAAAAATGTCTGAATGGAATAGAAAGAGAAAAATATTTATTGTATATTTGTACTAAGCTAAGGCTTGATAAGGAAATACAAAATTTAAATATGTAGTATTTTTATATAGAGTAGCTTTGGCAAATTTTGTGTTAGTACTTATATTTTAATTTTATTTTAAAAAAAATTTTCTATATTGATATGGTTAAGAATTTAATGTGTAGATCCATATGGGCAAAGAAATCCGTCAAAATAATAATGAATATGATTGTTTATAGGAGGTAAAAAATGTGGATACACTGTATAGGAAAATGAACCTTGAAAATAGAATAGATAAATTATCAGAAATTAACTTAGGTGTAGAAAAAAACATAGAGTTTATAGAAAAAAATAAAGAGAATGTATTTAAGTTATATAAAGTTTTCAATGGAGTATTTATTATGTATTCTGATGTAAACATGGAAGAATCCTCAGGTATTTTTAAATACGATTCAGACTTACTACTTATAAATCACTGTAAAGATGGAAAAGTAGAATATAAAAGAACTGGTGGACGGAGTAATTTCTTGAATGCTGGAGAGGTAAAAGTTGGTGTTAAGAAGAGTTTAGATGAAGAATTAACATTTCCTTTAGGAAGATATGAAGGTATAACAATAATTTTTGAAACAAATGTTATCGATGAAGAACTATCGGGTATAGTAAAGGGATTTTCCAATAGAGTTAAGAATCTTAAGGAGAAATACTGTAAAAAATCAGATTATTACAAGTTATCAGATGATAAATCTATAGAATACTTTTTTTCTAGAATGTATGAAGTTCCAAGTAAAATCCAAGATGAATATTTTAAGATTAAAGTGATTGAGATATTTCTATATCTAGAAACGTATTATATAAATGATAAAAATAAGAAAGAAGAATTTATCAGTAGAAATCAAGTCGAAAAAATGAAATTAATTCATGATTTTTTAATAAAAAATATATCTAAAGTCTACACAATTGAAGAATTAAGTGAGATGTTTAATATATCTTCAACTAAATTAAAACATTGTTTTAAGGCCGTTTATGGAGAACCAATTTTTTCATATATGAAATCTTATCGCATAAACCATGCAGCCCAAATACTAAGAACTAATAAAATGATAAAGATAATTGATGTTGCTGGTATGGTTGGGTATGATAGTCCAAGTAAATTTTCAGTGGCCTTTAAGAAAAAAAAGGGGCTTTCCCCTAAAGATTATAGAAAGAAATTTGTAAAAATTAAAGTAGAAAAATAAAGTATTAAAATAATATATATAAATAAGTATTTAATATACACAATACTATATATTTTGTATATAAAAATATACAAAATAACTTTATTAATTAATCATATCGATTAGGCAATCAGAAAAGTTTTGAAAGGTGAAGGGGTGATAGTATAAAGAAAAAATGGTAAAAGTACATTTTATTGCTTGTTTTAATAAATTTTATATTCATCAGTTTCAGTGAATTATTAAAAGCTGAAACTATAGATTGAATATATAAAATAGATAGATTTTTAAATTATAAACAATTTACAGTTTAAGATTAAAAATAAGGTTATGAGGAGGAAATTATGACATCAAAAATTAAAAAAATACTGGGGTTAATGCTAGTATTAGCAATGATTTTATCAACAGGATTAGTCAATAAAAAGGCTTTTGCTGCTGGAGAAAGTGGAGAAATTAAACTATCAGGAACACAAGAAGGTAAGACGTATAGTATATATAAAATTTTTGATTTAACTCAGAGAGGAGACAAGTTTTCATACACTATTTCAGACGAATGGAAAACTTTTTTTGCTAGCGGTGAAGGTAAAAGTTATATAGTTGAAACAAATGAAACAGGTAACTTAAACCCTATTGTAGTAGATGGCAAAACAAAATACATTAATATAACAGATAATAACATCGCAGAGTTTGCACAAGTTGCAAATAAAGAAATTCAAAATCAATCGCCTTCAGATACAAAAAAAGCTACTGGAGATACATTAGAATTTACTGGTTTAAAATTGGGTTATTATTTAGTACATCCAAAAGGGGCTGCTTCAGGGACAGAGAATCCAAATTCGGTTATATCACTAACTTCTACAAAACCGATAGCCGAAACTAGAATAAAAGCAACTTATCCTACTATTAAAAAGACTGTAGAAGAAAAATCATATGACTATGGTAAGGAATTTGAATATGCATTAACAGGAAAAGTTCCTGATACAAAAGGTTATAAAAAATATGTGTATAAAATGACAGATACTTTGTCAGAAGGGCTGACATTAAATACTAACAGTGTTAGAGTTACTGTTGGCGATGAGGAACTGAATCAACATGTAACACTTGTAAAGGAAGCGAATAAACTTGTAGCAGAATTTGATATGCCTAAACTTCAAGAAAAAGTTGGAAAAGAAGTAAAAATAACTTATAAAGCTTCACTAAATGAAAAAGCAGTTATTGGTAAAGACGGAAACATTAATGAGGTTGAATTAGAATATAGTAATGATCCTCATAAAGATACAACAGAAAAAACAAAAGATACTAAAAAAGTATATACAGGTGCTATTAAAGTTATTAAATACGAAGCCGGTCATGAGGAAAATCTTTTATCCGGTGCTAAATTTAAACTTAAAAATAACGAGAATAAATTCTATAAATTTAATAATGGCAAAGTCACTTGGGTAACTGAGGATCAAGCTGATGAAAAGGAAACAAAACAGGAAGGTACTGTAGAGTTTAAAGGTTTAGAAAATGGAACATACTATCTTGTGGAGACAGAAGCACCTTCTGGATTTAATAAACTGACAGAAGAAGTGAAAGTAATAGTTGATCACAAGACTCAGGATAAAACTGTTTATCAAGAAGCAAAAGTTGCGAACAACTCAGGCGTAGAGCTTCCGGGAACTGGTGGTATGGGTACTACATTATTTGCAGTTTTAGGTGGAGGTATCATTTTAATATCTCTATATAGTCTTGCAAAAGGAAAATTAAAAAAGAAAGGGACTAGATAAAAATTTCAAAATAGAGGATAAGTTTCTATATTGAAATAAATAATTTATTTATGGAAAAATGTAAATCAATTTTTTTTCGAATTTTATTATTAATTGGTTGTAGTATTTTTTTCTATCCTACAATTAGTGATTGTGTAAATAGTATCACTCAGTCTAGGGGGATTGTTGAATACCAAAAATCTTTAAGCCAATTTGAAGGTATTGAGATAAAAAAAATAAAAGAAAAAGCAGATAACTATAATAGAAACTTGTTGAAAATAGAAAATCCATTATCAAATTCTCTTTCATTAGAAGGATATAGAGAAAATTTAGATCCTTTTAAAACCGGAATCATGGGAGTTGTGATTATAGATAAGATAAATGTTAATTTACCTATTTATCACGATGTAAATGAAGGGGTAATTCAAGTTGGTGTTGGGCACTTACCGGGGTCATCTTTGCCAGTAGGAGGAAAAGGTACACATGCTGTAATATCAACTCATAGTGGACTTCCATCAGCCAAGCTATTTACAGATTTAAATAAATTGAAGGTTGGAGATGAATTCATCTTGTCTGTTTTGGGTGATGAACTTACATATAAAATAAATCAAATTATTACTGTTTTACCTAAAGATATAGAAGCTTTAAAAATTGAGAAAGATAAGGATTATGTAACCATGTTTACGTGTACACCTTATGGAATAAATACTCATAGGCTTCTAGTAAGAGGTGAAAGAATAAAAAAAGGTAGAAAACACCAAGAAATAAAATTAGAAGAAAAAGCAAAAGAAAATATAAAAACTCAGATAATTAAGATGGCAATTTTCTTAGCTATTGTTCTTACTATTCTATTGACCATAATCAAAGATCTAATATATTTGATTATAAATAGAAAAAAAGATAAAAGATAAAAGTTGCTTAAAACAAGATTTATTGGAGGTAAAAATATGAATAAAACTAAAAAAATCCTACCATTATTTCTTCTGTGCTTAATATTAAGTCTTATTATATTTCCTTCAAATAGTTTAGCAATTAGTGAGTTTGATAGAAATAAAGATGTTGAGTTTACTATAGACTATAAGAATGAAGATAAAAAATTATTTAATGCGAAATTTGACATATACAAAGTGGCTGATGTTGATAAAGATTTAAATCTAAAGGTTTTAAATAAATTTAGTAAATATCCTATAGATTTAACAAAATTAAATCAAGAAACTTGGAATGATTACGCATTAGCTTTAAAGGGGCATATTCAAAAGGATGGTTTAAAAGCTGTAATGACAGGGGAAACCGATGCCAACGGAATTTATAAAACGAAATTAAAAGCTGGATTGTACCTTGTTGTTGGAAAGCAGCTTACTTTAGATAACTATATTTACAAATCTAATCCATTTCTAGTTTTATTGCCCAATGTGGAGAAAGAAACTGGAACTTGGGACTACTATGTAACCTCAAAGCCAAAAACGATTAAAGAGGAGAAAGTTACAAAAGTAGTATCTAAAAAAGTGATAAAGATTTGGAAAGATAAAGGCTTTGAGAATCTGCGTCCTAAAGAAGTTCAAATTGAACTTTTAGGAAATGGAAAGTTAAAAGAAATAATAAGCTTAAGTGATAAAAACAATTGGCAATATACATGGCAGAAATTAGATGCAAATGTAAATTGGACTGTGACAGAGAAAGTTTTGGATAAAGGCAAATATAAAGTATCTATAAGTGAAGAAGGTAATACTTTTTTAGTTGAAAATACTTATATATCATCTAAAACACTTAATAAAGCAAAGTCACCAAAGAATTCACTGCCTCAGACGGGTCAGTTATGGTGGCCAGTGTACACTTTAGTTGGTATTGGCTCTATAATGATTTTATTAGGCTTTATTCAAAATAGAAGAAAGAAGGTGGATTAATGAAAATTAAAATGAAAAAAGTTATATCATTTGTTTTAGTAATGCTAATATTACTTTCAAATTCCCCTATTTCTCTAGCTATGGGTAAAGATTCTTTTGACCAATATATAAAAGAAAGTGAATCAGCTATTGCAAGTAACATACAAGAAACAAAAGAAGATTCTTTAGATAATAAAATAAATAACGAGAGCAAAAGAAATTTATTAGATATAAAGAATAATGAAGAGCTTATAAAAGGGACTTTTGCAAATATTTTTGAAACTAGCAAGGAGTTATTTCAACCTAATTTTTATGAAAATAATGAGGTTGAAAAAAATATAAACGATGAAAAGAAATTCGTAGCAGTTCAAAAAGAAGATCTGAAAGAAGAATATACAAAGATTGATGAATTGAAAGAGTTCACTTTAAATTATTCAAGTGATGAGAAGAAACTTATTTCAAAATTTGAAAAAATTATAGAAGATAAATCTAATGAAAGACATCTAACTTATGAAGATGCTTTAGAATTAAAAGAGAAATTTGATATTAAGGATAATGATGATAATTCGCCAAAATACGTAGACATAAGTAATATAGAAATTAAGGATGGATATCTTTTTATTGACTTCTATAAAAATTCAGATAGTGAAATTAAAAAAATTGAAATTGAAGTTGCTAAAGAATTAAGTTTAGAAGAAGAAATATATTTAAGAAAAGAAGTGGAGTCTGCAAAAAATATATTGAAAGAGTTAGCAGAACTAGAAAAATCAATAGAAAAATTTAAAGGGATTGATAAATTACAAAAAGAATCTAATAATTTAGAAGATGAATTAAAAAAACTATATGACAAAAAATATGAATTGATTCAATCTCTTGATAATATAAAGGCTTCTTATAATATAAAGGATTATGGTTTCAAGAGCTTAAATGAACAAAGTATATTAAAAGATAAGATAGACAATGTATCGCTAACACCAGAAAATTTGAATACTTTTGATGATTTTACTTTGGCTTTTAAGCCGAGGAGTAAAGAAGTTAGCAGTACAGATATATTAAAAGTAAGCATAGAGGGGGATTCCGGAAAGCAAGTTATAATATTAAAAAATAATGAATTTGAAGAAAATAACAATATAAATGATTTAATTCCTAGAAGCCGTGCAAATAGTTTTTATCAAGTGGAAAAAGTTCCTAACTTACAAAAACAGAAAACAATTGACTACCTAGGCGATAAAGTAAAAAATCCGGATACTAATATACAGGAAATTAAATCTCCAGAAGAAATTGCTGATAGCTACCGAATTTATTTGGATGTAAGTAGTGAAACACAAGCTGAAAAAAATGGGATAGATCTAGTTGTAGTTGTGGATAGATCTGGAAGTATGAGACAAAAGGATATGAAATTTGGTAATAGGTTTAATCAACCTAGATATAGAGTAGTTGATTATTTTTTAAATGGTTCAAATGGATATAATGGTTTTATTAACAGCTTTTTAAATCAAAATCCTAAAAATAATATTTCTGTTATCGATTTTGGAGGTATTCCATATTCCTATGGAAGAGATGATGCTAGTATACTTCAAGATTGGACAAATAACGTAACAAATGTACAAATCTATCAACCGGGGAATGAAGGTACAAATTATGATGCAGGACTAAAATTGGCTGAAGAACAATTTTCTAAAAAAGAAAATAGTGAAAATAGCAAAGTAATGTTATTTTTAAGTGATGGGGTTCCAACTTATTACGTTGATGAATATGGACGTAGATGGGGGGATGGTAGAATATATAATACAAATAGACATAATGATAATGAAAATATTGTTCGTAGGCAAATGCTTGATTATAATATTCCTAACTTTTATGAAAATAATTCAGATATTAGGACAATTGCAGTAGGTGTATCTAAAGATATAAATAGTACAAATGTTGGAAGTTCAATGAGTCCTGATGTTTTAAGGAAGATGGCTGATCTTAGTGGTGGTGTATTTTTAGGTATAGAAGAAAATATAGACGAACTTACATCTAAATTAGCGAATGAGGTTTTATATGCAGTGTCAAAAGTAAAAATAACAGATACTTTAAGTAAGCATGTAAAACTTGACTCAAAAGCGGATTTTAAGGTAACAGTTAGAGATATAAGTGGTAATATAAAAACTTTGTGGAAGGAAGGAAAACAAACACCTGAAAATGAAAATGGCAAATATATCCAGTCTTTAGAAGTTAAGAAAGTTAATGGAGAAGAAAATGTTGTTTTAACATTTAACCCTGATTATAAGCTAGATAAAAACTTGAAGTTTTCATTGTCTTATAATGTCACAGTTCCAAAGGAAACTTTTAAAGAATACCAAGAAAAAGGATATTCTCATAGGGGAGATTTAAATACAGATTATGTAGAAAATAAAACAAGTTCAGGAAGAGGAGGATTTTATTCTAATAGTAAAGCTCATGTGGACTTTGCTTTTGGACCAGAAGAAAAGACGTATAAAGAGTTTTACGCTCATCCGGTAGTTCAAGTTGAACTACAAAATTTAAGTATTAAAAAAGTAGATTATTCAGGAAAAGTTCTTGAAAAAGCTAAATTTTCTATATATAAGGATAATCCTAATGTAAATACACAAGCTCAGCCACTTGAACTCTACGATAATGAGGCTCTATCAGGCAATAAGAAAATTGAGTTTACTAGCAATGATAAAGGTGATATTAAAATATATGGGCTAGTTCATGGGACATATTATTTAAAAGAAATTGAAGCACCTGAGGGATTTAGTAAAATAGAAAAACCATTAAAGGTTCAAGTATCGCGTTTAGGAAAAGTAAGTATAGAAGAAGACGATAATTTTTCATTAGACAATAACACTGTTATAGTAAAGAACGAATTGATGGGCGGTTATGAATTACCAATAACTGGTAGCTCAGGAACTACTTTGTTTAGATTTATCGGATTTTCACTAATATCTACTTCAATAATCTTCTATTGTAGAAAGAGACAGTACAAATGTTAAAGACAAATAAATTTTTCTTATTTGGAACTATTTTCATTTTGGCTGGATTAGCACTTTTTTCTAAAAATTTATGGGAAGATTATCAAGTGGGGAAAAATACGGATTTGATTAAAGTAATGCTTGAAGAAAAAAAACAAGAAGAAATTGAAGAAAAAATTGATGGTATACCTGATTACATTAAAAATCCAAATATTGAAATGAAAAAAGTAATGGTAGGTGGAAATGAATATATAGGATATGTGATTATACCGAGTTTAGGATTGGATCTTCCGGTTCTAAGCTCTTGGTCATATTCAAAGCTTAAGATCGCACCTGCAAGGTATGAGGGGTCTGTATACCAAAACAATATGATTTTATTGGCTCATAACTATAAAGTTCATTTTGGAAAGATATATCGATTAAATATTGGAGATATAATTCAATTTAAAGATATGAATGGTAATATTTTCGATTTTTCTGTAGAAAAAAAAGAGGAACTAGATGAATTACAGGTTGAAGATATGCTTTCTGGAGATTGGGATTTAACATTATTCACATGTACATTAGACGGAGAAGCAAGAACAACTGTACGATGTAAAAGAATTGAAAAATAGATGAAAGTATTTATTAGCAACAAAGAGTTTGCTTTACTAGTTGTATCTGTAAAAATAGAAAAAAGACTAACATAAATTAATCTGTTAGTCTTTTTTCTATTTTCATGAGATTTTCTTAAGCGAAAATTACACTTAAATTTGATTTGAGATTTATAATAAGAATATGTATTTTTATTTATTATCCAAATCATCTTCTACATATTCTAATATATCTCCAGGGCTACATTGAAGGAATTTACAGATTTTATTAAGAGTTGAAAATCTTATTCCTTTTGATTTTCCAGTTTTTAAAATAGATAGATTAGTATTGCTTATTCCAACAGCTTCAGAAAGCTCTTTTAAAGTTTTTTTTTGTTTAGCAAGTACTACATCTAAATTTACTATTATTGCCATAAATTCCTCCTTATATTATTGATTTATTATCTTCATTTATTTCAACCAACTTTTTTACCAAAATTGGTATAATAGAAAAAGTTATATAATTAAATATGAATATAATTGTAAGCATATTAAGTTCTACTTTTTGCATAAGTATTCCTTTGTTACTAGCTACAAGGGTATTTAGAATAAATTCTATTATTGCTGCCATTAAAAATGCCTTAGATATTTTGGAAGGGTTTTTTAGCTGATAGTCTAAATATCTTGCATTTTCAATTTCATTAAGAAAATTTAAAAATAAATGTAGGATTATTATTAAAAAGATATTATAAAATCCACTATGTAGGAATTCCAATCCTAGAGATGCAGAAAGTTTTGATTTAAAGAAGATAAATAAAAATGTTATTGTGGTAATAACAAATTTGACTATACAAATTATTAAAGCTATCTTCATTAAAATTTTGAAAAAATTGTACAATTTTATATTCATATTGTACCTCCTAGTTATATTATATAATTTTATTATACACTAGTGTTATATAGTTACACAATATAAAACAATAAAAAATTTATGTAAAACATAAAACTTTTATCGTTTATCGTGTAAAACCACAATAATTGATTTTATAAAAATAAAAAGCTCTCTGAAAATAAGCTTAAAGCCAAATCAGAGAGCTCAAATATATACTAAAGTTTTTCTGGTGCTTCGAATTCTACACCCTTAGTGTCTACAGTCATCTTTTTGATTTTCTGTTCCTTCTTAGGTCTATCTCCAAATCCAGTCTTTGTTTCAGCTATTTTATCAACATTTTCCATGCCTTCAATAACTCTTCCAAAACTAGCATATTGTCCATCTAAGTGTGGAGAGTTCTTGTGCATAATAAAGAACTGTGAACCAGCTGAGTTAGGGTTCATAGCTCTAGCCATTGATAGAACACCTCTTTCATGCTTTAAATTGTTTGTAAAGCCGTTAGATGTAAATTCACCAGCAATTGAATAACCAGGTCCACCCATTCCAGAGCCTTCTGGGCATCCACCCTGAATCATAAATCCATTTATTACTCTGTGGAATATAAGTCCATCATAATAATTTTTATTTATAAGATCTATAAAGTTCTTAACAGTATTAGGAGCTATATTAGGGTAAAGTTCAGCCTTTATTATGTCTCCATTTTCCATTTCGATAGTTACTATCGGATTATTTGTTTCCATTTTTATTCCTCCTAGAGAATTACTAAAATTCTATATTAAAATTTTTCTACTTCTGGTGTAAGATTAGGAACAATTTGCTTCTTTCTAGAAACAAGTCCTTCAACAAATACACCCTGTTTAGCATCAACGTCAAATGCATTTTTAACTATTTCATCAGGTGATTTGTATATTAAGTAAGATCCCTCTTTGATTATATCAGTAACTGCAAGGTAAAGCATATCGAAATCAGTTCCGTTGATATACTTTAAGAAGTCATCTTTCTTTTCCATAACAGCATCTATATCAAGAGTCATAACCTGACCGATACCTACTTTTTTGCCACCCATATCAAAAGCCTTAAAGTCCATGTTTACTATTTCATCTACTGTATATCCATCAAGAGAAGTACCAGCTTTGAACATTTCCATGCCGTACTTTTCACAGTCTACTCCAGCTATTTCAGCAAGAGCCTTTCCTGCAGTTTTGTCAAATTCAGTAGTAGTTGGAGATCTAAATATTAGAGTATCTGAAAGTATTGCAGATAACATAAGACCTGCTATTTCCTTAGGTATCTCTATATTATTTTCCTTGTACATATAATAAAGTATTGTATTTGTACATCCCCATGGCTTGATTGTTACAGTAAGTGGTGTAGAAGTAGAGATTCCACCAAGCTTGTGATGATCTACTATTTCAACTATTGTAGCATCTTTTAGACCATCTACACTTTGACCAAATTCATTGTGGTCAACTAGACAGCATTGATCTCCTTCTTTTACTGAATCTATTCTCTTTGGAGCATCTACTCCAAAGTAATTAAGAGCAAATTCAGCTTCCTTTCTTAGGTCGCCAAGGCAACATGCAACTGCATCTACTCCTAAAGATTTTTTTAGATATGTCATAGATATACAAGAACAGATTGAATCTGTATCTGGACTCTTATGACCGAATACTAATAAACTCATATTGTTTACCCCTTTCAATTTATATATTTAAAATTAATTTCTAAAGCCTACACTCTTATTATACCAAAAAAAAACAGTCTTGAAAGTTTTAATTTGAATGATTGTGAAAATAAATAGCATTTTCATGGATAATGATTGAAGATTATAATAAAACTAGGCAAGAGGTTCTATTAAGATTTAATTAAGTAATTGAATATATCATAGATTGAATAGAATAAAAATGTTATATATAGTAAAATATGAAATTTTAGGAAGGAAGGGTACTTTGTAGTAAAATATATGAAATATACTGCTATAATTTTGATGATAGTTTCAATTATATCCAGAATGTTTGGCTTCGTTAGAGAAATGTTGATGTCAAACTATTATGGAACATCAGCAGTTGCAGAGGTTGTAGTAATAGCACTAGCTGTACCAACAGTTCTTTTCTCCTTTCTTTTCACGAGTTTAAATACAAGTTTTATACCTAGTTATAATATGGTTAGAAAAGAAAAAGGTGATGAAGAAGCTGAAGACTTTACTTCGAATGTTGCAAATGTAGTAATGCTTTTTAGTATTGGACTTTGTATAATAGGTATAATATTTGCAAAGCCACTAGTATTTGCTATGGCATCTGGATTTACTGGTGAGAAACAAGAAATGACAATAAAATTTGTAAGAATAGTTCTTTTGGGATCTTCATTTAATTCCATAGCTGCTATTTTTTCTGGATATTTGAACGTACATGGAAAATATATACTTCCATCTGCAAGATTGGCAGTTCAAAATATAATACTTATAATATTTACAGTAATAAGTGTGTACACTAGTGAGTATATGCTTGCTATAGGTATTTTTGTTGCAACAGTTTGCCAAAATGTAGTTTTAATTAGTGGACTTAAAAAGGTGAATTATAAGCATCGTTGGAAAATAAATCTAAAAGATCCAAATATAAAGTATATATTGATGCTTGCAATTCCATTAATGTTGGGAGTTGCAGTTGATCAGATAAATGTATTTGTAGATAAGACTCTTGCATCAAGGGCAATAGATGGTGGAGTTGCAATTTTGAACTATGCAGATAGAATCAATGGTTTGGTATATATTGTAATTACTTCAATAGTTACAGTTGCATATCCAGTTATAAGCAAGTATGCTATAAGTGGTGATATGGATAAAGTGAAAAAATCTATGTTTAAATATATACAGATAAACTATATATTTTGTATACCTGTAATTGCTGCTTTTATTGTGTTTGCTGAACCTATAGTGCAAGTAATTTATGAAAGAGGCGTTTTTTCACATTCGGATACAGTAGCGGTTAGTCAATGCTTGATGCTTTATAGTCTAACGGTGTTTGGAGTTGCTATGAGAGAAATTGTTTCAAGAACTTTTTATTGTATAGGCGATTCAAAAACACCTGTAAAAAATGGAATGGCAATGGTAGCTGTAAATGCTATATTGAGTATAATATTTTCAAAGATAATTGGTTTGAAGGGGATTGCATTGGGGACTTCTGTAGCATCTATAATAGGTTGTCTAATACTACTGCTTTATTTGCGAAAAAAGATAGGAAGATTAAATATAAAGGCTTTTGCTAAGAGCTTTATAAAAATAGTATTAATTTCACTTGTAATGATAATATTGTCTAGAATCGTATATGACTTTTTAGTATCTTACATAAGTGTTGAAAAGAGTCTTGTTTTAGCAGCAGGATTTGGTGTAGTGATATACTTTACAATGATAGTAATATTTAATATATCTGATTCGAGAGATGTTTTAAAAAGTGCTAAAAAGAGGGGCTTGCCCAGAAAATAGAAAAGTGAAGTTCAAATGAAATAATAAATAAAAGTGGTGGTTAATATTAACCACCACTTTTTATGAATGTTATTTGTTTTCATAGGCTCTTGATGGATAAAGCATAGTATCAATTGTTTTATCGCTAATTGAATTAGGTCCTCCTATAAAAAGAGCATATCCAGATTTTGCTATATCTTTTGAGCCAGAATTATCACTAGGTGGAAGTTTGGAAAGAAATTCCTTCATATCAGAGTTATTCCTATTGTCCGAGATAGGCATTACAATAGCATTTCTTGCTTTTACAAGATTTATTGCACTGATAGAATCAGGAAATTTTCTTCCATCTACGAATAATATATTCTTGTATCCATTTGCTTCTCTAGCAACATTTTTGGCTGTATCATATCTATCTGCTCCAGATAGTCTAGTACCATTGTCTTGAAGAACAGAATTTGTACCGCCGATAGTGTATACTATGTTTAATTCAGTTGGAAAAGTATAGTTTTTAGAACCATCTACTAACATCAAGCCTAAATTTTTATTATTACATATGCCTGAAGCTGAAAGTGCGTCAGGGAAGTTTCTTCCATCTGCAACAGCGATATCCTTGTAGCCACTTAGTTTAAGAGTTTTAAGGTTTCTATCATATATAGTTGCTCCAGAGATTCTTATTACTTCAGTTTCTGGCATATATTTTTTTATATAATCCTCTGTTGACTTATAAATTTCATTTTCACTTCCCAAAAGATATATAGTTTTGCTTTTATAATAATCTCTCATAAGACTGATATTTGCATAATTGGGTTTTATTAAAAGAAGTCTTGCATCAAATTTTTTACAAAGGTTATAGGCGCTTAGTCCGTCCTGAAAACTGTTTTGATTTACTAAAACTACTGGTACACCTTCTCCTTCTTCAAGTTTATGCACATAAGAAAGATCTTTGTGAGGGTTTAAAGTATTTGCTGTATATTCAGCAGTTTTGATTCTATCTACTCCATAAAAACGCTTCCAACCACCATCAAAACCACCATATGGCTCATAATCTTTCCATAAGGCAGAAGAATTAGAGTTTGTAAGAGCTAATAAAATAGCCATAATGGCAAAAAAACATAACTTTTTGATTTTCATAACAATATTTGTATAGAAAAAAACTATACTCTCCTTTCTTTAATGATTTTGAAATTTGTGATTCTAATAAAAATATTTCTAAAGAAAATAATATAATAATTAAATATTGAACATACTATTAATATATCACAAAATTAGAATTTAATTAATAGATTTTGAAAAATAAAAAGTAAAAAATATAGTATTTTATTACTGAATTTAGCTATTTATTAGATAGATCAAGATATATTAATTTATATGTTTTTAATAAAAATATTTGATATAATATAAGGTATAAAATTTATAAGATGAAGGAGGAAGAATTTGGCAAATATTAAGGTTAATTACCAAAAAGAACTTGAAAAAATAATAGATAATATAGATGAAGGTAAGGTCGAGAAACTTCTTTTACATAGTTGTTGTGGTCCATGTAGTAGCTATGTTTTGGAGTATCTATCTGAGTATTTTGAGATTACGGTATTTTATTATAATCCAAACATATATCCATCAGATGAATATTTTTATAGAGTGGAAGAGCAAAAGAAAATTATCGAACTTACAAATGCAAAGAATCCAATTCATATGATTACAGGAAAATATGAAGTAGAAAAATTCTACAAAATGGCAGAAGGTTTGGAAGATGTTCCTGAAGGCGGAATAAGATGTCATAAGTGTTATGAGATGAGATTGAGAGAGGCTGCTAAAATAGCTAAAAAAGGCAATTTTGATTATTTTACTACAACGCTTTCAATTAGCCCTCATAAGAATTCACAAGTTCTTAATAAAATAGGAGAAAAAGTTGGCGAAGAAGAGGGTGTAAAGCACCTTCCATCAGATTTTAAGAAAAATAATGGATATAAGAGATCTTGTGAAATAACAAAAGAGTTTGGAATGTATAGGCAAGATTACTGTGGATGTGAGTTTTCAAAAAAAGAATCTGAAGAAAGAAATTTGAAAAAAAAGAAAGATGAGCTTCGTAAAAAAATGAAAGAGTTATCTAATTCATTGGATAAAAGTTATATGGAAGAGGCAGATAAAAAAATAATTGAAAATTTAATTTCAAGAGAAGAGTATAAAAAAGCTAAAAATATATTTACCTATATAGGAAAATTTCCAGAAATAGATACATCAATATTTATTAAAAAGGCATGGGAAGATGGAAAGAATATAGCCATACCTTATTGTGAAGATGACAAAAATATGGTAGCGACTATAATAAAAAGTTTTGATGATCTTAAAGAAGGCACATTTGGAATACTAGAAGCTGATCCTAAAAAAAGCATCATAATGAAAAAGGAAGAAATTGACCTTGTAATAGTTCCTTGTGCCACAAGCGATAGAAAAGGAAATAGATTGGGATTTGGAAGAGGTTACTATGATAGATTTCTTGAAAATATAGAAGCAGATGAAATTCTTTTAATAAGGGAAAAACAAATATCAGAAGAAGTAGCAATGGGAGAGCATGACAAAAGAATTAACATTGTAATTACTGAAAAGGGGAGTTTATGATAAAAATAGAAGGTTTAACAAAATATTACGGGGATAAGATGGCTTTAAATAATCTTAACCTAGAAATAAAAGATGGAGAAATATTTGGACTAATAGGTCATAATGGTGCAGGAAAATCGACAACTATAAAGTCGCTTGTAAGTATAATAAATCCTACAAGTGGAAAGATTTTTGTTGATGGAATGGATCTAGAAGAAAATAGAATGGAAGTAAAGAAGCTAATAGCTTATGTATCTGATACTCCAGATATGTTTTTAAGATTACCAGCAATTTCATTTTGGAAATTTGTCGCCAATGCATACGGAGTCGATCCAGAAACGAGGGAAAGAAGACTTAATTATCTTTGTTCAATTTTCTCAATGGAGGGAAATTACAATGAGGTTTTGGGTAATTTTTCTCACGGAATGAGGCAGAAAGCATTTATAATTGCAGCCCTAATTTCAAATCCTAAGATATGGATTTTAGATGAACCTATGACAGGTCTCGATCCTCAAGCGTCATATAATTTAAAGGAGTTAATGAAACAACATGTAAAAGATGGAAATACAGTTGTATTTTCTACCCATGTTCTTGAAGTTGCAGAACAACTTTGCGATAGGATAGCAATATTGAGTAAGGGAAGATTGATATTTTTAGGAACTATAGATGAGTTGAAAAGTATTCATCCTGGTGAGTCATTAGAAAAAATTTATCTTAATATGGTAAGTCCTGAAAACAGTGAATTTGATTATGATAGTTTGGATGTAGAAAAGTACTCTAAAATGGATTTGAATAATGAAAATGATATCGATTGTGATATTGAAGGTAGGTAGAAATATGACAAAAAATAATGAAAATGTATCTATGTTCAAAGAAGTATTTAAAATTAATCTTCTGTATTCAAACCCTGCCTATACAGAAAAATCAATGAAAAGTGAAAAATATAAAGTTAATCCAGAGCAATTGTATAAAGACCTAGGAGTTAAAAAGCATATATTTCTTGGAATATTTTTAATGCTAGTTTACACGCTTTTTTTTGCAGTAATAGATTATAGTAAATTTCCATATATGATAGATTTAAGTTTGGGCATTTTTATGCTGATGAATATTTTTCAAACTTTTACATATTTTTATAATGTATTTTATGAAAGTCGAGATATAGATGGATATATGGTTCTTCCTATAGAGCAAAGCATAGTTTTTAAAGCCAAGATGGCAGTAGTTTCCATATCAACTTTAGAGTTGGCAATACCGATGCTTCCTCTATTTATAATTTATATGATAAGACTAAAAATGGGTATATTACAAGCACTTATCCTAGGCTTTATAGATTTTTTAATTGTATTTGCTTTGATAATTATAGCAAATTCTATTGCAATGAATATTATGTCGAGGTCTGCTATTTTATCAAAATTTAAAAGTAAAATTATTACAAGTATAACTATAATAACATCGCTAATTAATGTGGTATTTATTCTAGGGATACAACAAATATCTAAAGATATGTCAAATAAGGCAATTAATGGAAGAAATATAAAAGTAGTTTATGGACCAATAAGCTTTGTGATGAAGAAATATTCTAGTCATTTAATAGCAATAGCACTTTTAATTTTATTAATATATGTTTTTTATAAAAAGTATATATTAAAAGTAGAAAATAATTTTTATGCCATTAATAGATCTTTAAATACTTCATCTAATTATAATGTTTCAAAAAAAGATGATAAAATAAGAAGTAGGTCTGCTTTAAAAATTAATAAAGATATAAATTCTAGTGAAAATTTAGAGTATAAAGAAAATATGTTTGAATCAAAGGACAGGGGACAGCTCAAGTCAGAAAAAGCTTTTAAAAGAAAGACACTATTTAAATATAATTTGTCTTTGATATCTGATTCAACAGTTATATCGCAAACTATGATGGTAATAATATTTCCAATAATTGTTTTATATCCTCAGTTTGAAAGCCTTAAAAATTTAATAGGAGATATGAACCCTTCTTCTTTGAAGGTTTTTGCTTTAGGGCTTTGTATAATTATTGCCTTAATGTACAATGTTTATCCAAATGGACTACACTCAGTAATCTTATCGCTTGATGGTGAGAATTACAACTATATAAAAAGCCTTCCAATAAGCGAAAAAGAATATATGAAGAATAAACTTATTTTTTCAACTATAATTTCAGCAACATTTTCTACAATTATTGCCGTAGCAATTTGCATCTATATGAAGGTAACAGTGGCTTATATTATACTTGGAGTTGCTTTAATATGGATAATGAGTTATAGCATTGGATCTCAGTGGATAGTTTATGATCATAAACATCTTTTGACATCATGGCAAAATACTTCTGAGATATATTCGAGAAGTAGTAAAGGAGTTAACCTTTTGATAATGTTTGTAATAGTGATTGTAGGCAGTATGGTAATAGCTGGTATAGCAGTGGCTGGAATTAACATGGCATCTAATTACTTATTTGTAATATTGCTTTTGGCGGCAATTATTGTATCTGCTATCTCTCTTTTTAAAAGCAATCTGTATTTAAAGAAAAATAATATAAAATAAATAGATTTTTAGTGAAATTATAAAATAAAAAGAGGGTATCAGATGATACCCTCTTTTATATAAATTTTATATTATAGTCATTCTATTAAAGTGATTTAACAGCTTCTAGTGCCTTTTCGTAGTTTGGATGTTCAGTATTTTCAGAAACATATTCAACATACTTAACTGTATCATCCTTATCTATTACTAGGATACCTCTATTTAGTAGCATAAATTCTTCCATTAAGAATCCATATCCTAATCCAAATGAATGATCCTTGTAGTCAGATACTACTATAGCATTATCTATTCCCTTATCTCCACAGAATCTAGCCTGTGCAAATGGTAAGTCACAGCTTATAGTTATTATAGCTACGTCCTTTAACTCTGCTGCTTCCTTATTGAATCTTATAGTCTGAACTTCACAAACACCTGTATCTACAGAAGGAACAACGCTTATTAACTTAATCTTTCCTTCAACATCCTTCAGTGTGAATGGGCTTAAATCTCCCTTTACACAAGTAAAATCAGGAGCCTTATCTCCAACCTTTATTTCCTTGCCTAATAATGTAACAGGATTACCTGCGAAAGTTGTTACTGATCTCTTTTCCATATTCTATATCCTCCTAAATTTTATATAAAAATATTTATTTCAAAATTATATTGTCGATAAAACAGATAAAAATAATTTATAAAAGTTTTCTTTATCTATTTCCTTATTTTTAGTAATACCCATATAATTTGTCTTATACTCAAAAAAATCAAATTTTATAATAATAATTCTTATTATATAGAAATAAGGAGCTATTAATTTGTATAAATACTGGATATTTATTTATCTGAATTAATATAAAATATAGCTAGTTGAGTGCGGTCTCTAAGATTGAGTTTTTCAAGCATAGAGGAAATGTAGTTTCTTATAGTTCCCTCGCTGAGAAAAATTTTGTCAGAGATTTCTTTATTGTTAAGTCCCTGAGAAATAAGCTCTAAAATTTGAAGCTCTCGACTACTAAGGGAATCAAAATTTCTTGAATTACTGGTGTTTTTTGAATTATTTGCAGTCATATCTTTAATATGACCTATATTTTCAATTACTTTACTTCCAAAAACAACTTGACCAGCATTTACAGCTCGAATAGCAGGGCATATGCTTTCAAAATCATCTTTTAGAATGTAGCCTTGACTTCCTAGGTTGATTGCATCTTTTATATAATTTTCGTCTAAAAAAGTAGTAAGGAAAATTATTTTTGCATTGGGATTTTTATTTTTTATATACTTCATTGCGTCTATCCCATTTTTTTCACCTATTTGAATATCAAATAGACAGATATCTGGAGAATGTTTTTCAAATAGTGAAACTGCATCCTCATAAGAGTAGCCAGACGCTACAACTTTCATATCATCTTCAGATTCAATTATTGTTTTTAGAGCAATACATATCATTTTGTCATCATCTATTACAAGTATCTTCATAAATTCATCTCCAAAATATAAATTTTTAATATATGTTTATATGTCGAAAGATATAAACATTCTATATCCATTTTCAGTTGAAATTTCAATGTTGCCTTTTAGTTCTTCAACACGTTTTTTTATAGAGAAAACTCCCATTCCACCAGAAGAATTTTTCACTGTATTTCCATTGTCAAATATTTTTATATAAATCTTAGCCTTACTTTCTATAATATTTATTTCAGCTCTATCTGCATCTGAATGTTTGACAATATTAGTAAGAGACTCCTTGACTATATAAATAATAGAGTATTTTTCTTTAAGACTTAGGTCGCTACTTACAGAATAAAAAAAGTTTATACTACAGAAATCAAATGAATTAACCATATTTGTAAGTTCAGCTTCCAAGTCGATGGATTCATTTTGAAAATTGTGAAGGCTATTTCTAACTTCATTCATTCCATCTGATAGGGTATTTTTTAGTTCTACAAGTTGTTCTTTTTTATTTTCATCTTTTTCTGTAACAATCATTGCACCGATTTGCAAAATACCTCTAGAGGTAAGATGTCCCAAACTGTCGTGTATATCTCTTGATATCCTATTTCTTTCAGAAAGAATAGCATTTTCTATCTTTTCATCTTGGGAATTAATTAAGTCAGAATACATTATTTTTAAATTATTTTCTTCCTTTTGAGTGTTGGAATAAAGTTTGAAAAAGTTTTTTTCCATAAGGTTAGAGTACTGAATAAGTATAGATAAAACATAGGAAAAAATACTCAAGAAAAAAAACAAAAAACAATTGGCTATATTTTCGTCAACTTCATATACACAGTATAAAGATAAAAGTAAAAGTAGTGGATAAATATATAAATCTACGAAATTAAGACTAAAATAATTCTTAATAGTTTTCTTATTATGGTGTTGAGCCAAGTTATAAGAGGCTTCACATATTTTACAAGAAGATTTATCAACTATTAAAAACATAGGTAGAAAGTATACAAAGTATCCAGTAAAAATATTTTTACTAATTAAAAACTGTGATTTCAAGCTAAAAAACACAAGTAAAAAATACAATAGGAGAAAAGCTATATAATGATACTTTCTATTTAAGAAAATTCCTAAAAGTGCTGTTATTAATCCAATTAATATGGGAATAATGGCATATAAATTACTATAATTAACATAAATTATAGTAACAGAAATAAAAAATATCAAAATAATAAAAATTCGGCTTTGAAAAAAGCTTTTGTAAGTCATATTACACCTCCCATATATTGATTACACTATGTAAATACTCAATAGATATTTATTTAGCCATATTATTATAATAATATATTTTTATCTTAAAAAGAAGAGTAGTTATAAATATAAATTCAAAAGTGACAAATGTAATGCTAAGTAGTGAGTCTATTCACTTATAATATAATATTTGAAATGCTATACTGAAATTACAGTTAAAGTTTGTAAATAAATAATAGAAAGTATTGATTCTAAAAGTTTAAAATGGAGGTAGAAATGTTACTTGTTGAGATAAAAGAACTTCAAAAAAGGTATGATAATTTAATTGCAGTTGATAATTTAAATATTGAAATTGAGAAAGGAGAGATATATGGCTTAGTTGGTCCCAATGGTTCAGGTAAAACAAGCACTATAAACTCGATGCTATCGATTATAAATTACGATAGAGGTAAAATTAAAATTTTCGGTGAAGAAATGTCATCTGAAAGCGACAAGATAAAGAAAAAAATAGGATATGTACCACAGGAAATATCAGTATTTAAAGACCTTAATGTCTATGAAAATATTGATTTCTTTTGTGGACTTTATATTTCAGATAAAAAAGTTAGAAAAAAATATGTAAATGAAGCAATAGAATTTGTTGGGCTAGAAAACTATAAAAAGTTTATTCCCAAAAAACTAAGTGGAGGTCTTTTAAGAAGATTAAATTTAGCTTGTGGAATTGCTCACAAACCAGAATTAATAATATTTGATGAACCAACAGTTGCAGTTGATCCACAGAGTAGAAACTTTATTCTTGAAGGAATAAAAAAAATGAATGAAGAAGGTGCAACAATTTTGTATACGAGTCACTATATGGAAGAAGTAGAAATGCTTTGTAAAAAAATATCTATAATGGATAAGGGGAAAATATTAATTACTGGATCAAAAGATGAGCTAAAAAAAGCAGTTGGATTATCTGATATGTTGATTATAAAGAATATATCCGTATCTAAAGATGATATAGAAAATATAAGAAAAATAGACGGAGTTTTAAATATTTCTTTAGAAGGAGAGGAACTTATAATAGCTATATCCAAGGGCATTACAGTTTCTCATTGTTTAACCTACTTAGAAAACAATGGAATATTTTTCAGTAATATAGAAGTGAAGAGTCCTAATTTAAATGATGTTTTTCTTGAAATTACTGGGAAAAAACTTAGAGATATATAGAGGTGGTATAATGAACATATTTTTAATGAAATATCTGGTAAAAAGAGCCATTAGAGAAAAGAGTGTTATTTTTTGGACTGTACTGTTTCCACTTTTATTAGCTACAATTTTTGGAGTTGCCCTAAAGAATGCAGATAAAGGGAATAATACACTAGAAAGCATAAATATAATGGTAGAGAGTCCTGTTTATAGAGAGATCTTATCTGGCATAAAATACAGGGATAAAAATATATATAAAATAAAAGAATATAAAGATCCTGAGGAAGCCTTAAAAAATGGTGAGATTAAGGCATATATAAATGGTGGTATAATAGCAAATTCAGAAGAAATTCAAAGTAAATTTAGTAAGTTTGCTATTGATACTAAAATAAGTAGTGAGGAAAAAAAGAAATATATTTCACAAAAGATAAGTTTGAAAAAATTTCAAGAAGAAAATAATATACTATCAAGAGGAGAAGAAAAGTATTTAGACGAGCTATATCTTGGTAAAAAAAGTATATTTATAAATGAGATGAACTTAGGGAGTTTGAATATCAATATTTTAAAGAATGGGGAAGAAACAGATATACTCAAAGAAATATTGAATTCAATTAATCAAACTTCTATGGCAATAGGGTATATTGTCGATGATAAGTTTGAAACAAGTGGGAAAAAATATAAAATTCAAGATAAAGAAATATTGGATAATAATTTAGCCAATATAACTTTGAAAAATGTTTTTGGTGAGGAGAAAAAAAATCCTAATGTCATATTTTTCTATGCACTTATTGCAATGATCTGTTTAGGTGGAATAACTTTTGGTGTTACGGTAGTTGAAGATATGAGCTTAGATAGTGAATTTAAGCATGTAGTAAGGACTTCAATTGCTCCTATTTCTAGAAAAAAAATAGTTCTTAATGAGATGTTAGTATATGTATTGTTTAATACAATTGTGTCTATTTTATTATATCTATACATGAAAGTCTTTCTAAAAGTTCCTTTTGCTGGAAATAACATGTATGTTTTATTGACTATAGCAATTTCCAATATTATGGCAATATTTATAGGTATGTTTTTGGCAATTGTTACAAAGGCTAAAACATCTACGAAGTACTCTTTGGCAGCAGCTTGCTATGTGTTTAGTTGTTTTATTTCTGGAATGATGTCTGTAAATGTTTTAGGAACACTTTTAAATAAAATGCCGATTATTAATTATATAAATCCTGCAACTGTAATTACGAGAATGCTTTTATCACTGTATATTACCGATAGTAGTAATATGTACTGGAAACTTTTTATTAATTTATGTTTGCTAACTATAGCTGCTATTTTGGCAACAGCTTTTGCATATAGATTTAAAGTAAATAAGCTAAAAGGGAAAGAGGTAAAAAATGTCAGTATTTAAAGCCTATTTAAAGGTATTAATGAAAAACTCAACAGCAATATTTGTTTATATATTGGTATTCTTACTGATAGCAGTGTTAAATTCTAGGAGTATATCCAATGAGTATAAGAATGATCTAGAAAGCAAGAAGATATCTATAGGAATAATAAATGAATCAGACTCTGTTGAAAGTGAAAAATTAGAAAAATATTTAGAAGAAAATTTTAATGAAAAAAAGGTAATAAAGGATACCGAAAAAATAAGAGAGAGTATAGTTTCAGAATATGTATTATATGTTTTGAAAATAAAAAGAAATGGGGATATGGATTATTATTGTAATGATAAAAAAGTTGAAATGGCAGTAAATGAAAAAATATCTCTATTCATAAGAATAAATGGATTGCTAGATAAGTATAAAATTAAAGATGTAGATAAAAAAATAAGCGATATACTAAATTCAGATATAAGAGTAAATTATTATTCGGGAATTTCTAAACATAAAGCAAAATTAGAAGAGGATATATATTCTTACTATAACTTTAATTTGTATGTAATTACCTTTGTTCTTATATACGCAGCATACCAGACTCAGAGTAAATTTAAAGAAAAGGAAATAATTAATAGAATTAAAATATCATCAAAAAAAATTAAAAAGTTTAAAAGAGAATTATACAGATCTTATTTTGCTTTTGTTTTTATAATTTGGTTATTTTTTATGATTCTACCAGTAATACTATATGGATATAAAAATTTAATTGATTTTTCTGTTTTAAAATATACTATAGCAAGCTTTTTCTATATTATGCCGATTTCAGCACTAGCTTGTTTGACCTCGGATTTAATAAAAAATGATACACAGGCAAGTATATTGATAAACTCAGGATGCCTTCTTCTTTCATTTTTCTCAGGGGTCTTTATACCGCTTAAATTTTTGCCAGAATACTTGAAAAAAGTATCTTCATTCTTCCCAATGTATTGGGGACACAAAGTGAACTTGGCTATTGCAAGTAATAATTTTTATAGCAATGAAACAGTCATAGCATTATCCATAGAAGTATTGATGGCAGTGGCATTTATGATGATATATTTGATTTTAAATAGAGAAAAAACTAGTAGTTAATAATAAAAAATACATAAAGAAAAAACAATAAAAAATATAATCGATTGACAACGTTTACATTGTATGTTATGCTCAAATTGTCAATTAAATAAATCTTCAGGGCGGGGTGTGAGTCCCCACCGGCGGTAAAGCCCGCGAGCAGTAGCAGATCCGGTTAGATTCCGGAGCCGACAGTATAGTCTGGATGAAAGAAGATGGTATGATGATATGTGGTTTAATATTTTAGTATGCCGATTTGTCCTGGAATGATTCTATCATTTCAGGATTTTTAAAGTAAAGATTTATGAAAATGAGAATACAATGATAAAATATTTTTATTTTATTTATTGCTTTTTCTAGAGTCGGCTATTTTTTAAAAGTAACATTAATCACAGCAGATAACATATTATTCAAATATCCTAAGGCCTTGAAGTTTAGCTTCGAGGTTTTTATTTTGCTTAAAAACAGGGATTTGGAAGATTTTTAGCTTTTTAAAAGCAAAATAAAACTCGAAATAAATCAATGGGGGTAAAAATGGAATCTAAAATTGATGAAGTTTATATGAAAAGAGCATTGGAACTTGCTTTGAGGGGAAGAGGGCGAGTCAGTCCCAATCCTCTTGTGGGAGCAGTGATTGTAAAAGATGGAGAAATAGTAGGAGAAGGATACCATCAAGAGTATGGTGGACTTCATGCAGAAAGAAATGCAATAGCATCTTCAAAAGTAAATCTAGAGGGGGCAACAATGTATGTAAGTTTGGAACCTTGTTGTCACTATGGAAAAACTCCACCATGCACAGAAAAAATTATAGAGTCTGGAATAAAAAAAGTAGTTGTTGGATCAAGAGATCCTAATCCAAAAGTCTATGGAAAAGGTTGTAAGATTCTTAGGGAAAATGGAATAGATGTTGTTGAGGACTTTATGAGAGAAGAGTGCGATAGTATAAATAAAGTATTTTTCAAGTATATAAAAAATAAAGAGCCATATATTTTGATGAAATATGCAATGACATTAGACGGAAAAATAGCTACTTATTCAGGAAAGTCAAAGTGGATAACAGGTGAAAAATCTAGAGCTAGAGTGCATTTAGATAGGCATATTTATTCAGCAATAATGGTTGGAGTAAATACTATTATAGCTGATGACCCTATGCTTAATTCTAGGCTGGAAGAAATAAAAAATTTGATTTCAGAGTCGGATTTTGAAAAATATGGAATAGTAAAAAATGGAGATTTTTATGAAACAAAAAAGGTAACAAGAATTATATGCGATACAAATTTAAGAACTCCATTAGATTCAAAAGTAGTAGAAACAGCAAAAGAATATAAAACTATTATTGCGACTGCTTCTAAGAATTTTTTAAAAATAAAGAAATATTTAGATAAGGGTTGTCAAGTAATAGTACAAGAAAATACAAATAAAATTAAATTAAAAGAGCTTATAAAAACTTTAGGAGAGATGAATATAGATAGCATAATTATTGAAGGTGGAGCAAGTCTTAATTGGTCTGCTTTTGAAGAAGGAATAGTAGATGGTCTACAAAGCTATATAGCAGGAAAAATCTTTGGTGGAGAAAATGCTAAAAGTCCAATTTCAGGTTTAGGAGTAGAAAGTCCTAACAAAGCATTTAATCTAAATTTAAAGAGTATTTCTCAATATGATGGAGATATATTGATTGAAAGCGAGGTTATACCATGTTTACAGGAATAGTAGAGGAAGTTGGAAGAGTAAGTAGTATCAAAAATTCTACAAACTCAGCAATTTTAACTATAGAGGCTGAAAAAGTCCTTGAAGAAAGTAAAATCGGAGACAGCATTTCAGTAAATGGAGTATGCCTTACAGTAACAGATATATCCAGCAAATCTTTCTCTGCAGATATAATGCATGAAAGTTTGAAAAGGTCGTCTCTTGGAGAGTTAAAAAAGGGCTCAAGAGTTAATCTAGAAAGAGCTTTAAAGTTAAGTACTAGGTTGGGGGGACATATTGTATCTGGACATATTGATGGTGTAGGTAAAATAAAATCCATTAAAAAAGACGATAATGCAGTTTGGTACTGTATAGAAGCAAATGAGAAAATTTTAAAATATATTATAGAAAAGGGTTCAGTGGCAATTGATGGAATAAGTCTCACAGTTGCAGAAGAAAACGATAAAGATTTTAGCGTATCCGTTATCCCGCATACAAGAGCTGCTAGTAATTTATCTGAGAAAAAAATAGGAAGTAGAGTAAATATAGAGAATGACTGTATAGCTAAGTATGTAGAAAAACTTCTGTATTTAGATGGAGACATTAGCAAAGAAAAAAGTAAAGAAAGTAATATAGATATGGAATTTTTAATAGAAAATGGTTTTTAAATATATATATGAAAAGGGAGATAAAAAATGTTTAAATTTAACAGTATTGAAGAGGTTGTAGAAGATTTAAGAAAAGGTAAGATAGTTCTTGTTACAGATGACGAAGATAGGGAAAATGAAGGAGATTTTATATGTGCTGCAGAATTTGCAACAACTGAAAATGTGAACTTTATGGCTGTTCATGGTAAAGGGCTGATATGTATGCCTATGAGCAAGGAATATTGCCAAAAGTTAAATCTTTCTCAAATGGTTACAGATAATACTGATAATCATGAAACTGCCTTTACAGTATCTATAGATCATATTGATACTACAACTGGAATATCTGCAGAAGAGAGAGGATATACAGCTAGAAAGGCAATTGAAAAAAGAGCAAAGCCTTCAGATTTTAGAAGACCTGGACATATGTTTCCGTTAAAAGCAAAGGACAATGGAGTACTAGAGAGAAATGGTCATACAGAGGCAACTGTAGATTTGCTAAAAATAGCAGGGCTTGAAGAAATAGGTCTTTGCTGTGAGATTATGAAAGATGACGGTACCATGATGAGAAAAACTGAGCTTATAGAACTTGCTAAAAAATGGGATATAAAGTTCACTACAATAAAAAAACTTCAAGAATATAGAAAAAAGAATGATAAATTAGTAGAAAAATCAGCAGAGGCATATATACCTACAAAATACGGAGATTTTAAGGCATACGGATATATTAATTTGTTGAACGGTGAACATCACATAGCTCTTGTAAAGGGTGATATATCTGATGGAGAGGATGTTCTTTGCAGAGTTCATTCAGAATGTTTAACTGGAGATGTATTCTCATCTCTCAAGTGTGACTGCGGCGAACAACTTAACTTTGCAATGAGTGAAATAGAAAAAGAGGGAAGAGGTATCCTGCTATATATGAGACAAGAGGGAAGAGGAATAGGCTTAATAAACAAGTTAAAGGCATATGCTTTACAAGAAAAAGGTATGGATACTTTAGAAGCAAATTTAGCATTAGGCTTTGAAGCCGATATGAGAGAGTATTATATAGCGGCTCAAATTTTAAAGGATCTTGGAGTGAAAAGTTTAAACATTCTTACTAACAATCCAGATAAAATAGAGCAACTGAAGGATTATGGAATAGATATAAAAGAGAGAAGAGCAATAGAAGTTCAGGCAAATGAACATGATAAAAATTATTTAAAGACTAAAAAAGAGAAAATGGGACATATTTTAGAATTAAAGAATGTAGTAGGAAAATAGGGGGAAAAAAATGAATTTATATGAAGGAAAGTTAGTAGCAGACAAGATAAAAATAGGAATAGTAGCAGCAAGATTTAATGAGTTTATAGTATCCAAACTATTGGATGGCTCTATGGATGCTCTAAAAAGACATGGAGTAGAAAGTGATGATATAGATATAGCTTGGGTTCCAGGAGCATTTGAAATACCTTTAATAGCTTCTAAGATGGCATCTAGTAAGAAGTATGATGCTATAATATGCTTAGGTGCGGTTATTCGTGGAAGTACAAGCCATTATGACTATGTATGCAATGAAGTATCAAAAGGTATTGCTCAGATTTCATTAAAACATGAACTTCCTGTAATGTTTGGAGTTTTAACAACAGAAAATATTGAACAGGCAATTGAAAGAGCAGGGACAAAAGCTGGAAATAAGGGATTTGATGTTGCAACAGGAGCAATAGAAATGATAAATCTTATGAGAGAACTTTAAAAAGAGCTTATTTATATTAAAAAAATAAAATTAGATGTTTTTAATAAATTTAAATATAAAAATATGAAACTTTAAAAATAAAGTGTAAACTTTCAAATATTAAATAATAAGAATTAATAAAAAGCGAAATCAAATATATCTTGAGATTAATAGGATTTTAATAGTAGAAAAACTAATAAAAGTAAGATTAGAAACAAAAGGAAAGCATCTGCTTTCCTTTTGTTTTGTTAATTACATGCTATAATTGGGTATAATATAAATATGTTATATCTAAGTGTAGTTGTAATTTTAAAAGGAGGATACCCATGTTATATATAGGATCACATTTATCCGTATCAAATGGTTTTATGGCAATGGCAAGAGAAGCAAAAGCAATGGGAGCTAATACTTTTGCATTCTTTACAAGAAACCCTAGAGGCGGAAAAGCAAAAGATGTAGATATGAAAGACGTAAAAGAATTTAATGAATATATAAAGGAAAACGACTTTGGAAAACTTGTAGCACATGCTCCGTATACATTAAATGCAGCAAGTGCAACTGAAAAAACTAGAGAATTCGCTTTAATGGCTATGAATGAAGATTTAGCCAAAATGGAACTTATTCCAGGAAACTATTACAATTTTCATCCAGGTAGTCATGTAAAGCAGGGCGTAGATTTGGGAGTTAATTTAATAGCAGATGTTTTAAATAAAGTATTAAAAAAAGATATGACAACTACTGTTCTTCTTGAAACAATGGCAGGCAAGGGTACTGAAATAGGTAGAAACTTTGAAGAAATTAAGTCTATAATAGATAAAGTTGAACTAAGTGATAAAGTAGGAGTATGCCTAGATACTTGTCACATAAGCGATGGTGGATATGACATAATTTATAATCTTGATGAAGTTCTTGAGGAGTTTGATAAAATAATAGGACTTGATAAATTAAAGGCACTTCATTTAAATGATAGCAAAAATGAAAGAGGAAGTCATAAGGATAGACATGAAAAAATAGGAGAGGGATATCTTGGAATTGATACATTTAAAAATATAGTCAATCATCCATACTTAAAGACTCTACCTATGATTTTGGAGACACCTAATGATTTTTCTGGATATAAAGAGGAGATAGAACTTCTTAGAACTCTTGAGGATAAATAGAGCTTTAGAATCTGTATTTTTTAGGGATAAGTTCTAAACTCCAGCTATATTATTAAAAATAAATATAACTGTTAAAAACAGCCAGATCAATAAGACATCAAAGGCAAGCACTTGCCCTTATGTCTTATTTTATTGCAAAAAATAGCTTGCCCAAATAGGCAAGCATTTTTAGTTCTACTTTTCAAAGTCTTTATACATAAGTGAAGGTTGAATACCCTTGTTATTTTGATACTTTCCACTAGAATAAAGGTCGTAGTCACCATGAATATCATGATAATAAATCTGGCAGATTTGAGTATCAGGATATATTCTTATAGGCTGAACGCAGAATATTTCAAGAGTCCAGTATCCTGCAAATCCAATATCACCGAAACCAGCAGTAACATGAATAAAAAGACCCAATCTTCCTGTTGAAGATCTTCCTTCTAACATAGGTACAAATTTTTCTGTTTTAGTAAATTCATTTGTTCTACCTAGGTATAATTTATTAGGTTCAAGAAGAAGCCCTTCTTCAGGAATAGTTATTTTCTTAGCAGGATTTGGAACCTTCATATCTAAAACTTCATTTTCATATACCAAAAGTTCATTGCTTAATGAAAGATTGTAGCTGTTTGGATTTACATTATCCTTATTAAAAGGTTCTATTATAATGTCACCAGACTCTACATTTTTTAATATTTCTTTACCAGATAAAATCATTATTTCCACCTCTATAAAAATTATTAATCAAAAACGAAAATGATAAATTAAAAGTCATAATCGTTGAAATCACCATATCTTTTTATCATTATAACACACTTAAGCAAGTCAATAAACAATAAAGATAGCAATAATTTACTTTTCTAGCATATATATAGTGAAGTTGTTGATTTTTATTAATTATGTTGCAAATGCAACTGAAAAAAAAAGATAGTTATAGTAATCTATTTATAGAAAAGTTAATTTAAATAGTGGTATAAAAAATAATAAATATTAAATAGGTATATATAAATGAGAATTATAAATAAAGAAAAGAGGATAAAAATGAATAATTATTTTTCAGTAAATGATAAGATTTATGACATAGTGAAGAAAAATCCCAAAGCCTTGGACTTTTTAATTGCTAATGGCTTTGAGCAGTTTAAAGATTCTAATATATTTAATAGTATGTCAAAGAATATAAGTCTTTCAATGGCATTGAAATTAAAGAAAATAAATGTAGAAATATATGAGGAGAGATTACTATCTTTTTTAAAGAGTGAAAGAGAAAGTGTAGATAGAGATTTATTGGGAACATTAAACTCTAAAAAGAAAAAGGCAGATATTAATGTTGAAGGAGTTCTTCCTTGTCCAATTAGAATTCCCTTAGTAGAGTCTTTTAATGAATGGCTTGAAAAAAATAGAAGCTCATTTGACTATTCTATTGAATATGATTTGAAATCTGCAAATATGGGTCTTGATTGGATAAAAGAACAGGTTAAAACAGGTAAAATAGATGAAATTCCAGATATATTGATGTCAGCAGGCTTTGATTTATTCTTTGATAAAGAGCTTATGGGGCAATTTATGGAGAGAGATGTTTTTGAAGCTTCTACAGATGAGATAAATAAGGATTTTTGCAATGATTATATAGATCTTAGAGATCCTAAAAAAAGATATTTAATTACAGGTGTAGTGCCAGCTGTCTTTTTGGTAAATAAAAATGAATTAAATGGAAGAAAAATACCTCAAACTTGGGAGGATTTATTAAGTGAAGAATTTGAAGATTCTGTGGCAATACCAGTGGGAGATTTGGATTTATTTAATGCGCTGATACTTACTATTTATAGAGAATATGGTGAAGATGGAATTTCTAAGTTAGCAAGGTCATATATGAAAAACTTACATCCAGCAGAAATGGTGAAATCAAGAAGAAAAAATAACTCTAATACTCCAACAGTTAGTATTATACCTTATTTTTTCACAAAGATGCTAGACGAGAACAGCCAAGTAGCAGTATGGCCTAAAGACGGTGCAATAATAAGTCCAATATTTATGATTGCTAAAAAAGAAAAAAAGAAATCCTTACAAGCAATAGTGGACTTTTTTATGTCTCCTCAAATAGGAAATATATTTTCGGCAAATGGTAAATTCCCTTCTACTAATAAGGAAATAGATAATCATCTTGAGGAAAATCAAAAATTCAAGTGGATTGGTTGGGAATTTATAGAAAAGCATGATATGGGAAGCTTACTAAAAAAGTTAGAATATAAGTTTAATAAAGAGATTATAAAATAAAAAAAGCTAAAAGCGCATAGCTATTTTAAAATTATGCAAGAAATTATAAAAGGCTTAAAGCAGGGGCTGAGTCAAAAGAATATAGCTATGGTAAAAGAAAAAGTATTTTAAAAGGAGAAAAAAATGAATTTAGTAGTATTTTCTGGTCCTCCATCATCTGGAAAGACTAGTGTAATAATGAAAACAATTGACGCATTGAAAAGACAAAATATAAAAGTTGGAGTAGTTAAATTTGATTGTCTATATACAGATGATGATTTGATATACGCAAAAGCTGATATTCCTGTGAAAAAGGGGCTTTCAGGTTCTCTTTGTCCAGACCATTTCTTTGTTTCAAATATAGAAGAGATAGTAAAGTGGGGGAAAGAAAAAGGACTAGATCTTTTGATAACGGAGTCAGCAGGTCTTTGCAACAGATGCTCTCCATATATCAAGGATATAAAAGGTATTTGTGTAATCGATAATCTTTCGGGAATCAACACTCCTAAAAAAATTGGTCCAATGTTGAGAGCAGCAGATATAGTAGTTATAACCAAAGGAGATATAGTATCTCAGGCAGAAAGAGAAGTATTTGAGTCAAAGGTAAATTCAGTAAATCCAACATCAATAACTATGCATATAAATGGGCTTACAGGACAAGGAGCATATGAATTAAGTAGATTGATTCTTGAAGAAAAGAAAGAAATAGATACGGTGAAGGGTATGAAGTTGAGATTTCCAATGCCATCAGCACTTTGCTCCTATTGTCTTGGAGAAACAAGAATAGGTGAACAATATCAGATGGGAAATGTAAGAAAGATGGATTTGGGGGAAGAAAATGAGAAATAAATTAAAAGATAAAAAATTAAAAGAAATAATAGAAAAATATCCATTTGTACTTTCTTTCTTTGAAGAAAACTCCTTGGATATAAAAGGAAAAGAAGAATATAGCTTTGAAGAATATTTAAATGAGTTTTCAGAAGATGAAATAGAAAATATGGCTTTAGATTTAAATAAGCTGTTAATAGATTTTTATGAATATATAAAACAGATGAAGGAATTTTTAGGAATTCAAGAAGATGAGGGAGTAAAGTCTTTAAGCATTATAGCTGGCAGAGATAAAAATGGAGTTAAAGAAAAATTTGAAAGAATGGATATAAATAAATCTGAAATGATAGCCATAGTAGGTGCAACTGGTTCAGGAAAATCAAGACTTCTTGCAGATATTGAGTGGGTGGCACAAAATGATACTCCAACAGAAAGAAGCATCTTGATAAATGGAGAAAAAGCTAAGGATAAATGGAGATTTTCCTCAAATAACAAATTGGTAGCACAGTTGTCACAGAATATGAATTTTGTAATGGATTTGTCTGTCAAAGATTTTCTAGAAATGCATGCCAAGAGTAGAATGGTTGAAGATATTGATAAGACAATAGAAAAAATAATAGAAGAGGCAAATAAATTAGCTGGTGAACAGTTTAATATAGATACGCAGATAACAGCTTTAAGTGGTGGTCAGTCAAGAGCTCTTATGATAGCAGATACAGCTATACTTTCATCTTCTCCTATTGTGTTGATAGATGAAATAGAAAATGCAGGTATAGATAGAAAAAAAGCTCTTGAGCTATTGATTTCATCAGATAAAATTGTTTTGATGGCAACTCATGATCCAACTCTTGCCTTAATAGCTGATAAAAGAATAGTTATAAAAAATGGTGGAATTTCAGATATAATAGAGACAAGCAAGGAAGAAAAAGCAAAGTTAAAAGAACTTGAGGAGATGGATAATATAATACAAGAAATGAGAAGGGCGTTAAGAGCTGGAGAAAAAATAGGATAAAAAAGTAAAAAATACAGCAATAAAAAATAAAAATAATCGATTAAAATAAAAAAATAGGGGGTATAATGAAATAGCGGTATCAATTGTATACAGTATTTTATTTAACAAAAAGCTTTGTTTTTGAAGTAAAATTCATTTATTTTTCATTGTATTTTAGTGTATAATAATTAGTGAGGATAAGAAGCTTACTTTTATAGACAATACTTTGTAATTATTGTATAATAAAATCTAGGTGTGATAACGTAAGAAATAATTATTAAAGAATTTATATAATTTATTAGTTTATATAACTAGAAGGGAGAATTTTAAGTATGAATACTGTTTCTGTAAAAATATTAGAAGATTTATATTATATGGGTGTAAATGATAGGGAAACAAACTTGTTTGAAAATATGTGGCCACTTCCAGAGGGGGTAGCATATAATTCTTATCTTATAACAGACGAAAAGACAGCTTTACTTGATACAGTAAAGATAATAAAGGTAGATGGATTTGTTGAAAATTTAAAGGCTAATCTTGGAGGTAGAAATCTAGATTATCTTGTAGTACATCACATGGAGCCAGATCACTCAGGATGCATGAAAACTATAATGGAATTATATCCTGATGTAACAATAGTTACAAATAAAAAGGCAAGAGCCATGATAGATGATTACCTTAATATAGAAATAAAGAACTATATAGAAGTTAAAAATGGAGATACACTTGATCTAGGTAGAAGAAAACTTAACTTTGTTACAACTCCAATGGTACATTGGCCAGAATCTATGGTAAGTTATGAGTCAACTGATAAGATATTATTCTCTCAAGATATATTCGGTGGATACGGTGCATTAAATGGTACAATATTCGATGACGAAATGAATTTCGATTTCTTTAAAGACGAAACAAGAAGATATTACTCTAATATAGTAGGTAAGTACTCTAAGCAGGCAGCAAGAGCACTAGAAAAAGTTAAAGAATTAGATATAGATATAATATGCCCAGTTCATGGTATAGTTTGGAGAAGCAATCCAGAACTTATAGTAGATGAATATATCAAACTTGCAAACCAAGTTAATGAAGAAGGTGTAGTAATAGCTTATGGTTCAATGTATGGAAATACAGAGAAGATGGCAGATCAACTTGCAAGATTTATAGCTGAAGAAGGTATAAAGAATGTTAAGGTCTTTGATGTATCTAAGACTCATGTATCTTATATATTAAGTGAAATATGGAAGTACAAGGGAGTTGTTCTTGGAAGCTGTACTTATAATAATTCAGTATACCCTAATATGAATCAGTTATTATATACTTTAAAAATGAACAAACTAGCTAACCACGCTCTAGGTATATTTGGATCATACGGATGGAGTGGAGGAGCTGTTAAGGAACTTACAGAATTTGCATCAGAAGGTGGAAATTTTGAAGTTGCTCCTACAATAGTTGAAACTAAGGGAACAATGAAGGAAGATGATATTGAATCATTAAGAGCTTTGGCAAAAGAAATTGCTCAATTAGTAAGAGCTTAATAATAAACTAATATCTATGACTAATAAATTAGTAGAATAAATATAAAAAACAGCATTGATTAATGCTGTTTTTTTATTTGAAAATGTTATGGGATAAAATTTGCTGTGAAGTATTTATTTTGATTGGTGAAATAATTTTAAATGTCGAAAAAGTATAAATTGCAACAAAAAAACTCTGATAAATGATAGAATAATAATAGGGGGGATTTTAGTAAAAAAGAAAGGATTATTATATGATAAAAAACAAATGGTACGCTATACTTAGTTCGTCAGAAATAAAAAACGGACAGCTTCTAGGAGTAAAAAGATTAGGTGAAAACTATGTACTTTATCGTGATAAAGATGGAAAAATATCTTGTTTTGCTGATAAATGCGCTCATAGAGGTGCAGCGCTTAGCAAGGGGTGGAAAAAAGAAAATGACTGTATAGTCTGTCCATTTCACGGTATAGAATATGATAAAACAGGAAAATGTGTTCATATACCTAGTGAAGGAAAAAATTCTGAAAAAGATTTTTCCAAATTCAATCTAAAAAAATATTATGCTGAAGAAAAAAATAATATTGTCTATTTTTGGAATGGTGAAGGAGAACCAACTGAGGAGATAGACTATTTTGAAATGGATTATGAAAACATGGTTTATAGTGAGATATGTGACCATTGGAAAGTTCATTATTCAAGGGTAATAGAAAATCAGCTAGATGTTTCCCACCTTCCATTTGTCCATTACAATACTATTGGTAAGGGAAATAAAACGCTTGTAAATGGACCAAAAGTAATATGGATTGATGAAAACACTTTACAAACAAGCGCAAATAATCAAGTAGATGAAGGACAGAAACCTTTGAAAGCAAGTGAAAGCAAGATAAAAAGCACAAATATTCAGTTTAAATTTCCGAATACTTGGTTAAATACAGTTAATGAAAATTTAAAGATAATGGCATACTTTGTTCCTGTAGATGATGACAATACACTACTTTATATTAGATTTTATAATAAGATAACAAAATCAAAGGGAATAAATAAATTAATCGCTTGGTTTGGAAAATTTGCAAACAAGAAAATTGAAAGACAGGACAAGGTAGTAGTTGAAACTCAGATACCTAACTATACAAGTTTTAAAATGGATGAGAAATTGTTACAAGCAGATAGACCTATTATAGAGTATAGAAAGCATAGGGAGTTTTTAAAAAATAATTTAGGGGAAAATGAAAAATAATAAAAATATATTCTAAATTATATTAGGAAAATGTAATTACTGATAGATTATTAAATTTTTATAGTGATTCACTTAAGCTATAAATAAAAGATATGTTATAGATAAAAACTATTATAATAATAGATATTATGATTGATTATAATAGCCCATTTTGATATAATTAAATCAACAAAGAGTTATTGATGTAGGAATCGATCTTGTCCGTACATTTATCAAA